>Ga0268262_10003724_pt1 | contig 16286 bp, 9 predicted proteins | sample TergutNc150P3_FD_190354 | JGI IMG/M metagenome (GOLD analysis project Ga0268262, IMG submission 190354) | Nasutitermes corniger P3 segment gut microbial community from laboratory colony in Florida, USA - Nc150 P3 (SPAdes) (version 2) | ecosystem: Host-associated > Arthropoda: Insects > Digestive... | reverse complement strand
CTACAACACTTATCGACCGCATAGCATGTTAGACGATATGACGCCGCTAGAATTTCTGCAATCCCTTACGGGATTTGAGTGTGCTACAATTGATACAAGTGTGCTATATGTTTAGGGGGTGGACCTTTTGTAAAAATTACAACATTTATAGAAAATTCGCGCGCAACCAATGATCCAAACTATCATTGCCGCCGCCGGCAATCATGGCGACGACCATATCGCCATTTGCTAAATGACCCGAGATTTTCTGTTTCAAATCGTCGTTCATTTCGGCGGATTCGGCAATTTCGCGCGTCGCATCGTCCAAATGCGCGATCAGTTCTGCGGGTGTCAAAACCGCCTGATCCTCGTCCTCTCGCGCCAAATAGGTCGGCAGCCAATAAAGTTTCGCCGCACCGTCGAACACATTTTTGTAACTGTCAATGAAATAGTGTTGGCGGCGGTTGGTCAGCGGTTCATATAGCACAATCAACTTTTGTTCAGGATTCAAAATTTCCGACGCGGCGCTCATGCCGGCGATCAATTTTTCCGGCGTGTGTGCGTAATTAACGTACAAATTCGCCACGATTTTTTCCATGCGTTTGCCAACGCCAGGGAAGCGCGACATGACCCCGATCAGTTTTTCGAGCGGTTCGCCAGTGATTTTCGCCACAGTCGTCGCCACCAACATCGCATCACGCCGATTAAATTTACCGGCGAGTTTGATCGCCGAAATGTCGGTTTGTTCAGAGATGATATTCCGCCGAACCTCACTCCCACGCCGTTCCTCACGCCCGTCGTCACGGGGTTCGTCACTGACTCTCTCGCCGTTCTTCGATAGTCGCGCGGAAGTGAGATTCGGCTTGTCTGCCTTAAATAAATACTCCACGTCCGCTTCCCACAAAAACGTTTCGCCGGATTGTCCGATGAATTCGCGAAAAGCGGATTTGTAATCGTCGACGCTGGGAAAAATTTCTTGGTGGTCATAGGCGACGCCGGAAATCATCGTCACCGTGGGGGTGAAATGCAGGAAATTGCGATCGAATTCGTCGGCTTCGTAAATGAAATATTTTGATTCAGGATTATATTCGCCCATCTTTGCGAACGAAGTTTTCGCGGGGAGCAGGTAAGAAATCGGCAGACCTAAATTCTGGAACAGCCAAATCGTCATGGCGACCGTGGTGGTCTTGCCGTGCGTGCCGGCAATGGCGATCAAATCCAGATTTTTTTCGTGCAAAATAAAATTTAGAAATTCATCGCGCTTGCTGATCCTAATCCCATTATCGCGCGCGAATTGAAATTCCGGCGAATCAGGATTTTCCATCATCACCGCCGACGAATAGACCAACCAATCAATCGGCGTCGCCGCATGAACCGCAGCAATCTGCGCCAGATCCTGACCAATATGAATGTCGGGAATACCGTGTGTGTGCAAATAATCGATGTAACTCGAATCCTGTTTGTCCGAACCCGACACGTGATAACCGATTTGATGCGCAATTTCCGCCAAGGGACTAATGCCGCTGCCGCCGATGCCTGAAAAATAAACGTTCATTCTACAATTTTAGCACATAATGTGATAAAATATTTCTGCGCGGGTATCGTATAGTGGTTAATATCCAAGTTTTCCAAACTTGTGACGCCAGTCCGATTCTGGCTACCCGCACCATAATCAGACGTCACATATACTGTCAGTCAGTATCCGAAAAGACCCTCGTATAGGGGGTCTTTTCGGTTTTGGGGACTGACGGCGGGGCAATTCAGAGGCTTCAGCGCGCTCGTTGCTCTGCCAAACCCGCAGCGCAGGGGGTTACTACTGAACGAACCGAAACCGGTGCGGGTATCAACGGGAAAATGATTGCGCTGATCATTGTAATTCTGCTGGACGTGGCGTTCATGGTGTGGCTCGTATACAAAGGCAAGCTGAAACGCTGGCCCAAGCTGATTAAACCAACCATAGCTATTCAATTACCAGCACTTGAATGAACGTCGAGCGATACGACATGCGATTGCATCGGGATTATGCGTGAGATTATTATCTCGTCACGTTTGGTAAATAGTTTTACGCAGTTCTGATTCCTTAACCTTGATTTCTGGCAAACTGGGGATATTTATTGTCGCACCATCTGATTGTAAAAGAGATTGTTTCATGATAGCACTATTGTAATGTGATGCAGGTCGCAAGTCAATATAGTGATACAATAGTTACATGAAAAAATACGACAAAGTAGCGATCGTGTGCGATTGGTTGACCGAAATCGGCGGAGCGGAGCGCGTGTTAAAAGCGGTGTGCGAAATTTTTCCGGATGCGCCGATTTACACTTCGCAATATCGACCGAAACGCGCAGTGTGGTTTCGCGGTCATGATGTGCGGACGGGATGGTTGAATATTTTTCCGGCGGGATTGCGGCGATTCATGCCTTTCTTTCGCAACCTGTATTTTGGACATCTGGATTTGTCGAAATATGATTTAGTTATTTCGATCGCTAACGCTGAGGTGAAAGGTGTTAAAACCCGCTCAGATGCTGTCCATATTTCGTATTTGCAGGGTCCGCCCACCCAATATTACTGGGGTTTGTATGATCAGTATTTGAAAAATCCTGGTTTTGGCGCATTGAATTTTTTGGCGCGTTGGGGTTTGAAATTGTTGGTCAAACCTTTGCGGAAAACTGATTATAAATTTGCTCAAAAACCAGATTTTTTGATCGCAAATTCCGATTATGTGAAGGACGAAATCAAGAAATATTATGGACGCGACGCAGCCACGGTTCACCCGAATGTAGATGTTGAGAGGATTCGAGAGTTGGCTGGCGGGCTGAACCTTGATTCCGCGCGACTATCGAAGGACGGCGAGAAGGAGCGGAATATCTTCCTCATCGCCGGTCGTCAGGTTAGTTGGAAACGCGTTGATCTCGCGATTGTGGCGTGCATTAAAACTGGCGATGAATTGTTGGTAATCGGCGACGGTCCGGAACACAAAAATTTGGTCAAGTTAGCGCGCGGGCATGACAACATCAAATTCTTGCCGAAATATAACGGCGCCGCTGAAATCGTGCAGTATTTTCGTTCGGCGCGGGCGTTTTTATTCCCGAGTCTCGAACCGTTCGGCATTACGCCAATCGAAGCCCTAGCGACCGGCACGCCCGTGATCGCGCTAAAACGGGGCGGGGCGTTAGACTTTATTCAGGACGGTAAAAACGGCGTGTTTTTTGATGAACAAAATGTCGATTCGTTGGTTGCGGTAATCAAAAAATTCGGGAAAATGAAATTTGATTCCGCCAAAATTTCCATGACCGCGCGCGAATTTTCCGAACAAAATTTCAAGGAAAATTTTTCAAAAACAATTGAAAAATGCGTGGACAAGAAAGGAAGATCGCATGAGTAAAACGCTCGACCACACCGTCATTGCGAGCCAAAGGCGAAGCAATCCCGATCGTAGTACTGGATTGCTTCGGCAAAAGCCTCGCAATGACGACAAGTGCGAAAAACTGAATCCCTGGCAAAAAGTTTTATTATTTGCGCCGATTGCAATTTGGTTTTCGTACCATCCGCACATCGATTTTGGTCATGATGATAGTATGAATTTTAAGTTATCAATCACCATAATTTATGCGCTAATTTTGGCACTGATAGGACTGCCGCAAATTTGGCGCGAACGGCGAAAATTGATTAAAGATAGAGCAGTGTGGTTAGTCACGGCGTTCGTAGCGTGGAACGGCATGTCGCTAATATGGACGGCGAATTTGACGCGCGGAATTTTAACATGCGGGATAATCGGGATACTGTTTTTGATATTTTTATCAATGATCGCGGAGAGGGAAAAATTAAAAAAAGTCTTGCCGATGCTCGTAAAAATTTTGATCGCTGCGACCGTCGCCATGTGCGTTTTTGGTTGGGCGCAAATGTTTGCGGGTATTTGGTTGGGTCAGGGTGAAACATTGTTATGTAATGGTTGCACAGCGATACAATTCGGTTTCGTGCGTCCGAATGCGTTTGCGATCGAACCGCAATTTTTCGGTAATCTTTTACTTGCACCGACACTGATTTTATTATGGCGAATACTAAAAAAACAGGGTAATTGGCGAACAAATTTAGTGTTCGTGTTCATCGCGGCGACGTTAATTTTGACGTTGTCGCGCGGAGCGATTTTTGCCTTTGGAATCGGTGTGGCAATACTTTCCTTAATGCAAATTATTTGCATTAAGGAGTGGAAAAAGGTGTTTTTCGAGCTATTTTTAACGATTTTTGCGATTTTCGTGGCACTAGTTACGCAAGGTTTTACCGCCGCCATCAACCCGAATTTTGACGAAACTTTTGGCGGGGCGATTGCGAAAAGCCTGAATCAGTTATCCATGGGCGTGATTAAATTGCACGAAGATAAAACCGACGACCCAAACCCGCCCGCCAACCAAACAACCGACCAAAACGAACCACCAAAAACCGAAACTAACAAAAAATCCACACCGCATTTTGATGGTTATGTTGAGGAATCAACCGAAACGCGATTGGAGTTGTCGCGATTGGCGCTCGCGGCGTGGGGGAGCAATTTCCAACATATGTTTTTCGGGGTCGGTATTGGTGCGAGCGGTGTGGAAATGGCGCAATTTTCCGGGTCTCGGGGTGCGCGCGAAATCGTTCAGAATGAATTTATTGAAGTTTTGTTGGAATTAGGGATAATCGGCGCGACGATTTTCGCGATACTGATTATCGGTTTTTTCCGTCAAACGCGTTCGAAAAAATACTTGTGGGCGATCATCGCGGCGTTCTTAATTCAATGGAATTTCTTTTCCGGTTATCCGAGCGCGCTGCACATCTACCTGATTTTATTTTGCGCCTTTGCCGGTTATGACTTGCCAAAACGTGCGCCACAGAATTGATAAATCCAACCAAAACGACCAATTTTGCACATAATATACATCGAGTTTGCGGCGTTGTTCCCACGGTAAATTGCGACGACCCGAAATCTGCGCCAAACCCGTAATGCCGGATTTAACGTTCAGGATCATATGTTTTTTCTCGTAAACATTTAATTCCTCGGGGATCAGAGCGCGCGGTCCGACCAACGAAATATCGCCGCGGAAAACATTCCAGAGCTGCGGCAGTTCGTCAAGCGACGTCCGGCGCAAAAACCTCCCCAATTTCGTAATGCGCGGATCATCATCGAGATGATCGCCAGCATCGCGATATTGCTTGATCAAATGTGTTTGTCCAATCATATCGAATGCCTGTTCCGGTGTCGTGCCGTCGAATTTTGCGAATTGCGTGCGGAATTTGTACACGGAAAATTTCTGATCGCCGCGCGTCAAACGCGTTTGGCTAAAAATCGCCGAACCGCCGCCGCAAATCTTTTCCAAAATCCAAATGATCAGGAGAATCGGCGATAAAATTAATAGCGCGAACCCGCTCGTACCGAGATCAAACAATCGTTTGCCGACACGTCCCCAACCGAGCAGGGTGGTCGGTCGTACGCTCATCATCGGCACGTCGCCCATAAACAAACCGACCTCAATGCGGTCGGGCAGGTCATTAATTTCAGTCGGCACAAATTTGAAATCAATGAAATTTTTCTGGGCATAATTCAAAATTTCCTCATTAATCGTCGGATTTTCCGGTGTGGCGATTTGGATGATAATATTCGGATTAAGGTTGCGAATGGCTTCGGCAAAACTGCGATGCGTCACGAAATTTTTGCGCCGATCACCGACGACCGAGTGAATTTTGTAACTACTGTTCGTATCGTTAATATCGTCGAAAATTCGGTGCGCCACATCATTATCGCCGATAATCATGACATTGGTTGCGCCGATCGATTTCCGTTGGCGCATGAAACGTAATAAATGCAAAACACCGCGCTCCAACATAATTAGAATTATACTAATCAAAAATCCGTAAATCGGCACGAGTTTGGCGGGGAAAATCGGATCATTATGAAAATAATCGATAAAAATCATGAACATCAGCGCACCAAACGCGCCGATGAACAACCGACACCACCACGCGAATCGATGGGCGGGTATTTGACGGTATGATCCGATTAACGCGAACCATAATATCGTAAACGGTGCGAGCAGTAGAACCAACGACCAAAAGTAATCGTATGCCGCCACGAATTCATTAACCGGCACGTCGCTGACCTTGACGCGCAAAATATAGGCGACGACGTATGCCGCAATTACCGCCAAAACATCGCCGATCATCATAAAACCGACAAAAAACAGAGAATTATGCTCGCGTTTCACGAGATTATTTTATCATAAAATAGATAAAATGTCTCGCACCCAAAAAGTTCGAACAAGTTTAACCCTGTTTACTACTCATGTTTTACGTAATTATTTCGTGAAATAGACGAAAAACCTTAGTTGGAAGATAAGGTATTTAGATGAAATATCGCACTAGCAATAATTATCGTCCCTGTGAAGTTCTGGACTTGCATTTCTAATGCTAAAGCGCTAATATAGTTATGGTAATAAGGCTCGTTGGGTTTATGCAAGGAGGTTATGATTCTGTGAAAAAAATGAATCTTGTGGTGATTTCTTTGATTGCGGTAGGTTTACTGTCATTATTTATGATCAAAACCCCAGTTGTTTTCAGCGATGAGCCGATTTCGATTGGGGTGAATGTGGCGAATAAGTTGGATGTGGCGCTCGCCGTGGGGCCGACGGAGGTGGATTATTCGACTTTTGAGGCGGATCTCAGGGCGCTACTCGCGGCGAAGAGTCCGGCGGTGGATCCGAATGACCTGTATGTGACGGCGGCGAAAGCGGTGTCGGCAAGTTCGACATCGGAGTTTACTTGGTGGGCTTATGATCATACGCGGCCGACAGTGACAGAGTACGGCGGGACGGCGAATGTAAATGATAGTTCGCATACTTATATTGATACGGCGATTAGTAATACGACTACGGCGACATATTCACATATGAATGAGGTCAAGGGGTTGTGGTCGCCGGACAACATCACAGTGAACGCTACGGCGACTAATGCTCTGGGAATCAATAATATGCCGGGGTTTTATTATGAGGGGGCTTTGCCGGCGAATTTTCGGTTGGGGACGCCGGATTCGACTAATCCGGACCTCGCGTATAGCGGGCAGTTGGGCGGATCTTCGCCGCAGACGCGACGGCTCAGGCATCCGTATAATGGAATTATTTCGCATATGGTCGAGTCTGATAATGGGGCGACGATGGATTTTTATGGGTATCCGCACGATTCGTATAAGGATTTTCGATTTTTGCCGAACGATCAGGCGACAAAGAAGGTGTTTGAGTTTGCGATTCAGGAAGATGTGGCTTATGACGCGCTGGATGGAGTGGGATTTTTCTTTAATACGAGTATAACGGGGAGTTACGCGTCGAAGAATCAGACGATGAGCGGGTATTTATTATTCCTTAGTTATGCGACGGCAACTTCAGGGACTGAGGAAATGGGCAAGGGGCGATACATGGCGATTTATAAGTTCCAAAACGTGAATACTTATCGCTTTCATCAGTCCATGAACAGTACGACGGCTACGGCGACCACATCGTATACAATTGCGAATTATAATGAGGGGGGCGGGAATAAGTTCGTGGAGGTGGCGCGAAGTCCGATTTATACGAAAACGGATAAATATCGCCGGATAAAGTTAGAGGTGTATCCGACTTATGTCAAGGCTTATTATAATGGGAGCCCGAGTAACGCGAATGTGCTGGTAACGCCGATCGCGGAGGGCGAGACGCCGGTGAATTGGACAAACGGGATAACGGGAGAACAGATTCCGCTGGATCCGGCATACGTCACGAGCTTTGGGTTCGGACCGATGGCTTCTTATATCCAACATACTTGTGCGCGACCGACGCATTTGGCGTTGCAGAATCTGTCGATGAGTGTAGATAAGGCGATGGAGCTGAAAGAAACGGTGGAAAAACCGATTTGGCACGAGAATACACTGAGGTATTTGGTGAATTTGAACGAACATACGATAACGGATTTTGAGTCGAATGCGGTGATTGGGTCGCTTCTGACGCGGCTGCGCAATGATGATATTTACTATATTGGTTGGGGGTCGACGGTGAATGCAGTAGCTAGCGCAGAATTTTTGCGAATGCATACGCTGAAGGGAACGGTGGTGGATATTGAATCTTTGGCGGCGCTGGAGACTGATCCGGATTGGATAGCGCTGAGTCCGGAGATGAAGACTTATTATCTAGATAATGTGATTAGGGTGGCTAATCCGAAGCTGACTTATGCGCAGCAGATGCAGGCGATTGCGGATAAGATTTATGAGCGATATTGGCGGTCGAATACAGAGGATAGGGTGCTGGTGACGGATCAGGTGGTGCTGACAGTGAGCGGCGCGGAACAGACTGGCTCGGCGGATCTAGAGTATCCGAGCGGGAAGTGGAAGGTGGTACATCGGCTGGACCATACGGATAGTCCGAACAGCGACATGGAAGATCCGTTCGATAATGACGAAGGGATCCACGATAAGAGCGGGCAGTTTATGTCGGATCTCGATATCACATTTAATCTGCCGGGCTATTATGATATTTATTATCGCGGGCAGTATCTCAAAACGGTGACAGCACATCGGGCGCCAGTGGCGAATTTTAGCGTGAATATCAACGATGGAAATCCGATATTTACCAGCACGTCGGTCGATCCAGACGACGAAACGAGTGGGATTGTCCGGGAAACTTGGAGCTATTTGGATATTGGAGTGGACGAAACGCCGCATGCTGGAAAACCGAGCACTTTAATTCCGGGGCATTTGTATTTAGTGACAATAGAAGTGGAAGATAAATATGGGGTGGTGGATTCGATCGCAAAACAAGTGCATTATCTTGAGGATATTGAAGATGAAGATCCGGAAAACATTTTGCCGCCGTATTCGGAATTTGATTTGTCGCCGCTTAAGGTATTAAAGGGGGTTGGGAGTCAGGATATATACATTACGAACACGAGTAATGATCCGCAGGGGTTGCCGATCACGTCAACCTTTACTTTGAGCAAGGGCGGTATAGCGGTGCCGTTTGCGATTACGGAGGGGGCGAACGATGTATCGAGTTTAGCGGCGGGGATTTATACAATTACGCTCGTGGTGAATAACGGAGTGCATGATTCAGTAGAGTTTGCTAGGGATTTTTCGATAACTGTGGATTCGATTAAACCGACGGCGGTGATTAGTCCGAACACGGGGAGTTTTTCGGTGAACACGCCAGTCATAATAACCTTTGATGACACAGGGGGGAGCGGGTTAAAGAGCCAAAGGGTTGCGATTACGGGGAGCGCGAGCGCGCCGGGGGCGAGCGATTCAGCATGGAGCGCCTTAAGCGGGTCATCGTCGAGGATTGTAACGATAAATACGGTGGGGACGACTTATATCCATTGGGAGGCGGAGGATCATGCGGGGAATACGAATTCAGGGACTTCGGGGGCGTATACTTTGGCGAAACAGGCGACGAGTGTGGTTTTGAGCGCGGATCCGGCGACGAGCGCGATTTATCCGGCGCCGATACAACTAACGGCGACATTCGCTACGGCAGATCCGACAGGGGTAGCGTTCTTTTTGGTAGATGGAAATGTAGTAGGGAGTGCGACTATTGCAGGCGGGATAGCGTCGTTTGAGTATATACCGAACGGGTTATATATGGGGAATGTGACGCTTTCAGTGACGTATAGCGGGAATGCGACTTATAACGGGGCGACGGACAGCTTGGCGTTTAATATTATTCATAATAGTACAGCGGAGGTAACGGTCGGGGCGCAGACGAATAAGACTTATGATGGGGAAGTGTTTGTTTATAGTGGTGTTTCGGTGGTCGGGACGAATCAGTACAGCGTGACGTTCACGGGGCGCGACGGGACGACTTATAGTAGCACAACCCCGCCGACCGATGCCGGAAAATATACGATTACAGTTACGACGACCGATCCGGGGTACGCGGTACGGACAGGGAGTGCGAACTTTGAAATTTTTAAAGCGGATCAGGCGGCTTTGACCGTGACGGGGTTGCTCGCGTCGTATGACATAGAGCCGGGGACGACGGTTTTGCTCGGGACGAGCGGGGGGTCGACGGGAGGAGCGGTGACGTACGCGAGCTCGGATACGAGCGTGGCGTCGATTTCGGGAAATGTGTTAACGATTCATAAAATGGGAGATTTTACGGTGACGGCGACGATGGCGGGGAATGGGAATTATAATGCGGTGAGCTCGAGCGCGTTTTCTGTGGGGGTGGACGATGAAACCGCACCAACCGGAAAAATAACGCTGGGCGCGACGGACTGGACGAGTTTTACCGCAAGCGCGCCATTCACATTGTTTTACAAAAGTGCGATTAACCTCTCAATAACCGCCACCGACAATAGTGGTGAGGTGGTGGATATTAAATATTATGTATCGTCGACCGAACTCACGGCGACTGCCGCCAAAGCGATCACAGCTTGGACGAGCGGCGACGCGCTGACACTAAGTCCAAACAGTCGAAACATTGTTTATGCGAAATTGACCGACACTTCGGGCAATGTAGCGATTATAAATTCGACTGGCATCGTGATCTATAGCGACAGTGCGCAAGGTACGGCGACCGTAACTCACGGTAAATATTCGGGAAATCAGCCGGCAACGGTGGTGCTAAACGGCAACACAGTGGCAAAAGTGATGAACGGCGGCGACACTTTGGTGCTGGGAACGGATTACACGGTGAGTAGCGGAAATATCACCCTACTGGCGCACTTCTTGGACGGTTTGGATGTGGATGATTATACTTTAACAATTTATTATCATCCGATGGGGCGGGAATACCACGATATCGCCGGCAACGAAGCGCCACTCACTACAATGTTAGATCTGATGATTCAAAAAGCCGCAACGGTGATTAATTTAGTGGTTCCACCGACGGAGGAGGGCGGCGATGTAGTGGTAACGGCAACTTTGCCGAAACTGGGCGACGGTGGATATCCAACGGGGACGGTAACGTTCCTAATCGATGGTGTGCCAATGACTGGTTCAGAAGATATCGTGCTAGTGAACGGCGTGGCAACGTTTGTGATTGCGGGCGGATTTGCTGGTGGGGAGCATACAATAGAGGTCGTGTATAGCGGAGACGATAATTATGAGACGAAAGAGACGGCGTTGAGGAAATATGCAATGTCGGCGAAAGGTTCGTTAAGCACCCCTAATACCGGCATGTCTGTGGTCGAATCCCGCACTGGTTCCAGCAGTCCAGCGTCCACGGGGATCTTCGGAGTGGTTGCAGTGACAATTTTAGGTTTGATTCTGGTTGTTAAACGTCGTCGAAATCGCTCATAAATACCATAAACACCATTTAGTCATTGACTTTTTGATTAAAGTGTGCTACAATGGTAAGATATGGCAAGTATACCTAGAAATTTTGAGAAAGGTTACAGCGGTAAATTGGTTCATCAGGCGTGGCAAGAGATCGACGCGATGAAACTGCAGTCGCCGGAATCTGTTAATATTATACTTCTGGATCGCCGGCAACAGATTCTGGGGGCGGTTAGTGCGCGATTGTTGGAAATGCTCAGTAATGATGAGTGGTCAAATACCAATTACAGTGAAAAAACCAAAGCGGCACTGCTGAAAATTAAAATCGACGGGATTTTGAGTAACGACGCATCGAATGTTGCAGAATTAGCGGGGGGGGGTCTTACAGAAATTTCGGAGGTTGGTTTGGTCGCCGGTGTATTAGAACGCGAGGTTTCCGCACGGCGGGAACATAATAAAGACAAAGCAAGATTCATGAGAGAAAAAGCCCGCGCTGCCGGTAAGACACTCGGGCGTCCAGCCAAGGAGCTCGAGGGTTTCGACGAACTCGCGGAACAGTATCGGCAAGGTCTAGTCACGTCAAGGGTCGCTGGCGCACAACTTGGTTTAACGCACGCTGCTTTCCAGAGACGCGTCGCAAAGCAGGATCAAGAGCGCGCGAGTGAGGGCGGGGAAGAAGAAACTGTCGAGTCCGCAACCTAAAAAGCTGTCCCTACGTACGACGCTTTACTAATACTAATCCCGAAATCATCGCTATCATTATCACCGCGAGGATTAAACCGCCAAGCTTTGACGTCGATTTTATATCATCATACTTGCCGGTGTTTGGCATTTCAAAGCGGGTTGGTTTTTTCGTGAGTTCCAATCGCCCATTATTTCCCAAACTATAAACCTTGAGATTATTAACAAAGGTCGAATTCAGATAAAATTCAGCCGTATCGGTCCGATTTTCACTCTTGTGGTGATTTGTGTTGGTCGCTCGTTTCAATGTTCCCGCCGGAATGTATGGTTTGCCGGCGCCGTCCACCGCCACATTTGCCGCATCATCGCCAATCTGTTGATACGTGTAGTTCAGATAACCCGCCGTGTGTTTATCGAAATATTCTTCTTGAATATAGTAAGTTTCTTCACTCGAATACGTAAAAGCTTCAACATAACTGCCTCCCGCTAAAACGTACAGCGGCGTATCCTCTTGGTAAATATAGTACGGATTGTATTCATTGGGCGTAAAGAATGCGAAAGCTGAATCCTCCTCCCACTCATTCGTATACAAATAACATTTCGGAGCCGTGCAAGTTTTGTCGGCGCCCGCTTTCATTCCTACTGTATAGGTCAGCCTAACCGGCAATCTGTTCGTCAGTAGAACATCTTCCACTTGATCGAATGCGTCGTATTTCGGATACACCGTTCGCACCGGAATCAGACTTTGCGGGATCGACCACTTAATCACTTGTTGTCCTTTAATCAGAGAAACCGTCATATTATTCGCCACATTCACAGTATAAGTAATATCATCAAGCGCCTCAATGATCGTAATCGCGGAGTAAAACAGATCCGTGTCAATATTTCCAATCTCGTCAATTACCGCCGCTGTTTTCGGTCGTCGCTCAATTATCGTCGTTGCTCCCGCCGGCACTGCGTTCACGCTGCCGTCCATCGCATAATAATTATCAACATAAACCCCACTACTGTCCGCATAATAAATAATAATCGTCTCCGAATCATCATCAGAAATCGCCATCGGGTTATAATAAATCGCTCCGCCCGCCACACACGACATCATTAAATCTTCCGCCTGGGGGAGACTTAGTCCTAGCACAAACGCCAACTGTCCCATGACCGCATCCCACCAAGTGCTGTGTGTTTCATTGATAATCTTATACGCAAAATCCGCCCCAAAATACGACCGCCCGCCCGACCGCAGTCCTTTTCCTTCTCGAAATTCCATATTTTCCCCAATAACATCCACAAAGGTTAAATAACCCGTGGCATTCGGATTACTATAATCGCTCGACGTCGCATAGTTACCCTTGGAGACGATTGAAGCTTGGATGCTCGCGAACGCATCGTGCAACTCCGCCTCGCTCTCCGCCGCATAATAGCCATTTGCATAATCCGTTGAATACACGTAACCACCGTCGTTTTTCGCTGTCGTGAGTTGCGTCATCATCGTTCCGCTCCGCAGCACCGGAAAAGTTGCCGTCCCGTTATTAACAAATCCGCCCAAAAGCGTCTGCATATTATAAGTTTGACCCGAAAAGACCTTTGTATTCGCACCAGCATTATTTTTCGGATCAAGTACCGCTTTTGCGTTAACACTGCCCGCGACCCCGACCCCAATCGTATAAAACGCCGCATTTGATGGAGTGTGCGAATAATAATGTTCATCCACCCTCTGTTTCCAATACGCCGCCGTCATCACCGTCAAAACATCCGTCCCAAAATCCGCCGTACTCCCATTTCCAATATCATAATTCGTATTTGTATAATTTGTCGTCTTATAATCAGTCCAGCCATAAGTCGGCTCGCCGTCCGTGAGCAGCACTATCACCGGCTTCCGCGGAATCGTCACCAACCTTTCGTCCGGCAGACCCTGATTAACGGTGTGTATATAATTAGTGTCAGCATTGTCCAAAAGAATCTTCGCGCCCTCATAAATCCCTCTTTGTGTCGGGGTACTTCCTGAAACTGCTGTTGTACGACTTACAACATCTGCATTCGCAATCTCGCTATTCACTCGAATGGCTGGTCCTGGCGCAATTTCGAAAAAATCCCCACTCATCGGGACGGTATAGTGTCCCAACTTTAGGATCGGCGTGGTCACTCCTCCGTACGCCACCACTGCAAATCGATTATCCGTCGAATTTTGCATCAATTCCCGCGACGCGTTGTTTAGTGCCGCCACCATCGTTTCAAACCGCGAAGCTCCGCCGAGACTGGTATTCATGCTGAGCGACAGGTCAATCACAAAGACCACATCCGACGGCAATACGAAACTGCTCACCGAATAATTTTGCGCCAACGCCGACAAAGTCACTAAAAATTCATCATCATAAGAGGTCGAATAACCAATCGTCCGATCATTCTCATCCTGCCAATCCACGCTCCCGAGCGACACCGTTTTATCCACCCATAGCCGCCCATTCCTGAGCGTCGAAAAATCAAAATTCTCCATCACTCGGTGCGTGTCCGGATCAGTCACCATATTGCCGCTCGCCGCAAAAATCGTTGACGAACAGATCATCATAAACGGGGTTATCAAACCCACCATAATCAAAGAACCAATGATCAATATCTTCTTCAACATTGAACCTCCTTCACACTTGTATAATAAGTATACTAGTTTATTGTGTAAAACACAAACGGAATTTTGTCGGATATCGTCCTGCGGACTCCTTCGGTTCGAAATCGCAATCTGCGATACCAAAGAAAAACACCAACCGCAAGGGCTAGTGTCTTTCTTTGGCTCCGGAGGCCGGATAGCGCTTAGATGTCATACTGCTTCACATTATGACATCACGCTGTAATTGTCAAATCAAGAATTTGACAATTACCGAACCTCCGGTTCGATTTTCGACTACGCGAAAACTAAAATTAAAAATACAACCGCAAGGGCTGTATTTTTAATTTTGGCTCCGGAGGCCGGATTCGAACCGGCGACCAATTGGTTAACAGCCAACTGCGCTACCGCTGCGCTACTCCGGAACACGTTTAGTATTATAGCGAAATTTTCTGTGGCGGTCAAGCGCTGCTTCGCGTCGCAGATAATTCTTCGTCGCCTCGGAAAAATCAATCTTCGTTTTTTCGCTCGCCTCCTAGAATTATCAAGACGGTGTTGTCAAAATATCTGATTCATAGTATAATTGCCGCATGAAACAAGCAAATCTACTATGGATCGACCTCGAAATGACGGGTCTGGATCCGAACGAAGATCGTATTATGGAAGTTGGCGTGATCGCGACCGACCTCGACCTAAAGGAAGTCGCGCGTTATTCGGGCGTCGTCAAAGTCCCGCATAAATTAGCGGAAGCGCGCATGGTTGGCGGGTTTTGGGATAAAAATGCTCTGGCGCGCGCGGCGCTGCTGGAACAGAATTTGACGGAGGGGAAGAGTGGACGAACGATTGAAAAAGAACTAATCAAATTCCTCGACGACAATTTCGACAACAGCCAACCGATCTACCTCGCCGGTAATTCGATTCATCAGGATCAGAAATTCATCGAACGCGAATGGCCGCAATTTAATGCGCGGCTGCATTATCGACAACTCGACGTCAGCGCATGGAAAATCATTTTTGAACATCTCGGCATAAAATTTAGCAAACCCGAAAAACATCGCGCCATGGCGGATATTGAGGGATCGATTGCCGAACTCAAATCTTATCTAAAAAAAGTGAAAAAATGACCCACAAAGAAATCGAAGAATTCATTTTACAGATGCCGAACGCGCGTCTCGACTATCCATTCGGCGAAACCACCGCCGTGTACCGCGCGGCGAACGACAAAATGTTCGTATTGATCGCAGAAGGGTCAAATCCGCTACGCATCAGTTTGAAAGTCGACCCGCAATTAGGACAATTATTGCGCGACAAATACGAATCCGTCATGCCGGGTTGGCACCTCAACAAAAAACATTGGATCACAGTATTAGCAACAGGGCAGTTATCCGACCAGGAAATCCGCGATTTAGTGCGGCACAGTTTTGAATTGGTGAATGAGTGAGCGTCATCACCGGACTCGCTCCGGTAATCTAGTTATTGTGTCGCCTTTGGCGACCATTTATTACTGGATTCCGCAACAAGTGCGGAATGACGAAAGGGGTGTGGAATAACAATTTCCCTCTACCCCACAAGACAGTCTTGTGTGGCATTGTAAAAACCACAACACTAAATAACCCTAAATCCCTTGACCCATGGGGGGGGGGTAGGTGATATAATAACTAATGTTTTAATGTAATAAAAATAAAGAACAGAAAAAACAAAGGAGGTTTGAAATGGTAAAGATAATTAAGAAATTATTAGCATCGGCGGTATCAGTATTAA
>Ga0268262_10003723_pt1 | contig 16289 bp, 14 predicted proteins | sample TergutNc150P3_FD_190354 | JGI IMG/M metagenome (GOLD analysis project Ga0268262, IMG submission 190354) | Nasutitermes corniger P3 segment gut microbial community from laboratory colony in Florida, USA - Nc150 P3 (SPAdes) (version 2) | ecosystem: Host-associated > Arthropoda: Insects >... | reverse complement strand
TTAAGCGTTTGGCTCGCAAAACTATTTGTTACTCTAAATCGTTGGAAATGCATAAAACCATTTTCGGGCTGCTCATAAACACGATAGAATTTGGTCGTAAACTATTTTGAGACATGACCTGGTTTTTGGTTATTTTTGTATTAGGGGTTTTTTATAGTGTTTTTGTAATAGGTCCATATTACTTATTTAAGTAATATGTGTGTAACTCTAAAAGAGGCAAATAGCGCGTTAATTGTAGAAATGACTAAAAAACAAGACTTACAGACGAACCATATTACTTAATTTCGAGAAGTTAGGGATAAAGTTAACAATTTTTGGAATACATAATGGGATAACAACATACCTGCATCGAGTGTACTGTTAACTTTAATTTCAGACGTTCCCTTAATCTTGAAATTGCGGAAACGCCCGTCAAGCCTTTCGTAAAATGCGTCCTGAAGTCTGGATAGGACTAGCAACAAAAACATTCAACCGGTAAACAGACATGAAAAACAAAAACCACTACTAGCGGAAGTCCTTAGAGTGAACTTTCATTGAAGCGCTCTGTAAATCCTTTGCATAGACAATAGTTTCAGGAAACTATGGTATATTTATGTACAAATAAGCTTTAAATATGACATATATGTATGTTTATGAACTGACTGGAGTGTGTACAAAATGAGGAATTGCATTTGGCAACCAAATAACAAAACAAACTAACCCTATAACATACAAAAAAATCCAATATACCCAACAACCATTTAAAATCTTTTCAAAACTTCAAAACCACTACAAAAACGCATACATTTTAGAATCCATTACAGGTCCAAAAAAACTAGCCCAATACTCGTTTATAGGCTTCTCACCAACAATAACCCTGCAAACCAAAAACAACCAAACCCTGGTCATCAACGAAAAAACAGGCGAAAAAACACAACAAAAAACCAACGATCCACTAAAGCTAATACAAAAAATTCTAAAACCAAAAACAGTTAACAATCATGAATTCCGACTCATCGGAGGCGCAGTAGGCTACATTTCATATGACGCTATACAATACTGGGAAAAACTACAAACTACAAAAAACGACCTAACCTTCCCTGACATCGAAATGGGCATCTATGATGACGGTTTCATATTCGATCACTCCCAACAATTAGCCCTCTACTATTATCAAGAAGAAAACAGACTCTTAGAAGCCGAAAAAGCACTAAAAAAAACTGATGACAACAAAGAATTAACAACTTCTGAACCAAAAACTAACATTTCACAAAAACACTTCGAACACGCCATAGAAAAAGCCAAAGAATACATAACAACAGGAGACATCTTTCAAGTTGTTCTCTCAAAACGTTACCAATTTCAAACACAAGGCTCTCTAATACCTTTCTACCAAACCTTACGTTGTATCAATCCATCATCATACATGTACTATTACAAAGCAGGCGAACGTCAAATTATTGGTGCCAGTCCAGAAATGCTCGTCCGCGTAGACAATCGTATAGTTGAGACTTTTCCAATTGCAGGAACCGCCAAAATCACACATGACAAAACAGAAAACAGTCGTTTAGCTCATGAATTGCTATCAGATCCTAAAGAACGTGCTGAACATGTAATGCTTGTAGACTTAGCCCGAAATGATATCGGAAAAATTTCCAATTTTGGAAGTGTACATGTACCCGAATTCATGAAAATACAACAATATAGCCATGTGCAGCATATTGTTTCTCAAGTGGTAGGTAAACTACGCGATGACTTGGAAAGCTTTGATGCATTCCGTTCAGTTTTTCCCGCAGGTACTGTCTCTGGAGCACCAAAAGTTAGAGCAATGGAAATTATTGACGAATTAGAACAAACACAGCGTGGACCTTATGCGGGTGCAGTAGGTTATTTTTCATATAACGGAAATGCAGATTTTGCGATCACCATTAGAACTCTATTTGCCGACAAAAACCAAGCCTACATACAAGCAGGTGCAGGTATCGTTGCCGACTCCATTCCTGAACATGAATGGATTGAAACAGAAAACAAAGTCAAAGCCTTAATGAAAGCCCTAGAGCCCTTCGGAGGGAGCTAACATGAAAGTCTTAGTCATAGATAACTATGACTCATTTGTCTACAACATCGTACAGTACATTGGCGAGATGGGTGGTATAGAACTTATAGTTCGTAGAAATGACCAAACATGCATACAGGAGCTTATCAAACTCAAGCCCGACAGAATTGTCCTCTCACCCGGACCAGGTACACCAGAGAACAAAAAATGCTTCGGTGTATGCAAAACAATCCTACAAACCCTAAGTTATAACATTCCCACGCTTGGTATCTGTTTAGGTCATCAGGGAATAATTCATACTTACGGTGGAAAAATAGTTCCAGCAAAAAAGCTCATGCATGGCAAAACTTGTGTCATCAAACATGACGGGAAAAGCCTCTTCATAGGTGTAGATAATCCTCTCTTAGTTACAAGATACCATTCACTTGCAGGTGAACGCTCCTCAATTCCCGATTGTTTACAAATCACTGCAGAGGCCATAGATGATGGGGAAATTATGGGTGTGCGCCATGTAAATTATCCAATTTATGGTGTTCAGTTCCATCCTGAATCTATCTTGAGTTTGGGCGGTAAAAAAATTATCCATAATTTTATTGAAGGTAAAAACCTATGATGCAGACTTGTATACAAAAACTCGTTGAAGGGGCTAATCTTTCGCTTGACGAATCAATGCAGGTTATGCAAGAAATTCTAACGGGAAAAGCAACATATGCTCAAACAGGTGCATTTTTAACAGCTTTGCGAATTAAAGGCGAAACGATAGAAGAACTCTTAGCTTTTGCTAATGTAATGAAAAGTCAATGTCTACAAATTAGACCTCAAGTACAGGGTAGGCTTGTGGACACTTGTGGCACAGGTGGAGATAGCATTAAAACTTTTAATGTGAGCACTGTAGCGGCGTTTGTAATTGCAGGTGCTGGTATTCCAGTTGCTAAGCATGGAAATCGTGCTATGACGAGCAAAAATGGTAGTGCTGATGTGCTTGAAAAATTGGGACTAAACTTAGTTATGACACCTCGTGATGTGCAATTGGCCATTGAAAAAGTAGGTATTGGCTTTATGTTTGCGCCAGTGTTTCATCCTGCTCTACGGGTTGTTGCTCAAACACGTAAAGAAATAGCCGTACGCACAGTTTTTAATGTATTGGGTCCATTGGCTAACCCTGCTAATGCTGTGGGACAATTGCTTGGGGTTTATGAGTCTAGACTTGTTATGCCTTTGGCTAAGGTGCTTAACTATCTTGGCTGTAAAGAAGCCATGGTTGTTCATGGTTTAGATGGGTTAGATGAAATATCAACTTTGGGCAAGACTTGTATTGCGCATTTAAAATCTGGTCAGATTAAAAAGTTAGAAGTTAGTCCAGACTTTTTTGGTGTAAAACAGGCTAATGCTATAGATTTAAGCGTTTCAAATGTTGAAGAAAGCGCACAAATTATCTACAATATCCTGTCTGGTAAAAATTTAAATGATCCTAAGGCGGAGATGGTTTTAGTTAATAGTGCTGCAGGAATTATCGTAGGCGGCAAAGCAAATAATTTCCCTGAGGCTATACAAATTGCTCGAGAATCTATTTTGAGCGGTGCAGCTTATGGCAAATTGAAAGAGCTAATTAGTATCTCTGGAGGTAGCTTACAGAATCTTGAGGAGTTAGCATCAGTATGAGTGATTTCTATGATACCTTAGGTCTTAGTGCACAAGAAACTATTAACAATGGCTACTATTCTAACTCTTCCAAAACTGTTCCAAGTATGCATTTAAGTCTCAAAAAAGCAATACTCAAGTGCCATAATTGCTCTATAATAACTGAAATCAAATTCGCTTCACCAACATTTAAGTCTATACATGAAAATAGCAGCCTAACTGACATTGCTAAATCTATGGAGACTGGCGGAGCAACAGCTATATCTGTATTAACTGAACCAAAGTACTTTAAAGGTTCAATAAATTTTCTCTCAACGGTTCGTCAGACTGTGAAACTTCCTTTGTTAATGAAAGATATAATTCTAAGTCAGACACAAATTTCTACAGCAGTTAACATTGGAGCTGATGCAGTTCTTCTAATTAAAGCTCTCTATGACCGCGGATATAGCGAGTTTGCTCTCGATGATATGATAGAACGGGTACATGCAAAGGGTCTTGAGGTTTTGCTTGAAGTTCATACTGATAAAGAATTCGAAGCGGCCAAAAAAACAAACGCTGACATAATTGGTATAAATAATCGTAACCTTGCAGACTTGAAAATAGACTTAAACACTACTAAAAAACTTATCCAAGCAAACAGTTTTGACGATTTAGTTGTTGTAAGTGAAAGCGGTATTTACACAACAGCAGATATACGTTTTCTACGTCAGATGGGTGTATCTGCTTTTCTTATCGGTTCAAGTATAATGTTAACAGTAAATATTGAAGAAAAAGTTAGGGAGTTTGTAAATGCATGAAAATAAGTAGTTACCCCAAAAATGGAAAGTACGGAAAATTCGGCGGCAAATTCGTACCTGAAATCCTAATGGAAGCCGTTAATGAACTTGAGGTCGCCTATTACCAAGCAAAAAAGGACAATGCTTTTCAAAAACAGCTGGATTACTATTTAGCTGACTTTGTTGGTCGTCCAACACCGCTTTATTTTGCAGAAAATTTAACCCGTAAATTGGGTGGCGCAAAAATTTATCTAAAACGTGAAGATCTAGCCCATGGTGGAGCACATAAAATCAACAATACTCTTGGACAGGCGCTACTTGCAAAACGTATGGGTAAAACCCGTGTTATTGCTGAAACAGGAGCAGGACAACATGGCGTGGCTACAGCAATTGCCTGTGCCGCTTTAGGCTTAGAGGCTGAAGTTTATATGGGTACCGAAGACTGCGAAAGACAACGCTTAAACGTTTTTCGTATGAAACTCTTAAACGCTAAAGTCCATCCAGTAAACTCAGGTTCAAAAACGCTTAAAGACTCTATTAATGAGGCATTTCGCGACTGGGTAACCAATATCAAAACAACATATTACATGATAGGTTCAACAATGGGACCTCACCCTTACCCTATGATGGTTAGAGACTTTCAAAGCGTAATAGGCAAAGAAATTAAACAACAGTTCACACAAAAAGAAAACCGTCTACCCGACGCATTAGTAGCCTGCGTGGGCGGCGGCAGCAACGCTATGGGCACATTTTACCCATTTGAAGACGACCTAACTGTCAAACTCTATGGCGTAGAAGCCGCAGGTGAAGGTATAAAAACCGGCAAACATGCAGCAACACTCCTAGCAGGAAATGAAGGAATTTTCCACGGCATGCACACGTACATCTTACAGGATGATAATGGACAAATAAAAAGTACCACCAGCATATCTGCAGGCCTCGATTATCCAGGCGTCGGACCAGAACATGCTTTTCTCAAATCACTAAAACGAGCAACTTACGTTTCAGCCACAGACAAAGAAGCCGTAAACGCCTATTTACTACTATGCAAAACAGAGGGTATATTACCCGCATTAGAGTCCTCCCACGCACTTGCATACGCAATAAAACTAGCACTCAACATGGATAAAACAAAAACTATCATAATTACCCTATCCGGACGCGGCGATAAAGACGTAGAAACAATAGCAGACTTTACAGGTGAAAAAATATGAACACCATAAAACAAGTCTTCGAAAACAATCACAAAAACAACAAAGGATGTCTCATAGGATACATCACAGCCGGCGACCCTACACCTGAGTTAACCCCAAAAATCGCCAACGCCCTAATACGCGGAGGTGTCGACATTCTAGAATTAGGTTTACCCTTCTCCGACCCCATAGCAGACGGCCCAACAATACAAGCCGCAAACATACGCGCACTAAAAGCAAAAACAACCCCACCAAAAGTGCTAAAAATCGCCCAAAAAATCAAAACAAAACACAACACACCCATAATCATCATGACATACTACAACCCAATATTCCATATAGGCCTCGACAAATTCATATCAACCGCCAAAACCCACAACGTCAACGGACTTATTATACCAGACCTACCCATTGAAGAAGCATCCCACTTCAAAAAAACCGCAACCACATACAACATGGATACAATCTTTCTCGCAGCCCCCTCAACCTCAAAAAACCGGTTAAACAAAATCATCAACGAAACATCCGGTTTTCTATATCTAATCTCACACTACGGCACTACCGGAACAAAAACAACCCTAGAAGACTCTACAATTAAACTAGTACAACAAGTCAAAACTATAACAGACAAAAAAATCCCACTAGCCGTAGGCTTTGGCATTTCCCAACCCGAACACATACAAAAAATAATAAAAGCAGGTGCAGATGCTGCAATTGTAGGCAGCGCATTTATCAACATAATCCAAAAAAACACTAACAACAGCGTCACATGTATGCTAAATGAACTTGAAGCTACTGCAAAAGCACTAAAAACCGCAATTACCCTTGAAAGCACAACATACACATGAAACCCTACAGGATAAAAGAAAACAAGACGACAGCCATAACATCGAAGTCATACCAACATTTACAACAGTTTCTGACAAGACTCAAGATTCCATACTTTCCGTGTATTTTGTTGGTATTGACGAAACATATTGGTTTGCTTTGGAGGTTAAACAGTGGAAAGAGATGTTAAAAAAACGAAAATAAAAATCTGCGGTATTCGCGATGTCGATACTGCTAAATTTTGTGCTGCTGAAGGTGTTGATTTTTTGGGGATTCATCAAATATGGTCACCAAAAAATAGCGAAGATATTTGTCTATTCAACAAGAACATTCGTTTGTTCAATGAAATTAAGTCTGCTGTTGGTTCCTCTACAAAACTTGTTCTTGTCACAAGAGAAAGTAACCTTGATAATTTATTGAATATCTGTTTGACATTTGATTTTGCTGATTATATCCAAATGCATTTTCCAATATCTACTGTTATGCTTCAAAATTTCAAAAATATGCTTGTTAAAAAAGATTGCAATGTAGGCATAATAGCTGTTATTAGAGCTGATGAAATTGATACGACAGATATCCGTGGAATATCTAATGAAGCAGATTATTTGCTTTTCGATTCTTCTTACCATGGCGGTACTGGTATCTGCTTACCCGATGATATGTTGAGTAAAATAACACTCAAAGCAGGAGGGTTAGACTATTTCTTAGCGGGCGGTTTAACTCCTGAAAATGTTTCAAGCAAAATCTTGAGTTCATGTCCGTTTGCAGTTGATGTGCAATCTGGCGTAAATAAGGATAACGAAAAATATGTTAAAGATCACAAGAAAATACAACGTTTTGTTCAGGCAGTAAAGGAAACTATGAACCTATAATTTCACATGTTAAATATATGACACAATATTTGCGGCAACTTAGGGAATATACAAAGAAGAAAAAAAGCGGTAATAGTTCCGGGAAAAGATAAGGTCAACTTTTGGTAGTAATGTTAATCAGCTTGTTTTTGCGCCAAATAGTGATGAGTTAGGAATAACTATTTAGCAGTGTTGGCAGGGTATGTATTTTCTATGAAAAGCCTTTTTGCCCAGATCGTCAAGGTCACCATAATACCAACATTATCTCAAAAAACCAAACACAAAAAACCCAAACCAAACACAAAAAACCCAAACCAAACAACCAACAATAACACCCAACACTACAAAACCAACCACAACACACCAAAACAAAACAACCATACACTACAACAACAATAACATACACAAACTAACCAACAACATCAACATCAACAGAACCAACAACACACTCCACATAACACAAAATCCAACAATAACATCCAAAGACAACTTACCCAAACCACCCCTACCACTACTACGCAACTTTACCCACTTCTTACAATACCCTCCTCAACATACAACTCACCCACAACAAGCAAATGCCAAATAACAATCAACAACTTCGAGTAACAACAACATACGCCGTACCACTCCCTTTCTTAGCTTCAATACACAAAAACATACGCCTAAACCAAACCACCCTTAACCCTAACCGCCGTATGTACCACCTCAACCATAATCCTGCGCAACCAACTAGAACCCCCCTTAGTAATCAAACCCAAAATAACCTTACCCACAAACTGATACACCCCAGGCACCATCCCACTCCAAGCCGCCACCTGCCGCTCACTACCAAACCGCAAAAAATCCCCCAACTCAACCAAAATAACAGCTCCCGACATCTTACCCACACCCGGAACCCAACAAACAATATCCAACTCCCGCTCACAAACCAAACTCAAAATCTTAGCATCCAACTCTGCAATCAGACCCTTTAAATGCAACAAAGACTCTGCTAACTGCTTGAGCAAAAAACAGTCATTCTCACTAAGCACACTTAACACCACCTCTTCAAACTCTTCCCGCCTACCAAGCAACCACTCATTTTTTGTTTCCTCCAACACCGTCCCCACAGACTTTCCCTCCATTAATCCATCTAAAATTTCCTGTCCAGCTTTACCAAACACGTCACTTAATTTAGAGCTTAAACAGAAATTAGTTCTGCTGAGCAAACTATGAACACGATTTTTAAATTGAGTTTATTCTGTATATATCTAGTTCTCATTTGAGTTAGTTTGCGTAGTTCTCGTATATGTTTGGGTGGGATGTAACTGGGTTTTATAAGGTTTGCTCGTAGTAAATATGCTAGTCATTCGGAGTCGGTTTGGTCGGTTTTTCGCTCGGGTATGTTTTTTACTATGTATGCGTTTGCCAGTATGGGTTTAAGGTTGGCTTCTTCTAGCATTAAATATGGGGTTACCCAAAATATGCCTGGTGGATTCTATGACGATTTTTAGACATTGGTTTTGTTTTAGCCCTGTTTTTAGGTTGGTTATGTCGGTTTGGTTGTTTTGGAATTTTTTGGTTTGTTTTTCTTGGTTTTGTCCATCAAGTATTGTTGCGTCTAACAATTTTTTGTGGGCATCATCGTCGTAAATTTTTTCGCTCATGCTTTTTCATCTATGTTGTTTGGAGGGTTAATGGTGCTCTGTAGGCATTTAGATGTAGTTTTCTATCCGAGTTCAAGGGCCTAAGCCGTCTATTCGTCAAAGAGCACGTGCCATTTTAGTTTTCGAGGTTTAAATGATCTCCAAAATATGTTCGGTGTTTTGTTTAGCCCTCCTATGAATTAAAGGTTAGATCTGGGCAAAAAGGCTTTTCATGGCACTTCTAAAAAAGCTTGCTTTATAAGATTTTAGCTCTCAGCAAAAATTTCGTTAACATTTAATCTTTCATGCCATTTTTTGCGCAACAAACACAGCTACATATGCAAATTCATGCATAGATGCTTTAATAAAAACACGCAAGCTAAATACATACTGGGTATAAGGTTTAAATTGTTAATGTTAATTTTTAGTGTGATGGTGAGTTTGTGTTGTGTTCTTTGGGTTTGCAGAGGTTTGGTAGTGTTTGTGGTTTTCTTTTTCCTCTTGTCGCGTTTTGCTGTATTGGTGTATCTAGTGTGTCTTATCCCGAGTTTAGCTGGTTTGATAATGCTTTAAGTGATTTAGGTGTGGTGTCTGGTGTTACGGCGTTTGCTTTTAATTGGGGACTATTTACTGCTGGACTGTTAGGTTTCTTTTTTGCTGTTGTGGGATTGTTTAGCTTTTTTAAAGATAGTGCTGCTGGTAGGGTGGGGACTGCTGTTTTTGCTTTGGCAACGGTTTGGCTTATGGCTATAGGCGTATTTAACGAGAGCTTTATCCCTACACATTTCATTGTTGCTATACTATTCTTTGTCACTCTACCTACATCTCTTTACATTCTAACTGCCGCTCTATATCTAAAAGGCGAGCTCAAATTGGCTATTTTCGCCTTAAGCTCCTCATTTATAGCTGCTATGCCTTGGCTACTTTTCTTTGTATTTCATTATGCGCCAAGCGTTGCTATACCTGAAACTATATCTGCCATAGCCGGCTCCATTTGGGTAATAATCCTTAGCTACAAAATATCAAAAACCCCGCCGTCATATAGCAGCGTCTAACAGTTTCAGACGGCTTTTAATAATGAATGGTAATTAACTGTTAACTGCTGTCTTGATGTTGAGAAAACTTTATGAAAAGGGGGTGGGCGGATTTTTTATTCTATGTATATTGCTGGCTGGTAAGGTATTGCTGTTTGGGCACGGTTTTTGGGGTCATAGCGGGTTTCTGTGTTGTTGTCTTCGCTGTAAACGTTTACTTTTGTGTTGAAGCGGTCTTTTAAAAAGTTTAAGGCGTCTTGTATGATTTCTTTTTCGTTTACTTTTTGGATTTTAAGCATGTTTGCCTTGCGGTTTGCAGACAATTTTGTTGTAGTTTTAATAATTTTAGGTACTAGCGCTGCTATATCTTTCATGTGCGGTTTTAGCTCTTGGTTGTTTGAGAATTCTCTCATTAACTCAGAAATTTTCGCTTCACCAGTACTTGCTTTTTCAAGAATTTTTAAATAAACTTGCCATTTCCACGCAGCAGCTGTATAGAATACGAGTTGTTTAGGTGCAATTTTAGTAGCTTTAAGAATATTTTGCGTATCCGATAGCAGGTCAGTTATCATGTTCTCCTGCTCCTCCGCCGCTATATCAATTTTGCTTTCATCAAACTTTGGCCACGGTGCAGTACTTATAAACCGGGTCTCGCCCATTTGACTCCATAACTCTTCACACATATAAGGCGCAAATGGCGCAAGCAACTTTAACCATGTTTTAACAGCGTCAACAAGTGCCGTGTCAACAGGTAACGCCGTATTGGTGCAGTTTTTTCTCTGCATATACCAACGTATATCATTCCATACTTCAAACAACGCTGTTTGAAGCGCCGTACGCGTCTTAAGTCCATCAAGACTTAACGTAGCCTCCTCTATACGATACTGTAACTTACACTGCAGCCAATGCTCTAACACAGTACTCTCCGACTGTCCGCCCGATACAGTCATGCCCGCTATAATAGTATTGTTTACAAAACTTTTAATGGAGTCAAACTTGCTTTTCAAATCAGATACGTTATCTGCGCGCCAGTCAGGATCATCCATACCCTCAGCGCCTATCAATAAACCGCAGCGGGTAGCGTCCGCGCCATACTTATCAATAGCACCCTTCAGCGTTATAAAATTGCCTTTACTCTTATGCATACTCTGCCCTTCAACCATTAACATGCCATTAACACCTATACCCTTAGGCCAATGCTCTGGCGGGAAGAGGGCGGCGTGGTGGAATATGCAAAAAGAAAGATGATTATTAATTAACTCTTTAGCAGAATTTCGTAAGTCAAAGGGGTACCAGTAGAGAAATTCTTCCCGCATATCCTCTAACAATTTTGTAGATATGTCTGATTCTCCGCTAACTTTAGCCTTATCACCTTTACCGTAGAATATGTAGTCAAAAACTTTTGCTGTAAGCGCCTCTGGCGAGATATTATTTTGATTAATATGCCTATTTATAGTATAAAATGCCATATACAGTGTAGAATCGCTTAATGTTTCAATTATCCAACCATTTCCCCAAGGCAACGGCGTCCCAAAACCCGTCGTTCTAGCACATGCCCACTCCTTTAACCAGTCAACTGCAGCATAAAAGCTACTACGAGCTGTTTCTGGATAAATCTTCATCTGAGCTATAACTTGTCTAGCCTTCTCCTTCCATGCAGTATTTGAATAATTTAGGAACCATTGATCTGACAAAATCTTTACCATACAGGGCGTCATACAGCGACATACCACCTGCTCCGGCAAATCATACATAATGTCTGTTATGCCAAGCTTGTTAAAATCTGCTATAAGCTGATCTTTAACCTCCCTAATAGACCTGCCCGCGTAAACACCACAATTATCCATAAGCTTGCCACTATGAAACTCTTTCTTATACAACTCTTTAGTAGCAACATCAGCCCTCGGATCATGCTGACCCTTAATACCCATCTGCTCAACAATCTCACATGCAGGATACACGCCAAAACCGTCAACTTTAATTATAGACACAGGCCTAATCCGCAAAACCATATCTGGATCCACACCAAACCCCTCCAAAACACCCGGATCCTGCTGAAGATCCTTCAACGCAAGCCAATCAAAGGGCGCATGAGCAGGAACACTATACACTATACCCGTCGCAACTTTGGTATCAACAAACCAACCCGGCAAAATAGGAAACACTTCACCCGATATAGGACTCTCAAAAGTCTTACCCACAAGCTCCCCACCCTTAAAAACACGATTAACAACAACAGACTTCTCTTGCTCCCTCAACTTTTCAGCAGCTTCCACACTAATAACCCAAACCTCACAACCATTAACCAAAGCCTCCACATACATAGCATCGGGATTAACCCAAAGATTTGTAATACCAAAAACAGTCTCAGGCCGAAAAGTCGCAGCCGGCAAAAACTTTTCACCAAACCGGTACTTAATCAACGTATACTGCTCAGCCGTCACACCCTCCCCACTTTGACGATCATGATCACCCGTAGGACTCTTATCCTTCGGACACCAAACCACCGGATGAGTACCTCTCGTAACATACCCCTGCTCCTTCAACTTTTCATACTGCCACTCAATAAACTTTTGAAAAGTAGGATAAACAGTTGTAAACTCACGACGCCAATCAACTGAAAAACCTATACGCCTAGCAACAATCTTACCCTCATCAGTATAATACTGCGCCATATACTTAGGATCAACAAACCTCTGCAAATGCTCCTCAGAAACACCATCAACCTCCCTAAGAACACGAATATACTCACTATCACCCCTCGCTACACGCTGACTAGCACCCAACAAAGGCTGCCCCGTCCAATGCCACGCCCAAGGCCAAAGCACATTATAACCCTGCATACGCTTAAAACGAGCATATACATCAACTCTAGACGCAGAAAAAGCATGACCCACATGAAGCGGACCATTCATATATGGAAACGGAAAAGTCACCATAATCTTCTGCTTAGCCGGATCAGGATCAACTTCAAATACGTGAGCAGATTCCCATAGGGATAACCATTTCTCCTCAACTTGCTTTGTTTGACTCATAAAACCTGTTGAGTAAGACCTAAACTATAAGACTTTTGCTCCATTTCACCATTATAATCCTAAACAACAACAACATTTCAAAACTTCCCAATTTACCATCTGCTTAATTACCTGCTGAAAATTCGTTCCTTCACTATTTCAGGTAAACGATCTAAAATCACTCCTCCTCTAAAATATATACCATCCACCGCCCAAACAAATCATGCATCTGCATACAGTAGCGTATCCCAACAAAACTCATCCATCCATTCATCCATATCCACCTGTTTTGACGAAGAACCAATTTTTTTGTGGGACCAGTTAAGCTGTATTTTCTATGTGATGCATTTTTTGAAATGTTGCCAAGTTTTCATATGTTTTGTTTTTAGGTTCTGGTAGGATTCAAATTGCATTATTTATGCGTTTTATATGTATACGTTTTTAGTCATTATATTTTTGATGCTTAATGTCTGTAAAGAATGACCTTAAATAAGACTGTGTAGGGCTATTATGTATTAGGAAGGCAAAAATTGGGAAAATTTTCAAAAAGTGATGTAGTTAACATTATTCTATTAGTTAATTCCCTTGTTTGGTACCTGTGCTCTTTTAGTTTTTTAACAAATAACACCAGTTTTACAGGCAATAATCTAGTAGTGATCATTGGTATTAATTTGGTAACTACTTTTTTAGCTGCTGTTTTAGGTATACAGGTAATTCAAAAAATTAAAAGCCGAACTAAAATTATAGTTTCATGGTTAGCTATGGGCGTGTTTCTTACACTATTGATTTTACTTATTGATTCTTCTTTTTTCGATTTTACCTTTCTTCCAAATGTCATAGGTCCTCATACTCAAGATTTTTCAATAGGCGCTTCATTTTTTGAGATTTCTCTTATTTCCGGTATTGTCGGAACATATTGTGGATTTGGTTTTCCTGTATTACTAGGACACTATACTGCAACTACAAAAAGTGTGAATCGGGCAAAAGTTAGTGGTATAATTATTTTCATTACAAGTCTTAGTTTTGCCGCTATGACATTATTTGTTCATAACTCAATATCTGCCGTTATAGTTTTAACATTTTGTAAACTCTTTGGTTTAATTGCTGTACTGTTCTTAAAGCCTTCTGAAGTAAAAATTAATGAAAAGGAAAAAGTTTCATATAAAACTGTATTAAAAACACGTTCAATGATGCTTTACCTTATTCCTTGGTTAATGTTTTCAATTGTAAATACTTTTGCGCTTCCTGCGTTAAATATTGGTTTTGATGGTGAATTTATTAATTCAATTACGCTAGTAGAAAATGTTCTAGCGGGAATTTTTGCAGTGATTTTTGGTTTTGTAGCTGATCGTTTTGGTCGAAAACGTTTATTATTTTTCGGGTTTACCATGATTGGGTTAGGATACGCTGCGCTAGGACTCTTTTCTTTGTTGTCTATGTACGGTTTATATTTCTACATTCTTGCTGATGGTATTGCATGGGGGATTTTTGCAATGTTATTTGTTTTGACAATCTGGGGTGATATAGCTGATAAAAGGGATAGTGAAAAATTCTTTGTTATTGGCTTTTTACCTTTTGTGATTTCTGCCTTTATGCAGGTTCTATTTGGTCAATTTGTTGTTGATACTCTAGTAGATTTGACAAACGTGTTCTTTTTCATCAGTATCCTTCTGTTTATTGCTGTTACTCCACTTTATTTTGCGCCTGAGACTTTGCCAGAAAAAGATAAGAAAGAAGATGAGCTTAAGGCGTATCTTGAGGAAGCCATTAAAAGGGTTGAGAGGGAATCTAGTAAGAGGCAGTGGAGAAAACAGGCGGTGCCGTTAGTGGATGATTCTGAGAGTTATGATGAGGAGCGGGAGAATTAGTAGAACACTTCTTAAGTGTCTGGTGTGTGTTGGATTGTTATGTTCTTTCATGTGATACTTGCTACTGATTGTAATCTTCAATGTCGTTATTGTTTTGGTGAGTCTCTTGATGATTTTGATGAGGATTTTAGTGATGATTTAGAAGTTGATTATTCTTTGCCGCGTAGGGTTACCTATGATGTTGAGCTTCTTAAGAGTTTTTGTAGTAAGGATCCTGAGTGTGTTTTAACTTTCTATGGTGGTGAGCCCTTATTGCAGATGGAGTCGTTGCGGCATATTATGGATGTTGTTGAGCCCAAGTTGTATATGATGCAGACTAATGGTTTTCTTCTTGATAAGCTTGAGTCTAGGTATGTTAATCGTTTTCATACTTTGCTTGTATCTGTTGATGGTGAGGAAGCTTTGACTGATTATTATAGGGGTCAAGGTACTTTTCGTAAAGTTGTTGAAAATTTAAAGTTTATAAAGCAAAATGGTTTTAATGGTGAATTAATTGCAAGAGTTACTGTTATGGAGCAGACAGATATTTATAAGCAGGTTCGTTTTTTGCTTGAAAACCCCGAGTTTTCTTTTGCATCTGTTCATTGGCAGCTTAATGCAGGTTTTTGGGGTAATGATTATCAGAGGCGTAATTTTGAGGAGTGGTCTGAGTCTAATTATGTTCCAGGTGTTAGGGAGCTTGTTAAATTTTGGGTTAATGTTATGGAGCAGAGTGGTAAGGTTTTGAAGCTTTATCCTATTTTGGGTGTAGCTTATTCTCTGTTGCATGGTGAGGTGGTGAATTTTTTGCGTTGTGGTGGGGGGTGGATTAATTATGCTATTCAGACGGATGGTTACATTCTTGCGTGTCCAACTATGTGGGGTATGTCTAAGTATTATTTGGGGCATATAGCTGATTCTCATCCGTTAAAATTGGAAAAAGTGTTTGTTAACCAATTACCCTGTTCAGATTGTGAGCTTCTAAATATGTGCGGTGGTAGGTGTTATTATGCTAATGTTACTCAGCGTTGGTGTGTGGATGATTATCGAAAAGTTTGTAATACCGTTAAAGCGCTTATTGATGATGTTTCCGCTGAAATTCCTCATATTAAACAGTTGATAGTCCAAGGAAAAGTTTGCTTATCTGATTTTGATTTTGTAAAATATAACGGTGCTGAAATAATCCCTTAGTCTTTTGGATGCTGAAATTTGAGTATTCGCTATAGATCTGGTGTTGTGTGGTATTTTTGTTGGTGGCTGTTGCTAGTGTTATGGCAGTGTGGGGTGTGAGAGGATTGTTTTGTGGGGCGTGATTTCCTAAATTCCCAAGGTTTTGGGCACTACAATATCTAGTTTTTTGCAGATATCTTTCTGCTCTCTATTTGGCTCGCAGATTATCACTTCATCCTCGTAAACTTTGCATTTGAGATTTCTCATAGTAA
>Ga0268262_10003722_pt1 | contig 16304 bp, 12 predicted proteins | sample TergutNc150P3_FD_190354 | JGI IMG/M metagenome (GOLD analysis project Ga0268262, IMG submission 190354) | Nasutitermes corniger P3 segment gut microbial community from laboratory colony in Florida, USA - Nc150 P3 (SPAdes) (version 2) | ecosystem: Host-associated > Arthropoda: Insects >... | reverse complement strand
ACATAATCAGTTTGCGCAAACAGGAATGTAAAACAATCGTGTTCAGTAATTCCACAAACCGCGGTCTTCCCGGTCCCCGCGCCGAAAATTGGTTTGACGTTGAAAAGCTTGTGATGGAAGCCTGCGAAGAATGGAAGACCGGTACTGTAGGACTTTTTGGTAATTGAGTGATATCGTTCTTACGACAATTAATGCCAAATGGACACATCCTTCTCTTGCGCTGCGGCTGCTTAAAGCCAACCTTGGTACTCTTGAAAATCGGTGTGAGATAATTGAGTTTGCACTTCGCCAACCGTTATGTGAAAAGATAGCCGCTATTCTTGAGGCGCGTCCGCGTGTTTTAGGTATTTCTGTCTCTATTTGGAATCATCTTGCTACGATTGAATTGCTTGAAGAACTGAAGAAGGGAGAAGGGAGAAGGGGGGAAGAGGGATTTGAGCTTGCATGAGGATGTGAGAGGGGAGAAAGAAGAATTTAACCACGGAGGACACGGAGGTACATGGAGGAGGGAGAGAGAAGGGAGAAGGGAGGAGGGAGGAGGAAGAAGACCCTTTGTTGTTTTGGGGGGGCCGGAGGTTTCTTATTTGCCGGATGATGCGGAGATTTTTAGGTTTGCGGATTATGTTATTCGGGGGGAGGGGGAATCTGTTTTTTCCGCGTTATGCGAGAGTATCTTACAAAATGAAAATAAAATGATTGGTGGGTGTACGCAAAGCTCTGATGGCGACATATGGCTGGATCGCCCATACGGCCACGCCAAAGCGTGCGTCAATTCATGCCAGCCATCCGGAGCCAGCAGGGGTTTGCGTACACCCACCAAAGAATTAATTTTCAATATGCAAGATAATTTAGCGGAAATAAAAACCGGGTATCATCTCTATACTGATGAAGATGTTGCGCGGAAACTTGTATATGTGGAATCAAGCAGGGGGTGTCCGTTTGAGTGTGAATTTTGTCTTAGCGCGATTAAGCATGGAGAGCATAACAGCGCGATAGAATCAGAAGAGCGCGGTGGAACAGTTATGTTAAAGGGGAGCGTGGTAAAGACAAGGGAGCATAATAGCGCGGTTAAACCTAGAGAGCATAATAACATGGTTAGGGAATTTCCACTTGAGCCATTTTTAACGGATATGGAAATACTCATTAATCGTGGTGTGAGGACTATTAAATTTCTAGATAGGACTTTTAATGCGAATACTAAACGCGCTGTAAAGATCTGTGAATTTTTTCTTCGGAAACTGGAGGAGAGAGAAAGAGCGGGAGGTGCTCCTTTTGTGGTTCATTTTGAGATGGTGCCTTCTTTGTTTCCGAGAGAGTTATGTGACATACTTGCGCGGTTTCCACCGGGGTCTTTGCGGTTGGAGATTGGCGTTCAGACGTTGAATACTGAGGTTTCTGCTAGGATTCATCGCCCTGGGTGGCAGAATCAATCTATTGATACGGAAAAGGAATTGGAAACGCTTCGGTTTTTGCGGAAAAATACTAATGCTATTATTCATGTGGATCTGATTGCTGGATTGCCGGGGGAAGATTTACTGTCTTTTGGTAGGGGGTTTGATCGGCTTTGGGGGGCGGTTTGCGGGGAGAGGGAGGAGGGAGAAGGGAGAAGGGAGAAGGGGGGAGAGGATAGGGAGAAGGGAGGAAGAGGGAAGTATTTAACCACGGAGGACACGGAGGTACACGGAGGAGGGAGAAGGGAGGAGAGAGATAAGAGAGGGGAGAAAAAGTCGGGGGTGGAGATTCAGGTGGGGATTTTGAAATTGCTGCCGGGGGCGGGGATTTCGCGTTTTAATTTGGGGTTTGGGATGCGGTATAATTGTAGGCCGCCTTATGAGATAGAAGAGACTTCGGTGATTTCTGAGGGGGATTTGCTGCGATTAAAAAACTTTGCGGCTTTTTGGGAGAGGCTTGTGAATAGGGGGTTTTTGTCTTTGGAGAGCGGGCCCGTTTTTGATAAATTTATGGCGCTTTCTGATGCGCTTTTTGCACATTTTGGGAAAAATTGGGGGATTGATAGGGGGGAGTTGATTAAAAAAGTAGTAAATCTCTTCGCTTTCTAGGTTCGCACCTTGTTCGTGTGGTTCGTGGAGAATTTCTTTCAAAAAATTTTCATTTTCAGTCAAGCAAAATGCCAACCTCGCGCCATATATAGTGAATCGTCTTGTGACGGTTCGCTATAAAACCATCTTGGAGGTTACTATGGAAAAAGTTAACAGAAGCCACAAAAACAGTGTTTTCTCCTCGCTTTTCAGCGACCCGGACATTTTAAGGGAACTTTACTCGGCGATTGAAGGTATAACAATACCGCCAGACATTTCCATCAAAATTAACACGTTAAAAGATGTCCTCTACAAAGACCAGATTAACGATTTGTCATTCACAATCGACAACCGCCTAGTCGTCCTGATTGAGCATCAATCGACGATAAACGAAAACATCCCTCTGCGTCTGCTAATGTACATTGCCCGTGTATATGAGAAAATAATCAAAAGGAGAAAACGGTATCAAAACAAACTTGAAAAAATCCCCAAACCGGAATTTATCGTTCTGTACAACGGCAAGGAGAATTATGACGATTACAAAGAGCTAAAACTGTCCGACGCTTTCAAAGACGTTGAGGATTTAAAATTATCTGGGCGTGACACGATACCGCTGGAATTAATAGTGCAGGTGTACAACGTAAACCACGGTCATAATTCTGAAATATTGAAAAAGAGCGAGACTTTGGACGGCTACAGCATATTTATAGACAAGATACGCGAATACCAAAAAAAGAGAAATTCACTTGAAAAAGCGGCTAAATCCGCGATAAACTATTGTATAAAGAACAATATATTGAAAGAGTATTTAGAAGCCAACGCTTCGGAGGTTTTAAATATGTTATTAGGCGCATGGAACTGGGACACCGCAAAAGAAGTCTGGCAGGAAGAAGCCCGTGAAGAAACTCGTGAAGAAGATAGGCAGTATTTTCTTGAATTGCTAAATCAAGGGTTAACAATGGAAGAAATTAAAGAGCGGCTTCAGAAGGAGGAAGTTTTTTGAGGTATTTGTCTTAAAGCCAATCTTCTTCCATATGTAAGACGGTATATAGCCAACTTGACTTTATACCTAGTTAATACTAATATTTATTTTATACCTAAAAAACATTGTTTTATTAGAGGTAATTATGGACGGCTACCCCCCAACAATCCCCGATTTTTACAGTCCTGTAATTGATGATCGGATTATTCCGGAAATTGGGTACCTTGTGTATCGTGAATGTACACCGGATTGGGGAATAAAGCATAGGTTGCCGGTCTTTAATTATTGGGATATTACCTATGTAACCCAAGGGTCCGCGCGTTATATAATCGATGGGATAAATTATGACTTGACGGCAGGCGATTTGCTGTGTTTCCCTCCGGGGCATACACGTGAAGCAAGGACGTGGCCTGACAATCTTATGCATTGTTTTGCGGTGAATTTTACCTTAAGAAGTTTTGAAGATGGGAAACCGGCCATAATTCCTTTGCCAATTGTCAGCCATATCGGCTTAAGAGAAGATATTATCCAGCTTTTTAATGAGCTTGTTTTTACTTGGATTAACCCTCAACCATTGTATACTTTTAAAATTCGCGCTTTGTTTATGCTTATTCTTCATCGGTTTATGGAAACCGCGTTGTATAATACCAATTCAACGGTCAGAGATTCACGAATACAAAAAGTTCTGCGCTTTATCGCCACCCATTATCCTGAAAAAATCACCGTAAAGAAAATGGCAAATCTTTGCAGTCTGGATCCTATATATTTTGGAGCTTTGTTTAAGCGCGAAACCGGTATGACCATGCTTCAATACCTAATAAAAACACGTATTAAATATGCGGAAAATTTCTTGAGAAGCGGCGAGTTTAGGGTTTCTGAGGCGGCAGAACGTTGCGGATACGGAGATATTTATCACTTTTACAAGCATTTTAAACGTATTTACCGAATATCCCCTTCGGCGTGTATTCCCAGAAAAAGCAAACATTAAAATATTTGTTTTATACCTAAAAAAACATTGTTTTATTAATTGTAAGAAAGCATAATATAGATACTTAATTTATAATAGAAGCGTGTTCTGTAACGGACAGCATTCCGCTTAAATCAATATTTCGGAGGATAATAATAATGAAAAAAAGATTGAATCTGCTTGTTCTGAGCTTCTTGATGATTTTTTTTACAGTCATTGGCTGCGATATGAGTTATGAGGCACCGGTAACGCCTGTGGATGCGTTAACACCGGTAATTGCAGAACAGCCTTCCGGCGGTTCAATTGATATGAATCCGGCTCAAAGTTTCACTATGACAGTTACAGTCGATTCTATTGACGGGGATGCAGCTGAAAACATAATAACATATCAGTGGTATTCCTATACAAGGCATCTTGAATATGAAAACCATACGGGGAAACCGATTCAAAGTGAAACAAACGCTTCTTACACCGCGTCTTTTACAGAAGAGGGTATTTACCACTTTTACGTTATTGTCGCCAATAATAACTCAAAGGCAACCGGCAGAAAAATTGTTTCGGTGAGAAGCGAGCCGGTGACGGTTGTCGTAAATGACGGCAATAATGCCAGATACCCAATTATTTCAAAACAGCCTACAGGCGGAGATGATGTTTACCTGGGGCCAAGTATGACTGTTACCCCATTGGAGGTTACCGTCGATACCGGCGATGGCGAGGGTGGCGGTTCGAGTTACCAATGGAATATATCCTACCAGTGGTATGAAGCAACAACGCCGACTAATGATTATGGATCACTGATGGAAGGCGTAACTATCAAATCTTTCAATCCTACCGGACGTATTCAAGAATTAAATGAACCGGGAGATTATTACTACTTTGTTGTTGTTACTAATACCGATTATAACGTTACCGGACGCAGGGTATCCTCTGTTGTAAGTAATCCGGTTTTAGTACGGGTAAGCAGAAACCCCAACGCCGCTACACCGGAAATAACAAGTCAGCCTTCAGGGGAAATATATTTTATTGGGAATACTGTTATCCCGTTAACGGTAACGGCGGAATCCACCGATGGCGGAACGATAAGTTATCAGTGGTATTCCAATACAACGTCTTCCGGCGAAAACGGAACAAAATTAGAAGGAAAAACCGATAGTTCTTATGTTCCTGACATTAGCACAGGTTCAACAGGACGATATTACTATTACGCGATTGTCACTAATACCAATACATTCGCCACAAATCCAACTTCCACTGCAACCACAAGAACGGCGGAATTGGTTGTAATGTCTCCGTCAACGGACGCTTCTAAAAATCCAAATGCGACTATAGCCATAGACCTTAATGAAAAATACCAGTTTGTCAGAGGGTTTGGCGGACAAGATGTGGTATGGAGTAATTTCCCCGACTACACTATGGCGGATTATGAAAATATGTTTAACCCGGACAAGCTTGGGTATAATATGCTCCGCATTATTATATCTCCCCAAAATATCGATATAAATGAAACCATGTATCAGATTACCACCAACCAGTTATGGCCCGAAAAACACAGGGAGAACTATTACGAGTTTGTCAAATTGGTTAACAGATACAATGGCTATGTTCTTGCAAGCCCATGGACTCCTCCAATGGAATGGAAGACTAATAACAGCACAAACGGCGGCGGCTCGCTTAGAACAATAAATTACCAGGATTATGCGTACTATCTGCGGACATTTGCCCAGAATATGTACAATAACGGGGCTCCCATTTATGTAATTTCCATACAAAACGAACCCAATTATGTTGCGAGCGGCTATGAAGGATGCGAATGGTCGGGTATAGAAATGCGTAATTTCTTCCGCCAGGTAGGCAGATTTACCCAACAGGGACCACAGGGCAGTAATAAAACAATGTATCCGGGCAATGTACCGGGTTATGGCGGAGGACGGGAAAGGCCTTATGTTCTTACCATGAACGGTGAATCCGCCAACAATATTAATATCAATAATCAAGCTATAAACGATATCAACGTGACTTCGTCAAATCCGAATCCGGCAAGGCAGTATATCGATCTTATTGGAAGGCATATTTATGGTGATCGTGATACCAGTTACAATGGCGCCCCCGGTAATACTAATCCCAATGTCATATACCATCCCACTGATCCAAGAGAAGTCTGGATGACCGAGTATAATCTTAACGGCAATAACAGGGATGAATACGAGTTGGATTCAAGGTGGCCCTGGATATGGCAGTTTATGAATTCCATCGACGTTACCATACGGAATAATCATGAGAGCGCTTATATTTGGTGGTCGGCAAAACGTTTCTACAGCATGATTGGCGACGGTCAATATAGTACCGCTGATCATCAAATTCTCCCACGAGGCTGGGGAATGGCCCATTTTGCCAAGTTTGCAAAAGAAACCTACAGGGTCGGTGTTACATACTCAGGCACATTGGCCGATAGAACAACCTTGCTTTCCAAAGACAATATTAACCCTGACACTTATACCAATTTATCAGGCGTAACTGACACTACCAGTAATCTTCCAAGCAGGGCCGTGAAAGTTATGGCCTTTGCAAAGTTAAAAGGAGGGGAAGTGTTCCCGGTCAACTGGAAGGGTCAGAATGTATCCATGGACGAGATAAGCGAAATTAACATTGTAATGTATACCCCAACGCTCACCGACGGTACGGGAGGTTATGATTTAGGTACCGTAAAATTGCAGCTTCCGGAAGGCTTTATAATCAAAGGCGCGACAGCTATGAGATCAACAGTAAATGACGTGGGTGACCGCCAAAATCCCAAAGAACCGGTATGGGAAACCGTGGATATTAACCAGGATAGAAATACCGCTTATGTAACGCTGCCTGTCAGCCAGATTATTTCGGTAAGGTTTACCAAATAACGTCGGAGCCGAGGAGGAATGTACGTGAAAAAAATTTTTATAATATTGTTAACGGCGGTTTCTACCGTTTCAGTGTTTGCCCAGGGGTTTAAGGTAAGCGGAGAAGTAAAGGGGGGTATCCTCTGGGAAAAAGTAGAAAATAAGCAACCGGATGTTGATAATACTGAAAAAGTCAGATTGAACAGTAAAGACGACGCGGGCGATTCTTACGGACGCTTTCGGATTAATGCAGACTATACCAGCGCCGAAGGAAACCTGGGGTTTAGAGTCCGCTTAAATTGGGACAATTATACCAGCAGTAACGGCGGACCAACATGGTCTTATGCTTTTGGTTGGGGTAATTTTTTTGATAACCAACTTACTTTATCTGTTGGAAAATTAGGAGGCTCACCCTGGGGTTCAGGCGGACCGGAAATGTGGCGGGAACTGGAAGTATCAAATTTTGGCGGAATGCGCTTTGAGTATAAACCTTTCTTTGTTCCCGGAAAATTGAATATTGGTTTTGTATTAAATTGGTATGATGATGTCGCTGACGCCGGCGGCCTTAAGGAACCTACAATACTCGATCTTTTACAAGAGTCGGTCGTAGGTATGTCATACGCCAATGATTATTTTATGCTGCGTTGCGCCTACCGTTTCGACAGCGATCTTGACGCGGGGGGAGCAAGGTCAGGAAGCAGTGGGCAGGAAGGAACCAAGTTTGTGTACCGTTTTGAAGAGTATATGATAAGGAGGGCGCTGGACGGTTTTTCAATATGGGCGCTTGGAGAGTTAATTGGGATTGGAGCCAGTGACCCATCTTTTTTCTTTACCAGAAACTGGCTCTTTGTCCAATATGCGCCTGAAAATTTCACCGCCCAGTTACGTTTTGGGTTTGAAAAATCCGAGAACCGCGCCGTCGCATACGCAAAACCAACTTTCTCTTACAACTTTCTTAACAAACTGATTGTTCCCAGTATAATGTTTTGCTACGCGCAGGATTTCGGCGAAGGCAAGAGATGGCCCGGTTCGCCGTTTGCGTATTTGGAATTTGAACCTAAGTTACAGTTGAATTTTTCTACAGGCGCTTATGTCGCCTTTTCATATTACTACAGGATGGAGTATAAATACGCCAGAACTCCGCCGGAAGAGCAGACGCAGTGGATGAATCTGCGTCTTGGCATAACGTTTTAATTAATTTTATGGAGGATTTGAATATGAAAACCAAAATCACTTTTACGCTTATTGCAAGTATTGTATTGATGAGTTTCCTTATGACTTGCGCCATGGAAGAAACCCATGATCTTATTACCGTAACCTTTGATTCCAAGGGAGGAGCTGATGTGGAATCTGTAACTTTTGACAGGGGAAAGAGTCTGGGCGACAAGTACCCTACCCCAACAAAAGATGGAGTTGAGTTTAATGGGTGGTATGACGGGTTTACTGAATGTACCAGAGATACCAAGATTTATGTGGACGTAACATTGATTGCGCATTGGGAAGAAGAATTGGTTACCGTCACATTTAATTCCAACAATGGTATGCCGACCTTTGCCCCTATTACTATCCCAAAAGGCGGAGTTTTAGGCGTCAAATTTCCAAGCAACCCAAGACGGAAAGGTTATAATTTTGAAAACTGGTCAATTTCAGGCGCAGTTATTAACAAAGATACCCCGATTACCGCTGATATTACGGCAACAGCGCAATGGAAGTCATTGACACAATATAACGTAACCTTTAACACCGGTACCGGAGCCACAACCATTAATCCCATTAAAGTATACGCCGGCGATTGCATTGACGAATGGGAAAACAGATATTCGAGCTTTATTCCAACATATACAGATCCCGTACCCCTACCAGCGACCGGTCGCTCTTTTAAGGAATGGATATATGATCCTTCAGGCCAAAATATTATTTACACCGGACGCACGCCGGTTACGAGTGACATTACATTAGATGCGCAGTGGCGTTATGTTGTAGAGGAGGAAGATTTCAAAGTAAATTTAAGCTACTGTCTAAACGCATTGCCAAATCATGAGTTACTTAACTACCCTCTTCCGACCGTGACCGTTAATGATAACGGAGATTATGTTTTTTCTTTTAGCGGGGCAAATTCAGCTATAGCCATAGAGACTTCGGAAAGATTAAGGGAACTATTGCTTGTGGCGAATTCAATAACCGTGGAAGTTGAGGGAACAGCGGAGCCTGCCGATCGTCTATTCCGTGTATTGATAGGCAATACCATTACATACGCTGAAGGCTGGAATTTAACCAAAAACCATTCTCCAGATCCTATGATACCGTTTGAACAACTTAAAAGTAAGGATCTTGTAATTGAAGAAGGAAACAGAACGGCCAAGCCTGATGATGTAAATTATGTTTTTATTCAGACAAACAGAGTGGGCGCAACCGGTCAAGCATACGAGACTCCCACCGTGGCTACTATTAAGTCCATTAAGATTACGGTAAAATAATACCGTCGGGGCTGTTTGGAGCATTAATTTTTAGACAGCCTCGCCACATTTTATTATGGGATAGTATTACGCTCGTTATGGGGAGGTTACCTGTGAAGAAAGTCAATTTTTTATCCATGCTTGCAATGGCATTGTGTGTTCTATTTACGGTAATTAACTGCGGTGACAGCTCTACAGAGAGTAAAAACATTGTCATAACATATAATGCCAACGGATGGACAGGCGCCGGTGTGCCTACAACTCCCGGCTCTTGCCTTTCAGGCGCGGAAATAGGCGCCACCGCACTCCCTACGCTTACCGATACCAATACGCAGGAATTTCTTGGATGGTCATTGACCGCCGATGGCGAAGTAATTAACGCGGCGTATAAACCGTCAGGCGACATTACCCTTTATGTAAGATGGAGGCAAAAAACTGTCGCTCCCGAATATGTCACCATGAGCTATAACGCTAACGGCATACTAGGCCTTGATATGCCCGCTCCCGTACAGGTTGAAAAGGGCAAGCCCGTACCTGCCGCGCAACTTCCCGTCTTGAGCGGCGGTAATATTATGACATTCCACGGATGGTCTTCATCGGCGACAGGCGGCTCAATTTCAAGTAACCCACAGAGGGATTTTACCGTATATGCCAATGTTGATTTTGAATTTACGGAAAAACTTGTCCAGGGTAACGGTCAGTATGCGCTTTATCGGTTTGAGATTCCCGAAGAGCAATCCTTTAATGATTACACTAAAATAACCGTAGATTATCTTGTGGAAGACGAGGATCAGATTAGGAACAAAAACGCGGGATTGATTTTACATGGGGTTTATAACGGGCTTATGCTTGAACAAGTTAAGAAAAACGGGCAAGTAACCGGCATAAGGTTTCCCCTTACAAACGATACTAACAATGCGTCAACAATAAATAACCAATATAGCTCCGTTAAGTTAATTGATCGGGGTTTCTCCGCCGGTAAATGGAAGACGGTTGAATATGCGCTTAACGGCAACCGGCATGGCAGTTTTGATAACAAGTACCTTCCAAGTAATGATGACCTTACCAAATACATTTATTTTGGACTTGGGATAACGGCAGACGCAGGCAATAGCGCATACGCTTCTTATATTAAAAATGTCCGGCTAAGCAATGAAGCGGGTGATAAAATAGCAATGTCAAGCGGTTCCGGTTTTAGCGTACCGGCTTTTGTAGCCGCTGACACCCAATGGGATACTAACTCACGCAAAACAATATCCGGGAATGCCGATGCCACTTCAGGAATTACCCTGCCCTATCTTGCGGAAAGGCATATTCTGGGGAACGGACAATTTGCGCTTTACAAGTTTGACATTCCGGCGGAAAGCAAGTTAAGTGATTATACTAAAATCATCGTGGACTACATGATTGAGAATCCGATAATTGACGGTGAAATTTACGATATACTGGAAATAGTAGACGGGAGAATGAGGCTTATGGGGGCTTACACTCAGGATAAACTCCTTCCTGTGGAAAATTCCGGCGTAACTGTTGGCTATAGGGTCAATATGCCGTCAAGCGCCACTAACGATCCTTCCATTCTGAATGATCTGGTAGCCTCCGCCAGATTAGTAAAGGTAGGATTCTTTTCCGGCCAGTGGAAAGAATTTGAATTTCCATTCGCGGGCAACAGACCCGCTTATTACGATCCAACTGCTTACTTCCCGGCAGATGCGTCAGGAACATTATATTTCGGACTTGGGATAACAACTATCAATGACAGGAATACGTATACTTCCCACATTAGAAACATCAGGATGACCAACGATGACGGTACCAAAACTCTGTCCCCGTCCCCGGTCGATTATGATCAACCGGCTTTTTTTGCCGCCGATAGTACATGGAACATGAATTCACGCAAAGAGGTTTATCTGGAAAAATAACTGTGTTAAAATTTAATCTGATGCTCCGTCCATTTCATCAGCATTTTGGCTAACTGTGGAATTGGCATTGTCATGTTATCTTTTAACCAGTGTTGAATTAAACCAATAGCGCCGTGTACAAGAAAAACAGTATAATAGGGCATTGTTTCCTGGCTCTGCTGGTTTTCAGAAAAATATTTTGTTATCTGATTGTGCATTATAAAATGGTATAATAATTTCTTTTGAAAACCAATATCGCCGTTTTCGCTTAACAGTACGTGAATGGTATTACCGTTATTTGCAATGTAGGTCAGCATTTCTTCCACCATTTGCCCCGTCTCTTTTTTGGTCTGTTTATCCTTATACCTTATCAGCATATCTTCAAAATAATCGAGAGTTTCATCTTCTATTTGCTTTAATAAATCGTATTGGTCTTTATAATGATCATAAAAAGTCGAGCGGCTTATGTCGGCAAGGTCGCATATATCCTTGACGGAAACGCTTAAAATTGACTTTTCCTTCATAAGTTCCATTAAACTTTCGCGCATTACCATTTTACTGTAACGGCTCTTGCGGTTTTCTTTTTTTTCAATATTGTCTTCCATGTGTTTCTCCCTACATTTTTAATAAAAGTGTAGCGTATCAAACAAGCACATAGCGTTGTGTAGGATACACTTCAAATCTAATCAAACTGTATGTAGCTTTCTATTTACATTGTAGGTTATGTCATATTATAAGTCAATATATGGAAAAACTTTTTAAGCGTCCGGCTTTGATTGTCGGTATTATCACAATTATCACGGTATTTTTAGGACTCCAGCTTCCACGCGCGGAATTAGACAACAATAATATCCGTTTCTTGCCCGAAAAAAATCCGGCAAAAAAAATCTCGGAATATATCGATGAAACTTTCGGCGGACAGGTCATGATTTTGATCGGACTCGAGCGCCCTTACCGGACGGTTTTTGAAAAAAGTTTTCTGGAGAAGATTCGGGATTTTTCGCAGAGAGTTGAAAATACCGATTACATTAAGTCCGTCAATTCAATTATGTCAACGCAGTACATAACCGGCGACAATGACACTATCGTCGTTTCGGATTTGGTACCGGAAAATTTTTCAGGGACTGATGAGGAAATTACGGAGCTTAGGCGGCGTATCGCGTCATGGGATTTGTTTCGCGGTTCACTCGTTTCAGATGATCTTTCGGCAACGCAGATTTTGATCACCTTAGACGCCCTGACCGCGGATTTTACGCGTCCTGAAGTAACACTCAGCGTGGAAAAAATACGGGAAATAGCGGGAGAAATTTTTACAGGCGAGGCGGAAGTGTATATCACGGGACAGCCTATCATCAACACGATTATCAATAAATCTATGATTTCAGATAACATTTTGCTGATACCGTTAGTTGTCATCGTTTTGTTGGCGATGCTGTTTTTCTCGTTCAGGCGTTTCACCTTTGTGGTACTGCCGTTCTTAACGGTGATTATCGCGGTTGTTTGGACTATAGGGATGGCGGCGCTGTTTGGGATAAAACTTTCGGTTATCACGACCATACTGCCCGTAATTCTGGTGGCGGTTGGCAGCGCATACGGGATTCATATAGTTACCCATTATATGGAAGATACTCGAAACAGACAGTTGACTCTTACAGAGCATCGCGATTTGGTTTTAGATTTGGTAAAGAAATTAATTAAACCGGTATTCCTTGCGGCGCTTACCACCATGGCCGGTTTTATATCGTTCTGTTTTACGCCGATTGTCCCGATGAGGGAATTTGGGTATTGCGCCGGCTTCGGAGTAATCTCCGCCTTTGTTGTTGCGGTGTTGTTTATTCCGTCAATGTTCCTGCTCCGCGGCCCGCGTGTTTTGCCTGACGGGAACGAGCGGCAAAAAAATAAAAATGATAACAATAGTCTTAGTAATAAAATAGCCGAAATATTTACCGCCATTGCGACAAAAAGGATATTGGTTCTTGTTCTTGCGGTACTGACCGTGTTCATCTCACTGTACGGGCTTTCAAAGGTTATAGTTGATAATGCGGTTGTTGAGTTTTTTAAGAACGAGACCGACATCAGCCGATCTGACAGGTTTATCCGCGAGTATTTTGGCGGCTCTAAAGATTTAAATCTTGTGATCACCGCAGATACTACGGAAGAACTTTTACACCCCGACGTGCTGCAGGCGGTGGATAATCTTTCCACATATCTTATGGAGAATGTTCCTGATGTGGGGAAGGTCGTCGGTTTTACGGACATTATCAAGCGTATCAATCAGGTGTTTAACGTCGGCGAAAGCCCCGAAGGACTGCGGAAAACAGTGTCGCATAACGCAACGGACAGTTTTGGCTTTGATGATACTGATAATTTTGGTTTTGACAGTTTTGGTTTTAACGATTTCAGTACTAATGACGTTAAATATACCGAAATATCACGGCAGGAAAATAATTTTAATATCAGCAAATACAACACAGAGGATATTTTACGGTTTTTGGACAGCGCAGGGGGAAAATCTCCCCGTTTGAGCGGCAGTGATTTGATAAAGGAGCTGAAACGTCTTACAAATTATGACGGAATGGGGTATTATGAGATACCCTCAAATCCAAAACGTTATGGTAAGGAGACAAAGGTGGAACTGCAACGGCTGATAGCGAATTATCTGGTTTTACTCGCGGGAGACGAAGATTCCGGATATTCAAATGATCCGCTTGAACCTACGGCAATCAGAACAATGATACAAATGCGCACGACGGGAAGTAGGGATTCACAGGCCGTTATCGACATTGTTAATAATTATATCGCCGTAAATTTTCCCAAAAATGTGAAAGTAATAATCGGCGGGGGCATAACGTATGAAATGGCAATCACCAATTTGATTTTTAATTCACAAATTATATCAATTTTTATTTCCGTGTTTATAGTGTTTCTTATCATGGCGCTTTCAAATAATTCATTGATCGCGGGAGTCATCGGTTCCGTACCGGTGGCTTTGGCGATTCTTTGCAATTTCGCGGTGATGGGTTTTCTGGGAATTAAACTCACTCTTGCAACCGCGCTTATTTCCAGTCTTGCCGTCGGCATCGGTATTGATTACACCATTCACTTTATCGAATTTTTCAAACATGAGTATCAGTCAGGGGAAGGCGATTTTCTTCACCGCACTTTTATCGGTTGCGGGAAAGCCATTATAATTAACGCCCTTGCCGTAGGCGCGGGATTTGGAGTACTTGCGTTTTCGGAATTCAGGATTATCGCGGAACTCGGCGCACTTATCGCTTTAAGTATGCTGATAACGGCATTTGTCAGCCTTACGGTAATACCGGCGCTGCTTACTACTATAAAGCCGAGATTTGTTTATGGAGAGAGAAGGTAGAAGGGAAGAGGTAGAAGGGAGGAGGGAGAAGGGAGAAGATGGAAGAGGGAAGAGGGGAGAAATATTAAATTAAGAAAGAAAGAGAGAAAATAAGAGAGAGGAGGTTGTTTTATGAAAAAAATTATCACGGTGGTGGTGTTTTTTGTTGGCGTTTGTTTGTTGAACGCGCAGGATGGGGCGGCAAATGCCACTTCAATTATGAACTCGGCAAGGAACCGGATTAAATCGGATACTATGTCTTCCCGCTCACGCATGGTGATTACCGCCAAGGACGGAAGCACGTCAGAACGGGTTATCGATCAGTATTCAAAGGATGGGCCTAATGGGGCGCGTACCATGATTGTTTTCCAGAGTCCCGCCAGCATAAAAGATTCGCGGTTCCTCACTATGGATGCGGCTGGCGGCAGTTCAGACCGATGGATATTTTTACCAAGTCTGGGAAAAGTGCGGCGGATTGCGGCTACCGAGAGTAGCGGCAGTTTTATGGGTACTGATTTTTCGTATGACGATATTGGTTTAATCGGCAGAAAAGTTGATCTTGATACCCATACAATGTTACGCGAAGAAACATTAAACGGAAAATCGTGTTATGTGATCCAATCCGTCCCAAAAGACAACTCCTATCAGTATTCAAAATCAATATCATGGGTGGAAAAGAAAGACTTCCTGACATATAAAAGCGAAATGTATAACCGCAAAGGAGAGCTGATAAAAGTAATGGAAATGTCAGAGTATAAAGACGTACAGGGGCGCCTTACTCCAATGCAGACGAAAATATCCACCGTTGGGGCGGGAACATCGACGACAATTTACCTGGATATTGTCAAATATGACGCTCCGATTCCCGAAGCGGTTTTTACGACGGCTTATCTTGAAACTGGAAAAGTGAAATAAAAAACAAGGGAGAAGGGAGGAGGGAGGAGGGAGAAGAGTCAAAGTTAACTTATCAAATGCGATAAAAATATTATTCGCCAATACATTGACATGTAAATAATGAAAGAAATTAATACTATTAGTTCCAATAATAAAACTATGGCTGATGTGAAGAGAATGAATGTTTCATCTGCCGGGTTGTTAAAATTTTTTATGCCTGTGGAAACAGTTTTTGATATGGCGTCTTTAATTGTTAGGACGAATCCTTTTATCAGTTTTAAGTCGGCATAGATTCCAACTGATTTTGTATGAGCCATCCGGCAGTTTGTCATCCAAAGCACCGCCGGATGCGTATTCAAGAAATGTTCAAGACGGTTTTCCAATTAGCGTTACTGTTGTCTGGACCAATAACCGTTGCGAAGGCTGTATGTTCCCGCCCTGCGTCCATAATTGATGTAAGTATAGTAAAAATTATAATCATTAAAAGATGTTCTTGTTATGTTCACGCCTGCGCCGATGGTAACACTTGTAATTTGGTTTTCATGAAATGCTCCATCCCCTATCACGGTCACGCTGTCGGGAAATGTTATCATGGTCAGATTGTTTTTCCGAAATGCCCTATCACCAATAGCAGTTACGCTGTCAGGGATAGTAACGTCGGTGAGTTGTTTTGCAGAAAATGCCCCGCCACTAATGATCGACACGCCGCTAGGTATGGTGACGTTTTTTTCATCGCCAAAATAAAAGACTAATTCTTGTCCATCCTTGCTCAAGAGATAGAAGTCCCTGGTGATAAATGCGGTATTCTCTGAAGCGACGGTAAGTTTTGTCAGCGGATTT
>Ga0268262_10003721_pt1 | contig 16304 bp, 10 predicted proteins | sample TergutNc150P3_FD_190354 | JGI IMG/M metagenome (GOLD analysis project Ga0268262, IMG submission 190354) | Nasutitermes corniger P3 segment gut microbial community from laboratory colony in Florida, USA - Nc150 P3 (SPAdes) (version 2) | ecosystem: Host-associated > Arthropoda: Insects >... | reverse complement strand
ACCGGTGCTGCCGTCAGGATAAATTGATGTGTGAACGCTGTGAACGGCAGGACAAAATAATCATGTACAATTGTTATGGAGGACTTTCCGAAATTGTTGTACCGATTAAGATAGAAGAAAAACTTGTTGGTTATGGTATGCTGGGGCAGTTCAGAACAAGCCGGAACTTACCGGATGAAATAATGCAGGAATGGGTAAAATCAAGGTTTGCTTCTGAAGAGCTCCTGAAAACGTATGAGGCGCAGCCATTCTTTGACAAGCCGGCCATGGATAATATGCTCAGGCTTTTTTCCATGTTAATCGCTTTTATCGTAACCAGGGATTATGTACGGATACGCCGTCCCGGGATAGCGGAACAGGTAATCCATTGGCTGGATGAACATATCGCCGAACCGATTAAACTGGATGACGCCGCAGCGGCGGTAAAATGCAGTCGTTCAACCGTTTCCCATGTAATAAAAAGTCAATTGGGGATGAATTTCAAAAAAATCTGTATTTTAAAGAAGATACAGCGCTTTGAAAGTTTTATCGCCGCAGATCCGGCGCTGTCCATTCAGGAAGCGGCGGCTATGGTGGGTTATGACGATCCTTTATATTTTTCACGTCTCTACAAAAAAGTCCGCTTGTCAGCGCCTTCGAGTTACGTGAATTCTACGCGGAAACAAATGCGCGATTTAATCACATGAAAACTACCGGTTTTTTTTGAAATCTTCAAGCCGAATCTTTTTTGCATCCAGCCGTGACTGTTCGGCGGCAAAAGCCATATAGTGGCTTTCAAAAGAATTCCGTATCATGTTTTTGCCATGCCCGCCTGAGCCTCTGACCATGTTTACAAAATCAGTAATAAAACGCCTGTCCCCGCCGGAATGTGTCCCGGTCTGTTTGCCCAATTCTATAATTTCAGTGTATTGGGAGGCAAATTCGCTGACCCTTATCGTATTCTCTTCCATGTCGCCGTTTATCTCTCCTGCGGTCCCAAAAAGGGAAATAGAACGGTGTATTTCCGCCGTGAAACCCGACATGATAAAATTAGCTGTAACCCCGTTATTAAACCGCATGGAGACGGTTTGATGATCAACCACATCGTTGTCGCAGTGGAACACGCAGCGTCCGTAGGGGCCGGTTTCCAGCGCGGCAAGCCTCCCTTCAAGAGAAAGGTCGGTGGCAATTACATTAACCGGCCAGTCGGTGTTGTCTGTCAGGTAGATTTTAGGCGCAAAATACGGACATTCGGCGGAATGGGGACAGTTTTCCAGGCAGCGTGAAGGGGCTTCCGCCGGGGCATTTTCCTTTTTGAAATGATGCAAATCCCCATACGAATAAAGCGATTCGCATGGAGAATCGGCAAGCCAGTACAGTATATCCATGTCGTGGCAGCTTTTAGCCAAAATCATGGGGGAAGATTCCGCTTTGCAGCGCCAGTTTCCACGTACATAACTGTGCGAATAATGGATATGCCCCACATGCTCGATAAGGTTTATGCCTATCAGCCGGCCAATCCTGCCGGTTGAAAGAAGACTCTTTATCTTGGAAAAAAAAGCCGTATATTTCAGGACATGGGCAATCATAAACACTTTGGAAAAGCCGGACGATTTATTCTCGATTTGGTAACATTCATCCGGATGCGGAACAATGGGTTTTTCGCATAGAATATGCAGATTACGCTCTATTGCCGCCATAATCGGCCCATAATGCATCTGATCCTTGGTAGCGATAATCACCGCGTCAACCGCGGGAAGGCGGTTGAAAGCCTCTTCCCATGAAGTAAAGGCCTTTTCCGCCGGAATACGGTGCATATTTGCGATTTTTTCCCGCTTTGCCGCATCCGGCTCGGCAACCGCTGCGATTTTAAGCATAGCGGGATTCAACCGCGCATATTCGGCAAATACATCAGTACCACGGCTGCCGGCTCCCAAAAGCAGCGCATTTATCGGTTTCATAGATTCCTCCGTATTTTAATTTTTCTTTCTTTACTCACCCTTTCACGCTGCCCGTCGTTATGCCTTCAATGATATGCTTTTGCATTATCAAATAAAATATAACCAATGGCAGGACGCCCAGAAGCAGCATCGGAAACATATCCGCCCAGTTGACGCTGAAACGGCCTACGTTACTGTTGACGGCAAGCATAATAGTACGGCTCGATTTACGCTGTAAAAACATCAGGGGCGTAAGGAAGTCGTTCCACAGTCCTATTGAATTCATCACCGCCAGCGTAGCGATAACCGGGCGTAAAAGCGGCAATGTTATTGAGAGAAAGATGCGGAATATGCTGCATCCGTCAATGAGCGCCGCCTCCTCGATTTGCGGAGGAACCGACGCGATTATGAAGTTACGTATAAAAAATATGGACATAGACAGTGTCCCGGCAATGTTTATAAAAATAACCGATAAAATATTACTCATAAGGCCAAGAGACTGCACCAGTCCGTATTGCGCCATAATGCTCATTTGCATAGGCACCATCATTCCCGCAAGAAAAATATAGAACAGGACTGTGTATAAGCGGTTCTGTTTCTGTTTGCGCGCGAAGGTGAATCCCGCCATACAACTTATAAAAATTCCTCCCGCCAGTGAAATGGATGTAATCAAAAAACTGTTTTTAAAGGCGTTTGGGTAATCCATGTTTACCCACGCGCGGACATAACCCCCAAACTCCCATTTTACAGGCGGCATAAGCGGGAAACGCATCGCGTCGGCCTGCGTTTTGAAAGTGCTGATAACGAGATAATAAACAGGCGTCATCAATATAACGGTAATAAGTATAAAAAGCGCTACCCCCAAATACTTATAAATTTTATTTTCAATTTTCATGCAATGCCCTCCCCCCATTTATTGAAAAAACGCATTTGCAGGGCTGTGATGATGAGCACCATGACAAGGAACACGCTGCCCATTGCGCAGGTGTATCCAAAAAATCCCTCGGTAAAGCCCCTCTTCATCATCAGCGACACAATAGATTCAGTTTGCCCGTTGGGACCGCCTGATGTTAGTGAATAAATAATGTCGAAAACTTTAAGTCCGTTTATCATGCCTGTTACAAATGTATAGGTTACGGCGGGAAAGAGCATCGGTACTGTAACATTAAGAAATTTATGTATGGGGCCCGCGCCGTCTATCCCGGCTGATTCGTATAGTTCGCCGGGGATGCCCTGAAGATTGGCAAGGTAGATGGTCATTGTCCAGCCCGCCCATTGCCAGACCGAGACGGCGATGATACAGGCGAGCGCGTTATTCGGGTCTCCCAGAAAGTTGATTTTATTAAAGCCAAAACCGGCGATGACCTGGTTTAACAGCCCCATATCAGAAGTGGAAAAGATGAAATTGAATAAAAATCCGATAATGAGGCTGCTTAACACAGCCGGAAAGTACCAGATAGCGCGGAGGATATTACGACCTTTTATAGCGCTGTTCAGAACAAGGGCGAGGGCCAGCCCCACTATGCTTTGCAGCAGGGTAGCGCAAATAGCGTAAGTAAAGGAGACCCTTATCCCGCTAAGCGTTGACGAGTCTTTAAAGAGCCGCTCATAATTGCGCAGTCCGACGAATTTGTAGCCTTTCAAAAGAACATCCGACCAGTTCGTAAAACTATGTACGACGGTTGATAATACCGGATAGGCTACAAACAGGGCAAAAAGAAGCAAAGCCGGCACAACCAGAATGAAATACTGAGCTTCGTTTTTTATCCGCCGTATACTGATATTACCTGCCCTTGGGGTAATCATAAGGCGTCCTTGAATTTTTGGAGAATTTCAAGGTTTTTCGCGTCGGTCGCGGTAAGAACCTGCTGTAATGTTACTGTTCCGGCGACATAGCCTTGCAGCTGCTTGCCGAATTCCTCATAAACGCCGGCATTCCACTGCATAAAGGGGGCGTAGATGTGGCCTTCAGCGAAAACATCGCTGCATCCGTTGTATTCACCCGGCATTTCAAGTTTTACGCCTTCAACAAAGGACGAGCCGCCCTTGTTGTTTTCCCAATAGGCGAGTTGGCCTTCGGGCGTGCTGATCAGATCGATTATGCGGACACAGGCATCGAGTTTTTTTTCGTTTCCTTTTTCGCCGAGTTTGGAGTTTATCCCGAAACGTATGCCGGGACCGCCGAAAAGCCAGCCGGTTTCAGCTTTTTTGCCGACAAAGGGCATCATGTCAAGTTTTAAATTGGGATTTTTGCCATATAGGGTATCAACATCCCAGGGGCCGGAATCTAGCATTGCCGCTTTCCCGGTTGCGAATTCATCAATAGCCTGGTCGGCATCCATACCCAGATCCTCTTTTGTTACAAAGCCGCGTTTTACAACCTCGGCCCACTCCTCCATGTACGGCAGTAAACTTGAGGACATGGTAACGCGTCCCGCAGCGAAGTCTTTGTCCCAATTCATGCCTTCCGGCTGGCGCAGGAACGCAGGAGTAAGATAACTCAACGCATAATGCATCAGATAGTTCGGGTTTTTAATGGGGTTGGCAATGGGTTTTATACCCGCGGCTTTGATTTTAGCGCAGAGATCAAGGAACTCTGTATATGTCCGCGGAATTGTCCAGCCATGCTCGTCAAACATGCCCTTGTTGTAAAAATAACCTCCGAACCAGCTCACTCCCGGCACGGCATAGACCTTGCCGTTGAGCGAAAGTTCATTAATGCTGGATTGCGTATATTTTTTAATAAACGGGAAAGGCGCCAGGTCCAGCGCGTAACCATTGTCAACACCGGCGGGATTCGGACGCTCATCGGCGAGAAGTTCCGGACCTTCGCCCGATGCCATCTGTACTTTATAGATGGTAGGGAAGGACGCAATGTCTACAAATTCAAATTGAAAGTCGATATCCGGCAGCCGCTCGCGTATCAGTTTTACCAGCGCCGACATTGAATCTTCCTTGTTCCAATACATGAACCGGATGGGAATTTTCCCGTCGGACGCAGATTCCTTCTTTTTACAGCTCGACAGAATACCGGCCAATGCCAGCATCACCGTAACCATGACAAATCCTGCTATAAACCTTTTTTTCATATTTAAACTCCTATGTTTATATATTATATAACGGAATTGAAAAACAACATGGACAATTGTGTAATTATCTACCTTAAAATTACATGAACGTATCATGGAAAACTAACCGGCGTTTTCACCTGTGAGCTTTTGCACGATCTCCAGCGCTTTTTTCCACTTGGAATCCATTGAGCGTACCAAAGCGATTTGATTCCGGCTTCGGTCCAGATTGTGTTCAGTCCGGCTGATATGGTAATAATGATCTCCTTCAAGGTAATCGGTAAGGAAACGGAGCGCCATAATCTGGGTAATTGTTCTGCCCGATTCGGCTATCAGGGCGATTTCTTCTTTACTGAGGAATTCCATAGCCTCCGCCAGATACCCTTCAAGCAGGCTCTCAAAAAAAACAGTATCGAATTCTATTTTGGAAATATCCTTCTCATCCTCTTCCGCTGTAGTGGTTACAGTGCGAATCAAATCCCCCACATCAAAGAGGCTCGTTCCGGGCATGACTGTATCCAAATCTATCACGCAAAGAGCGCTTGAATCCGCGTCGTCTATGAGAATATTGTTTATCTTTGTGTCATTATGGGTTATTCGTTCAGGAATACGCCCTTCCCGCTGAGCATGTAACAAAACAGCGCCGCGTTCTTCGTTTTGCTTCATAAAGTCAATTTCAGCAGTTACGTCTTTTACTCTGCCGCATACGTCTTTTTCCAGAGCTTCGTAAAAACGAAGATAACGTTTTTCCATATTGTGAAAGTCAGGTATAGTGTCATGAAGACGGGGCGGCGGAAGGTCGGCAAGCTGTTTCTGAAAGCGGCCGATACTTGCGCCCAGGAAACGAGCCTCCTGCGGGGAAGCTGTCTTATCCTTTGTACGGACGTTCTCAATAAAAAGATATGTCCGCCACCAATCCCCGCCGCTGTCCTGTACCCATGGCTTCCCGTCTTTGGCCGGAACTACAGTCAGCGAGCGGCGGCTGTAATCCGGCACTCCGGCGGTTCTGTATTTTTCCGTAATATGGCTGGTAACCCGCAGAATATTCTCCATAACCTGATCCGGGCGGACAAATACCCTAGAATTGATTCGCTGATGCGTATAACGCACTGCAGTTCCCGCTTGATTCCACTTGGATTGAAAAGTGTCGTTGATATGTCCGCCTCCGAAAGAAGAAGCGCTGATAAATTCACCGTAAATAGCAAATTGCCGTACTATACCGGCTACCGTTTTTGAGTCCATAATTTTATTATCATGCGGATTTCAATTTTCCGCTATAGCGTTTTACAGACGTGTGAATTATCAATTAACCCGCATATATGACAGCTTTAATACTTACCAATATCCTTGCGGTAATGTATGCCGTCAAACCTTATTATACCGGCAGCTTTGTAGGCTTTTTCAAGAGCAGCATCCGGCGAGGGAGCGCACGCGGTAACGCCGAGTACTCGTCCGCCGGAAGTAAAAAATAAGCCGTCTTTGTATTCAGTTCCGGCGTGATAAATAACAGCCTCGCCTTCTTTTATATTTCCGTTCGTATCAAGACCCTCGACAGCGAAACCTGTTTTGTAAGCGGCCGGATATCCTCCGCTCGCCAGCACTACGCAGGCGGCATGGGCTGACTTCCAGCGAATGTCAACAGTATCAAGCCTGCCGTCTGTAACGGCTTCCATTATATCCAGAAGATCGGTTTCAAGGAGAGGAAGTATTGCCTGTGTTTCCGGGTCGCCGAAACGGCAGTTGTACTCGATAACCATAGGGCCGCGCAGAGTGAGCATAAGTCCGAAGTACAGGCAGCCTTTGAAAGGGCAGCCTTCTTCTTCCATTGCGCGAATAGTCGGAAGAAAGATGGTTTTTTCACAGACTGCGGCAATTTTTTCAGTGTAATGAGGGTTTGGCGCGATAACGCCCATGCCGCCTGTATTGGGACCTTTGTTGTTGTCAAAAGCTCTTTTATGATCCATAGAAGAAACCATCGGCGCAATAGTTTTCCCGTCCGTAAAGGCAAGGACTGAAACCTCCGGCCCCGTTAAAAATTCCTCTATTACTATGCTTGAACCGCTTGCGCCGAATTTCTTTTCAAGCATTACGGAGTTAATTGCAGATAACGCCTCGTCCTTGTTTTCCGCAATTATTACTCCCTTTCCGAGCGCAAGCCCGTCAGCCTTTATTACGACCGGAAATAAACCGGAATATGATTTAATATAATCTAAGGCTTTGCCGGAATCCGAAAAAGTTTCAAAGGAGGCTGTGGGGATTCCGTATTTTTTCATTAATCCTTTGGAAAAAACCTTGCTGCTCTCTATACGGGCGGCCATTTTGTTCGGTCCGAAACAGCGTATACCTTTTTCTTCCATTGCGTCCACCATCCCGAGAGCAAGCGGATCGTCAGGAGCTACGACAACATAGTCAATTTTATTTTGTACCGCGAATTCCGTCATTGCGGGAATATCCGCGGCTTTTATTTTAACGCATTCCGTTTCACGGCTTATGCCGCCGTTTCCCGGAGCCGCAAATAGTTTTGTTATGCGCTTATTTTTTTTTAAGGATTTTATTATCGCGTGTTCGCGGCCTCCCCCGCCTACAACAAGAACCTTCATTTAATTTCTCCCCTGCAGAACATGGTTACGGCCTTAGGCAGAATTACCCACTCCGCTTCGCGCATTACGCGCTGCTGCAATGTTTCGGGCGTATCGTCGGGCAGTACGTCAACCGCTTTCTGCAGAATAATTTTACCGCCGTCTACAACGTCATTTACAAAATGGACAGTCGCTCCCGTAACTTTTACGCCGTATTCAAGGACGGCCTTGTGAACGTTAAGACCGTAAAAGCTCTTACCGCAAAAAGACGGTATCAGCGCCGGATGCACATTGATAATACGGTCTTTAAATAATTGAAGTGTTTCCTGTCCGAGAATTGACAAAAATCCCGCAAGAACGACAAGTCCTGTTTCTTCTTCAGATAACGCCGATGCAATCGCATGATCAAAAGCGGCAATGTCTTCATATTTTTTTCTTTCTATTGTTTTTGTTTTTATTCCCGCTTTTTGAGCGCGTTCCAGCGCCTGAACGCCCGCTCTTGATGAAATAACAAGCGAAAGTTCGCCGCCTTCAAAATCTCCCCTGTTACGGGCGTCAATCAAAGCCTGAAGATTTGTGCCCCCGCCGCTTACAAGGACAGCAATGCGCGTCATTTTATTACTACTCCGTCCGCGCCCGCCTTTATTTCGCCGATTATTGCCGCTTTTTCTCCCGACAAATGCAGTACACGCAAGGCTTCGTCTGCATTTTCGCCTGCGGTAATTACACACATTCCAACGCCCATGTTGTAAGTGTTGAACATATCCCTTTCGGGGATTTTTCCCGCAGAAGCAATAATGTCAAAAACAGGCGGGGTTTCTACCGAGCTTTTTTTTATGACAGCGCAGGTATTTTCGTTAAAAGCGCGGGGAATGTTTTCATAAAAGCCGCCGCCCGTTATGTGGCACAGGGAACGGACGGGGACTTTTTCCAAAAGTTCAAGAAGCGGCCTAACGTAGATTTTTGTCGGTATCAGCAGTTCTTCACCTAACGTCCTGCCCAATTCGCCGTAATACTTCTCAAGCGCTTTGCTGTCTGCGTCAATCCCGAATACCTTGCGGGTAAGCGAAAAACCGTTGGAATGTACGCCGGACGAGGCAAGCGCGATAATTACATCGCCGGGTTTTACATTGTTTTTATCGGGAATTTTTGATTTTTCCGCAATGCCTACGGAAAACCCCGCAAGGTCGTATTCATCTTCCGCCATCATTCCCGGATGTTCGGCAGTTTCTCCTCCTACAAGGGCGCACCCTGCCTGAACGCAGCCTTCGGCTACGCCGGCGACTATTTTTTCAACCTTTTCAGGAATGTTTTTCCCAAGTGCGATATAATCAAGAAAGAAAAGCGGTTTTGCCCCAGCGCAGATAATGTCATTTACGCACATAGCGACACAGTCAATTCCGACAGTATCGTGCCTGTCCATAAGCATTGCGATTTTTAATTTTGTGCCTACTCCGTCCGTACCCGAAACAAGCACCGGTTCATTAAAACCTGTTTTAGAAAGCGCGAAAAGCCCTCCGAAACCCCCGATTTCTTCCATAACACCTTGTGTTTTTGTCCGAAGCACGTGTTTTTTTATCAGCTCGACTGAGCGGTAGCCGGAAGTTACATCAACCCCCGCCGCTTTATAACTTTCACTGTAACTGTTCTGCGTTTCCATTATTTTATTTTTTCCTGAAGCTGTTTGTCTTTTTGGAAAACTTTCTCCGCCATATCCGTTTTCATCTTTAAAAGTTTTTCCGCAAGCGTATCGTCGCCGAGAGAAAGAATCTGAACCGCAAGAACCGCCGCGTTATCCGCTCCGTCAATCGCTACTGTCGCTACGGGGATTCCGGCAGGCATCTGCACTGTCGATAAAAGAGCGTCTAGCCCGTCCAGCGTTGATGACTTTATCGGTATGCCGATAACAGGCAGCGTAGTATGTGCCGCAACTACTCCCGCAAGATGCGCCGCTTTACCGGCTGCGGCGATGATCACCCCAAAGCCGTTTCTCCGCGCGCCTGAAGCGAAATCACACGCCGCCATCGGCGTGCGATGGGCGCTCATTATATGCGCTTCATAAGGAATTCCAAATTCCTTAAACCGCTTAAAAACAGGTTCCAGAACCGGTAAATCGCTGTCGCTTCCCATAAGTACGGCCGCTTTTTTCATATTCCCTCGCTTTATAACGGTAATATAACAGGTTTATTTTACATTATTTATCCTAAAAAATCTAAGAGCATTAGTGATTAAGAGCGATGTTGTTATCAGAGCAAAAAAAACCGCCCGAGTGCGCGGGCGGTATCTTTTGCAATTCAATTGCTTACTTTAAAAGCTTTGCTACCTTCTCAAGCAGTTCGCCTTTTTTGGCGGGTTTTTGTATAAAATCAACCGCTCCCATTTCCTGCGCCTGCGACCTGTCCTTCGGGTCGTCCGAAGTCGAATAAATGACTATCGGGACTTTGTGTAATTTTGTTAAGTCCCTTATCCTGATATAGGTATCCCATCCGCCCATTTCAGGCATATTCAAGTCCAGGAACACTAAATTGGGAGTATAACCCTGGAAGAACAAGCGCAAAGCTTCCTGACCGGAAAGAACTGTGGTAACATCATAATCAGTATCCAATATGGCTTTGGTTAAGGTAAGAACGGTTTGCTCGTCGTCAATCACGATGATTTTCTTCTTTTCATCTTTTGCTTCAACTTTAAATTTCTGTGATTCAACTTTCAGTTCTTCAAAGTTCTTGGTATTTTCATTGCTCATTTCTTCTACATTGGTTACCGCGACTTTTATTTCTTGCATGGCCCCGTTTACTATGTCGTTCAAGCCGGTCATCGCTTTATTGCTGATAGCTATAAAATCTTCCGTTTGATGCTGCACTTGATTGCCCGATTCCATCATATCCACCGCGCCTTTCTTGACCGATATGCTTATCTCTTTCAGACGTTCTATGGATTCCAGTATCTGCTTTCCGCCGACTTCCTGTTCTTCCATTGCGCTGCGGATATTCTGTTCGTGTACGGAAACTGTTTTTACGCCTGAATCAATAACTTCAAAACGGGAAAGAACTTCATTGGCGGAAACGGTAATGCTGTCTATGGACGCTTTTATCTTTTTCAGCATCGTTGCTGTGGTTTTCGACTGCCCGCTTGATGATTCAGCCAGCTTGCGAATCTCATCGGCGACTACCGCAAAGCCTTTGCCCGCTTCTCCGGCGTGGGCCGCTTCAATTGCCGCATTCATTGACAGGAGGTTGGTTTGGCTGGCGATATTGTTCATGACCGAGTTTATTTCCAAAAGCCCCTCAGAATCTTTGGATATTTCCTTTATTTTCTCCGCCACAGTTTGAAGCCCGGTTTTTCCGTTTTCAGACGCTTCGGTTAATTCGGTAACATTTTTAGCGTTATCTATCAGGGTCTTGGTTACCGAATGAATATTAGCGGTCATTTCCTCGACTGCGGAAGAAGAGGTATTGATGCTTTCAGACTGACTTTCTATCATTTTATTAAGGTTGTCAATGTTGTCTTTTATGGTTCTTACCGCCTTGTCCGCTTCGGCGGCGCTTTCATCCTGCTTGGACATTTGGCTCTTCATGCCGGCAAAATTCGCCTCAATTGATTCTACCGATTTGGAAGTTTTTCCCATATTCGCAGAAAGCTCATGACCGGTATTGGTGAGCGCGTCGACTTTGTATTTGATTCTCTTAATAAGTTTGGAGATAGACCCAAGAGTCTCATTAAAATACAAGGCAAGGTCGCCGACTTCGTCCTTGCTATTAACATTTAATTTCCGGGTAAGGTCACCCTCGCCTTCGGCTATTTCTTTGAGGTTTTCGGCAACTATGACGATTGGTTTGGTAACACCGTTTACAACAATATAAGAGATTATAATGGTTAATATTACCGCAACCACCGTCAAAATAATGGTAAACCATTTCATCGTGTTGACATCTTTCATGATGTAGGATTCAGTTGAACCTACCATTATCGACCATGTGCTTCCTGAATTCCCGATAGTAATAGGCACCAAGACAATTTCTATATTTGTTCCCAGCGTAGGAGCGTAACTGAAACAGGAAAATTCTTCCCCTTTCTTAACAGCCTCGAATGCATCGTTTACTTTATCACCGTATTGCGCTTCCACATCGACCATCATTTTTCCTATACGATCGGCCCGGTAGCTTGCCATAACAAACCCGTTATCTGAGTATATGGATATAGCGGCTACTTCTTCAAAGTCTTTTATAGTCTGCTCTATCCTTGGCTGTACCAAGTCAATATTCAACTGGCACCCTACGACTCCGATTACTTGATTGATACGCTTATTTAAAATGGGGACAAAAAGCCTGACACAGTAGACTTCTTTTCCCGACAGCATCATGGAGGTGGGATCAGATACCGATTCCTTTTGCGCGTTGGGACCGTTAAGATGGTCCATTACATCCTTAACAACGGTACTGGTTTGGGGCACTATTTTACCGGTTTCCTTTCCCAGCGCATAAGCGAACTGTCCCGTTTCGGTTGAACCTACCCTGCCTATATTGCGCGCATCCATACCGTCAATAGCGTCAGGCTTCCAGACGGTAAACATTCGGACAAAATCGGGCATATCCTCAAAAACAGAATTCATGACGGACTCATACTCCGATCGCCGATCCGCAACGGGCACGTTTTCATAGTAATTCATTACATCTGATAACGAGCGCAGCACCTGTAAATACCCGTCTAAACGGCCTTCCCAGTATGTCGCGCGCTGTTTTGCAAGGTTGGTAATACTGCGCCTGCTGAGATCCATACTGATGGATGATGCTTGATTCAACTGTATTATTGCAATGCTTACAGCAACAACCACAACAATAGAGATCATAATTAAGGTCAGCCTATATTTAAGTTTCATATTGGTTTTCTCCTATTCCTCTTGCAAATTAAAAACTACTATATCATAATATTCTACAAGTTTTTTTTATTGTTGTCAATTGGTCGCAAAAACTAATAAATTTACTTATGGAAGATTTATATGGTTAAATTTAAACTCACAATGTATGCAACTCTCGTTTTTGCGTTTATCTTAGTCGTGTTTTCAGGATGTGAAAAAACTCTTAATTTTAAGTTTATAAAGGAAAAAACTCTTGTACAAATAGATAAATTATCATTTAAGGAAATACCCGGCATAACCCAAAGCGAGATAAACGCTATTGAGGCTCTCCAGAAAAAATATACCCATTTTGTGTACGGAGTCAACCCCAGTACTGAGGCGTTTATCGGGAAAAACGGTGAAATTAACGGATACGCCATAATGCTTTGCGACTGGCTTTCCAGGGTATTCGGGATACAATTCAGTCCGGTGTACTACCAATGGGACGAATTGCTTAATGGGCTTAAAACGGGCGAGATCGATTTCACAGGCGAACTTATGTTAACTTCAGAAAACCAGATGAACTTTTTTATGTCCCCTCCCACGATCCACCGCACGATAAAATCATACAGGCTCATAGATAGCCCGCCCATTACGGAGATCAGGCGTACGCGCAGGCCGCGTTACGTGTTTCTGAGCGGAGCGGTTGTCGCCGCCGACATCATCGCAAACACCAATTATACTTTTGAAACCATTCTAGTTGATAACCATCAAGATGCGTACTTGATGCTTAAGAGCGGCGAGGCTGACGCGTTTTTCGGTATGGATACCGCCGAAGGGGCTTTTTACACATACGGCGATGTTATCAGCGAGGATTTTTTCCCGCTGGTTTTCAGATCGTCCTGCCTGTCAACAAAAGATGAGGAACTCCTCCCGATAATCTCCGCCATGGAAAAGGCTATAAATGACCGAGTTCTTGAATATCTGACCGAAATACAAAAAAAAGGGTTCCAGGAATACAGGGAAAACAGGATGTACGCTATGCTGACCGAAGAAGAGCATTTATTCATTCAAAACAACCCTGTCATAATAATCAGCGCTGACCCCACCAATTACCCTATTTCTTTTTCCTCCCGCAACAATGAATGGGAAGGAATATATTTTGAGGTACTGGCTGAAGTTGAAAGGCTTACCGGGTTAAAATTCGAAGTCGGCAATGACAGAAATACGCAATTACTGGATACGATAGAGATGGTTGAACACGGCGATGAGATGATCCTGCCGGAACTGTTTCATATAAATGAATATGAAGGCCATTTTATATGGTCGGATGTTCCGATTGTAACCGATCACTTTGCGTTTATATCCGGAGCGAATTTCCGCAACATTGATATAAACGATATTTTTCATTTGCATGTAGGCATAAATAAACATTCCCTATATTCTGACATTTTTAAAGGAATGTTTCCCGACCACCGGAATTTTACTGAATATGAAACTATGCAAGAAACATGGGATGCGTTAAAACACGGCAAGGTTGACGTGATTTTCTCGAGTCAGCGAAGGCTGGTTATTTACACCAATTATTACGAGATGGCGGATTTTAAGCTCAATTTGGTTTTTGAGCATACGTTTGATTCTTTTTTTGCTTATAACAAAGACGCCGTAGTTCTTAAATCAATTGTCGATAAAGCCCTCAGCGTTGTCAGCGTAAATAATATAGCAAACCAGTGGATATATAAGACCTATGATTACCGGAACAAAATGGCGGCGGCCCAGCGTCCTTATTTAATCGGCGTGTCAGTTTTGTTCTTCCTCGTGCTTCTGCTCGTGATAAATCTTTTATTAAAAAGCCGTAATGCAGGTAAACAGCTGGAAGACTTGGTAGCGGAGCGGACAGGCGCGCTCTCGTTCGAGACATCCAAACTTAATGCGATAATTGATTCAATTCCCGATTATATATTTTGTAAGGACACTGATCTAAGATACACTCAGTGTAACGATTCCTTTGAAAAATTTATGGGCGCCAGTGAAGAGGAATTTCTCGGCAAGTCCAACAAAGAAGGCGCATGGTTTTCTCCCGAAGAAGAGGAGATGATTCATGCCGCAGATCTGGCAGTTTTAAATGAAAACAAGAGACATATCGTTGAAGAAGATATCCGCTCGCCTTCAACCGGGGAATTAACTACTTTTGAAATGCTCAAAGCCCCGATTAGGCAGAACGACGCCGTTGTAGGAATAGTCTCCATTGCGCGAGATATAACACGGCGCAAAGAAATGGAAGAGGAACTTAAATCCGCTTCGCACGCCAAGTCTTCTTTCCTTGCCCACATGAGCCATGAACTGCGAACGCCGTTAAATGTGGTAATCGGTCTTACCGATTTAATACTGGAAGATGATGATCGTCTGGATAAACCTATTACGGATAATCTTGTAAAGATAAGTCACGCAGGCAATACGCTTTTAAGCATTGTAAACGATATCCTTGATTTTTCCAAAATTGAGTCGGGTAAACTTACATTGTCTCCGATTGCGTATCATATACCCAGTCTGTTAAGCGACATTATTACCCTTACTGTTACCCGTATCGGGGAAAAACCGATTAAATTCAAATTGAATATCAGCGACGATTTGCCGAGGAAACTGTACGGCGATGATCTGCGGGTAAAACAGGTATTTACCAATCTGCTTACCAACGCCGTCAAGTACACCCGCGAAGGAAGTATAGAGCTTAGCGTGCATTGTACGCGGGAAGGCGATACTGTGTGGATGGATGTTTCAGTCGCTGATACCGGCATGGGTATCCCCAAGAAAGACATAGGCAATCTGTTCCTTGATTATTATCAAGTCTCCGCCAATGCCACCCGTAACATTGAAGGTACGGGATTAGGCTTACCAATTACCAAAAGACTTGTAGAAATGATGGGCGGAGAAATTAAGGTAGAGAGCGAACACGGCAAAGGCTCAACGTTCAGTTTTCGCATAATGCAGGGTTTCTTCGACGATAGGGTTGTAGGAGCGGAAAATTCGGAAAAACTCCGTAACTTTACCTATTCAGATGATAAACAATTTGCCGCCAGAAAATTGCAAAGGATCGATTTGAGCTACGCCAGAGTGCTGGTGGTAGACGACATGCAGACCAATCTTGACGTGGCATCGGGTCTTTTAAGCAGGTACAAAATGGAGATTGACTGTTTAACAAACGGGCCGGATGCAATTAACCGGATACGTAAAGGGACTCCGGTCTACAGAGCTATTTTCATGGATCACATGATGCCGGGCATGGACGGTATAGAAACGGTGAAAAGGATTCGCGAATTAGACACTGAATATGCGCAGAAGATACCTATTATTGCTCTTACGGCCAACGCCATACAGGGAACTGAAAAAATGTTCTATGATCACGATTTTCAGGCATTTATAACCAAACCGATTAATGTAAAGGAACTGGATACCATTGTCAGGAAATGGGTGCGTGACGAAACCAAAGAGGAAGTATTGATTTCAAGCGATTCTTCTTCTGAGGATGAAAATATGGCAATAGATATACCGGGAGTGGATACTGAAAAAGGGCTTTCTCTTTACGTCGGTGAAACAAAGGTTTATCTGCCCTTGCTGCGCTCCTATGTTGCAAACACGCCTAAAGTTTTAGCCAAATTGCGGACTGTCTCGGCGGAAAATTTATCTGATTATGTAATTACCGTACACGGATTAAAGGGAACGAGCGCAGGCATAGGCGCTGAAGAGATACGGGAGGCGGCTTTTGAACTTGAAAAAATGTCCCGTGCCGGCGACCTGCAGGGCGTATTGGCCAAAAACGACAAACTCATTGCCGATACGGAAATTATTGTCGCCAATGTAAAAGAGTGGCTTGATAAAAACGATGTTCACGAGGCAAAACCGC
>Ga0268262_10003720_pt1 | contig 16304 bp, 15 predicted proteins | sample TergutNc150P3_FD_190354 | JGI IMG/M metagenome (GOLD analysis project Ga0268262, IMG submission 190354) | Nasutitermes corniger P3 segment gut microbial community from laboratory colony in Florida, USA - Nc150 P3 (SPAdes) (version 2) | ecosystem: Host-associated > Arthropoda: Insects >... | reverse complement strand
GCGCTTCGGTTGAGAATATCAACTATATCCTCACCGGTCAGGGCGAACTGGCGATAGCTATGAGTGACGCGGTTATTCAGGCTATTAATGGAACCGGCCAGTATCAGGGGAAACCCCCGGCGAAGGACCTGCGCGCCATGATGGGGCTCTGGCCAAACTACTGCCAGATCGTTACCACCGCCGATTCGGGCATCAAAAGCTTTACCGACATGAAAGGCAAGCGCGTAGGCGTAGGCGCGCCCAATTCCGGCGTAGAGCTTAACGCGCGTGTGATGTTCGAGGCGCACGGGATGACTTACGCGGATTGCAAGGTTGACTACCTCGCGTACGGCGAGGCCATTGAACAGATGAAAAACGGCCTGTGCGACGTAGCGTTTGTTACATCCGGCTTGGGGAACGCCACCATCCGGGAGCTCGGCGTTACCAAAACCATTTACTTTGTCCCTGTTGAAGGCGCCGCTCTCAGGAACCTTCTCAGCCGTTACCCATATTATGCCGAAGCCATTATTCCCAAGGATGTTTACGGAACCGCTGTCGATACCACCACAGCCGCAGTACCGAATATAATGCTGGTTGACAAGAAGCTGCCCAATGAAGTGGTCTACGATATGCTCAAGAACTTCTATTCAGATGATGGCGTTGCGGCTATCGGCGCTTCTCACGCTACTGCGGCTGAGAACATCAAGCTCAGTACAGCTTTGCGCGGCATTTCCGGCTCGGAGATCACCTTGCATGACGGCGCGATTCAGTTCTACAAAGAAAAAGGCATGATGAAGTAACAGCATGAGGCAAGAATGGAAAACAGGGGTTGCCCTGTTTTCCGCTTGCGTGGCGCTTGCATTGTTGGCAAGCGCTGCGTATTTCAGCGCTGTTTCGCCTTCGGTGTTGCGCATTTCAGACTGGAAGACAGGCGAAGTGTATATTGAGCGTCCGGTTTCGCCCGGAGACGAGCTTTATTTTGGCTTGATTCATTCGCTTGAAAAAATTCCGTGGGATGAGTATTACCATATTGACGAGGATCTTAACCTGATTCTCGATACGATACGTTTTCCAGCGTTTGGCGCGGGGATACCGGAAGACAAAGGCGCCGTTTGTTATATCAAGGACGGCTTAATTTATATGTCCGAAATAAATGAGAAATTTACGGAGTTTGACTGGATTAACTCTCAAACCTATACGCAGGAGATACGCGTCGCGGGCGAGTATGTTACCAGGGGCAGCGAGTTACCGCATCAGAGACGGCTGGTTTTAACTATCAAAAGGAGGAATTTCTTTGGAAGATAAGCTTAAATCTGAAACCCCAGAAGCGGTTGGCCGGGATGCCAATTTTGAACCTATGAGCGAAGCGCAGGCGATGGCTTACCTTGAGGAAGTTGACAAGGAATCCCAGACCCGCAATTTAACCGGCATCGTAAAGTACATTTTTTATTGGGCGTGCATAATCGTATCGTTCTATCACCTTTACACGGCTTTTAGGGGTACGCCTCCTGTCGTTATGCACCGTTCGCTCCATGTGGGCATGATGCTGGCCCTGGGGTTTATCATGTACCCCATAAACAAGAAGGCGAGCCGGAAGAAAGTGGCGTTTTACGACTGGATTCTTTGGGCCGTTGCTATCGCCATTCCTGTCTATATCTGGCTTAATTACGGCCAACTTATCCAGCGCTCCGGCATGCCCGACCTTATGGACACGATCATCACAACGGCCATGGTTGTACTGACAATTGAGGCAGCCCGCCGCCTTACCGGCTGGGCTCTGCCTGCGCTCGCCCTCGTCTTTATCGCGTACGCGATATTCGGCCGTCGGTTACCGGGCATGTTCATGCATCGCGGGTACACATGGCCTCAACTTGCCGATACTATGCTCGGTACCGAGGGTGTACTCGGTACATCGGTGAGCGTTGCCGCTAGCTACATCTTTCTCTTTATTGTGTTCGGCGCGGTCATGACTAAATCGGGCATGGGCCAGTTTTTTAACGACCTTGCCATGGCCTTGGCCGGTTCTTCCAAAGGCGGCCCCGCTAAGGTGTCTGTCATCGCTTCCGGGCTTTTGGGATCCATCAACGGTTCTGCAGTCGCCAACGTAGTTACTACCGGCGCTTTTACGATTCCGCTGATGAAAAAATGCGGTTACACCAAGGAATTCGCCGGCGCGGTTGAGTCCTCCGCATCGGTCGGCGGACAGATTCTGCCCCCAGTCATGGGCGCAGCCGCTTTTATCATGGCAGAAATACTGGGCGTAAGCTACTCAAAAATTGTTATATGGGCGGTGATTCCCGCTCTGCTTTATTATCTGGGCATTATTATCCAGGTACAGCTCCGCGCCGAGAAAACAGGCCTAATAGGCGTACCGAGGGATCAACTGCCCAAGGTTCGTGATGTTATGCGCCAAAAAGGCCACCTGCTTCTTCCCATCCTGTTCCTCATTTACATGCTGTTCTTCTCAGGCACGACAGTTATCTACTCGGCCTTCTGGACCATCGTCGTTACCATTCTTGTATCATGGATCCGGCCATCTACCCGCATGAGCCCCAAGACTATTCTTGACGCGCTGGCTGACGGCGCCAAGCAGACAGTCCCGGTGGCTGTGGCCTGCGCCTGCGTTGGCATTATTGTGGGTGTGTTCGCCAAGACTGGGTTCGGCCTTAACATGGGCAACGCCATCATTACACTCGGCAACAGGAGCCTTATATTAACGCTGATCTTTACCATGGTAACCTGCATGATTCTGGGAATGGGCGTACCCTCAATCCCCGCGTACATCATTACCGCGACCATCGCAGCCCCCGCGCTCTCCAAGCTGGGGATTCAGCCGGCGGCAGCCCACATGTTCTCGTTTTACTTCGCCATGTTCGCGAACCTTACGCCCCCTGTCGCTCTTGCCGCCTTCGCCGCGGCGGGCCTGTCAGGCGGCGATCCGATGAAGACAGGCTTCCAGTCGGTCAAGCTGTCAATCGCGGGCTTTATCGTTCCTTATATGTTTGTCTATGCTCCCGCATTAATGCTTATCAACACTACCTTCTGGGGCGGCCTGCAGGTAACCGCAACCGCCTGCATAGGCGTTGCCCTGATTGGCGTAGCCGTCGAAGGATACCTCTTCACAAATGCCAAACTGTTTGTACGGATTCTTGCTGGCGCGGGCGCGCTTGCTTTGATCGATCCCGGCCTTTACACCGATCTTGCCGGTATAGGTGTTCTGGTGGCTGTGGTTTTGATCCAGCGCGTAGTTTCGATAAGGAAGAAGAGTTTGGCTTAAGACAAGAGAGCTTGGACACAAGAAGAATTCTCACAAAACACGAAGTTGCTGTTGACACTATAATTATGCTATAATTATAGTATATAGCATGGATCATTTAAATTTCGTTTGGGACGAAGATAAAAACAAGAAAAATATTGTTTTGCATAGTATTTCGTTAGAAGAGGCAAAAACGGTATTTTTTGATCCCAATGCGAAAGTAATTTATGATCCGGATCATTCAAAAGATGAAGATCGTTTTATCATTTTGGGTCTAAGTAAATTACTAAATATACTGGTTGTGTGTCATTGTTACAGAGAAAACGAAAAAATAATAAGGATAATATCCGCAAGAAAAGCAACGCCAAAAGAACGGAAACAATATGGAGGCAACAAAAAATGAGAGAAGAATATGATTTTTCCCAAGCAAAATTGAATCCGTATATCAAAAAGCTACGAAAGCAAATATCTATCAGGATAGATGTTGATACAATAGAATATTTCAAAAAGCAGGCGAATGAAACAGGCATATCATATCAAAACCTGATAAATCTATATTTGTCCGACTGTGCGTCTGGCAAGAAAACGGTATCTATTGGATGGAAATAATACAATAATCTAAAAGGAGAGGAACCTATGGACACAAATAAAATATGGATAGCGACCGGCAAGGCGCCTGTTTATATGAAAGCCAAAATGGTGAATCGGCACGGGCTTGTGGCCGGAGCCACTGGAACCGGAAAAACCGTGTCCATAAAAGTACTGGCGGAAGCATTCAGCGATTTGGGCGTGCCGGTTTTTATGGCCGACATCAAGGGCGACGTTTCGGGGCTTTGCAAGGCGGGCGAGCCGAACAGCCACGTTGACGAGCGCGTAAAGAGCATGAACATCCCGGATTTCGCGTACGGAGCTTATCCTGTGCGCTTTTTCGACGTATACGGCAAAAAAGGCCTTCCGGTGCGCACGACCATATCCGAAATGGGGCCCACTCTTATGGCGCGTATTCTCGGGCTGAACGAGACGCAGGCCGGTATTCTGCAAATTATATTCAAGATCGCGGACGACGACGGCCTTTTGCTGATTGATCTGAAAGATCTGCGCGCGCTTACGCAGTTTGTTGGCGACAACGCGAAGGAGTTCACAACCAAATACGGCAACATTACCTCGCAAAGCGTAGGTGCGATACAGCGCGGCCTCTTGACGCTTTCCGGCAGCGGAGGGGAACTCTTCTTCGGCGAACCGGCGCTCGACATACACGACTGGCTGGCTTTTGACGAAAAGAGACGCGGCTATATTAACATTCTGGACTGCGTTGCCCTTTTTCAAAGCCCGCTGCTCTATTCAACTTTTCTTTTATGGATGCTGTCTGCGTTATACGAAATGATGCCGGAAGTCGGCGATCTGGACAAACCCAAAATGGTGTTCTTTTTTGACGAGGCGCATTTATTGTTTACCGACGCGCCCAAGGCGCTGATACAAAAGATTGAGCAGGTGGTAAGGCTTATCCGCTCAAAAGGCGTGGGCATTTACTTTATCACCCAGTCGCCGTCGGATATTCCCGACACAGTTTTGTCCCAGCTCGGCAACAAGATCCAGCACGCGCTCAGGGCGTACACGCCGAAGGATCAAAAGGCGGTGAAAGCCGCGGCGGCCTCCTTCCGGACCAACCCCGAATTCTCAAGCGAAACCGTTTTGGGCGAGCTTTCCACAGGCGAAGCGCTCATATCAGTTCTTGATGAAAAAGGCGCGCCGGAGATTGTGCAACGCGCTTTTATGCTGCCGCCGAGGAGCTTTATGGGAGCCGCAGAGCCGGAACGGATAAGCGAGCTGACGCGGAACTGCCCTCTGTATTCAAAATACGGCCAGGCAATTGACCGTGAATCTGCTTACGAGGTGTTGGAAAAACAGAAAAAGCAACCGGCGAACGCCCCGCAGCAAAAGCAGCCGGCGCAAAAGCCGCCAACGCAGACCAGCAAGCCCAAAAAAAGCACGAGCAGCAAAAGCGTTTTGAACAAAGCCGCTACAAGCGCGATGAACACAGTCGGCAGAGAAGTGGGCAAAGCCCTGATACGCGGCTTGCTGGGTAGTATGAAAAGGTAATTGGAAGTTAATATCTACCGCCGCCGCCGCCGTGGCTTCTCCCCGATGAGCTTATATGGGAGCCGGAGCCCCCCCCAGAGGAGGAAGAGTCTGCCCTCTCGCTTTTTGTTACCGCACTGTAAAGGAAACTATCCTGTCGTAGCGTAAAGCCGAGGCTGCCTGGGATAATAAAACGGTCGGCTTCCGTTTTGAGACGAACAGTGTTCAGCTTTGCCTTCATTATATTGACTGCCACTAACGCAATTATCAAAGAAACAACCCATGCCCCAATATAAAACCATAGAGCGTGTTCAGTGACAAAATTATCGCTATTGCTGTATGCGTCCAGGGCAAGAAATTCATCCCAGTCGACGATAAATGCCCGGTAAGCTCCCGCCGGATCATCGTTCCTTAGAAAGCTAACGACATCGCTTTCCAGTTTATTATATGCAGTGGAGTTCAATATCCTTTTTCCCCGCCCGGATGTGCTAAACCGGTAGTCGCGGGTTCCCGTAACTTGCAAAAAAAGACAGCCGTCGCGATCACTGCCACGGCCATAGCCGTTGTAATCAAAATAGTCATCCGCGTAATTCATTGGGCTTGCGCCGCCAATGCTTGTTTCAGTTAAAATGACCAGGTCGAAATTATAGGTTAATGCTATTTGCGCCGCAAGGCTTTCGAGCGCGGAAATTTCACTGCCACTTAAAAGTCCCGCATTGTCGATAACACGCCTCTGAGCGAAGAGGGGAAAAGACAGAAACAAAAACGACACAGCCAGCAAAAAGATAAACAGTACCTTTTTCATTTTCATCTCCCCTTATAAGAACATCTGCAATAACGCGATAATTAAGGAAAAGGCCGCGCCGAATCCAAGGAAATAAAGAAGCCTGTATTTAAGAACCTTGCCTTTATCGGCAGGCAGCTTGCCTACAATAAGCCCGGACTGGCCGTTCATGATGAACTGGTAATTTTGATTTTCATACTTGGTATTAAGAACCCAGACCGGAAAGAGCGAGTATGCTACCTTGGCGTTTTCAACGTTAATGCTGGAGCGTTCCTTTGTAATCGTAGAATAACCAGTTACGGATGAGGCAAATTTGGATTCCACGGAATTCTTGATTCTCTTTATTGCCCTTTCTTTGCTGGCCTCAATACTGACATCGTACTTTTCGGCAATATAGCCGGAAAGGTACGCGGTTTGAAACTTTGTCAGCTTGCCGTAATCAAAAGGCTCAATGGAGTCCATAAAGTCGTCGCCCATCTTCACCGACCCGTCTACCGATATCTTTTCAAAACCCAAACTGCCTTCCCTTTGCACCGAGTAATAATCGGTTCTGGTATAGTTGTATTCACTGTCGCTCCAGGATGAAACTTTGGTTGCTTTATAGCTTATGCTGCCCTGAGCCTTTGCGTCAAAAAGCCAGAAAGGGACATACAAACCCTGGATGCTGTCGACGTGGTTTTCGCTCTTGAACAAATTCGGAAGAAGTTTTTTCCCCTTGTAAAATTGCATTAAGGCTTCTTTTGCAGCCTTCTTGTCAAGCTGGAAAGGAATAACGTATTCCGGCCTTAAAAGGCCCTGCACCCGTTTCTGGATGATCTGTGTGTTTCCGCAACAGGGACAAACCGTGGCAATGGTGTTCTTGTCGCCGACCAGCTCCGCCCCGCAAGAAGGACAGGAGCCGGTTGAAAGATCCCCCAGATTGCTTTCGTTCCAGACAGAGCCGGCTTTGCTGGTGTCTAACGCAAAACGATCCGTTTCCGGCTTTGCCATTTGCTTTTCGTAATCGGCAAGGGCCGCGACCTCGAACTCCGCATCGCAGTAGGGACACTTCATCTTTTGGAGCTTGCTGTCGAAGGTAACCGCCCCGCCACAGTTAGGACACTTGTATTGCTTTATTTCCATAGGATCTCCTTTACATACCATACAATATCTTCTTATTATTGTCTTAGTATCAGGAGGAATAAATAGTGAGTGAACACATCGACATTACCGATGCGAATTTTGAAACGGAAGTGCTGAAGTCTCAAATTCCGGTCCTGCTTGACTTCTGGGCTTCGTGGTGCGGTCCCTGTAAAATGATTGGGCCCTTTATCGAACAGTTGGCAAACGAATACTCAGGCCGTATCAAGATTGGCAAGGTTAACGTTGATGAGGCAGGAGAGGTTTCAAGCCGCCACGGCATAGTTTCAATCCCGACGCTGGTTGTTTACAAGGACGGGCAAATTGTAAACCAGGCGGTGGGCGCTTTCCCAAAACAAAGCATCGAAGCCCTCTTTAAGGATTTTCTCGATTAGAGACCGCGCCCCGCCTATTTGCCTTTTATTTAGTATTAGTATAGCGCTTTGGATTATTTGGCTTCCCCGGGGTAGCGGAACTGTTAGCTGTTATGTACCACTTTCCGGCGGATGGCCTTTGGGGAAGAGTATCATCACGGCAAATGGTTCTGGTAAGTGTGGTCCCCGCAGCCATTACCGCATCGGAGGGGCCAGGAGACCATTCAGCCGCATCGCCAGTCGAAGGCAGCCACGCTTTTTCCCTGCCAAGGAGATTTGCCGCCTCGGCGATTTTATCGTTTTTCCAGCTGGCATCTGAGTTTTCACTCAGCAAAATTGCGTCAATGATCTTGTCATCCTGATCCATCAGCCAAAGAGCGTCGGTTTTATGCAGCAGTTTCGAGGATCCAGGCACCCATAAGTCACGGGCATCGTTCTGGGCATCCGTGCCGGCTGAAAGTGCAAGATCGGCGCCGGTTTCATCCTGGCAGCCTTCTTCTACTGTTCGCAGATGAAGCACAATGTACTCGCCTGCTTTTACCTCCACGGGGGAAAATTCGTACACAGGCGTTGTAAGCGAATGGCTCGCAATAAAAAGCCTCATGCCGCCAAGGTTTCCCGCCCTCTGTGAAACAAATTCCACAAATTCCGCTTTTGGCTTGCTATACTCCGTTCGCAGTTCGTTAAAAAAGAGAGTCGGCATTCTGTCATTCCTCGTTCTGAACGGAACAATTACATTGAGGGTGTTCATGCCGGAATCTTCAACCACTATGTCAGCTGTCACCTTCTTTCCCTCTTCAAGCTTTTTGGCAAAAACAACAGTAACTTCATCGCCCCCTTCGATAGAGTCAACTTCCAGCGGCGGGTCAAAGTAAATGGATTTAACGTTGACCGACTGGGAGAACCTAAACACCATTTTGGTAGATGAAACCGATCGGCAGTCAAGAAAAACAGGCGCCTCAGCGCTGGTCCCAAGAATGTGTTGTAAGGCACCTTCAGTAGAACAGGAAAGCGCCGCTAAAATCAGCATTGAAATCGAGAACAGGGCAAAAAACCGATAATTTTTCATTACTTAATCCTCCTGTTCCCTTACTGCGCCGAGATACCAAACTCTTCTATTTTTGCCGCTTTTTTATTACAAATATCATAATGGAAATTCAAACCCTTACCCTGCTTTCCCCCCTTTACTATACCTCCACGGAAGGTGACCCGTTTAACTACAGGGAAGGAGACGGTGAAAAGCTCTACTGCTTCCGGCTGGATGAGAACGAGTATAGCTGTTTTGAACCAAATAAAGAGACGCTCCTTGGGCGTCTGGTTTTTAACCAGGTATTGCCGGAGGGCAACTATCTGTTTGCCCAAAAGCGGGCGATCTTAAGCCGGGATGAAATTATTGATATGGCGGCTGAGATTCAGGCGGAAGGGCTATGGCAGCGGCTAAAGCCCGGGAAAACGCTTTACCTTCGCTATCTTTTTGAGGATTCCAAAGCGGTAACTCAGCTTTTCAGGCCCTATTCCTAAAGCCGCAGGGCCTCAACCATGTAGCGGATATTAAAGCTGCTACCTTCCAGTCTTTTCATTTCTATTAGGAAGATCATTGACCCGTCATGCGGGGCTACCATAACTTTTTTGATTCGATAAGAAGCCACAAGGGGCCGCTTTATCTGCGGATTTCCAACGGTATAGACTTTTTTTGAACCGTTTCTGGCGGTTCTTTCCAGGCTAATATAAAAAGAGGATTTTAAGTTCGCCCCTGAACCTTCCACATAGGAAACCAAAGAGGCCCGGTAATCCGCGCCGCTTTCAAAATCCCTGAAGACAATTGGTATCTGCCCCGCTATCTCTGAGTTCCCTTCGCTGTTCATGGCGATGAAAAGGGGCTGTCCCTGCAAACAGTAATTGATCCTGTACCTTTCCGCCATGGCAGCGTTCTGGGCTATAAGGCGGTAAAGTGCGCCTGAGCCATCCTGTCCGGCAACCGCCGACCCGTCATGGACATAAGAGAGCCTTCCGCCGCTTACAAAGTTGTTTCGGGGAACATCCACGATGAATAAATCCGCCCAGGGTTTGAGTGTCTCGGATTGAACGCCGTATTGCCCAAACATATACGTTTTTCCGTCAGGCGAAAAACCCAAATCGACAAAAGTCGCCGTATCGCCGGCCCAAAGGCCTGTGATAACGATAAAGAAAATAACGAGGCTGAGGCGGATTCTCCCTTGAAACATAGATTTCTCCTCTTTTACAGTATCGGCATAGAGGTTCAAGGCTTGAGTTCAGACGAAGGAATAAGCTATACTTATTCATGACCCTTTCGACAAGAAATATTCTTTTCAGGGGAGGGATTTTTATCGCTGCCCTTTCTTTAATTCTTGTTGCTACAGGCGGTTACTTTGCCTATCCGGCCTTTCCGGGTCTGGCCGCAGACGCGGCTTTCCGCCCCGGCGGAATAATCCAAAAGCTGGTTTCAGGCCTTGCCGAGGCCTCCTCTTACGTTCCCCTCTGGACTATGCTTGGCGCGGCGGGATATTCGTTTATCAGCATATTATTGATTTATCACTTTTTTGAGAAAACCCAATCGCCTGAAATTCTGTTTATAGGCTTTTTTGTTATTTCCCTTACCTTTGAATTTGCAAGGCTCATAATTCCCTTAAAGGCTGTCCTTCCCCTTCCGCCCTTTTTCTCAATTGTCGCTTCAAGGGTTTTGTTTTTTGGCCGTTACTTCGGCCTCTTTTCGCTTTTTGCTTCCGGCGTATACGCCGCAGGCATGGACGCGCAAAAACAGCAGTCCTTGCTTCTTATGCTGATCCTGGCCGCCATGATAATTGCCATTAATGTGCCAATGGACATTTTTGTCTGGGACTCAACTTTCATGGTGTGGAACGGCTACAGATTCATGTTCTCCGTTGTGGAGGCGGTAGTTCTGGCGCTTACCATCGCAAGTTTTTTTATTTCCGCCTTTACCCGCGGCTCCAGGAGCTATGTGCTTATCGGATTCGGCGTTTTCCTCGCTTTCGCCGGAAGAAGCATCCTTATCAACTCCGACACCCTTATCACTGTGCTTCCGGGGCTGGTAATTCTTTCGGCGGGCACGTGGTGCATTTGCTCCAGGTTGCACTTGGAGTATTTGTGGCTGTAAAAAGAAAAAGAGTTCTCGCAAAGGACACGGAGAAGGGCGCGTTATTACCTATTAGCGTCACGACATACGCACGAATGAACTTTTACCACTAACCTCACAAACAACGATAATAGGAGTGGTAAAAATTAAAAAGAAATGGTTAGGAGGATAATATAATGGCATGGCTAATCATTTTAACAGTTGCTTTATTAATCACCAGCGCAGTACTTTTTTATATTACCAGCAAACTAAAAAACCACCAGTAAATGCCAGGCGTGATGCCTACAGAACCGTACCTTCGGTTCTACTTCGTTCTTAGGTAGCCGACTGAAGGTCGGCGATAGTTATCTTTTTCCTCATGAGAATCTTTAAGCGCAATTTGAAATTTTCCACCCTTTTTATTATACTGGAAAGGTTATGGCAATTGACCCGCTTAATCCCCTGATTATACAAAGCGACAAGACCCTGTTATTGGATGTCCATTCCGCGCGGGCCGAGAACGCAAGGGCGGCGATTTTGCCTTTTGCCGAGCTTGAAAAATCGCCGGAGCATATCCACACATACCACATAACGCCTCTTTCGCTCTGGAACGCCGCCAGCGCCGGGTTTTCTCCGGCAAATATAGCACAGGTTTTGAACGAGTACACGCGCTACAGCATTCCCTCCGGCATTACGGAGAGCTTTGCAGACACCATGTCCAGATACGGTAAAATCCGCATCGTTGCCGAGGTTGAGGGGAAAACGGATATGCTTCTTTTAACCGCCCAGGACAAAGCTGTGCTGGCTGAAATCGGCGCGGCAAAATCCCTGGGAAAGTACCTGGAAAAAACCGCTTCGGGATTCACCCTTAAGCTCGTTGACAGGGGGAGCGTCAAACGCGAACTGATCCGCCTTGGCTGGCCTGTAAAGGACGAAGCTCCCTTTGCAAGCGGTGATGCTCTGGCACTAAACCTTAGGGAAACCAGCGCCTCTTCCCTGCCCTTTGTCAAAAGGGATTACCAGCTGGAAGCCGCCAGGGCAGTACTGGGCGACGGCGGACCCGGTACCGGCTACGGGGTCGTGGTGCTGCCATGCGGCTCGGGCAAAACCATTGTCGGCATGATTATCATGGCCCTTTTAAAGACCAATACGCTGATACTGACGACCAATGTGGCGGCGGCTCATCAATGGATGGAAGAGCTGTTGGACAAGACCGATCTGAAAAGCGAGGAAATTGCCGAGTACACCGGGAATTCAAAATCCGTCGCTCCTGTTACCGTGGCTACCTATCAGATCATCACCTGGCGTCCCGACAGGGACTCGGATTTTCCGCATTTCAAGCTTTTCAGGGAGCGGCCATGGGGACTGATCATTTATGACGAGGTGCACCTTTTGCCCGCGCCGGTGTTTCGCGTAACGGCGGAACTGCAAGCGGTAAGGCGGCTCGGGCTTACCGCCACGCTGGTCAGGGAAGACGGCGAGGAGGACGCGGTTTTCAGCCTTGTGGGGCCCAAGCGCTACGATGTGCCGTGGAAGGATCTGGAGAACAAGGGCTGGATCGCCGGAGCTTTCTGTACCGAAATTCGCATAGATATGCCAGAGAATTTAAAAATACCCTATGCCGTGGCTACCCGCCGCGAGAAGTACCGCATCGCAAGCGAAAATCCCCTGAAAAACGAAGCGGTCGTTCAATTGATCGAAAACCACCGGGACGATCAGATTCTTGTGATAGGCCAGTACATCAGCCAGCTGGAAAGCCTTGCCCGGCTCCTAAAAGCGCCTCTTATAACCGGCAAAGCGCCCAACACCGAAAGGGAACGCATCTATGGCGCGTTCAAGAGAGGGGAAGTAAGGGTTATCGTAGTGAGCAAGGTGGCCAATTTTGCCATTGATTTGCCGGACGCTTCAATGGCGATTCAGGTGTCCGGCTCCTTTGGGTCGCGCCAGGAAGAAGCCCAGCGTCTGGGCCGCATCCTTCGCCCCAAGGACAGGAACTCGTGGTTTTACACACTGGTTTCCCGCTATACTGTGGAGGAGGAGTTTGCCGCCAACCGCCAGCAGTTTTTGGCGGAACAGGGGTACAAGTATTCTATCCAGCACTGGACAGCTGATGAAATGGAGGCGGTCGTATGAAAGCGTATTCTGCAAAACCACTCAGGCCTGTGGATCATTGGAAGTCAGCCATAATGGCCCTGCCTGAAAGCAACTTCTTTGAGCTGTTAAGAAGCGTATTCGGCAACATAAAAACGCCGTTTAGCAAACACAAGCTTTTGGAAGATTTGTTTGCTTTTCTATCCAAAAAGGAAAATCAAAAAACCATTGCCGCCTTTATCGGCGAGCAGGATCACAAAGTGATAGCCGCCACAGCCCTTCTCAACGAGCCGGAAACGGGCAACCTGGAATATTTCTTTGCCGGAGAAATGACCGATGCAGAGCTTCAGGCTGTTATCATCAACCTTGAAGAACGGCTTATCCTTTACCGTTTTCGGGATGAAAAAATTATGCGCCTGGCGCTGAATCCGGTTTTGGAAGAGGTGCTGGCCCCTTTCATTGCGGACACCAATCCTTTGTTTCGTAGCTACCCGAAAGAAGATAACGCCGGAACCGAAGCAACGCTCCCTGAAAAGTGCCGATCATCTTATATTTCCGACCCCAGAATTATGACGGCGCTTTTTGCCTTCATCATTGAAGAGGAAGAGCTGTTTAAGGGTGAAGCCGGAACAGAGCCCAAGGGATTGAAATCCCAAGGGACATTACCAGAATTGCGGAAAAAAGTTTCGGATAGCGTAAAAAAAACCTTCCCCGAGCTGGATTTTGAACTGATGGTAAACAACCTGATTCAGATGGGCTTGTTCTCACGTACGGATCGCCTCCTGGTTCCCAACAGGGAAAAAATCGCCGAATACTCCGAACTCTCTGACTCTGAAAGGCAGGAATATTGGGCCGCAGGTTTGTTCGTCTGCTTTAAGGAATCCGAAAAAAGTTCGCATAACAGCCATTCCGACTGGGACGCTTTTTCGTTTTCATTTTCCTGGAGCCGCCTGCGCACAATTGCCTCATCCATACACCGCTTCAGAACCCTGCTTGATCCTGACAGGCTTTATCCCGAACTTACCATCAAGCGGCTGTGGGATCTTTTGGAAGAAAGAAATGGAGGACTGGCGAATCAATGGCCTTCATTTCTTTCGGTGATGGAGAAGACGGGCCTTTTGGAAGCCAAGAGCATTTCCGAAAAAGAAGGAACTTTTTGGCTTATCCCTCCGGAAAAACCCGAAGGACATTCTGCCGGAGAACCTGTAATCGTCATGGACACTGCATTTTCATTTATACTTTACCCGGAAATTTCATTTGCGGATGCCATGGCGTTAAGCGCTTTTTGCTCGATTAAGGAATGTACAGGAGCTTTAATCAGTTTTGAATTAACCAGCAAATCGGCAGTCAGAGGTTTTGATCAGGGATTGGACGCGAAAGACATGATGGAGCTTTTGGATCGGCTCTCGGAAAAGCGCCTTGATCCGAATCTTGACTGGACACTTAAAGAGTGGGAGAAACGCTACACCGGGGTCTCCATTCACCAGGGCATTGTCCTTACGCTGACGGAAGACAACCGCTATCTGGCGAAAGCAGGGCCTGTCTCTCACCTGATAGGAAAAACCCTGGCGCCTGGGGTTTACCTGCTTTCAACGGAAGAGCGTTCGACAGTCGTCAGGGCTCTGCATAAAGCAGGCATCGATATTGTCGCCCAGCGACCAGAGGAAGCCGAAAGCGCTGGGCTAAGGCGCGGCGGATCGTTTAGAAACTCTTTTCCACGCCTTTATTCATCGGAAGCCGCTGAATACGGTTTGGCTCATTCTTTTAATACTAACACTGACACGAAAACTCCTGAAACAAAAAAATCCGAAGAAGGAGCGGCTATAAAAGAAAAATTCCGCGGGGTTTTGGACAAGATGAAGATAACCAAACAGGAGCGGGATGAGCTTCTTGCAAGAATAGAGCGGGGCCTTGTGCTGAACGAAACCCAGCTTGAGCCGACATCGGTGCGTTATGAAAAACTGGAAGCCCGCGGGCTGGATTACACAGGCAAGACAGCGATAGCCAAACAGGCTATCGAAACCGGTTCACTGCTGGAAATAACCTGGCCGGGACGGGACGGAGAATCAAACCGTACAGTCGGAATACCGCAGACGCTTGAGAAAAAAGAAGGAGAGAGCGTCCTGGTTCTCAAGTCCAGCGGGAATTCGGAAAACGCCGCAAGGGTTTTAAAAATCCCGCTAGGAAAAATCAGCCTCTTGCGGCGCATCAAACAATCAATTTTTGGAGAGTAACAAATGCCATTACTGCCTTTTTCAAGCCAGGCTGAAAACAGCCAGGCAAAACTTGCGGTACTTATCGACGCGGACAACACGCAGCCCGCCATCATCGAAGGGCTTCTGGACGAAGTCGCCAAATACGGAGTAGCCAGCATCAAGCGGATTTACGGGGACTGGACCAGCGTCCACCTGCGTTCCTGGAAAGAGCGGCTCCTGGCAAACGCGATCCAGCCAATCCAGCAGTTTTCTTACACCACCGGAAAAAACGCCACCGACAGCGCGATGATCATCGACGCAATGGATCTGCTCTACAGCGAAAAGCTCGACGGCTTCTGCATTGTTTCAAGCGATTCGGATTTTACCCGCCTCGCCGCCCGGATACGGGAAAGCGGATGCACTGTTTACGGCTTTGGCGCCGAAAAAACCCCAAAGGCCTTTGTCAAAGTCTGCGATAAATTCATCTTTACCGAAATTCTGTTGGACAACCAGGAAGAATCTGAAGAGGAAGAAGGCAAACGCCACACAAAACCACGAAAGGAATTCAAGGTTGACAGGAAACTTTTAAAATTGCTCCGCGACGCGGTTGACGACATCGCCGACGAATCAGGCTGGGCCTACCTTGGCGGCGTTGGCCAGAAGGTCAACAACCGCTCCAGTGAGTTTGATCCCCGCAACTACGGCTATAAAAAGCTGGGCGATCTTTTCAGGGCCCTCCCCCAGTTTGAGACAGAGGAACGCCCCCAGGAACACGGTACTGGCCGCCAGGTTTATATTCGCTGGAAGAAGAAGAGGAAGGAAACTAATTCATAAGCCCTATTTAAAAATTTGCCTTATCGATATTCCAGATATAGCTTTCCCAGTACACATCCAATTGTCTGTCCCGAATATTTTCTTCTGATACTCTTGCCGATAACGCATCAACAACATCGGAATGATAAAATTTAACCTGTAATAAGCTTTTTCGTATTCCCGATTCATTACTTCAATTTTAGAAGCGATTTTTCGATATTTATAGTTCCAGGAGTCCAATCTCAGTTCTTTTATTATTATGTCATAGGCATTTTGCTGAGCGGATACTTTTTTTTGAGTCTGTCTCTATATAGAGAAGACTTACGATTATTACGCTTGATAGTTACACTCAACGCTATTTAACAAAAACCCTGGCTCCCAGTCCCTATCCTCCGAAATGCCTCATTTCAAAATGTTACCGAAAGCAACGGATGCCTCATTTAGAAAATGTTACCAAAGCTAAAACTGCCTATTGGCCGTTATGCGGTTCGGCTGGGCGAGCCGCTGCCTAAGGCGGACG
>Ga0268262_10003718_pt1 | contig 16307 bp, 20 predicted proteins | sample TergutNc150P3_FD_190354 | JGI IMG/M metagenome (GOLD analysis project Ga0268262, IMG submission 190354) | Nasutitermes corniger P3 segment gut microbial community from laboratory colony in Florida, USA - Nc150 P3 (SPAdes) (version 2) | ecosystem: Host-associated > Arthropoda: Insects >... | reverse complement strand
GGCAACGAGCCTCAATCATTTTGCAATGAAAACAAAAATCTACATGGCTTCAATGATGACGGCAAGGGCTGCATTTCAGGAACTATGGAAAAACACTCACAAACTTGCCTTTGCGTAACATGAGTTATTAAAAAAGGCGCGCCTAACTATGAATTTTTTGCTAACTGGAGACGTTTACGGCCTACCGGAGACAACGCAAAACTCAGAGTTTATCTTGTTGATTTCAGAGTGGAAGAAACCGGAACAGCTCACAACAAATATTACACTGAAGCAATGGACGTTATCTGCACAGTAGATTCTGCCAATGAAACAGATGCAAAAATAACAGTTAATTTCTCGCAGGAAGGAGACTTTACAATAGGTATCATGGAGCGTACTGATTCAAGCAAATCTGACGATCCGTCTACTTACACTTATGGTTTTACGTCTTCTAACCGGATCAAAGTTACAGAGATTAAAACAAGTAAAAAAGCGGTTATTATCCCGGTGGGCGGTCAGGCTGTAGTTGCAGTTTCTTTTTCTCCGTTAGGTTGTCCGCATGAGTTTACTTATGAAAGTAATAATGATAACTGTATTCTTGAAAGAAGAAGGCAGTCAGTCGTTATTAAAGGACGTTCTGCAGGATCATCGACTATTACCGTTGTCAGTACTGCGGATTTGACAATAAAAACAGAGATCGGAGTAACAGTTAATTGATTGATCTTTCAAAACTAGATCGTTCAAGGCAAAATTCAATATGGGTGGACGGTATTGAATATAAAATTAAAATATCGTTCCCGTATTGGATTAGCTTTTCAAAAAAATTTGAAGGTTTATACAGGGAGGGCGTTAAAGAATTCTCTCTGTTAGACCTTGACTATCTTTATGAATTGACACCTCCTGAAAACCGAAAAGCCGGATATGAAGAATTATTTAAATTTTATCAGAATGAACAGCCCTTACCGCATTATACAAAAGAAGTAAATGTTAGAAATATAGACTGGATTATAGATTCTGAGTATATATACTCAGCCTTTTTACAGCTTTACGGTATTAATTTAATAAAACAAGATATCCACTGGCACGATTTTTTATCGCTCTTTAATTCATTAACAGGCACGAAATTAAATGACATCATATCCGCAAGATATATAAAAGACGAAAAAGGCACTACAAAGGGAATGAAAGAATTAAGGGAAGCATGGAAGCTTGAAACTCCGGAAGTTGAAAGAGCGGTTTTTAAAATGAGGTAAATGGTTTTAAATTCTAATCTATATCTTTTTCAGATATTTTTATATCACCTAAATCTAATTCCTTTTCAAATTTTTCAAATTTTTCAAGCGTTTCACGTTTAATTCTTTCAAGTTCTTCATTTATTTCACGCATTTCTAGCATATTACGGATTTCATGGATGTCATTTCTTATATTAATTTTATTACGTGAAAGTATTGCCCCTAATAAACACACGGCAAAAAGACCAACAAAAAACAAAACAAAAATCATATTCTTAATTTACCCCAATCTAGCAGTATTGTCAATAAAAATCTGTAAATATTGTTTATATATTCTTATTCGATAAACTGAAAATATGACAAATGGAAAAGCAAAAATAGAGATAGAAACTGGTTTAGATATTTTCGGGCTCAAAAAAAGACATTCGCGACATGCCTGCTACCAAATTTTTATGGTGTATAAAATCCGGATTGCTTATCAATTTATCAATTTTGCCACTTTCTCCAGAATGTCGGCTTTTTTGATCGGTTTATTTATATAATCAACCGCTCCCAGTTCCTGCGCTTTTGCCTTGTCTTTCGGGTCGTCCGATGTAGTGTAAATCGCTATAGGTACTTTATGCAATTTTGATAAATCCCGTATCCTGATATATATATCCCAACCGCCCATTTCCGGCATATTTAAATCCAATAATATTAAATTAGGAGTATAACCCTGGAAGAATAAATCTAACGCCGCTTTGCCTGAATTTACTGTTGTAACTATGTAATCCTGATCAAGCATGTTTTTGGTTATTGTAAGAACTGTTTCTTCATCATCAATTATGATAACTTTTTTCTTTTCTCCCTCTTTATCGACTTTAAATTTAAGAGTTTCCGTTTTCAACTCTTCAAAATTCCGGGTGTTCTCCGCGCTCATTTCATCAACAAAAGTTACCGCGGCTTTTATTTCTTTCATCGCCCCGTTTACTATGTCGTTCATACCGTTCATTGCTTCATTGCTGATTTTTATAAATTCGGTTGTCTGCCTGTTCAGATGATCGCCTGATTCCAGCATTCCTGACGCGCCTTTTTTGACCATTACGCTGATTTCTTTTAAGCGTTCTATGGAATCAAGTATTTGTTTTCCGCCTGTTTCCTGTTCTTCCATCGCGTTACGGATATTTTCTTCATGCACGGAAACTGTTTTTACTTTCTCGTCAATAATACTAAAGCGTGACAGAACCTCGTTTGATGACGCGGTTATGCTGTCTATGGACGCTTTTATTTTTTTTAACATGTCCGCGGTTGATTTTGACTGATTGCTTGATGATTCGGCAAGTTTTCGTATTTCACCGGCGACAACGGCAAATCCTTTTCCCACTTCTCCGGCGTGCGCCGCCTCAATAGCGGCGTTCATGGAAAGCAGATTTGTCTGGCTTGCTATGTTTTCCATTACCGAGTTTATTTCCAAAAGCCCTTCTGACTGCCGCGCTATTTCCTGTATTTTTTCAGCTACCGTTTGAACTCCGGCTTTTCCGTTTTCTGACGCTTCTGTCAATTCGGTAACATTCCTGCTGTTTTCCATTAAAGTGCCGGTTACCGAATGAATGTTAGCTGTCATTTCCTCAACGGCGGATGAAGAAGTATTGATACTGGCGGACTGTTCTTCAATCAGTTTGTTCAGGCTGTTAATATTGTCTTTTATGGTTTTAACCGCTCTGTCCGCCTCGGCTGCGCTTTCATCCTGTTTGCCCATCTTGCTTTTCATGCCTTCAAAATTGACAGAAATATTGTCAACCGCTTTGGAAGTTTTTGCCATATTTGTTGAAAGCTCATGCCCTGTATTGGTCAGGGCGTTTACCTTGTATTTTATTCTGCGTATAAGGTCGCTGATAGAACCTAAAGTCTTATTAAAATATTTTGACAAATCGCTGACTTCGTCCCTGCCGATAATAGTCAGCGTTCTGGTCAAGTCTCCTTCTCCTTCGGATATTTCTTTGAGATTGTCGGCTATATTTTTAACAGGTTTTGTAATAGACCTCATTATCATAATGCAAAGGGGAGCCAGAATAATAATTATAATACCGATAATAATGCCGATTATGACTGTGAGTATATGTTTTATTTCCGCTGAAGCGTCACTGCGCAAAGCATTTAACGTGGTTTCAATATTATCAATATAAACTCCGGTAGAAATCCAAATGTCGGTGCCGGGAATATATTCTACATATCCCAATTTTGGGGCTATATCCATATTGGGCGGTTTGGTAAATACAAACTCGACAAAACCGCCGCCTTTCTTTGCCGCTTCATATAAATCTCTTACATAAAACACTCCGTTTTTATCCTGGGTGTTTCCCAAATCTTCCCCCTCACGCTGAGGAAGAGTAGGGTGCATAAAAATGCTGGTGCCGATATAGGTAAAGTAATATCCCGATTTATCCTCTTCAAAACGATAATCCTGAATATAGGATTTTATAATGTCATGCTGTCTCTGTCTGTCGTCTATTCCCTGCAGAGCCCGCGCGAGGGCAGTCGCCATGGTTTGAGTGCCCAATTTTATTTTGTCCTTTTGCCCTGTGTACATTATATCTCCTGTTATTTTTAGGGCCATTTCTTCCACTTTTTGGGAGGTTATATTTATGGCGGCTACCAGAACTACAATTGTAAGTAAGAGAATAGATATAATAAATAAAAGACGAATTCCTATGGAAAAATTTCTAAGCATATATACCTCATTCATGGATAATTTTTTATGTTTATAGAATCTTCAAGATGTTAAGTAATCCATTTAATGTTGTTATTATATATTTTTTTGTTAATTTGTTCAATATTCAGATAATAATCAGAAAGTTATATCACACAAAATTCCGGCTGTATATGTTTTTTTACACATAATAATGTAATTACATTTTGGTACATATATCAAGCGTAAGCCTTAACATGAACTCCCTTATGCCGGTTCTTTTATACCAATTTCTATTGTCCCATTCTTCACCTGCTAAACTGTCACCGGAGCCGAGGATTTGCCCAAATTCCACATTATTGAATTGTGAAGCTGCTATATACGCAGAAGTTTCCATTTCAACTGTAACACAGCCTTCGCTTTTTCTTTGCGCAATTTTTGCGGATGTTTCCCTGTAAAAAGCGTCTGTGGTCCATGTTTTAGCTTTAATGTAAGGTATCTTATTTTCAAGTAAAAAATCTTCAATTACCTTTACAATACGTCCATTGGCGGAAATTTCCCTTGAAGGTTTTACATAATGGTATGATGTCCCTTCGTCTCTAACAGCCGATGTCGGAATTATTAAATGCCCTACAGCAAGTTCTTTCTGTAAAACTCCGCACATTCCGCAAGCAATAAATTTTTTACAGCCAACAGCCGATATTTCTTCTATTTGACCAGCCGCGAGCGGCGCTCCTACACAGGCTTGTATTAAAGCTATTTTCCCGCCTTTATAATCCAGTTCATACAAAGGATAATTTCCTGATTCCGATTTAAAATATGTAATAATTTTATGTGTGTATTCCGAGAGAATATTTTCAATTGCATCATTAAAAAAACATAAAACACACTTTTCGGGTATATCATCAATGGGTTGAATTATTTTGGACGGCCTTATAAAAGCGTCTTTATCATCGTCAAATTCTAAAATAGGAAATTCCTTCCGGAACATACGTTAAACTCCTAACACATAAACATATATTTATTTATAACCTATATGGCAATAATTTTACAATATGTGATTCTCCTGCTGTAACCATTGACGCAATAGCGGAATGTTCAGCGCAAAATCCCATGCCGGCAGGAGTATCAATGCAAATTCCGGTATAAACATTGCCTTTATCTGTCAATAAAACTGCCGCGACAGTACCAGCTGTCGCAATCCTTGATAATTTTCTCTCTTTTGTCAATCCTTTTGCGATTTCTAATAATTTATCAAAACCTATATTTTTATGCATACCGCCCTTCATACTTTACATCTCCATAAAACTGGGCAGTTATTTTTGTTTTTGGGTTAAATTTTCTAAAATAAAAATATGGTGATTCTTTTTCATTTTGCTTTTTATCCATATATTTACTTAAAGCTTCATAATTGGTTGTATCTATGTTACCATAAAAATAATCATAACCTATTCTTTTTTCAAATATTTTGAATCCGCTTTTTACCGCTGTGCGAAAAGAAGCGGGATTGTCCGTATCCATAACAACTACTAAATAATCAATATTAAATTTATCAAGCAGTTCATCAGATACCGCTTTACCAGCCTCGGAAGCATATCCATTATTGGTATATTCACTAAGAATTTGCCAACCAATTTGTATTTCATATAAAAATTTTAATTTTGATACTGTAACAGTACCAATAATGTCTTTTGTTGATTTTAAAATAATTGGATAAAATATTTCATTTTCAAAATTGCCTGTATCTTTTACAGAGATACAATATGATATAGTTTTCTTTATATCTTCAATTGCAGCGTCTGCTTTTATATAATCAGGTATAAATAAATGGATTTTAGGATCATATTTGATTTTATATAATGCCTGTTCATCATTTTCCATTAAATCCCTTATAATTAACCGATCTGTTTCAATACGCATTTTATTTTCCCTCAATAAAAATTAGAATTTTTTACTTCCTATCCAGTATTCAATATATTTTTTTGCTCCTAATTTACCATACCATAAATCTAATGGTTTATAAGTATAATAAATATGACATATTTTGTAACCTTTATTTTTCAGTTCAAATAGCCCCTTTTGATATAATTTAATCCCTATTCCTTTTTTTTCATATTCAGGTAATACCCAAATAACCCCAAAACTTCCTGTTTCTTTTAAGCTCATATCAAATAAAACAGTTTTTATTATTAAAGCGCCGCCAATCACTTTATTATCTTTAACCGCAATAATTCCTTCATTATCATCTCCATAATAATAATTCCCCCAACCTTCTCCCACGCTATTTGCCCCATTACAGCACGACGCCATTTCATCGCTTTCTTTATCCAATTTTTTGAATATAACATCTTCAAGAGAACAAGCATAGTCTTTATCTCTATATTCAAAATCTTCCAAATTAACTATCATGTCAAAAGGAGTCCATTCATATATAAATCCTCTTTTTTCAAACCATTTATAATAACTTGATTTCGTGTCAAACGGACAGCCGCACAAGAAAAAATCAGGCGCAACCAAATCAATCCGGTCGTACTTTTCTTTTATTTCCGATTCCCCAATAGACAATAATTTACTTCCAATGCCTTTATTTCTGCATAATTCATCTACAATTAATAATACAATAGAATTATTAACTATTATCAAATATCCTATTACCTCATTATTAATTTCCGCTAAAAAATATACTTTTTTATATTCATTTTCTAAAAGTTTTTTGTCAAAGTTAGATTTTGATATTTTGAGCAGATCAAAAGAATTATTATATAGTTCGTGAATTATACATAATTGAGCAAAATTTAAAGTTTCATATTTTTTAATTTCTACATTTTCCATGTTTTCCCCTGCCATCATTTCCATTCATGTTTTAACAATCTATATTGAACGCCATCTTTAAGTTTGTCTTCATTCAGAGCATATTCTTTATATTCTCCTTCTTTTATCATTCCGCATTTTTTCATTACGTTTTCAGAGCATGTATTTTCCTTTATACATTCCCCAATAAATCTATATACATTATTTTCTGTAAATGCGTATTCTATTATTTTTCTGGTTGCTTCTGTCGCATATCCGTTATTCCAATACTTTTCCTTTATGTAATATCCTATAGTCGCTATTTTACCAAAAGGAGTATTTAATATTACATTATAGCCAACTTCTCCAATATACTCTTTTGTCATTTTATTTTCAAGCCAGAAAAAATAATATTTCCTATCTTTGGAATTTGCTTCATCTACGGCTTTTTTCAGACTTTGTTTTGATTCTTCCAAATTAGAAGTTTTTAGAAATGTTAAATATCTCATTGATTGAGTGTCAGATAATAATTCGTGATAATTATGTAAATCATCAAGAGTATGATCTCTAATAAAAAGCCTTTCAGTAAACAATTGTATCATAGTAATATTATATCACAATTGATTAATTAAGAATGAACATTTTTAATCAATTTCCAAAATAATTTATAGCCCGTTATCGTATTACTTTTATACAATTTTTCCAAATTAATTCAAAAAGTTTACGTTTAAAATTTAGCGGGAAAGAGCTTTTTACGCCTGATATAAGAAACCCAGAAACAGTAAGATTATACGAAGTGCTGCTTATTTAAATTAATTTATACCCTTCTTCTATCCAATTTATTATTTGGTTATCAATTCTTTTACTTTCCTCTATTATAATTAAGTTTATTATATAATTTATTTTTTTGTTTTTAACCACAACTTCTTTTATAGTCTTTTTATTAATTCTAATATCATCAATGTCAAATTTACTGTAAAACTCAACAAAATAATAACTATCTGTTTTCCTTTTGCGAACGCCAAAAGCCGCAAAAGGTTCAGTTCCTTTTAGTATGTGAAATTGAGTGCTAAGTTTTTTTAATGAAAATTGTATTTTTGTGGATAATATTTCCAATAAATCCATTATATAATCTTTATATTTTATGGAAAAATGTTCAAAATATTTATCGAATTGAAGCTTTGAAACGCCATAATAATTTTCGTCCATTTTATCTCCTTTTGCTTTTATACGTTTTTTATTTAACAAATTTACTTGCCAATTTATATATCTGATTTATTTCTTTTGTATCCAATTTCCATTTCTTTAATTCATTTTTTACTAATTCGGGATGCTTTTTACTTATATCCCTTAACGCGTTTCCAACTGATTTTCTTACATATTCACTTTCATCTGTTTTATGCTCTGATAATAATTTAATAGCTTCTTTTGGATTATCATTGAAATAAGGCCTGTTTGTCCAAATCCTTAACCCTTCTGTAACAGCCCGTCTTTGATTTTTATTCCTGCTATTTAACCATTCGTTTATTATTTCCAAAGAATTTTCATAACCATTGTTTTTACAATAATTATCAAATGCCATTGCCAGAAATTCTTGAACCTGCCATAAAGGATTTATACTTACTTTATTTTTCAAAAAATTATAAGCCTTTTTTTGTTTATACGCGATAATTCCCATAATATATACTCCAAATAATTGGATATAATATAATTCGCAATTATAACATTCCATTGCAACTTCCCAACAATTTTCGATAGAATTAATTTTACAGAAATTCTCTGCTTCTTTTTGAATTAATCCATATCTTTCCTTGCCTGTTTCCTCATTAAAAAACAATTCTTTATAATGTTTTATATCAATCATTAATACTATCCTAATATTCCTAAATCAATTTTTTCATATTTATGTTTTCCAATTTGATTTTTTTTAAAGTTCCAGCATTTTATACAATCATTTTTGTTCAATTTTGGATTATCTTCAAAAAAATCTCTTGTATATTGATTATACTCAAATTGTTTTCCAATTATTGTTTTCTTTCCATTCTTTTTATCCAATAATATTTTATTGTATATCTTTATCGCTTCTTTGTATGTTTTTTTACCTTTATTTTCTTCCAACCAATTCATAAACTGAACATTGAATTTAAAATGTTCTCCTATCGTCTTTTTAAAGAATGTTCTATGAATTTCATTATTTGAATAATATTTATCTATCATCTTTTCCAATAATGGTTCAAATCCATTATTGGATATTTTCTGTTTCATTTCTATTTTTTTGACGGGCTTATTCTCGATAAAATTACATATATATTCAAGTAAATTCTCTTTTGATCCTGATGTTGGTAAACCATATTTTTTACACAAATTTATCAGGTCATTCTTCAAATAATATATACCATATAATTCTTCTCTTGTTTTTGGTAAATCCATTTATCTCATTATATTTCGTTATTTACTTTTTGTCAATTACTATATTTACAAATTATAGAAAAATGTCAGGTGGTATTGCGCTTAACTACTTTTATGTGCAGTATGCCCGCGCTATACATGCTAATTAATTTTATTATTTTTAAATTATACATTTTATTTCATTAACAATAATTTTTACACTTTTATAATCTGTATTTATTACATAATCACCAGGATATGGCCCTAATCTTAACCAATAATATGATACTTCGTTAGTATCACCTCTATTCTTATGTCTTTCAAATAAAGTTTCTTCAGAACACATTAATGATATTCCAATTATGTCATAATTTTTATATTTAATATTTTTAATTATATTTTCCCTAATATCTCTACCTGTAAATAGTACAGAGGAACAAAAGACATAATCAAATTTTGAATTCAAATAATTTGATAAAACAAATGATACATTTTTATCTCCATTTCTTAGCCTTGGGTCTTCTATTGAAAAAGGATTAACACGCCATACCCAATCAGAATCCAAGTATGCGCTATTATTAAATTCCTCATACAAGACATTTGCTACAGTAGTTTTTCCAACACAAGGAGAACCGCTAATAATTACCAGTTTTTGTTTCAATTTATAACTCCAATATTTTTCAATTCATATTTTATATCCATTATTTACTCCATTGATAATTTTACTTCAAATAAATAATGTAATATATCCATATTACAATAATGTTTTATAATTTCATCTGTTTTTTCCATTCCTATTCTTTTTGCGACATTTTGTGAAGATGTATTATCGTCTCTTATTATTGAATATACTTTTTCAGCGTTTAAATTTTCAAATGCATATTTTTTACAGCCAAATGCCGCTTCTACAGCATAGCCTTTATGCCAATGTTTCTTTTTAAATAAATATCCTATTTCCAGATACTCATTTCCATTTAAATTTTGAATTGTCAAACCGCATTGCCCTAAAAATTCATTTGTTTCTTTATGAATTACAGCCCATAATCCAAAACCATATTTTGCGTAGTGTTCGACAATCCAATTGAACCAGCCTTTAACTTCATCTTCTGAAAATGAATGTTCATACGCATACATTACCTCTTTATCCTGTAATATTTCACATAAGTCATTATAATCATTATCAAGAAATTCTCGTAAAAATAATCTTTCTGTTTCCAATATTTTTTTCATATATTATAAATAATAACATATTATGAAAATAAAAAATTAACATTTTTCATCATAATTATATATTCTTATCGTATGATATTTCATACAGTATTTTTCCAAAAACTTGAGCCTAACGTCCGATTGTAAACGATGTTTTCATTGTTTAATATGGATGAATCCCATAAAAATCCAACCCCATTTTTTCTTCAATGTTAAACATTATATTCATATTTTGTATGCCAACCGAAGCGCCGCCTTTCCCAATACTGTCGAGAACACTGTAAACTACAATCCGATTTCTTTTTTCATCAATATCAAGTCCTATATGGCAGAAATTTGTCGCTGATACCGCCGCAACCCATGGATAAGGTAAATAATTCCATGAAGCGTTTTTATCTTTTGGAATGTCTATAATTTTAATGAAATACTCGTCTTCATAAAATTCTTTATACAAGTCCAAAAGATTTTTACGATTTAATGATTTAACAGGGAAACAATGATTTATGGTTAAAATCCCTCTTGATATTGGAACATAACATGAAGAAAAATTAATTGTTACTTTGTTTTTGGCAAGTAAAGATAATTCCTGTTCAATTTCATACGAATGCCTATGATCTACAACATTATATGGCAAAATGTTATTATCTATTTCAGGGTGATGTAATGCTAAATCCAAATCATCTCCTGCTCCAACAGTGCCGGATAGACCATCAACGATAATTTTTTCAAGATCAATGATTTTTTCTAATACTAAAGGTGCAAGGGCTAGTATTGAAGACGAGGAGTAACAGCCGGGATTCGCTATAATATGTGCTTTTGCTATATCATCCCTGTGAAGTTCACAAATTCCATAAACCGCCTCTTGGGATAACTTCCAATTTATATGGCTCTTTTGATAAATCCTTTCCCATTCAGTTTTATCATTAAGCCTAAAATCAGCCCCAAAATCTATAATTTTACAGCCTTCATTCAAAAATGATTGACATATTTCTGTAGTAACTCCTGTCGGAAGAGCAAAAAAAACCAAATCACAAGGTGTAACTTCCGAAGGTAAAACAAATTTGATACCTCTGCCATAGAAATTTTTATGATAATATTCTATTGGGGTACTGCTTCTGCTGGTAGCCCATTCAACAGAAACTTCAGGATGTTTTAATAATATTCTCAAGGCTTCGCTTCCCATATAGCCGGAAGCCCCATAAATGCCAACTTTTATCATAACGTAATTTCTCCTTTTCAGCAGGATTTTACTTTATTTTATATAATTATTATAAATCTAATACAAACATAAACATTCTCAATACTTCAAAATAATCATTAGTTTCATACATTAAATTTGTTGAAGAAACTTTTTTTATACCGGGATAAAATGAAGCTTTATATGCTTTATTATGGTTATTAAAAGACAATTCAACTTCAAAAATTTTTGATAACTGAACTCTACAATTATCAATATTACCTTTTAAAATACTTTCTACATTCTGTTTTATTCTGTCAAAAGCCAATTTTGGATGAATACCAATTACAGAATCACCAATTCCTTTATTTAATCCAACGGTTTTTATATTAGGGTTTATTTTGTTTACTTGTTCACAAAGTCCCATATCGCCGCTAACAAAAACTACCGGAACGTCAACTAATGCCGCCGTATAAGCATTTATTAAAAATTCGCTTGCATATTCGCCGTTTATTTTTATAAAAGATATATCCGTATCTAAAGTATGAGATAATGGATTTTCATCAGAAGATGCGTACGAATGATAGCCAATCATTAACACGGCATAGAATGAATTATCTATTTCCTGCATCATACAGTAAGGGTGTCCATTAAAAGAACGAATTATTTTTACATTAATAGGTAGATTAGAAAAATTTAGATTCCTGCCAACTCCATGTCCATCTTTTATCCAAATTTCTTTTGCCCCAGCTTGATTTGCTCCTTCACAAGCGGCTCTAACTTCATTCATTAATTCATCATTAAAGGGCGGATAATCCGGTTTCCAACGTGTTGCCTCGTCCCAATGAGCTATTCCAGTTATACCTTCAATATCTGCACTAATAAAAATTTTCACAATTCAACTCCTAAAGTAATATTAAACAATATTTATTTTTTTATTTCCCAATAATGATTCAATTTTGCATTTGAAGGACATTTTTTTAATACGCCAAATTCCGGATCATAATATTTTCCTTTATAATACAGTGACCAATGCCCATATCCGGGTAATTTAAAGCTTAAAATACAAATTTCCGGTAAAATTGCATCTTGTGCACACCGTTGTCTTTTACTATGTTTTATTCCATACCAAGTTAAAGCATTACCTATTTCTGCTACAGAAGTTCCTTTATCATGCCCTATTACATTAATGGCCTCATCAACAGAAATATTTGCAAGCATTGCAATAACCGTTTGTCCGCACAAATAACTTGTAGGTTCTTTAATATATTTTATGCTGGTAATTTTCCTTATAGGCTTTTCATAGCTATATGGACTTTTCCTTATAGTAAATGTATAATCATAGATATTTTCTTTTTTTGAAATATCTATAGAATTATTTTTTATATAATTTTCTCTAATGTAACGATATTGATCATATGGTCCTTTTTCCATATTATAATTTGCATGAAAACTATATCCACATTTTTGTAAAACTTTTCCAGCAGCAGGATTTATATGTAATTGATTAGCACAAATCCAAGGAGTTTTTATTCCCATAAATGCAAAATGAGTAATTTTTTCTGTAACTTCTGTACAAAATCCTTTTCCCCAATATTTAGGGAATAGCGCAGTACAAATCTGAGAATATTTAACATTATTTTTCTTTTTGTCTATAAAATTAAGAAGTATAAAGAAACCTATAAAAACATTTGTCTTTTTTTTTCGGATAGTAAAATAGACACAACTATTTACTTGATTAATAAATTCCTTTTTATATATTTCAGGATCATTCCATAAATCCCATTCCATTGTTTCAATTATTTTTGAGTTTGATACAATTTTGAACATATCTTCAAAATCATTATTCTGCATTGGTTGTAAAACTAACCTTTTTGTTTCTAAATTTGGATACATGTTTTCCTCCTAATATTTTATATCCTAATTTATATTTATTGTCAATACAATCTAGGCATTATTGCGCATAACTACTTTTATATGCAGTTTGCTCATATCTCATTTTGTATTGTTTTTAGAGCTTATATTCTGAAATCATCTGCTTGAAAATGATTCCGTCTTGCCACCAGACGATTCCAATGCATTATTTCATTATTGTGTGTATCATCATATTTTTCCATTATTTTGGCCCACTGTCTGGTAACTCTGACACCATCACCGCCTAAATCATCACCAGTTTCAACAGTAAACAATTTTGTTTTTTCAAAATGCCAACGCCACCAATCCAAAGAATGATAATAGTAAAAATCTGGCCGCCATTTTTCTTTCAATTCTTTTGGAACCTTACCGATAAACTCTTTATTTGGACCCCATACAACAAGACCAAACTGCCCATCTGGTTTGATCAAATGTGCCATATAGTCTTGGAGATAATTATCCGCTGTACCGTAGAATTGAAAAGAATTAATGCAGACAACTGCGTCAAAAAAATTACTTGCATACGGAAGTGAATGGGACTCCCCATGTATTGGGAAAACTAAATTTTGCATCCCGGCTTCACAGATACGCTTCCAATTATCTGAAGGCTTTATCCATAAATCATTAGCAAACACAGTAACACCAAATTCCTTTGCAAGAAAAATTGATGTTAAAGCGTTACCGCAACCCATATCAAGTATACGCATACCTGGCTTTAATTCCATAATTTGAGAGATCGATTCAACTAACCATAGGCACTGACAGCCCATTTTATTTTCAAACATCCATTCCGGGTTATATTTCGCCGCTAGTGGATATTTATCATCAATAAGCAGTTTCATTTTCTCTTCATAGGTCATTTATTCTTCCTCCGTTTTATCAATTCTAATAGCAAGAATACACTCTTCATCGCCTGATAATACAGTTTTATAAGGCTCAATCAACACATTGTCTCCAAAAATTGGAGAGAACATCGGGCGATAAAACTCGGCTCCACATTTACAATAAAATTTTGGTTTAAATTCTTTTGAATGATTGTAATGCTCACAATGGCAGCGTTCGCCAATCAAAGTTTTATTTTCAGAACACCCCGTACCAGATTCAGAGGCGTACATTTTTGTAATGAAGATTGTATTTTCTTTTTCATTATAGCAAATATGTCTTCCAATAACACGTTGTTTTTCCATTTTATCAACAAATATGGCTATATTTTTTGATTCATTAAAGAGCCTAATTGCCATTTGAACACTTTCTGTTCCGATTTTACACGGACAGACCTTATTCAACGTAAAATAATGATTTTCATACATTCCCATATATCATCCTTTGTATATTTTTTTCAAAATATACAATAAATTACAGAACATAAATTAACATTTTTGATCAATTTTTTTTAATTTTTCTGGCGAACAAGCGATTTGCCGCATGGCGGTGTGGTATGCCGCCTGAATTACAATCAAAAACATATTCGGTACAGTGTTCAATATACCAATCATGGAAATACGTAAACAATTGCCCAGACTTCCAATAGTAAGAATTTTGTACCTTCTTTTCAGGAGGACGTATGATAAACGGCTTTTTAACAAATACTTGTAAAACTACAATACCATTATCGTTTACATTCGCTTTATAGTTTGACATTATTTCTTCACATAATTCAGGTTTCATATAATGTAATACTCCGCTGGAAAATAGCACATCATATTTTTCATCTAACCGATAATCACATAAATTCGCGCGAAAAGTTCGTACATTTACCTTTGCTTTGTCCGCCAGACGTTTTGTTTTTTCCAGACCGGCTTCGGAAATATCAAAAGCGCTTACATCATATCCACAGCGGGCAAGAAATACCGCGTCTTTCCCTTCACCACAGCCTATGTCAAGGATTTTTATATGATTTTCAGGCGGCATTAATTCCAATACTTTAAGGCACATTGTAGACGGTTTTACTCCCCAAAAATAATCTTCTTTACGGTAATCGTCTTCGTAAAAAGAAGTATCACTGTTAAAAGCGGAATATCCTAGCAATTTATCAACGCTTATGTTGAGCGTTTTCGCAAGTTCGGGTAACAATGCCGTATCAGGAACAGTTTGATTTGTTTCCCATTTACTTACAGCTTGGAACGAAACTCCCAATTTGTCCCCTAATGCTTCTTGTGTTAATCCCTGTTCCTTCCTGTATCGGGCTATATTACCTGCTAATATTTCACGCATAATGATCCTCCATATGGTGATTATGTATATTATATTGTTCATTAGCAATAACTGCATATTTGAATTTATCAAGAATTCTACTGTGAATTGAGTAAAAATTTTATGCTGATTTTGTCGTTTTTCATCTATTCTCTATCTATTTCAATCTTTATTTCGCATAATTACTGTTATGTGCAGTACGGGCATTTAGAATACTATATTTCACTATATGGTCTTTCGCCAAAAAACCAATAATTTTCATTTTCTATTACATAACCCCTTCTTATTTTATCATCAAATCTATATTCCTTAAAATATTCTTCTGTAATTGTATAAAATGTCTCCAAATCTTCAATTGAAAACGAATTCAATAATTTATGCATATTTTCAATATAATTTTTTGGTTTATTTATACAATTTTTAATTTCCTTCTCCATATTTTTTACACATGGATAATATATATCATTATGAGCCAATATTAAACGGCAAGCGAAAAATATTGTATAAAATATACTATGTTTTATTTGCATAATATTTTTTATATCATCGTTTGCTTTTAACTTATAACTTTTCATCAAAGCATAAAACTTTTTTATGTTTTCTTTTTTATCATAATTTGTTTTTTCCATATTTTTTATTATTTCTTCAATTTCATTATCATTTGAATATAATAATTGAATTTGACAAAATGTATTTTTAATACATTCATTCCCTTCTGTCCATATTTTTTTCAGAAAATCTTTATTAATTATTTTTC
>Ga0268262_10003717_pt1 | contig 16308 bp, 17 predicted proteins | sample TergutNc150P3_FD_190354 | JGI IMG/M metagenome (GOLD analysis project Ga0268262, IMG submission 190354) | Nasutitermes corniger P3 segment gut microbial community from laboratory colony in Florida, USA - Nc150 P3 (SPAdes) (version 2) | ecosystem: Host-associated > Arthropoda: Insects >... | reverse complement strand
GGTATACCTATAGCAGCAGAGCAACCACGTTGGGCATACACGTAGGTCTGCCCGTACAGAGCCTGTGGGTGAGGCTCGGTAAGGGAAATATTTTTTGGGCTGTGGGTCATAGGTCAAGGATGATATAGAAAAATTGTTTGGGGGTTGTATATTTGAAATCCTGTAAATAAATTTCTACCTTATTCCCATGCTCTTTATTCGCGGCTCCATTGCCGTCTCAAATTTCAGGCTCTCGCAATTTCCGGTAAAAGGAATAAGTGCGGAATATTTGCACATAGCAGAAACCACAAGAGACCTAAGCCCAGAAGAACAAAAAAAACTGGAAATACTCCTAGAATACGGCGAATGTAAAAAATCTGGTAAATCCTCAAATCCTGAGAATCAGGGTTCAGACGTTTTAATAGTAGCTCCACGAGCTGGCACAATTAGCCCTTGGAGTTCAAAGGCAACAGACATAGTGCATATATGCGGACTCTCTGCAATTAAACGCATAGAGAGGGCGGTGGTTTGGAATTTTACAGATGGATTGCCACCGGAGAACACTCTTTTTGACAGAATGACCGAGCAGATTTTTCACAGAAAAGAAGAACTTGCCGCCTTATTTACCCACAATGAACCAAAACCGCTCAACAGAATTTCTATTTTGGAACAGGGCAAAGTCGCTCTTGAAAAAGCCAATTCAGAACTTGGGCTTGCTCTTTCCAGCGATGAAATGGATTATTTAACAAAGAGATTTACAGGCTTAAAAAGAAACCCCAGTGATGTTGAACTTATGATGTTTGCGCAGGCAAATTCCGAGCATTGCCGCCATAAAATCTTCAACGCACAATGGGAAATAAATGGGAAAAAACAGGATTTATCTCTGTTTCAAATGATAAAAAATACCTATAAATGCTCACCGGATGGCATTTTAAGCGCATACAAAGACAATGCCGCTGTGATGGAAGGTTTTGAAGCCGCCCGCTTTTATGCGGAGCCAACGAGCAATGAATATGCTTGGCACAGAGAACCTATGCATATTTTGATGAAAGTGGAAACCCACAACCATCCAACGGCAATTAGTCCTTTCCCTGGTGCAGCAACTGGAAGCGGTGGCGAAATCAGAGACGAGGGTGCAACGGGCATAGGTTCAAAACCCAAAGCAGGCTTGTGCGGATTTTCTGTTTCCAATTTGAAAATACCTGGCTATGTTCAGCCTTGGGAGAGAGATTTTGGAAAACCGAGGCGCATAGAAAGCCCCTTGCAAATAATGATAGACGGGCCTCTCGGCGCGGCGGCATTTAACAATGAATTTGGCAGGCCAAATATTTGCGGTTATTTTAGAACTTATGAGCAAGAGGTGAACGGAAAAATTCGTGGCTACCACAAGCCCATAATGCTTGCAGGCGGAATAGGCAACATAAAAGCTCGCCACGTTCAAAAAGGCTCCCTTAAAGAAGGCGATTTGCTAATTGTGTTGGGCGGCCCCGCTATGCTCATTGGGCTGGGCGGAGGAGCGGCAAGCTCTATGGCAACTGGAAGCGGCGGCGAAGATTTGGATTTTGCAAGTGTTCAGCGCGGCAATGCAGAAATGCAGCGGCGTTGCCAAGAGGTTATAGACCGGTGCTGGGCTTTGGAAGAAAAAAATCCCATAGCCTTTATCCACGATGTGGGGGCGGGCGGTCTTTCAAATGCGCTTCCCGAATTGGTGAAAGATGCCGGCTTTGGCGGCAAATTCCGTTTGCGCGATATTCCAAGCGAAGAAAAAGGAATGAGCCCGCTGGAAATATGGTGCAACGAAGCTCAGGAGCGTTATGTGCTGGCAATTTCCAAAGAAAGCCTGCCAACATTCAAAGAACTATGCGAAAGGGAACGCTGCCCCTTTGCCATCGCAGGCGAGGCCATTGCGGAACAGAATTTAATTTTAAGCGATGAGCATTTTGAAAACAACCCCATAGATATTCCGATTGAATTGCTTCTGGGCAACCCACCAAAAATGCTACGCAAAGATGTGGCAGCACACCCCGTCAGCTACGCTGCCACCCCGCTAGAAGCGGGGACTGGTTTGAACGAAATGGCTCGGCGTGTTCTTTCACATCCTGCTGTGGCGGATAAGGGATTTTTGGTTACGATAGGCGACCGTTCTGTAACTGGTATGGTTGTTAGGGAGCAGATGGTTGGTCCTTGGCAGGTTCCTGTTGCGGACTGTGCGGTGACGACAAGCACCTTGGATTCCACAAAAGGGGAGGCTTTTTCCATTGGGGAACGCACTCCGCTTGCTTCGCTGAACTCAGCGGCGGCTGCCAGAATGGCAGTGGCGGAGGCAATAACAAATATAGTGACGGCAAAAATAAGCCATATTTCAAAAATACGCCTCTCTGCAAACTGGATGGCGAACCCTGCGACAGCAGGGGAGGGAGCCGCTTTATACGAGGCTGTCAAAGCTATTGGAATGGACTTTTGCCCCAAACTTGGCATTGCCATTCCCGTTGGCAAAGACTCAATGAGCATGAGCACAATTTGGGAAGAAAGTGGGGAGAAAAAAGTCGTAACTTCGCCTGTTTCCTTGATAATAAGTGCATTTGCTCCTTGCGAAGATGTCTGCAAAAGCTTAACTCCCGAACTCCAAAAAGTTGAAAATTCAATCCTAATTCTGGCGGATTTAGGTCAGGGCAAAAACAGAATGGGTGGTTCAATAGTTTGCGAAGTGTTCAACCAAATAGGTGGCGAAGTTCCAGATGCAGATGCGCAGCTCTTAAAACAATTCTTCAATGCGGTTCAAACCCTAAACTCAGAGAACAAAATCCTAGCTTACCACGACCGCTCCGATGGTGGGCTTTTTACAACACTTGCGGAGATGGCTTTTGCCGGACACACTGGCATAGAGTTGGAACAAAAAACCGTTGAATTTCTTTTTAACGAGGAATTAGGTGCTGTTTTACAGATTAAAGAAAGTGATTTTGGAGCGGCTTGCAAGTTGTTCCCATTTGAGAAAATCGGAAAATTGACAGATGATTTTTGCTTAAAGATAGGTGAATACAAGGAAAATTTATCCGAGCTGAGAAAAATTTGGAGCAGAACTTCTTTTGAAATAGCAAAGCTCCGCGACAACCCAGCCTGCGCAAAACAGGAATACGACTGGAAATGCAGCGAAAAGGATAAGGGAATCAACGCGCACATCGTCAGTTTCGCAGCCACACCACCAAAAGCAGGCAAACCTCTAATCGCAATCCTCCGCGAGCAAGGCGTAAATGGCGAAGTGGAAATGGCAGCAGCCTTTGACAAAGCCGGATTCAAAGCCATAGATGTTCACACAGGCGATATTATAAATGGCAAAATGGATTTGAGCGAATTTTCTGGTCTGGTGGCTTGCGGCGGTTTTAGTTATGGAGATGTTTTGGGAGCAGGAGAGGGCTGGGCAAAGAGTATTCTGTTTAACGAAAGGGCACGCGATGTTTTTCAAAAATTCTTTGAGAGAAAAGACTCATTCTCGCTCGGTGTTTGCAATGGCTGCCAAATGCTTTCCAACTTGAAAGACATTATACCGGGTGCCGCCCATTGGCCCAAATTCAAGCAAAATTTATCTGAACGCTTTGAGGCTCGCTTTGTGAGCGTTAAAATTGAAAAATCCCCCTCTGTTCTGCTCAAAGGAATGGAGAATTGGGTTATTCCAATACCGGTAGCCCACGGAGAGGGGAGAGCGGAATTTGCAAGCAATGAGGATTTGGAAAAGAGCTTGGTTAGCCTTCGTTATGTTGATAATGAGCATAAGGCAACGGAGATGTATCCGCTGAATCCGAATGGCAGTCCACAAGGCATAGCAGGTTTAAGCTCCGAAGACGGCAGGGTTCTAATTTTGATGCCGCACCCTGAACGGACATTTAGGATGCTCCAAAACACTTGGGCAAAGCCTATGGAAGGGGACGGCTATTGGATGCAGATGTTTAGGAATGCTAGGGAGTTTGTTGTCTGATTCAACTTCCCACAACCCAATTCATACAACTCTCCTTACTTTCCCCACTCCCCGGAAAATCAAGCCCCTGAGTGTCTTTTTGCAGCAGCTTAAAAGTTTTTCCATTTGCGGCAAAAGCACTTTTCGCTGTTTTTAGCAGAGTTTCGTAACTCCATTTACTGTAATTAGTTGCGAGTAATATAATCCCATTATTTTCGAGAATTTTCACCGCCTTCTCCGCCAAATTGCCAAAGTCTTTTGCAAGGCTAAAAGTCTCCTTGCTGTTCTTTGCAAAACTGGGCGGGTCTAGCGCTATTGCTCCGAATTTCTTTCCTTTTTTTATAGCCCAGTCAATATATTCCTCCGCGCTTCCGCAAAAGAACTCACCTTGGCTCGGTTCTATTTCGTTTAACCGATAATTTTCTTTGCCTTTATTTAAATTCTTTTTGCTGATATCAACATTCACCGCCTTAGCCGCATTGTGTTTTCGGGCATAAAGGGCAAAAGAGCAGGTGTAGGCAAATAAGTTCAGAACATCTCTACCTTCGCAGTTATTTGCAAAAAATAATCTGGCATCGCGCATATCCAAAAATAAACCTGGGTTCAGTGTGTCTAATAAATCAACTGCGAATTTAATATCGTTTTCGCAAACGATGGTTTTTGAGTTATCTCCAAATGCCTTTTTTATTTGCTTGTAGTCAATAAACCTGTATTTCACCGCGATAAATTCGGGATTGAACACTTCTTTTAAAAATTCTACTATCTCTGTTTCAAATTTTGAAAATTCTGGGGTGAAAAACTGAATTTGATAATGGTTTGCGTATTTGTCAATAACAAGACCATTCAAGCCGTCTGCAATGCCGTTGCAAAGTCTGTAGGCATTTGTCGGCAGATTTTTCCGCTTTTCAAAAGCTTTTATGAGTGCTATTTGCAAGTGTCTGTGATTCCCTGTGAAATTCTCATAGCGCAAAAATTTGGACCGCACATAGAGCAATATTTTCCATTGCCGCTGGTAGATTCATTGTGATAAGCCTCCGCCAGTTCTGGGTCAAGAGAGAGGGCAAATTGGTCTTCCCAGCGAAAATCAAAGCGAGCGCGGCTAAGGGCTTTGTCTCTTAACATGGCCTGCTCATTGCCTTTGGCAATATCGGCAGCGTGAGCAGCGAGCTTATATGTTATTACGCCTGTGCGAACATCTTGCTTGTTTGGCAAACCCAAGTGCTCTTTTGGAGTTACGTAGCAGAGCATAGCGGTACCCAACATTCCAATAATGGCTGCGCCTATGCCGCTTGTTATGTGGTCATATCCTGGAGCAATATCGGTTACCAAGGGGCCTAATGTGTAAAAGGGTGCGCCGTGGCATAGCTTTAATTGCAAATCCATATTCTCTTTTATCTTATTCAGCGGCACGTGGCCGGGACCTTCGATGAGAACTTGAACACCAAATTCCCAAGCAACTTTTGTCAATTCGCCCAAGGTTTTCAATTCCGCGAACTGAGCCTCATCGTTGGAATCCGCGATGCTTCCGGGGCGCAGCCCATCGCCTAGGGAAACGGCTATATCGTATTCTCTTAGAATTTCGCAAATCTCTTTGAAATGGGTGTATAGAAAATTTTCCTGTTCGTTTTTCTGCATCCAGCAAGCCATTAGAGAACCGCCGCGAGAAACTATGCCTGTTGTTCTTTTTAACGCTAGGGGAATGCAGTTCCTTAAAAGACCTGCGTGAATGGTGAAATAATCCACGCCTTGCTCGGCTTGTTCAATAAGGGTTTGCTTGTAAATTTCCCAAGATAAATTAGCCGGATTGCCGCCCGCTTTTTCCAGTGCTTGGTAAATGGGGACAGTGCCGATGGGAACGGGGCATTTGCGCAAAATTGCCTCGCGGGTTTCGCTTATGTTTTTGCCTGTGCTTAAATCCATAACGGTATCTGCGCCAAGTTTTACCGCATAAGACATTTTTTCAACTTCTTCTTCTATGGAACTGCCAAGGGCAGAATTGCCTATATTTGCATTTATTTTCACCAAAAATTTTGAGCCTATAATCATCGGTTCACATTCGGGATGTTTTTTGTTCGCAGGCAAAACCGCACTGCCTTGAGCAAGCTCTTCTAATACAATTCTTGGCTCAACTCCCTCTCTAATCGCAACATATTCCATTTGCGGCGTGATTATGCCTTTTAGTGCCGCTTCGCGTTGAGTTTGGAATGGGGTAGTGGGGGGGCAAAAACTGGAACCTCCCGATGTATCGTATAGCCAGATAGATGGAATTTCCTTGTCATTCAAGCGAACTTCTTTCATTCCAACACGAATTTCTTGATATAAAGTACCTTGCATTTATCCTCCCTGCACGGCTCCAATGGCTAAAATACGGTCACCGTTTTGCAGGCAAAACTTTTCCCATTCGGATTTTGGAATAACTTTATCATTTACGGCAAGGGCAATGCCTTTTATGTTTGCAACAGGGCAGTCAAACTCTGCGGCAGCCCATTCTCCAAGGTTTGTGAAATTTGCTTCTTCCACCTATTATGCTCTCTGCAATTTCAAAACTCTGGTATCTGCCATAAAATCGTGCAAGGCTCTTTTTTCAATATCAAATGCAGCAAGTAGGCAACCCGCTCCAAATAAGGAGCTTGAAAAGAAACCAACAAAAGCCCGCAAAAATGCGCGGTTCCAAGTTATGGCTTCTCCGTTTGAACACACAACTGCAAGCCCAAGGGCTATTTTGCCGGGCGTTCCAGAATAGTTTTTCACAAAAAAGGAATCGTAAAAGAATATAAGGCTAAAAGCGAAGAATAGGGTAGGCATTAGTTCTGCTATTGTTGTTTGAGGAGTTATTTCTGAAAGAACTCCAAAATGCGCATGTAATGGAGTTAGCAGAATAAAGATTAGCTGCAATATAATGGAATCTATGGCAAATGCGCATAATCGCACCCAAAAACCGGCATAATTAACTTTTCTTTCACTTTGCGGCTTTGGTAAAACTTTTTCTTCTAGAATATCCTTTATTGTTTCTACCTGAAATTCCGCTTTGAGCGCCGCTTCAACTGTGCTCCAAGGTATCCAATCGTTAAACCCGCTTTTCCACACAAGAGTTTCTGGAGGCAGTGCGCCTTGGTCTGCAAATACGAGCATTTGCCTATTAGACCAAGGTCCAATTCTCCTTTTGCCTTCGGGCTTTGCTGGGTCTATATAATACCAATCCATATTTCTAATCCGTTCCTATTGTTTGCAGGTGCTTGGAATATCTTCGCCTTCTGTTTCGGGAATAATTTTTCCACCAACGGTTTCACAATCTTTTTTAGGAAAATCATAAATATTCTTGCACGTTCCATCTTCTAACATACAAAATTTCATTTCCGGTGCAGCAGGAAAATTGCTACTGCAAGAGATTAATGAAAGCACAAAGGCGATAAAGCCGAGTTTTACCATATTCCGCATTTCAAATCCCCTGTGGTTTTGTTGTTGATTGTTACGGATATTGGATAACGATATAAATTCCCATCTGAAATAGTTGGAAGCTTTGGAAAATTATAACCGCTATCACCGCCGTTGGGTCTTATATCATTTTCGCTGTCTCCTTCTTTATATCCATCAATTTCAACGGAAAAATTGGTACGGGGGTCGGTTTTACAACTGATATAATAATCATCTTTATTGGTATCACATGCGAAATCAACAATCGTTTTTCCGCTTTTGAAAGTGATCTGCTCTCTATTATCTCTACCAGACTCTTTACAGCCATCCCATTTAATATAACGTGCTACACTCACCGCGGGGCATGTCACAGTAGTATCTTTACCGCTGCATGTTACTCTTGCTCTTATATTTTTCAACTCCGTACCACCAGAACTTGTCAAAGGAAAAGAACTACTCGATGAGTATGTAGAGCCATTAAGAGTATATTCTATTTTAGTGCAACGTCCATAGCTATTCTCCACAGAAATGCCTAAGGTAAGTGTATCATCGCTACGCATAGTTTCTTTTGATTTTCCAGTGAATTCGCATTTTCCTATTTTATAGTCTGGCAAAACTTCTGCGCTTATGCCGTCTAGTTCAAGTTCGCCAATATGTTCGCAGGTCACCACAGCGGTTGCTCTAACTTGTGTGCCAATCTTTGCCGGACTTCCTTCTATTTTTACTTTAATATCTCCACAGCCAGCATCTTCTTTATTGGTTATTTTTATTCCATTGTTAATATATGTGGAATCAACCTTTGTGCCGCTAAAGAAATAATTTGTGTCGTTGCTTGTATAATCGGATTTCTTAAAAGATAAGATACCTGTTTTCTCTGGTCCCGGAACATGTGTTACTGTTAATGGCTTGCAATCTTTAGCCGGCACAATTTGGTTTCCACAAGTTACAGTTGCTTTGGCAACTATGATTGTATCTGTAGAATATGATAACCCAGCAATGGTGGATGCAGAAATTAAATGTTCACCTGGGTCTAATGGAGATATTTTTGGGATGCAACCTTCTTTTTGAGCTATATCAACCGAAGCCGGGTCAAAAGCAAAATGCAAAGTTGATTTTCCACCGTATTTAACTTGAACATTATCCCCGCTGTCCCATTCACAAGCAAAATCAATTGGAACAGATTTTACTTTTAATGGCTTGCAATTTTGAATTATAGGAGGTTCTTCACCACAGGTCACAGTTGCTGTGGCAACAATATTTGTATCTCTTAAAAACGACAATCCAGCAACGGTAGATGCAGAAATGATATGGTTTCCAGTATCTAATGGAGATATTGTCATGGAGCATCCCTCTTGAACTACGTTACCCCATTTAAAAGATAAAATTGATTCTTGACCATATTCAATTGAATTGGAATTCCATTCACAAGCAAAGCTAACGCATTTTTTGTCTGGTTTTTCTTCTCCACCCGGAATGATATTGCATGCACTTCTGCTTATTTCATAGCATGATTCTCCAACAAAGCAATTGACTTTTGTGTTGTCTATATGCTCAATTATGTTAGGCTTTTCAAAGCCTTCGTTTGAACAATTGAAAAAGAATACGCACAGCAGTGCGATAAGGGGTAGGGGATAAAGGAACTTTTTCATTTTCTATTCTCCTCTAAAAAAAGAAACTCACTATGCCAGCAACACCAAATACTCCAGCAGAAATATAAAGACCATTCCTTGCAAACAGGCTTTTTTCCAAGCTGTTTACTTTGTTGTCATAAAATCCAGCTTTCTCCTTATGAGTAGCAGATTCTCCAGCTATAGCCGAATGTAATGTTTCGTTATATAGCGTATTTGCTTCTTCGGTTTTGGTTTTTACAGCTCTATCTTGCCAATACCCAAGCCCTAGGCTTACTGCAGAGAGCGCAAAGGCTGTTGCTCGGAAAATTCTACTTGCAGTCCAAAATGGCGGGTATTCAGTTACATACGAAGGACCAAGATTTCTGTATTTCAGCTTGCCGGTGAGCAAAGAATCCACGTGAGTTGCCCATTCCGAGTAGCCTTCGCGCCAGTCAAAGCCCTCTATGCCTTTGAAAGCTCCAACAGCAGTGAGTTCTTTGTCTTCGTAATAGATATGCGCTTTTTTTGCGCCCGGATATACCTTTGAGCCATCAACGGTAAAAGGGTAGTTCATATAATCTATAATGGCTGTGAAACCATCTGTTTCGTTGTCTATTGTTTCTGCTTGGCGCTGCTTCATTTTGATTACGCCGTGATAATCAAAGGGGACATTTGTACCGAAGTCTTTTACGTTAATTTGTAATTCCCCTTTATTTTCGTTGTATTCTCCCAAAGTCATTGAAAATTTCTTTCTTTCGGTGCTTAAAATTTGTGCCTCTTCTTTTAGCATGTAGTTTTGCATTAGTTCGTTGGCTCTTTCCATACGTTTTATATAAAGCATATTTTTCTTTTCAAGGGTCTGTATATCGCTTTCATTTATATTTAATTTCACAAGCAAGCTCTTTATTCTTGCATTCATCACATTCATATCAGATATTTTTTCTTTGAATTTGTCTATGCGTTTTTTATACTCGCTTATGTCTTTTTCGTTTTCTTGCAACATTCCATCCCATTCAGGTTGAATATCTTGGCTTAACCTTATGGTGGATGTTAGTTTGTCCATATTCTTTTTTTCTTTGGCATTGTATTGCTTTTCCAGATTGGCAATTTTAATTTGCTTGTTTTTTTCTGTGCCAAATTCTGAATTTATAATGTTTTTCATAGAATCTAAAGTTATTCTTGCTGGCAAAAGCAATTTGGCGGTTAATTCTATGCTATCCAAATAGGCCTCATAAGAATGGAAGCCTTTTTTTGGGGCAATTTCTGCTTTTTTTTCTTCTTTAAGGGGTTCAACCGTAGCCTCTTGCGGCTGAACTTGTTGTGTAGCTTTGAGTTGGGCAGCAAAACCCTGCGGTATTTCTTCTGGCGATAAAATTTGCGGCTGCGGTTGCGGCTGAGAAGGAGCCTCCGCTTCAAGCTCTTGAGCAAGCGAATAACCGCACAACAAAAACACTAACGCCAATAACGCCATAAAACCCCTATATTAATTGCGAATAATATAGAAATATATATAAAATTAATATAAAATGCTCAGAAATCCCCAAGTATTTTTTTCTGCCGATAATGGCTATTATGTTAACTAGATACAAATGAACGGACTTGATTATAATATCCCCTGTGTCTAGTGTATAATATACTATAACATCTTTTATAGTATCTACTTATGTCTTTTTGGCTGTTTAGGCTTCCGATGATGTTGTGAGCGTTGAAAACTGATTATCTATTATACACATCGCCCCTTGTGCCTATTTTAATAGCTAAGACTATTAGCTCTTTGTCTTTGATGTCGCAAATTATTCTATAATCGCCAACTCTATAACGCCAATAACCTTTAAATTTGCCCTTCAATGGCTTGCCATAAAGTCTAGGGTTGTATTTGCCGTCAATATTTTCATCAAGCCAATCTACTAAACCAGCCGAAATATTTTTTGGTAATTTGTCCAGATATTTTTCTGCCTGTTTAGAATGAATAACCTTATAGGCCATATTTTCGCATCATCTCTTTATTAGTAGTCAAAGTGTTTATGTCAACATTGTTGTCTATCATTTCTTGCGTAATTTCATCAGCAATTTTTGCATCAAGTATATCTTCAAGTTCTTCAATATATTGGTTTTCCATTCTCAAATCAAAAGGGAAACCCTGCGTATTGTTAAACTTTACTATGAACATTTTTAACGCATTGGCGGGCGTTGTTCCAATAGACCTAGTTATTCGCTCAAACTGGGTTTTTTGCGATTTATTCACTTTGGCGGTTATTTGAGTGCTTGGCATACTCATAAATATAGAAAAAAATCCGCCAATATTCCTTTTTTTCGGAAAAAAAATTTATTTAACTAGATTTTATCCTCTATGCAACGGATGCTGCATAGCATCTTTTTTTCGTTGGGATGCCTATATACGTCACCGTAGTCGTAGTATATGAACCAATTGTAGGCTTCGCTCTCATCGTAGTCCGTGCTGCTCCACCATACTCCGTGTTCGCCAATGCCTTCAAAAGTACCATCTGATTTGCAACTGCCTCCTGGTAGGGCTGCAAAGTTGTAGTCGTCTGTGCCTAACTTGTCGCCAAGAGTGTTCTTGTCCTTATTCCATTCTTTTTTCGCTTTGAGTTTTTCTCCGGCAAATTCATCGCCTTCATCATCGCTATTTACGAAATCCATAAGTCCCTGCCATTCCGCAGAACTTGGCAAATGCCAACCTGCAGGGCAAGCTTTCTTTGCCGCCTCAAAGTCGTACAGTCTGCCGTATTTTTCACCGTTAGCACTGTCATCATTGTAGAACTTGCTGCCTTCCTCGGCATAAGCCAAATTCTCTGCCATCCAAGTTTGCTCACCTATTTTGACGGTTTTATATACCCTGCCGTCTCTAGGGTCGGTAAATGTGTTGATCATATCCTAAAATATATAAAATTTTAAAAATTTATATATTCTAGCAATGTTTTGCCTAACCATAGCTGGATTTGACCCAAGTGCAGGGGCGGGTATTTTGGCAGATATAAAGGCTTTTGAGCGTTCTAAAATTTATGGGCAAGCGGTTTGCACAGCTTTAACCATTCAAAACGAGGAGTATTTTGAAAAACCTAACTGGGTTTCTTGGGAGTGCATAAAGTCGCAACTTGAAATACTTTCTAGAATTAGGAGTTTTGATTATATAAAAATAGGGCTTGTGGAAAGTCCGCAAATTTTGGAAAAAATCTTAAAATGGCTGCGAAAAAAATACCCAAAGGCTTTTATTCTTTGGGACCCAATTTTAAAATCCAGCAGCGGTTTTGAATTTCATAAGCAAAATGCTATAACTTGGCAAAAATTATTCAGTTATGTAAATCTAATAACCCCAAATTTGCCCGAAGCGGAGTTTTTAGGCATATCCAAAGGTTCCTTGAAAACAGCAATTCTAGTAAAGGGTGGGCATTGTTCTAATTCTAAGAATAGCAATGACTTACTGTACTTTCCCAAATCCCCTACCCCTATAAAATTCACGGCTAAACGCATTAAAAATGTTGAAAGGCATGGCAGCGGTTGTACCCTCTCTGCCCTAGTGCTTGCAAACCTAGCTCTTGGCTATAATTTGGAAAAGGCAATCCTAAAGGCTAAAAAAAATATGCGGCATTTTTTTACCCAGGGAAATGGCAAACTATTTACTATATTACCATAAAAAAGGAGATTCATTATGAACAAAAAGGTAAAAATAGCAACCTTAGTTGCTTTCACAGTAGCATTTTCTGTGTTTAGCGTAAAACCAGCACTAGCTTTGGATTTTGGAAAAGCTTTGGGTGGTGCAATTAAATCGGCCGAGAAAGCGACTGGGAAATCGGCAGACAAACTTGCAGAAGACGCATTAAAAGCAGTAAACAAAATAGGGGAACCCAAAGGACCTCTAAAAACGATTCGGATAGTAGATATTCCTTCTGAATACGAAACCTACTATGCGATGATTTTCGCTGGAAACCTCGAAAATTCTATAGACGCTTGTATGCCTGCTTGGCTCTATATTGAATATAACGGACAGCCGAATGTGATTGACTCAGTGATGAATGGAAATGTAGCAGCTTATACCCCATGCGACAGTAAGAAACGCATGATAAGCGTAATCTTTAATAAAACCAAAGATGAAAATAACTCAACAGGGGCAGGGTTCACTTATGTAAAAGGTACTGGTATTGATGGCTGTAAATCTAAAGCGGCAATGCCCACTTTTGTACTTACGGAAAATCAAACATTTAGCTTTAAGGACTTTGTTAAGAATGAGGATTGCAACGCAGTTCTTGATAATAAATCTAAAAGCAAAAAATAGTGCCTATAATATCCCGCTTGCACTGCCTAACTTGGGATGGCTCTACACTAACCCATCTTGAACAAGTTAAGCAGCTTTTAGATGCAGGTGCAAATTGGATTCAACTTCGCCAAAAAAAAGGCTTGGAACAGGAAAAACTTAAAAACGCCGCTATGGCGGTTTCTTTATGTAAAAAATATAAGGCTACCCTGATAATCAACGATTCACCGCAAATAGCCTTGGAAAGCGGAGCGGATGGTGTTCATTTGGGACAAAAGGACTACCCTATTCCAGAGGCTCGCAAATTACTCGGAAAAAATGCTATAATAGGCGGTACAGCAAATACTGGGCTCCAAGCATTGCAGCTAGTTACGGATGAATGTGATTATATTGGGCTGGGACCTTGGAAAGCAACTCAAACAAAGGAAAATTTGAGCGAAATACTGGGTGAAGCTGGAATAAAAAAGGTTTTGGATTTGAATTTGAAAATTCCTATTATAGCGATAGGCGGCATAATTCCCTCCGATGTTCCCAAAATACTATCACTTGGAGTGTATGGAATAGCCATTAGTTCTGGCATTGTTGCTGCCAAAGACATAAAAGCTGCATTTAAGGAATATTCAGAGTAAACCGTTTTTGGCTTTGCCAAAAACATCACTTAGTAATTCGCCAACGGTATCTGTAACATAGCCACCAAGTGCCTTAACTGTTCCCCAAGGGTCTGCCCTCAACTGGGATTCTTGTTTGCCAACCATCAAAAACAAACCATCCAAAGCCTTGCCTGTTGCATATTCAGATAGATATGTAGAAATGTCGTCTGGTAAATCAGTGTATGGCAAACTTGGGAGGGAGGAATTGCCAAGTGCGCTATTCAGGAGAAGATTAGAGTTAATACCGCTTTTTACTCTTGAATATTCTTTTGCAAAAGATTTGTAATCGGAAACAAGCGGTTTCCAAAATTTATTTGGGTTGAGCAAATTTAAAGGTTCCCTTATAATGGGAGCAAAAGCACTTTGCAAACCGCTGTAAGTTGTTTTATGTAAATAAGTTGTGGCTGCTACTGAATCTCCAAGTAACGTTTCTCTGGCATCGCTGAAAGACATCCCAAATATGGCATCTCTGAACACATCTATGGAGTTTGGAGCTGCTTGCTCGGCTCCCCTATTCAAGGCAACTTTTATAGAATCCCCATATTTGCCAAGCCCAGATAGAGCATCGGAGGACATGCCTAAGGCTGAACTCAAAAGACTTTTTGCTGGTGCCGGCAAAGCACTTATGGAAGTGGAGAAAGAGTTTATTTTGCCGAGTACATTTTTAACGGTATCTGGCACGAGTATCTCCACCAGTGCGTTTCCCAAATAACCAGTGACACATCCACTTACTTTTTGGCACGAGCCATCTCCCAAATTGGAAGCCGCCGTTTTGCTACCCAAAACCAAAGCCTCTTGCAGAGCCTCAACCATTCTACTTTCCGAATCTTGGCCAAATTGGTCAAAGAAATGTGTTCCGCAAGAAAACAAACCAAAAGCGGCAACTGCGCTAAAAGAACAAGCTATGAAGAATTTACGCATAGTGGATAATATAGAAAAATTATTTATCTATGGTTAGCGGTTATTGCCGTTTCACTTGGAAGATTTGAAATTTCTCAAAAACTACGACCTTAATATTTTCATCAATGATATAGTTAAAACCTATATCAAGAGAAATAGGACAATTGGAATCAGCAATACCACTCGTCCAACTGCCATTTTTGTCCGGAACAGCCTTAATGTACAAAGTATCATTTTTTTGGGTACCTTCTAATTCAACCCATTTTAACACACTCTTATCCACGAAAACAGGATTCAAATTAATAAATGTTTGCCCCTTTGAAAAAGTGACTGTTGCGGTTCTTGTGGGGTCATTACGTATTCTCTGAACTTCTTCTTTCCAAGTGTCATTTTTTTCTTTAATATATGCTACAAGAGAATCATATGCCTTTCTAAATTCGTATATTTTTTGAAGAGACTCTATTATTTTTGCATCACTAAAATTTTCGCAAGAAGACTCCGCTCTTATTTTTACTTCCTCGTTTTCGAGACTTTTTAAGCACCAATAAAAATCATAATTAGGGTCTTTAAAATCAGGCCCCCCAATTTGACACAGTCTGCTACCATCCTTATATGTTCTTTCGCTAGCTCCACCACCATCAGGATTTTTTAGTATCCACTCTACGCTACCATCTGGATGTTTTATTGTGGACTCCTCTTGCCATGGAAGATTTCTCCATGGATAACAAGCACGAGGATCGGATGGATAAGGGAGAAGTGGACAGTAACCGTTATCGCTTGCTTCTACTTGTTTTTAACCGAATCCTTATTTGCTAAAAATACATCTCCCTCGTCTTCTGAGCTACTGCAAGCATTAAAAGACAGGGCAACTATAGCGAATGCCATTATGGCTAGTATCTTACGGTTCATGGATTACCTCCGGGTATTTTGAAGTTAATATAGTAAATGCCACTGTTGTCCGGTAAACATTTAAGAAAAAAACCGAATGGTCTATAAAAGTTGAGAAGGCGGAGAAGATGAAACATCTTTCCGCCTAATGGCTATATTCTAATTGAGTTAAAAAAAGAGATAAAGCCATGAGCAAAGATAGCAATTTATTTAGCGGACAGCCGAGTTTCAAGCAGATAATCAGCCTGCTTGACAAGCCCATGATAAGCCAGATATCAGATAGTTTCTGGTCAGACAGGTATGTGAAGAAGCTTGACACCTACAAACACCTTCTGATAATGCTCTATGGCATCTTCAGCGACAGCTATTCCCTTCGCGAGCTTGTGCTGGGCTGCCTCATAGACGCGAACAAGTTCTGCCATCTTGGGATAGATTTCAAGGTATGCCGCAGCACCCTTGCAGAGGCCAACGCCCGCCGCGACAGCACGGTGTTTGAGTCCATATACATAAGCCTTTACGAGCGATACAAGCATCTTTTGCCGGACAGCCGCTTTCCGGTGAAGAATTTGTATGCCTACGATTCCACGACCATAACGCTGTTCTGCGATGTTTTGAAGGGCTGCGACAAGGCTTATGAGCGAG
>Ga0268262_10003716_pt1 | contig 16308 bp, 10 predicted proteins | sample TergutNc150P3_FD_190354 | JGI IMG/M metagenome (GOLD analysis project Ga0268262, IMG submission 190354) | Nasutitermes corniger P3 segment gut microbial community from laboratory colony in Florida, USA - Nc150 P3 (SPAdes) (version 2) | ecosystem: Host-associated > Arthropoda: Insects >... | reverse complement strand
AAAGCGATTCCGCGAAAACAAAAACAGGAACCAGCAGGATTAATAAAAATATACGTTTCATGTTATTATTATCGGGTATTGTGAAAAATTTGGATATACTTTATGAAGATAATTTGGTGATCGTTATCAATAAACCGGCGGGACTTGCGGTACAGGGCGGAAAGGGAGTAAAATCATCGCTGGATAAAATTCTGGGGGAAATGCGCGCTCCTCCTCCTTTATTGGTACACAGGCTTGATAAGGATACATCGGGCATTATTCTGACAGCAAAAACAAAGGAAGCGGCGGCAAGATTTTCCCGTCTGCTTGGAACCGACAGGCAATCGGTAAAACAGTACATCGCGGTTTGCTCGGGATGCCCTGTGAAAAAAGAAGACGTTATTATTTTGGAGATTCCTGTTCACGGCAGCTTAAAAAGCTCCAAAACAAGTTACAGAGTTATTAACAGTCAAAAATTATCTGATACGGATTTCTCTGTCCTTGAACTTGAACTTGGTACCGGAAGGATGCATCAAATCCGCCGTCACCTTGCCATGATTGGAAACCCCGTGCTGGGAGATGACAAGTACGGCGATTTTAAACTGAATAAAAAATTGCGTAAAACAGGCGTTAAGCGCCTTCTCCTGCATTCGTCACGATTAATTATTAAAGATAAAATTAACCTTAATCTCATCGCGCCTTTGCCTGATTATTTTCAACCATTTCTGGATATTAAAAATAACACAGGCGATAATGTTGTTGTATCCGTTGACTGATTGACACAAACAATTATTTTTTTCACAATTATACAGATTATGGAAGAAATCCCCGATGGCCCTGTATCCCGTACACGGCTGGAGAGTTTAAGTACCGCTGAGTTAATCAAACTGGCCGACAGTTTCGGTATTGACATTCCGCACGGACTGGAAAGAATTTTTATTATAGAAGAACTTCTGGACTATTCAAATACAGGCGTTCAAGAAAAAGACGATGATTTGGAAATCAATCCCGCTTATATAGAAACAACGGTACTTCCGAAACAGTATAATATTTCCTACATAGAAGTAATAATAAGGGATCCGTTATGGGTTTTTGTTTATTGGGAAATTAAGGGACATGACAGGGAAATACATGAACATGCGAACGATTTTAAGGGTTATTGCCTGAGGGTTGTTCCGTTAAGCGAAAAAAATACGGAATTAAATGAAGCTTCCTTTACTGTTCCGGTTAATGTAGATGACTCTGCCAGATATTTGGGATTTGCGGAACATTCTACCCAATCGCATGGACGTTATATTATCAGGCTTGATGTTATACGAGGCAGTTCCGAATTACCTGTTGTCGAATCACTTCCGTTCTGTCTGCCGAGACTAATTGAAAATGAAGAAATCAATGCCATGAAAGAAAATCCGTTATTCCATTTTTCAGGAGTGCAGGATTTATCAATAATAAAAAATACAGACAGGCGGTCAAAAGTCAAAAGGCACTAATTATGGAATTCCATTACGCAATTTCCCTTGTTCTTGAAGCCCACATTCCGCTTGTCAGGGAATACAACAAAGATGATGATCTGTCACAATCCGGCGAAGAAGGACGTTTTTTTGATTATGTAACGGAAACAATTATTCCTCTTCTTGAAGTATTTGAAAGGCTGGAGAATGATCATGTACCTTTCAGGCTTGCTCTGGCGATTTCACCGATTTTGTGTTATATGCTTAACGATGATCTCCTTCAAAGAAAATACCTTAATTATATTGACAAGCAAATTGAATTCGGCAGACAGGAACTTGAGCGTACAGCCGGACAAAGTGATTTAAATAAACTCGCGCAGTATTATTACAATAAAGTAGTAGACAGAAGAATAGCTTTTACGGAAAGGTACGAAAAAAATCTGCTTAAAGCAATTGATTTTTACAGACGCAGAGGAAAGGTAGAGATTCTCGCAAGCTGCGCAACTCATTCTTTCCTTCCGTTTATCAGTCATAACCCAGAATCAATTCAAGCGCAATTTGAAATACCCGTCTCCGGTTATCGCCGCTATTTCGGAAGCTGCCCGCAGGGTTTTTGGCTTCCTGAACTTGGCTGGACATCCGCAATAGAACCGTATTTGCGTTCTTATAATTACAGCTATACAATTGTAGACAGCCACGGCCTTTTATTGGGCAATCCTTCGCCGGGGAAAGGGTGTTTTTTCCCGGTAAAAACGCCTGACGGTACTTTTATCCTTGGCAGGGATTACTATTCCATTCAGGAAATAAATAAAATGGCGTTAAATGAATTGTACCGTAACAATGACCGTGATGTAGGTTATGAACTACAGCCTGATACCGTAAGCCAATTTTTAAGCCCGGAAGGGGAAAGGCGCAGAACTGGGTATAAATACTGGTCGCGCGGTAAAGACGGTAATACTGTTTATGACCCTCAGGCTGCTTTCGCTCTGACAGAACAACACGCAAGGTTATTGCTGGAAAATACGGTTTCCCGCCTTGAAAAAGCGTCAAAACATATGGAAGAAACGCCGCTGTGTCTTTATGCGCATAATGCGGGAAATTTCGGACATAATTGGTACGAAGGACCGCAGTTTATCGAAGCGCTTTTCCGGATGTCATCCGGTTACAGGAATTTGCAGCTTTTGACGCCAAGTGAATATATTTTTAAACAGAAGCTTTCTTCCATACAGGTTACAGTTCCCGAATTTTCTTCCTGCGGCGCAAATGGTTATGCCGAAACGTGGCTTGATGTTTCAAATGACTGGATATACCGCCATCTTTCCCGCGCGATGGAAAGAATGACAGAACTGGCGGAACGTTTTCCCGATGACACAGGAATCAAGGAACACGCATTGAATCAGGCGGCGCGTGAAATAATCATCGCTCAATCTTCCGACTGGTCTTCAATGCTGTACAAGCAGGATTCAACCGAATATGCGCGTAATCAAGCCGAAAATGCGCTGCGTAATTTTACAACCATATATGAAGCTCTTGGCAGCAACTACATCAGTACCGAATGGCTGACCACTCTGGAACGCCGCCACAATATTTTTCCAAATATAAATTATCGTGTTTTTCGCCGTAAGAAATAAATTGTATTATATGATATATTTATACTTATGGAATATGGACAGTATGATAATTTTTTCATAATGCGGATAAGACATAAATTAACAGGAGGTTAATATGACATTTGGCGAGAGGATGAAGGATGTTCTTGAACAGGGATGGGCTGTATCCAAAGATATAGCCGCTAAAGCGGGAGCAAAAGCGCAGGATCTCGGAGAGAGAGGCATTTTAATGCTGGAAGTCAAGCAATTGGAAAACCAGGCGGAAAAACTCATTTCCCGTCTTGGAAATGAAGCTTATATTGCGTTTACAGAGCAAGATAAAAATACTGTTGACCGTAATACTGTGGAAATCAGAACAATTCTTGAAGAAATTGCCGTGGTCAAGGATGCAATAGAAAAAAAGGAAGCTGAGCTTAAAAACCGTAAACAAGGCTAAAAGTCAGTATAACGGTTGAAATTCAGCAGTTACGTTAAATTTCCACTTGATCTTTTTTATTTTTTTTAATATACATGAATTAAGCGGGCCGTTAGCTCAGTCGGTAGAGCATCGCCCTTTTAAGGCGGTGGTCGGAGGTTCGAATCCTGCACGGCTCAATTTTATTCCGGTTTTAAATCCGGCGTTATCTTTGTTGGATTATTCTTTTGAGCCAATCAAAGTAAAGGTTAATCCGCATTGATAACGCGCCGCAGGATTGTCGGGGTTATTAATTTTTCCGTTAGCGTAAAATCCCTTGCTTCCTGTTTTGAAGTCTTTTTGATTTGCAAACATCCGCCCCCATTCCTTGCCGCTGCCGTCAAAAATAACCACCTGTAAAGCCGCCGGGGCTTTGTCATCTTTTATTGCCATAAAAATATCCTCACAGAAATATAACACATATATAAAATAAATAACAGTTCAAAACCTGCAACTTATTTACTTGTACAAATAGTAAAATTGTTAAAATTACTTAAAAGTTAAGAAATCTATCCCTGTACGATGCGCCGATTCGCTTAAGGCTTTTTTCGACAGATTCTCCTTTTAATGCCTGTTTTTTCAAGTCAATTGTAAATTGGTTCATCGAAAAATGACGGAATAAAAATATCTGATCATACAAATTTTTTTTACCAATATACAATTTTTTTAACGTTTCCGTGTATGTTTCAAAGATACCGCCTTTTTTCATCTCCGAGTATCCGATTATATAAACCGGAGTACAAAGGGCTTCGTGAAATTCCAGAAGAAGCTGCGCCATTTTTTTCTGTGATTCTTCAATAGCCGCAGTTATTAAGTTTGAACCTGTTTCCGCCAGGCAAAGCAGGCGCAGTTCAGCTGTTCGCGGTGAATGAATAGGAGTTTTGTTAAGGATAATTACATTTTTTGTAAAATCAATTCCAAGCTGCGGATTATCACGGAAAAATTTTTGCGCTATTTTCCCTGACGGCCCTACGAGATATCGTCTGTTTTCCGCAGCCTGTTCGCGGCGGCCGGGGTTATCCGCGACAAGGATTAACTTAATTTCATCAACTGCGGTTATGTCGTCAAGCGCGCTGTTGTACACTACGGGAGTTTCAACAGTATAAGATGAATTTTTGCCTGTGCGGCTGTCGGCAAATTTTTGCTGTATTTTTTTTAATTGAGGGACAGATCTCTCTGTCTCCTCCGTTATATAACGAAAGTGCTCTCTTGTTTTTACAAATTTATTCCATGCGCCGCGGTTCAAAGAATTATCAGCCTCTTGAGCTAACTTCTAAAATCAATTCAACTTCACCCCTGCTCATATGCATTGCGTTCGCTATTTCTTCTACAGTCCAACCTTGTTCTTTAAGCCTTATAACATTGTCGCGATCTTGCGGAGGAGGCGCTCCCTTACCTGCGGAAGCTGTCTTGCCGCCTTCTCGCTCGAACAATCCTTTTGCCAGTTTAAGAGAATTTTTAATTTCTTTGTCCAGCTTATTTAGATCTGTTTCCGTACGCGCAAGCCATTCGCGCGCAACATTCATATCGGCGATACGTTTCTCAATTTGTCCGAGTGATTCGTCAAGAGAGGCGATTTTTTCCGCCGCGTCATTAGCTTTTATGCTCTCTGCCGATAATGCTTCTATAGATGTTTTAAGTTCTTCCAGTTGACCGGCAATTTCCGTGATGAATGATTGCGCGTTCTTTACGGCGTTCTCTGTTTCCTGCAATGCCTGGAAATTTTTATCAATGCCTTCGTTGGTTTCTTCAAGCACCGCATTTTTGCGTTCAATACGCTGGTATTTTTCTTCGGTTTCCTTAAGAGAGTCTTCCAGTTTTCGTATCTTTACCTGTACTGCCTGAAGTATGTCGTCCGATGTAGTTATGTTCGCAAGTTTTTCATCTACTGACTGCGAAGTTTTTATAATTCTTTCGAAGTTCTTTTCCATAACTTCCATTCGGTGCCTTTCCGAAAGGAAACTGTTCATCTTGCTTTGTATTTCTTCTTCGAGCCTCTTTATATGCGTAAATTTGTTTTCAAGCTGGGTAATTTCATTTCTTCTCTGATCAAGGCGATCAAGATTTCCGTTGATTTCTTCTATATTATGCTCCATTTCCTGCTTGAGTATGGGGGTCTGCTCAAAGATTTTTTTCTGAATGCCGAGTTCTTTGCGGATATCTTCAAGGCTTTGACGGAACGCGGAAATGCGCTCTTCATATTCCGCGGCTGTTTCCTTGTTGTGTTTGCGCAGTTCTTCCAGCGAGTTGTCCATTTCACGCATTTTTGTGTTATATGAATTTTGCCATTCATCATAAGTTTGGCGCGTGTTGACTGCCGCTTCGTCAAGTGAAGCGTATGCGTCTTTTGAATATTCGGTAATTTCGCTGATTTCTTTTTCAATTTCGCGTTGTTTTTGCCGCAGAATTTCCTGCATGGAAATTTGATGCTGACCAACCTGAGTCTTTACTTCGTCTTCCGCTGTTATGCGAATTTCAGCAAGGTCCTGTTTGATCTGTACTGCAAATGACGAACGGGTGTCATCTACATTTTTCATCTCTTCCCTTATACCCTTTTCAAAAGCCGCCGCTTCCTGTTTGAGCATTTCCAAATCGGCGGTAAGGCGTTCGCCGAGCGCTGCGATATTTTTACGTTGATCGGCGGTAATATTTTCTTCAGTCTGCTGCCAGTCGCGGGAAATTTTAACCTTGTTGCCGTCAAGCTGTTCCTGCAGATCTGCCTGCCAGCCGGCAATTTGCCGCCCTATTTCCGTAGTACGTTTTCCAAGCTCGGTATTAAAAGTTTTTTCAAAAGTTACAAGTTTTTCCGATACATTGTCATAAGCCTGCTGTCTGATACCGTCAAGTTCGCTGTCCATTTCCGCAATTTCTTTCTTGATTGCCTGTATCTGAGCGTCAAACGCGGAAGCGGCAGTCTGCATGGAAACGCCGGATTCTTTTTCAAATAAAGAGAAATCGTTTTTAATTCTTGAAATTGCTTCCTGCATTGAAAGGCGAAGTTCTTTTTCCAGACGCGCAGCATCGTCTGCAAGACTGCTAAGCTGTTTTATGGATTCAGACTGAACCCTGCTGTAATCTTCAATCCGTTTTTCATTTGCGGTAATGATATTTTTTTCCGTATCACTGCAAAGTAATTTCCATGAATTTATTTGTTCTTTAAAAGCTGAGTTAATTTCATCCTGCTGCTGTTTCAGTTGGCTCTTTGTGTTTGTCTGCAGGCCGGCGAGTGAAGCGTTAAGTTTGGAAATAACATCATTTGTTTCCTGCTGCCGCGCTTTAAGTTCCACGTCAGATTTTTCCCTGAACTCGCTGATTTTAGCGTTAATTTCCTGAAGCTGTAATTTAATACCGGAGTCTGATTTTTCTTTATACTCCGAAATGGACGTGTCAATTTCGGATCGCTGCTGCTTTAACTTGCTTGTTACATGTGTTTGCAATTCGACAAGAGAAGCGTTGAGTTTGGAAACTATGTCATTTGCTTCTTGCTGCCGCAGTTTAAGTTCAGCGTCAGATTTTTGTTTAAACTCGCTGATTGCAGTATGAATTTTCTGAAGTTGCGATTTGATTTCCGCTTCTGATTTTTCCTTAAACCCGCTTATTCTTGTATTAATACTCTGCATCTGCGAATTAATTTCCGTTTCAGATTTTTCCTTGAACCCGTTTATTGTTGTATTAATACTCTGCATCTGCGAATTAATATCCGCTTCTGATTTTTCCTTGAATTCACCTAATGTTGTGTTAATACCCTGTATCTGCGATTTGATTTCCGCTTCTGACTTTTCTTTGAAATCGTCTAATGCTGTATTAATATCTTGCATCTGTGACTTAATTTCGGCGTCAGATTTTTCCCTATGTTCCGAGATTGACGTGTCAATTTCATTCCGCTGCCGCTCTAACTGGCTTGTTACATTTGTCTGCAACTCTATAACAGAAGCGTTGAGTTCGGAAATTATGCTGTTTGTTTCCTGTTGTTGTAATTTGATTGCCTTATCTGACTTTTCCTTAAATTCGTTGATTGTAGCGTTAATTTGTTGAAGCTGTGAACTGACAGACTCATCAGTTTTTTCCATAAACTCGCCGATTTTTGTATTAATTTCCTGCTGTTGCAGTTTAATTTCCGCGTCAGATTTTTCCCTGTGCTCTGAGATTGACGAGTCAAATTCATTCCGCTGTTGCTCTAACCGGCTTGTTATATGCGTCTCCAAATCGACAAGTGAGGCGTTTAATTTGGAAATTATACCGCTTGTTTCCTGTTGCCGCGATTTTACGGCCGCATCTGATTTTTCTTTAAACTCGTTGACTGTCGCGTTAATTTTATTAAGCTGTGATTTGACAGACGTATTGGTTTCTTCCATAAACTCGCCGATTTTTGTGTTAATTTCCTGTTGATGTAATTTAATTTCCGCGTCGGATTTTTCCCTGTGCTCCGAGATTGACGAATCAAATTCATTCCGTTGCTGCTCTAACCGGCTTGTTATATGCGTCTCCAAATCGACAAGCGAAGCGTTGAGTTTTGAAATTATACCGTTTGTTTCCTGTTGCTGCGATTTAATTGCCGCGTCAGATTTTTCCTTAAACTCGCTGATTGTCGTATTAATTTCCTGAAGCTGCGATTTTACGGATACGTCGGATTTTTCCATAAACTCATTGATTGTTGCGTTGATTTCATCCTTTTGCGATTTTATGGCAGAGTCAGACTTTTTCTTATGTTCAGAGATTGAAGCGTCAATTTCATCCTGCTGCTGCCTTAACTGGTTTGCCGCATTTGTCTGCAATTCAACAAGCGAAGCGTTGAGTTTGTAAATTATGTCATGTGTTTCCTGTTGCTGCGATTTAATTGCCGCATCAGATTTTTCCTTGAAGTCGCTGATCGTTGCGTTAATTTCCTGAAGCTGCGATTTAACAGACTCATCGGTTTTTTCCATAAACTCGCTTATTCTTGTGTTAATTCCCTGTTGCTGCAGTTTAATTTCAGCGTCGGATTTTTCTTTATGCTCAGAGATTGACGTGTCAAATTCATTCCGCTGCCGTTCTAACTGGCTTGTTACATGCGTCTGCAATTCTACAAGTGAAGCGTTTAATTTGGAAAGTATGCCGTTTGTTTCCTGTTGCTGCGATTTGATTGCCGTCTCTGATTTTTCCTTAAAGTCGCTGATTGTCGCGTTGATTTCCTGAAGCTGCGATTTGACGGAGACATCAGAATTTTCCTTAAAGTCGCTGATTGTCGCATTGATTTCCTGAAGCTTTGATCTGACATACGCGTTGGTTTTTTCCATAAACTCGCCGATTTTTGTGTTAATTTCCTGTTGCTGCAGTTTAATTTCCGCGTCGGATTTTTCTCTATGCTCCGAGATTGAGGTGTCAACTTCATTCCGCTGATGTTCTAACTGGCTTGTTACATGTGTCTGTAATTCGACAAGCGAAGCGTTGAGTTTGGAAAGTATGTCATTTGTTTCCTGCTGTTGAGATTTAATTTCCGCTTCTGATTTTTCTTTAAAATTATTTATTGTCGTATTAATTTCCCGAAGCTGCAAATTAATGGCAGAGTCTGATTTTTCCTTATGCTCCGAAATTGACATATCAATTTCATCCTGCTGCCGCTTTAATTGATTTGCGACATGTGTTTGCATTTCGATAAGCGAAGTATTTAGTTTGGAAAGTATGTCATTTGTTTCCTGTTGCTGTGATTTGATTTCCGCTTCTGATTTTTCTTTAAAATCATTTATTGTCGTATTAATTTCCTGAAGCTGTAAATTAATGGCAGAGTCTGATTTTTCCTTATGCTCTGAGATTGACATGTCAATTTCATTCCGCTGCCGCTCCAACTGACTCGTTACATGTGTCTGTAGATCCGCAAGCGAAGTGTTTAATTCGGAAAGTATGTCATTTGTTTCCTGTTGTTGTAATTTAACAGCGGCATCGGATTTTTCTTTAAACTCACTGAGTGTTGTATTAATATCATCTTGCTGTGATTTGATTATTGCGTCAGATTTTTCCTTGAACTCACTTAGTGTTGAAATAATATCTTGTTGTTGTGATTTTATTATTGCGTCAGATTTCTTCTTGAACTCACCTAACGTATAAATAATATCCTGCTGCTGTGCTTCGATTGCTGATGTTGATTTTTCTTTAAACTCACCCAGTGTTGAATTAATATCCTGTTGCTGTGCTTCGATTGCCGATGTTGATTTTTCTTTAAACTCACCCAGTGTTGTGTTAATATCCTGCTGTTGCAATTCGATTGCCGATGTCGATTTTTCTTTGAACTCACTTAATGTTGAATTAATATCCTGCTGCTGTGCTTCGATTGCCGATGTCGATTTTTCTTTGAACTCACTTAATGTTGAATTAATATCCTGCTGCTGTGCTTCGATTGCCGAACTCGATTTTTCTTTAAACTCACCCAGTGTTGTATTAATATCTTGTTGGTGCGATTTGATTGCTTTATCAGATTTTTCCCTGAATTCATCCAATGTAGAATTAATTTCCTGTAATTGCAATTTTATGGCGGAGTCTGACTTTGTCTTATGTTCCGTGATTACTGTATCAATTTCTTTTTGGTGTTGTTTGATTGCGGTATCAAGCTCATCCTGTTGTTTTTTTAACATCGCCGTTGATTTTGCCTGCATTTCTGTAATGGATTGGGTCAGTTCGCTCTTTGAGGTATTTATGGAAGTATCCAGATCTTTGCGCTGTTTTTCCGTCATTTTTTTAAATTCAGCCAGGTTTTGTTTCCAGTCGTTTTGCTGGTGCAGCAGAGCAGTATTAATAGTATCGCGTTCACGTGTCAGCGAGGTATTGATTTCTTCATTTTGTTTTGACAGTGAAGTAATAATCTCTTCTTTTTGTTTCTTTGCTATACTTTCAAGTTCCGCCGATCCTTTAACCCACTCCTGATGAAAATTTTTCTGCTTTGTGCTGATGTCGAGAATTTCCGAATTACATTTATCGTGAACAGCTTTTAACCTTTCATTGACGGTTCCCTGTTCGGTTTTTAATGTTTCCTGAACGGCTTTTATTTTTTCTTCAAAAAAAGTTTTTATCTGTGTAACGCGTTCATGCGCCTGTTCGCGTAATTTTACAAGAGCGGCATCTTCCAGTTTGTCCGCTTTTTTTCCGGCATTTTCAAGCACATCGTTGAATGTTTTTTTTACCAACTCCAAATCGCGGGTGATAATAGTTTCCCGCTCATGCTCCGCCTTTGTTACAGCTTCACGGTGTTCTTCGATCTTACGCTCAATAACCTGTGCAGTGGTTTCAAAATCGGAGATTATTGATTTTGCGCCGGATATTACTTCTTTTGCGGTTTGCTCAAGAGCTTCGGCATTTTTACTCTCCAGGCGTTTTTCGGTTTCTTCAAGGTTTTTTTCTGCTGCATTAAGCGCTTTTTCTACATGTTCAAGTTTTTCTCTGGCTTCACTTACTTTTCTTCCGGTGTTTTCCACAAAAACAGATTCATCCCTTATACGGTCGAGATTTTCCTGAACCCTGCTTGTCATTCCGTTTAGCTCGTCAAGAGAAGATTCAAAAGCCTGTATTTGCTCGTCTATCCGCGCAATACTTTCTGATTTCTTGGCAAGTTCTTCTTCCGTAAGTTTTTGGATATTTTTCATTAACTGCAAGGCGGCTTTTTTTTCAACATCAAGATCAATGCCGAAATTTTTGACAGCCATGCTTTTTTCTTCAGCGTAGGCGGAGATTTCTTCTTTGCATTTTTCCGCGTATTCTTTTACTCTTTTAAGAGGACGGTTGTTTTTATCCGACAACCTGTAAAGGATAAGGGTCAGCGCAACAATACCAAGGGTTATTAAATTTCCTGCGGTAAAAATCATTAGTTATGCCCCTCCCCGAACAGACCTAATGGACTTGATTGAGAACCTGTACGGTTCCCTCACATGTTAATAATTTAGCATATAATTGTATAATTGGCGATAGTTACTGAAAACAAAATCTGGCCTGGGTTTTTTTAAGCCCCTGCCCGGGAAGAAGACGCTTTTTATCCAGGCCGTCTTCATCCCAGCTCTTTTTGCGCCTGCAACGTCATAGGAACGGCTGTTTCCCACATAGAGGATTTTTTCGCACGGCAATGCCATTGCCGCAATAAGCTCAGTAAACGACAAAAGATGCGGCTTGATTGCGCCGCAGCGTTCTGAACACATTACGACATCCCAAATACCGGAAATCCCAAAATACTCAAGTTTTTTTTCCGGCGGAAAATCCGATAAAAGCGCCAATTTATAACCGGATTTACGCAGGTTTGTAAGAGTTTCAACAACATTTTTATAAAGTTTGATTTTTTTAAAAAGCGGTTCCCAACCATTGTAAATCAGAGTTTCAATTTTTTCCTTCATTGGCTCAGGCTTGACATTTAGTAATTTGGCGACAATTTCAGCCTGATATTCGTAAAAATTACCGCTTACGGAAGATGTTTTTTCCTGTTCCATTCTGATTATTTTTCTTGCGTTGCCGAAGGCCAGAAGTAGCTGCCACTCCTTTAATATAAACGGAATAAGTTGGATATTTAACCTGTAATTCGGGTACAGTGTCCCGTCGAGATCAAACGCTATACCTTCTATACCGTCCCGCATGTAATCAGTATATCAGTTTTTTCTTAAGGGTCAAATGCGGATACTATAGGAATTTGAACTAAATTTACACAATGACCGGGATAACGGGATCTAAAAGCGGTAAACGAAGTTTCCGCGGCGCTTTCAAATACCGCTATGCGGAAAATTCCGTATTCGTCAAAATAGGGGAAAAACGCCGCCACATGGAAATATTGGCGTAATTGAGGTGTTCCTCTCATGTTGGTGCGCGTTACAGGAGCGGCTATCTCCGTGTTAACAGCGGCAAGATAAAAAGAGTGAGGTTCATCAACAGCAAGAGTGTAAAGCAAGGGGTGAATCCCTTCAATGCCGTACCCTGCCTCTTCCAAAAAACCCGGGTAGTTATTTGTAACAAAGGTTTTGTTTTCGTTTACCAGTACAAGCGAAAAATTATCGCTGCGGACTTCAAATTCTTTAAGCGCCCGGTAAGAAGCCGAGCGCAGGGTTCCGTTTGCCTCGGCTGCAAGATTCCTGATCCAGTCAAGGCCGAAGTAAGGATCGCGTCTTTCTTCCCAAAGTTCCGTGAATGAAGAACCGCGATCTCCGAACGGAGCTTTTAACTGCGTTATGGTAAGCCTTGATCCGGTAACAGGTCGAAGAATACCGTCTATAAGCCATTTTACAAAACCGGAACAGTTGAGCCCCGCAGAAGCCGGCTTTTGGGGTCTTAAAGTTTCAATAAAGACATAATTCCCGTTTTCATCAATTGCGCCGTCGTCAGCGAACTTAAGCCCTTTAATGTTCCTGCGAATCTGCGCAACAAGATTGCGGTGATCCCTGTAAAATTTAGGATCAATGTCAAAATACCTGTGAGGGAACTTGTCCCCCACCAGTTTCAGGATGTCATTTAACGGCATTGTATAGAGGCGATCAAATGAAACGCCGAGCGGTAGTGAGCGAACAGTATAGCTGCCGTAAAGCACAACATCCATTTGACATTTTTCTGTGTTAAGCGGACGAAACTGAACATAGGTGTATTGATCACTGCGCAGAAATATCCTGATAAGGGTTCCGGCTCCTGTATCTTTACGGCGTGTCAGCATCCATGACCCTTGAGCCCACCCGGGAAACTGGCCTGTCCTCATTCTCGGGATGGCAGGTGAATTATCAATTGCAATACGGCCGTTATAAAGTTCACGTGACAGAATAACCATGAATTCTTCCTTGCCTTCAATCGCGCTGACTTGAACCTTTTCACCGCTTTCCAGAGTTTCAGATGCAACACGCCGCGCAAGTACCCTGTTTGGGGTATCGGTCAACCATGTTTCTTTCAGTTTAATTCTTAAAAGCGAATCGTCAGGTATTTGTGTTGTTGGAAGATCAAGACTGTAAATATGCGGAACAAATGAAAATAAAAGGAAAACAAGCATGATTAAAGGCATATTGCTTCTATTATCGGCTTTTATCGGTTATAATTACAATAACAGGGAGGAAATCCATGAAATTGTACAGTCGCAATCAGGTTTTGTTTTTCTCGATATTAAGCGGCATAATTGTCCTTCTTTTTGCCGTTGGTCTGGGTTTTGTAAAACCGTTAATGTCTTCAACGCCTGAGCAGACAAATATACAAACGCCGGAAAAACAGGAGCCGGAATTCAAGCTTCTTCAAACCGAGTACGGGGTTATAAATACAGCGGATCTTGTTCAATTTTCAGAAAGCGAGCGGGAAAATATAACTATATATGAGCGGCTTAATTCCGCAGTTGTCAATATTACGACGGAAACAATGGCAATTAACTGGTTTCTTGAACCTGTTCCCCAGGAAGGCAGTTCCGGCTCAGGTTCAATCATTGATACCCGAGGTTATGTTCTTACCAACAATCATGTAATAGAAAACGCGCACAGGGTCTTTATAAACCTTGCGGACGGCAGTCAATACGAAGGTTCTCTTGTGGGTACTGATCCTGAAAATGATATTGCTGTTTTAAAATTCAACCCTCCGAGAGGAACAGAATTAACAACGATACCCTACGGCGACTCTTCCAATCTTCTTGTCGGACAAAAAGTCCTTGCTATCGGTAATCCTTTCGCGCTGGAACGTACATTAACGGTAGGGATTGTTTCCGGTTTGGGGCGTCCTATTCAAACGTCTAAGAACAGGATAATCCGCGATATGATACAAACAGACGCTTCGATAAACCCCGGCAATTCAGGCGGCCCGCTTCTTGATACCCAGGGCAGAATGATAGGAATCAACACAATGATTGTTTCGCCTACGGGCGGCTCGGTCGGCATTGGTTTTGCCGTTCCAGTAAATACGGCAAAACGTGTTGTAAACGAAATTATGCAATACGGAAAGGTCCGCCGCGGCTGGATAGATGCTACTGTTGTGCAGATTTTCCCAAGCCTTGTCCGTTACGCTAAACTTCCGGTTAATCAGGGGCTTCTTATTTCCCGTACTACAAGGGGCGGTCTTGCGGAAAAAGCGGGACTGAGACAGGGAACCGAACCTGTGCAATACGGCAGGAGCGTAATTTACCTTGGAGGCGATATTATCACCTCGGTAAACGGTATGAAAACGAATACCCTAGCGGATCTTTATTCATCGCTTGAGGCCTGTAAGCCGGGAGACACTGTAAATGTTGAGATTATCCGCGGCAACAAGGCGAGCACACTGCAAATTACATTAGCTGACAGAGAAGAAGTGTTGAATTAGTTCTTTTGCGAGAGGCCGTAAAGATTGTTGTCCGTAGATTTAGATTTTCATAGTTAAACTATATCCGTTACTGATTGAGTTCCCACCCCAAACAAAAAAAGGCCGCCCTTTCGGACAGCCTTTTTATTCACATGAAGCTTAGATTAGAATGAGAACCTGAAAGAAACGTCAAGAGCGTTGGTAGTCTCTTTGACCATCCTGTACCTTACGATCATACCGGTGTTAAATGAATAGTATGAACCGGCGCCAGTGCCCAAGAAGTTCCAGAAAAGCTGCGGTTGAATACCCCATTTAATATCGCTTTTGTCAGTATCTTTTTCGGAACCATTATAAAAATTGTCGAAGTAGAAACCAACGTCAGCTCTGAACTGGAGATGTGTGGGAATTACATTGTAGAAGAAATAGGGTTCAACACCAATCTGATTAGAGTGACCAGCAGAAGAATCTCCCTCTACACCTAACCAACCTCTAACGCCCGCGCCGAACGCGTCAGCGCTGTAATCAAGAGAAGCGCCGACTCTCATTAATGTTTCATCGGTGGAATTTCCGGCTCCGTCTGTCGGAGCCAATATGCCCATGAAGCTCGCGCCTACTGTTAAAGCTCCGAAGAATACTCTGCCGCCGAAATAGACAGCGTAGTCATCCATAAGAATCTGAGCGGCGAATTCAATCGGCTGCATTTGGAACTTTACGCCGAAAATCATTTTCTTCAGAATATCGTCAACTAACAACACGCCGCCGTCTTTACCGTCAACAGCTTCTGGGAAAACAGCACTATTAGCCCAGCTCCTCTTTTCAGCATTAATGTCTTTATCAAAGTAATCATATTTGGCATTACCGTGAGTATAAGTGTCATCAAAGAAAATCTTTGGCAATAATACACCGAAACTAAGGTTTTCCAGGCGGATATCAGCCATCAGGTAGTTACCATGGTCGTTATAAGTAAACGATTTATCTTTTATCCATACATTTAAGTAATCGGTAAGTGTAGGATATGTAAAATTACCTGAACTATACCAAGCGCCTGTTGTATCTGACTCCCAGATTCCTACGTCTCCCGTATCACGGCTGTTGTAGGCTATTTCAAGATGAATCATTTCATTCAACAATTCATAAGAACCCCAAAGCCGATCTACGTTGGGAGTTCCAGCTATTAACTGCTGTAAACTTGACTTCACTTGAAATTTGAAGTTTTCACCGTCATAATTGATATCGCCCATAATTCTATCACCGTCAAGAGCGCTTAACTCAACACCCGCGCCAAGTCCGCCTAAACTGTAGTTAATGCCAAACAGACCGTTACGCATTCCATAATAGTTATACGGAGACCAATAACCGCTGCTATGGACGACCGCGGGATCTTCCTTTGAGTCCTTAACATTATCGAAATCAATATAAGTACCGATTTCAACTTTACCGTTTACCGACCAGCTGCCTTCCTGGGCGAATACTCCTCCCGCCACAGCAAGGACTAAAAATACTACGAGAATTTTTTTCATCACTAGAATCCTCCTAAATTTGACAAGGGGAAGCAACCTACGGTTTTATTTTG
>Ga0268262_10003715_pt1 | contig 16310 bp, 15 predicted proteins | sample TergutNc150P3_FD_190354 | JGI IMG/M metagenome (GOLD analysis project Ga0268262, IMG submission 190354) | Nasutitermes corniger P3 segment gut microbial community from laboratory colony in Florida, USA - Nc150 P3 (SPAdes) (version 2) | ecosystem: Host-associated > Arthropoda: Insects >... | reverse complement strand
GTACGTATGCCTACACCAACCACACCATGATGCCCGAGGCCCTGGAGAAATGGCCCGGGGACCTGGTGGCCCGCCTGCTGCCCCGCATCTATCAAATCATCAGGGAAATCGACAACCGCTTCCGCGAAACGATGTGGAACGCCACCCATGACGCGGGGGTGGTCGAGCGCGCCGCCATTATTTCCGAGGGCAAAATTTACATGGCGAACCTGTGCTGCGCGGCCTGCCACAGCGTCAACGGGGTGTCCGCCCTCCACAGCGAGCTCATCAAGAAAGACCTCTTCGCCGACTTCGTGTCCGTTTTCCCGGGCAAATTCGGCAACGTCACCAACGGCATCGCCCATCGCAGGTGGCTGTGCCAGGCCAACCCGAGACTAACGGCTTTGCTGAAGGAGCTCATCGGCGACAAATTTATTTACGATGGGGATGAATTGCTCAAGCTGCGGAAGTATAAAGACGACCCGCAGGTGCTGGACGCCCTGGGCGAAATTAAGCTGGCCAATAAGAAGGAGCTCGCCGAGCGGCTGAAAAAGCAGAGCGGGATCATCGTCGACCCAGCGACGCTGTTCGACGTGCAGATCAAGCGCCTGCACGAGTACAAGCGCCAGCACCTCAACGCGTTCTCCATCCTCGCGGAATACCTCGCGCTGAAGGAGGACCCGGCGCGCGCCGTGCAGCCGTGCACGTGGTTTTTCGCGGCAAAGGCGGCCTCGGGCTACTTCATCGCCAAGCAGATCATCCGGTTCATCGCGGCGCTGGGCGATTTGATCAACAACGACCCGGACGTGCGCGGCCGCCTGAGCGTGCACTTCCTGGAAAACTACGACGTCACCATGGCCGAGCGCCTGGCCCCCGCGGCGGAGATCAGCGAGCAAATCAGCCTGGCCAGCACCGAGGCCAGCGGCACCGGCAACATGAAGCTCATGCTGGGCGGCGCGGTCACCCTGGGGACTTTGGACGGCGCGAACGTAGAAATCCTCGAGGCGGCGGGCGAGGACAACATCCTGCTGTTCGGCCTGCGCGCCGAGGAGGTCAAGCGCCTGCGCCCGGGCTACGTGCCCATGGAGTACTACCAGAACAACGCCGAGCTGCGCCGGGTGATCGACTTCATCAACGGCGGCGTGGCGGGCAAGGAGTTCCGGGAAATCTGGAACACCATCCACTGGGACCCCTTCATGGTGCTGGCCGATTTCGCGGACTACCGCTTCGCCCGGCAGACGGCGGCGGAGCTCTACCGTGACCCGCGGCAATGGAACAAAATGAGCCTGATGAACGTCAGCGGGGCGGGAAGGTTCGCCGCGGACAGGGCCGTGCTGGAATACGCGAGGAATATCTGGGGGATGTGAGGCGCGCCGTGGGGGTGAAACTATAAAAAAATTCAAAAAAACTCCTTCAAACCCTCACATTTCACACGAATTTCATTTGACAAATGCGGGAACAATCTGTTATACTATATGACGATACTGGGGATGTATTGTTTTTTCGAGAGGAGAACGCACGCACATGGCAATGAAGAAGTTGTTTTCGCAGGACATCGGGATCGATCTGGGGACGGCGAACACCTTGGTGTTCGTCAAGAACAAGGGCATCATCATACGCGAGCCCTCGGTGGTGGCGGTGGACCAGAAGGCCAACCCGCCCCGGGTGGTGGCGGTGGGCACGCAGGCCAAGGAGATGATCGGGCGCACGCCCGGCTCCATCGTGGCCGTGCGCCCGCTGAAGGACGGGGTCATCGCGGACTTCAACATCACGGCGGATATGCTCAAGGAGTTCATCCGCCGGGCGATGAACAACTCCTTCGGCCGGGCCAACGTGCTGATATGCATCCCCTCGGGCGTCACCGAGGTGGAGAAGCGCGCGGTCTACGGCGCGGCCAAGGGCGCCGGGGCCAAGGAGGTCCACACCATTGAGGAGCCCATGGCTGCCGCCATCGGCGCGGGCCTGCCCGTGGGCGAGCCCACCGGCTCCATGGTGGTGGATATCGGCGGCGGCACGAGCGAGGTGGCCGTCATCTCCCTGGGCGACGTGGTGACCTCGCGGTCCACCCGCGTGGCGGGCGACAACTTCGACGACGCCATCATCGCCTACATCAAAAAGAAGTACAACCTCCTGGTGGGCGAGCGCACGGCCGAGAACATCAAGATGACCATCGGCTCCGCCTTCCCCTACGAGGGCGAGGACTCTATGATCATCAAGGGCCGCAACCTGATGGACGGCCTGCCCAAGCACGTGGAGGTCACGGCGGAGGAGATCCGCGAGGCCCTGGCCGACCCGGTCAATCAGATCCTCGACGCGATCCGCGCCACCCTGGAGCGCACGCCGCCTGAGCTCGCGGCGGACATCATCGACCACGGGATCATGCTCACCGGCGGCGGGGCGCTGCTGCGCGGGCTGGACCGGCTGATCTCCGCCGAGACGAAGATTCCCGTGCACATCGCCGAAAAGCCCCTGGACTGCGTGGTGGACGGCTGCGGCCTGTGCCTGGAGAACAGCGATTTGTACCACACGAACGAGGACGAATAAGCCTTGAAGCGATTCTGGAAAAACGCCGCGGTGCGCGTGTTCGCCGCAGTCCTGGCGATGCTTTCGGCGGGCGCCCTGCTCTCGCTGGCGTCGCGCGGCAAAGCCTCGCCCTTCACCTCTGCCGTCGGGCTGGCCGTCAGCCCCCTGCAGGGGCTTTGCGCCTCGCTGGCGAATCACGCGAAGGGCTTCGCGGCGTATTTCCGCTCCTCCGCCCTGCTCCAGGAGGAGCTGGCGCAAAAGGAGGAGGAGCTGGCCTCCCTGCGTGAGCGCCTGGTGGGCTACGACGACGACAAGCGCAAGCTGGCCACCTACGAAAAATTCCTGGGGATCAAGAAGGAGAACCCGAACTTCCAGTTCGAACCGGCCAGCATCATCGGGATTGACGCGGGGGGGCAGTTCGGCACGTTCACGCTCAACCGCGGCAGCGCCTCGCAAATCAAGGTCCTCGACCCCGTGCTCGACGGCCAATACCTGGTGGGCGTGGTGAGCCGGGTGGAGCTGACCACCTGCACGGTGGAGACGATCCTCAACCCGCACGTGAACGTCGCGGTGTACGAGACCGCCACGGGGGAGATCGGCACGGCCAACACCACCGCGGAGCTCGGCCGGGCGGGCCTGTGCGCCGTGCCCCAGCTGCCGCGCACCACGGCGGTGATCCCCGGGGCCATCATCTGCACCTCGGGCATGGGCGGCATCTACCCGAAGGACCTCATCCTCGGCACGGTGACCGACGTGGTGGACGACGACCAGAATGTCTCGGCCATCGCCATCGTGCAGCCGGCGGCGGATTTCGCGGGGCTGCGGGATGTGGTGGTGCTGATTGGGCAATGATATGAAAAACTTCTTCCGCAACAAAAAATATCTCCGCCGCGCCCTGCTGGGGGCACTGGTGTTCCTGACGGCCATGGCGCAGAACGTGCCCTGGCTGCCGGGGATTTACGGTGTGCGGGCGCTGCCGCTGCTGCCGCTGGTCATCGCCATCGCCGTGCTGGACCAGGCGCTGCCGGGGGTGCTCTTCGGGGCCGCGGCGGGCCTGCTGTGGGATATCAGCGCCCCCGCCGCCATCCCGCACGCGCTGTACCTCACCTGCGCGGCCTTCGTGTGCGCGATGCTCATGCGCTACGTGCTCATCCGCAACAGGCTCACGGTGGGGCTGCTGATGTTTTTGTTCACCGCGGGCTATCTGGCGCTGCGCTGGGCCACGGACTACGCCGGCCTGCCTGGCAACTCCTACGCCCTGCTGCGCTATTCCCTGCCGAGCCTGGCCTACACCCTGCTGCTGGCCGCGCCGTTTTACCTGCTTACGCGGGGGATTGTGCGGCGGACCTCGCGCAAATCAAAGGCGTATGTGCCGGAGGAGCTGCGGTGGGAGGAGGAAGCCTCATGAACCTGCGGAAGCTCAACCTGCGCACCTATACGATGATCGGCCTGCTCGTGGCAGTTTTGGCCGGTTTCAGCTTCGCCTTGGTCAACATCCAGCTGGTGCACGGCAAGGAGTACGCGGCGAAGAACGCCCACTCCGTCAGCGTCGTGCCCGTGCAGGCCGCCCGCGGCGTGATCCTCGACCGCAACGGCGTGCCTATGGTGATCAACGAGTCCAGCCTTTCCATGGTGCTCCAGTCGCCCTTCCTCCCCACCGGCCCCGCGGAGCGCAACGAGATCCTCGCCTCGCTCATCGCGCTGTTCGACGGCGACGGGGCGGAATGGATCGACCTGCTGCCCATCGCTTTGGACGAGGCGGGGGAGCCGTATTTCCTCGAGGGGCGCGAGCGCGACATCGCGCAGATGAAGGGCGCGGACTACCTGAACCTGAACGAATACGCCACGGCGCGCAACTGCCTGGACGCCCTCGTCGCGCGGTATAAGCTGGAGTCCTACAGCCCCGCCGTGGCGCGGAAAATCGCCTCGGTGCAATACAACATGTGGCGCATGCAATACAGCACCATGAACCCCTACACCTTCGCCAAGGACGTGAGCGAGCACCTGAAGGCCCGCGTGCGGGAGAACAGCGTGTTCTACCGCGGCGTGCAGACCGAGGTGGTGCCCGTGCGCACCTACATCGACGGGACGGTGGCCCCCCACGTGCTCGGGCGCGTGGCCGCCATCAACCGGGAGGACTACGACGCCCACAAGGCCGAGGGCTACCGCCTCACCGACGAGTTCGGGGCCTCGGGCCTCGAGCGCGCCGCGGAGCCGTGGCTGCGCGGGACGCGCGGGGTGAAGACCGTCACCATCGACAACGAGACGGGCGAGGCGTCCGAGGAGGTCACCCAGGCGGCGCGGCAGGGCAAAACCGTCGTCACCACCCTGGACAGCGGCCTGCAGAAGCTCATCGAGGAGGCGTTCCCCCGGCATCTGATCGAGATGAAGGCCAAGCGGCACCCGGGGGTCCCGCCGGCGGGGGCCGTCGTGGTGCTCGACGCCCGCACCTGCGAGGTGCTCGCCTGCGTGAGCACGCCGGGCTACGACATCTCGCAGTACCAGATGAACCTCGTGCAGCTCAACAACGACGTGAGCGCCCCCCTGTGGAACCGCGCATTACAGGGCACCTACGAGCCGGGGTCCACCATCAAGGTGTCGGTGGCGCTGGCGGCCCTGCAGGAGGGCATCATCACCGAAAATTACACCTACCGCTGCACGGGGGTCTACCCCTTCCTGGGGCATGTGTTCCACTGCCCGCAGGTGGGGCTGCACAAGGGCAGGCCCGTCAACGTGGTGCGGGCGCTGGTGGATTCCTGCAACAGCTTCTTCTTCGAGATGGGGCGGCGCCTGGGCTACGAGAAGATCAACGAATACCGCCTGGCCATGGGCCTCGGGCGCGCCACCGGCGTGGAGCTCCCGGAGCAGCTGGGCGTGATGGACTCCGAGGAGCGGCGCATTTCCCTCGGGCAGCAGTGGTACGCGGGCTACAACCTGCAGACGGCCATCGGGCAGGGCAACCTGTTCACGCCCATGCAGCTGGCGGTCTACGCCTCCACCATCGCCAACAGCGGCGTGCGCCGCCGCGCGCACTTCATCCAGTCCATCCGCGCGCCCGGCACCAACGAGCTCATCGAGGCCTTCCCGCCCGAGGTGCTGGGCGACACCGGGGTGGGCAAGCCCGCCTACGACGTCGTGCGCAAGGCCATGCTGGAGCTCGGCACGGGCGAAACCACCGCGGGCCGCTACTTCCGGGAGCTGCCCGTGCAGGTGGCCGGCAAGACCGGCACGAGCCAGGTGGTGCGCGTGATCAACGGCAAGTCGCAGGACGTGACCAACGGCCTGTTCATCTCCTTCGCCCCCTTCGACAGCCCCGAGATCGTGGTGGTGGCCGTGGGCGAGGGCTGCAACAGCAGCGAGCCGGTCATTCCCACCGTGCGGGACATCTACCAATATTACTTCGGGTCGCTGAGCGAGATGGAGAGGACGCAGGAGGAGGGCGTATTGGTGGGGTAGCTGCCGTTATGGGCTTAAAAGAAAAAGCGCGCCGGGCCACGGCGCTGCTGAAAAAGGAATATCCGGATGCCCTGTGCTCGCTGGAGGAGCCGGACGCGTTCCGGCTGCTGGTGGCCGTGCGGCTGGCCGCGCAGTGCACCGACGCCCGCGTGAACCTGGTCACGCCGGCGCTGTTCGCGCGCTTCCCCACGCCGGAGGACATGGCCCTGGCCGACGTCGCCGAGGTGGAGGGGATCATCCGCTCCTGCGGGTTCTTCCATACCAAGGCGGCGGACCTGGTGGCGATGTCGCGGCAGCTGTGCGAGCGCCACGGCGGCCGGGTACCCGAAACCATGGAGGAGCTCACCGCGCTGCAGGGCGTGGGCCGCAAGAGCGCCAACCTCATCCGCGGGGACGTCTTCGGCCTGCCGGCGGTGGTGGCGGATACGCACCTGATCCGTATCTCCAACCTGCTGGGGCTGGCGAGCACCAAGGACCCCTACAAGGTGGAGCTGCAATTGGAACAATTGCTCGACCCCGCAGAGAGCAACGATTTCTGCCATCGCTGCGTGCTGCACGGGCGGGCGGTCTGCGTGGCGCGGCGGCCGCAGTGCGGGGCGTGCGTATTGCGCGAGGTGTGCGATTACGGGATGCATCCGTAGGCAGGTTACACCTGCGCGACCGTCCCCTTGCGCGCGCGCCTGGCCGCCAGCGCACGCCCCACGCACAGGGCGTCCCAAGCCACGGCCATGGCCGCCAGCACCCAGAGCAGATCGAAGCTGAACATCGCCGCCGCGACCAGCGCGAGGGGGACGGCGCCCCGTGCTGGTGAGCGGAAGCATTGGCGCACGCGGGCCCATGGGATTTCTTCCCAGGCAGCGAAGATCAATACCATCGCCAGGGCCGATACCGGCGTGCGGCGGAAGAACGGCAGCCAGCCCACGGGGAATTCCTGCACCGTGCTGCGCAGGGGGTCGGGGTTGAGGAGGAAATTGAGCGCCGTGACCGCCAGCAGGCCCACGAAATACGACGGGACCGCGCGGGAAAGGCGCTTGAACCGGCGCGGCCAGGTGATCAGGATCACCAGCATGACGGTGGAAAACAGCACCGTGCGCCAGTTGGGGTGGAAGCCCAGGCTGCGGTAGCTGCGCAGCAGGGCGAGCATGCCCGCGCCGCGCGCGCCCACAGCGAAATAGCCGCTGCACTGGTACAGGGTCATCATCAGCGCCGCGCCCAGGGCCAGGCCCGGGTAGAACGCCCGGGGCGGGCGCAGCCGCTCGCCCAGCAGGCGGATGCCGGCGCTTTTTTCCCGCTGCGCATAGAGGAGCAGGACCTCCCCCACCAAGGCCACGCACAGCAGCGCCGCAATGATACCCTGCGCGCTGCCGTGGCGCAGGGCGATGTCCTGCAGCACAATCAGCACGATGCCCGCCATGCGCAGGCCGGCCCGCTCCATGGGCCACCACAGCGCCGCAAGGCACGCCGCCAGGGCGATGCCGTAGGGCTCCATGGAAAGCGCGGCCAGCAGGAGGGGGAAGAGGGTCAGCACGCTGCCGAGGACTTTTTCGAGCCGGGGGGGGATGGTCAGTTGTTTCATGGGCTTCCCAATCGAAATGAAGAATTATGAAAGACACAGTATCATTTTTGGCATTGTACGGCCTATCATACACATATAATTTTTGCCTGGGGATTTTTATCAGAGCGCCATCCATTCCACCGGTTTGTTCCAACATGCTTCGGCCCCGCGCAAAACGGCCTTCTTTTGGCGGGCGGAAAGGGAGCCAAACAACGTTACGGCAATCGCTTTCTTCTCCTCTTTCCAGCGCCCGGCCACGGCGCCTTCTACCAGCAGGGCAGGGAACACGATGCCCGCCCGGTTGAAGATGCCACGCAGGTGCTCCCGCGGCAGGTAGAGGCTGTCCAGCTTTTCGTAGCCGAGCATCAGCTGGTCGAACCCCGCCAGGAAGACGCAGGCGGGCATGGCAAGAGCGCGGTCAAGGCCGTTTTCGATGTAGTAGTACGCCTGCTTCCCGCACACAAACGATTGACAGGGCAGCTGCTCCAGCAGGCGGCGGAGCTGCGTCTGCGGCTTCTTCATGAAATAGGCGAGGTCCCGCAGGGTGGCCGGGCCGAAGTGCGTGAAATAGCGCCGGGCGATCTCCAGCTGCGCGGCCTCCCGGGCATGGGCTCGAAGGGCGGGCACAGCGCGTAGGCCTTCTTTTCCTGCACCTTGAAGCACAGCACGCCGATGCCCGCCAGCTCCGCGATGGTGCCGCCCCACTGGTTGAAGACGTGTTCGGCCTCGCTTTCGGTCAGCCCGTGCGCAAAGCAGATTTGCTTCAATTCCTCCCGGGTATCGCGGCCCTCATGGATGGCGTCGGCGATCAGTTGCGCGAAGTATTGGTTGCGCTCGGGCGAGATGTAGATGCCCATGCTAAGCAGGAAGGGGTACCAGCCGCTGTCGCAGACCTCCCGCGGCGTTTTGCGGGCGCGGATAAACAGGGGCAGGTCGCTTTCCGGGAAGACGTGCACCGTGCCGCGCTGGCCCCAGCTTTTCACCAGGCCCTCGCCCCAGGTATCGGGCGAAAGCGGCTCCGCCGTGCGCAGCCGCGCCGCGTGCCAGGCGTTGCGATAGAACTGCGCCTGATAGCCGCACAGGTCCCGCGCGGCGGCGAGCTTTCCGGTTTTCGCGGTGAGATGCTGCCCCGCCAGCCGCAGGAGCTTGATGTCGTCAACAGTCATATATTTGATTATAACGCATCCCCGCGAAAAAAGCAAGAAAGCAGGCGAAATTTATGCCGCAACGAAAATTGCGCATATTTGACCTCCACTGCGACACCCTGAACGAATGCATCAAAAAAGGCGAGCCCCTCGCCAAGGCGGGCGGGCACGTTTCTCTGGAGAAAGGCAAGGCCCTGGAGCGGTGGGGGCAGGTGTTCGCCGTCTTCGTGCCGGACACCCTGCGAGGGGAATGGGCCGCCGTGCGGGTGAACCACGCCCTGGATTTTTTTGAGTCTCAGCGGGCGGCGGTGGAGCAGGTGTGCACGCCCGTGCTGGCCGTCGAGAACGGCAGCGCCTTGGCGGGCGACCTGCGCAGGCTGGACGAATTTTACGCACGCAGAGTGAAAATCCTCACCCTGACGTGGAACAGCCAGAACGAGCTGGGCTGCGGCGCGTATGGTGATGGCACGCTCGGCCTGACGGAGTTCGGCAAGGCCGCCGTGCGCCGCATGCATGCGCTGGGGATCATCCCTGACGTCTCGCATCTGAACGGGGCGGGGTTCCGGGATGTCGCGGCCATGGGGAAGCCCTTCTGGGCGACGCACTCCAACTGCGCGGCGGTGCACCCCCATTGCCGGAACCTGAGCGACGGGCAGCTGCGCGCCATCTTTGCCTGCGGGGGGCTGGTGGGGCTCACCCTGTGCGCGGAATTCCTCGGCGGCGCGGGCACGGCGCAGGACGTGGCCCGCCACCTGGCGTATATCCTCGCGCTGGGCGGGGAGGATCATGTGGCCCTGGGCAGCGATTTCGACGGCAGCGACATCCACCCCTCGCTGGCGGGGATGGAAAAGCTGGAATATTTGGACAGCGAACTGGAGCGGTTCGGCTTTTCCACGGAGCAAAGGAAAAAATTCTTCTGGGCAAATGCGGCGAAACTACTTGCAAACCGCCCGGAAATTTGATATGATATATAATTGAATAAAAGTTAGATGCGGAGGGCGTTTCGTGAAAAGCATTTCCCAATTGCAGGATGAATACCGGCAAGCCCAGGCGAAGGGCCTGAAGCTCGACATGTCGCGCGGGAAACCGGGCGCGGACCAGCTGGCGCTGTCGGAGGATATCCTCGACGCGCGGTGGGTCACGCCGGCCAAGGCTGAGAACGGCTTCGACTGCCGCAATTACGGCCTGCCGGAGGGGCTCCCCGAGGCGAGGCGGCTGTTCGCGGAGCTGCTGGAGGTCCCCCCGGACTGGATTCTTGCCGGCAACAACGCGAGCTTACAGCTCATGTTCGATTACCTGGCGCAGTGCATGCTGCTGGGTCCCACGGGCTCGCCCTGGTCCAAGGTCGAAGGCGGCGTGAAATTCCTGTGCCCCGTGCCTGGCTATGACAGGCATTTTGGCGTCCTGGAGCTGCTGGGCATCGAGATGGTCAACGTGCCCATGCTGGCCGACGGCCCCGACATGGACCTGGTGGAGGCCCTGGCGCGGGACCCCGCCGTGAAGGGCCTCATCTGCGTGCCGAAGTACTCCAACCCCGAGGGCAAGACCTACAGCGACGCGGTCGTGCGCCGCTTCGCCTCCATGCAAACCGCCGCGGAGGACTTCCGCGTCATCTGGGATAACGCCTACCTCGTGCACGATTTATACGATACGACGGATACGCTCCTGAACGTCTTTGAGGCCGCGAAGGAGTGTGGCACCGAGGACAGGCTCATCGAGGTGGCCTCCTTCTCGAAGATCAGCTTCCCGGGCGGGGGCGTGAGCGCGCTGGCGGCCTCCCCGGCGAACATCAAGCAGATCATGAAGCGCGTGGGCATGCAGACCATCGGCCCGGATAAGCTCAACCAGCTGCGGCACGCGCGGTATTTTCAAGATCTTGCCGGTATCAAGGCGCACATGCAAAAGCACGCGGAGATCCTGCGGCCCAAGTTCGGGGCCGTGCTGGAGATCCTTGCGCGCGAGCTGAGCGATATCGCGACGTGGACGGCGCCGCGCGGCGGGTATTTCATCAGCCTGGACCTGCCCGCGGGCTGCGCGAAGCGGGCCGTCCAGCTGTGCAGGGAGGCGGGCGTGGTGCTCACCCCGGCCGGGGCGCCCTTCCCCTATGGCCGCGACCCGGAGGACAGGAATATCCGCATCGCGCCGACCTTCCCGCCGGCGGCCGAGCTGGTGGCCGCCACGGAGCTGCTGTGCGTGTGCGCGCAGATGGCGGCGCAGGGGGCATAAATTCAAGGTTAGGAGTGATGTTTTGGAGAAAATCTTCATCACCGGCGGCGTGCCGCTGCAGGGCGAGGTCATAATCGGTGGGGCGAAAAACGCCGTGCTGGCCCTGCTGGCGGGCACCGTCCTGACCAAGGACGTCTGCCGCCTGGACAATATCCCCGATATCAGCGACGTGGGCGCGATGCTCCATATTCTCCACAGGCTGGGCGCGGAGGTCCGGCGGGTGGGGAAGCATTGCTATGAGATCAATACGAGGCATTTCGATTCGGGCGAGGTGCCCTATGAGCTGACCCGCCACTGCCGGGCGTCTTACTACCTGCTGGGCGCGCTGTTCGGCAGGTTCGGCCACGCGCGTGTGGCGCTGCCCGGCGGCTGCGACATCGGACTGCGCCCCATCGACCTGCACATCCGCGGCTTCGAGCAGCTGGGCGCGCTGTATAAGTTCGAGGAGAACGCCATCGTGTCCCTCCAGGCCGAGCAGCCGAGCGGCAGCGTGGTGAACATGCAGAGCTCCGTGGGGGCCACCGTCAACGTCATGCTGGCCGCGGCCCGGGCCCGGGGCGTCACGGTGATCGAGAACCCCGCCAAGGAGCCCCACGTGGTGGACCTGGCCAACTTCCTCAATTCCTGCGGGGCGGACGTGCGCGGCGCGGGCACCGACGTGATCAAGATCCACGGGGTGAAGGAGCTCCACGGCTGCGAATACGCCGCCATCCCCGACCAGATCGAGGCGGGCACCTTCCTGGCCGCTGCCGCCGCCGCCCACGGGCGCGTGCTGGTGCGCAATATCATCCCCAAGCACATGGAGTGCGTCACCTCCCCCCTGGCGGAGTGCGGCGCGCGCATCGAGGAATACGACGACGCCATCCTCGTGGAGGCCCCGGAGCGCCTGCGGCGCTGCAAGATCAAGACCATGCCCTACCCTGGCTTCCCTACGGACATGCAGCCCCAGTTCGGCGCGCTGCTGTGCACGGCCGAGGGCACCAGCATCCTCAACGAGGGCATTTTTGAGAACCGGTTCCGCTACATGGAGCAGCTCACCCGCATGGGCGCGCAGATCAAGGTGGACGGCAAGGTGGCCGTCATCGAGGGCGTGAAGCAGCTGCGCGGCGCGCCCGTCAAGGCATATGATCTGCGCTCGGGCGCGGCGATGGTGATCGCGGGCCTTGCCGCCCAAGGGGTCACAGAGGTGGAGAACATCGAGTACATCGACCGCGGGTATGAGGATATCGTGGGCAAGCTGCAGGGCCTCGGTGCGGAGATCAGGCGCAAGGAAGTGAAGGATTACGGCAAAGAAATAAAAGCCGCAGGGTAAGGAGGTCCCATGGCCAACCTCATCCCCCTCTTCTCCGGCAGCAGCGGCAACAGCGCCTACATAGGCGGCGCTTCCGGCGGGATATTGATCGATGCCGGGGTGAGCGCCAAACGGCTGGCGGCCGCCCTGGCGGGCATAGGCGTTGACCCGGGCAGGGTCGGCGCTGTTTTTGTCACGCACGAGCATGCCGACCACATCGCGGGGCTGCGGGTGTTCTGCGAAAGGCACCATATCCCCGTGTTTGCCACGCCCGGCACCCTGCGCGCCCTGGAGCGCAAGGGCGTGCTCACCGCGAAGCTGCGGGCCGAGCCCATGCCCCCCGGCGGCGTGGAGGCGAACGGCCTGCTGGTGCGCGGCTTCGCCACCTCCCACGACGCGGCCGACCCCTGCGGGTATACCTGCGAGGCCGAAGCAGGGGAGAAATACGCCGTGGCCACGGATACCGGCTGTTTGACCGACGACGTGAAGGAGGCCCTGCGCGGCTGCGGCACGGTGATGCTGGAATCCAACCACGAGGTCGCTATGCTGCTCAACGGGCCGTACCCCTATGACCGCAAGCGGCGCATCCTCAGCGATACGGGCCACCTGAGCAACGCCGCCTGCGCGGATTTCCTCCCCGGGCTGCTGCGCACCGGCGCGGGGCGATTCTACCTGGCGCACCTGAGCCGCGAAAACAACACCCCGGGGCTGGCCCTTGCCTGCACCAAGGCAAGCTTGGACGCGGTGGGGGCAAGGGAGGGGATTGACTATGAGCTGAAGGTGTGCGCGCCGTGAAATATCGCAAGGAGGCTTTCTCATGAAAAAGACCATCGCCTTCGTCCTGAGTGCCCTTTGTCTCTTCGCGTGCATGGCGATGCCCGCCTATGCCAAGGAGCAGCGCGCCTTTCCGTCCGCGCAGGAATTTTTCCCGCGGGGCGAACCCATGCCCTGGTATCAGGTGCCGCTGCTGGAGCTGGACTTCATGGGCCGGGGGATCACCAACGGCAACGTGTTCAACGACAGCGTGCTGGTGCTGCGCAAGGGAGAGCTGGTCTATGAGCGCTATGCCCGCGGGTGGGACAAGGACACCCCGCACCAGATGTTCTCCGTGACCAAGTCGGTGCTCTCGGCGCTGGTGGGCATCGCGATACAGGACAAAAAGCTCAAGGGTGTGGGACAGAAGGTCATTGAGTTCTACCCGGGCGCGAAAATCGCCCCCGGGCAGGAGAGCAAGCGGGACATGACCATCGAGCACCTGCTCACGCAGAGCTCCGGCCTGCCGGGGGACAGCGACAACGAGTCGAACGCCGTGATCTGGTGGGAAGCGGGCGACAGCGGCAGGGCGGCCTTCGAGTTTCCCCAGGTGGCCGCGCCCGGCGAGCGCTTCTCCTACAGCAGCGGCCCCGGCATGCAGACCCTGGCGGGCCTGCTCACAAGGGCGGTGGGGGAGAACCTCTTCGAATACGCCAAGCGTAAGCTTTTTGGGCCGCTGGGCATGGCCTCGGTGCGGTGGGACGCCGCGGCGGATGGCGTGAACTACGGCGGCTTCGGGCTTTCGATGACCCCGCGCGACATGCTGCGCTTCGGCTATCTCTACTTAAACAAGGGCAGCTGGAACGGCAAGCAGATCCTCCCGGAATGGTATGTGGCCGCCAGCGCGCCGCCGTCGCCGCGCAACGAGGAATACGGGTACCTGTTCTGGAATTATTCCAAGCGCTCGCCCGAGGACGGCTCCTTCGAGGCCAGCGGGTCCTTCGGGCAGTTCATCTGCATTTTGCCGGAGGAGGACACGGTGATGGTGCGCACGGGCAGCGCGGGCCCGGCGACGCGCACCGTCTGCGGGGCGATGCTCCAAAGCAAGCTTGTGGAGACTTTATTCATGGGAATCGTGTATCCCCTGGTGCCGCTGAAGGGCGTGCCGCTCAAATACTTTATGGAGGCGTTATAATGCCAACTAAAATCGTCGCCTGGATGATGAGCATACTGAGCTTTTTCGCCGTTTGGAACATGAACGGCCAGCCTAACAATATTCCCGAAACGCGCTCTTATGTCGGCGAGGCGCCGGACAAGTATGGCATTTGGCCCACGAAGGGATTTATCACCGAGGCAACGCCGCCGGGCTTAGTGCCCCTGATGGAGGTAGCCTTCGCCCTGAAGGGCATCCCCCACGGCGGGCCGAAGACCGACGGCCTGCTGGTGCTGCACAAGGGCAAGATCATCTATGAGCGCTATGACGAGGCGTGGGACGAGAACAAGCCGCACTACATGTTCTCGGTCACCAAGGCGGTGGTGTCGGCCCTGGTGGGCGTCGCCATTGGCGAGGGGAAGATCAAGGGCGTGGACCAGAAGGTGACCGACTTTTTCCCGGACGCGAAGATCGCCCCCGGGCAGGAGAGCAAGCGGGACATGACCATTGAGCACCTGCTCACCATGAACAGCGGCCTGCCGGGGGACGACGACGATTTCAGCGGCTGGCCCGTGTGGTGGGAAGCGAAGGATACAGGCAGGGCCGCTTTCGAGCTCCCGCAGATGGACGCGCCGGGGAAGCGGCACGCCTACAGCTCGGGCCCGAGCATGCAGGTGCTGGCCTGCCTGGTATCGCGCGCGGTGGGCAAAAACCTGTTCGCCTACGCGAAGGAGAAGCTCTTCGGGCCGCTGGGGATGACCTCCGTGACCTGGGACGCCGCGCCGGACGGACGCAACTACGGCGGCTTCGGCATCAGCATGACGCTGCGCGACATGGCCCGCTTCGGCTACCTGTACCTCAACTACGGCCGCTGGGAGGACAAGCAGCTCATTCCCGCCGAATATGTGGCCCAGAGCGCGCCGCGCGCCAAGGGCATCCGCGCCTATGGCCGCCTGTTCTGGAATTTCAGCCTGCTGCCCTTCGACAGCTCCTATGAGGCCAACGGCACGTTCCACCAGTTCATCGGCATCCTGCCAGAATACGACACCGTCATCGTGCGCACCGGCGAGATGGGCTGGCTGTTCGAGTGGGGCGCCCGCACGATGGTCGGCATGGGGTCACAGGCGTTTTTCCCAAACGGCGTGCCGCTGGAGGGGATCCTGGGGGCCATCGGGATGGAGGATGTGCTGGAATGAAAACAAAGCCTGTTGCATGGTTGCTTCTTCTTGTGTCTTTCTGCGTTTTGACTGCTTGTGGAGCAACGCCTGCGCCTGAAACGACGGCAAGCGCAACAGAAACAGCAGAGGCGCTGCCGATGCCAACCAAGCTTATGACAGATGAGGAATTGCGGGATTTGTTCGAAAACAACAAGGCGCTGATGAAGAGAATCGCGGATCGGCTTTATGCAAAGGAATATGAACTCTATTCCTTGGATTTGGGCGCTGATCTGGAAGTTCGCGCATATACGGATAATGGCTTCGAGCACCTTTACCCAGTGCAGCCTGACCCAGTGCTGAAAAAAGATTTTGAAGATTTTCTCACACTTGTTGACATGGGATATGATCCGAGCATCTGTGTGCGACTGTATAACGGGTATCGAGTTGTTGATCTGACGCTTCATTATTCCTGCCCAGAAGGCTTCTGTTGGCATGGATTGCGTTATTCGCCAAACTATTCTTTTCATGAAAAATCACATATAGAAGGTGACTGGTACATTTATCAAGAATGGGGCGTATAGCCCGGAGGGAGAAAAACACACCATGCAAACTATCAGATTAACCACTGCCCAAGCCCTCATTAAATTTCTCGATAACCAATACGTAAGCTTCGACGGCCGCGAAACCAAGTTCGTGCACGGCATTGCCGCCATTTTCGGCCACGGCATCGTGCTGGGCATCGGCCAGGCCCTGGACCGCGACCCGGGCGGGCTGGTTTTCTACCAGGGCAAGAACGAGCAGGGCATGGCCCACATGGCCGCGGGCTTCGCCAAGCAGCACAACCGGAGGAAGATCATCGCGGTGGCAAGCAGCATCGGCCCGGGCGCGGCCAACATGGTCACGGCGGCGGCCTGCGCCAGCGTGAACAACATCCCCCTGCTGCTGCTGCCCGGCGACACGTTCTCCACCCGCCAGCCCGACCCCGTGCTCCAGCAGCTGGAGCAGGAGTACGACGACTCCATCACCACCAACGACGCCTTCCGGCCCGTGTGCAAGTACTGGGCGCGGGTCA
>Ga0268262_10003714_pt1 | contig 16317 bp, 9 predicted proteins | sample TergutNc150P3_FD_190354 | JGI IMG/M metagenome (GOLD analysis project Ga0268262, IMG submission 190354) | Nasutitermes corniger P3 segment gut microbial community from laboratory colony in Florida, USA - Nc150 P3 (SPAdes) (version 2) | ecosystem: Host-associated > Arthropoda: Insects > Digestive... | reverse complement strand
GCTCTGGATCAACCATCGCCTTCTTGAACTCTTCTATGGCTGGGTCGGCCAGCATCATTTCTTTGTAGGCGATCCCAAGGCTGTAGTGGGTGTCGTAGTCATCGCCTCCCACTTTTGCTGCGACCCCTTCCCTAAAGGTGTTGAATAACTCCTCTGCTGTCTGTACCGTTTCGGTTGTCTTGGTGTCGTCGTTCAACACTTCGGCACTTTGGGGGGAGTTTAGCAAGGGGTCCAGCATTTCGGAGAGATCTATAGAAGAAACAAGGTCTTTTGGAGATTGCGGTGGCACGGTTTCATCGGCCCGCTCCTCCGTCCCTTCCTGCTGTTCGGTCTGGGGTTCCGGCTGTTCCGACTGCTCAATTTGTTCAGCTTGTCCTGATTCCTCTTCGGCGTCCTCCTGCTGTTCGGCTTGGGGTTCCGGTTGTTCTGGTTGCTCAATTTGCTCGGTTTGTTCTACTTCTTCCCCGATGTCTTCCTGCTGTGGGTATGCCTGTTCTATTTGTTCCGTCTGCTCTCTGGTTTCTTCCTGTGCTTGCACTGAAGTCGAAGGCAATTCGGTTGGCGCGAGGTCGAGTCCGTCTAGCTCATTCTGGCTAACAGGTTCTTCAGTAGGCTGCGCTTTTTCTTCGGGCAGGTTCGGTGTAGGCAGGTCAACCGATTCGGCCGCAGAAGGTTCAGTTTCGGATAACTGCGACTGGGTCTCATCCAAGACAGCAGATTGTGCGGGAGGCGCGTCTGCGGCGGGTGCGTCGAGCAGCCCTAGGGTCAGCCGGTACACCCTTGTCGAACCCGGCATAAGAGCTTCGGCCTTGTCAAGGTAGTGTACTGCCAGCTCGAGTTCCCCTAGGGACGCAATTTTTTCGGCGGCCGCGCAATAATGGGTCTGGGCCTTGGTCACCATGCCAGAAGCCTTGTGTATCTCGGCAATTCTGTCGATCGCGTTTGAATTTGTGGGGTCTATGCCCAAAACGCCCTGATACGCCTCGATGGCTTTATCAAACATGGCCTTGCTTTCGTGTAGCTCTCCCTCGCTGGTGAGCTGCTTGACCTGCGAGGCCAATTCGGGCGGGAGGGTCGGAGCCGATTTGTCATGCTTCATCAGGTTTGGTGGGGCAGTGGCCGCCATGTCCGCATCGCCGATGCCCAAGTCATGCAGGTCTTTGCGTACGGTGTCCAAGCGGCTGTCGCCGGATTCCATAAGTCCCAAGGCGTACTTCAGGGATTCAACGCAGTCTTCTTGAAAACCGCCATGTCGGGCGACTTCAGCCTGAAGCAGCCAATAGTCGGCCAAGGCGTTGTCGCCCTGTGGGTTCAGGGCATTGTGTAGAGTTCTTTTGATAGGCCAGCCTAGCCCTCTCTTTGCAGCTTCAAGGGCGGCAGGCGCGAATGCCTCTAAGCCTTCGCGGGTCAAGCCCTTTGTGTGGCATTCACTCAGTGCCTTTTCGCACGTGGTCAGTGCTGCCTCTGGCAGGGCCGGGGTTCCCGTGAACACCTTCAGTGCATCCAAGGGCTGCTGGACTTGGATCAGCGCTTGGGCCTTTGCGCCAAGCAAGTCGGCATTTTGGGGATACGCGTTAAGGCCCTCGTCCAAGTGGCCGATGGCCCCTTCGTAATCTTTTTGGATGACCGAAATGCGGAACTGGGTGAGAAACACCTGCGCCGTAGCCCCTATAGATTTGGCCCGTTCTAGGATTTGGGCAGCCTCAAGAGGCATATTTTCTGTAGCCAGCGTTTCTGCCGATTCAAGAAATACTTTTTCGGCCTGCTCCTTCATCCCCTCATTGGCGAATAGCTCCGCCAGCCTGATCTTGTTTTTTATGTTTCGGGGGTCCAGCGAGGCTACTTCGGCCAGCTCCTTTAGTGCCCTCTGGAAGTCGCCTTTCTTTGAAAATGCGTCCGCGAGCTGGATGTGTACTTGAATGGCGTCTTTGGGCATTTTTATGCGCTTGTAGAGGTCCGCCAGGCGCACGGCAACCTCCGTGTCTTCTGGGTACGTCCTAAGTGCCTTTTTGAAAACGGCGATAGCCTTATGGAGGAAGCCGTCTTCCTCAAATCCAATGGCGGCGCGCTTAAACATGGCCGCCGCTTCGCTCTGCCCATCGACTTGCAGGTAGAGGTCGCCTATTTTGTTAGCCAGGCTCAAGTCTTTAGGGTTGTCCTCCAGCAGTTCCAGAAAGATGTTTATCGCTTTTGCGGGGCGTCCAGACGACAAGTACCCTTCGGCCTGTTTTGTTAGCTTAGTACGGTCTATGGCCATTATTTGCCTCGATGTTTCGCTATAGGGCAGCGTTCCTTAATCTAGATAGAAAGAATGCCCACGCGCTCCAAAGAATCATTTTAGCCTTTTCTGGGGCTGTTGGACTGAAGGTTTAGAGAAGTAAACGCCTCTGGCAGCAAAAAACCCAAGCTGAACAATTTGCGCTCTGTCCTATTTGCCAGAAGGATGGGCAAGTCGGGGCCAAATTCCGCAAAAGCTTGGCGGCACGCCCCGCAGGGTGGCGTCAATTCACTTGCCTCCGTCACGACGGCAAGTGCCTTCACTTGCCCAGGCTTGGCGGCGGCCAGAGAGACGGCAGCACAGAGGGCGGCCCTCTCCGCACAGATGCAGAGAGGGTAGGCCGCATTTTCTATGTTGCAGCCAGGGAATATTGACCCATCGGAAAGCAACACCGCTGCCCCCACCCTGAACCCAGAATATGGCGCGTGCGCGCCCTCCCTTGAGCGCCAAGCAGCCTCCAGCATCGGCTCCCACTCTGGGGCGTTTGTCTCCATGTCAGCCATTTCTTCTCCCAATATAGCAATTCAACTTATTGTAGCCCATAGCCGCAATGCCTGATCCAACCCTTGCAATCGTCCAGTGTATATAGCAATTCAATTTTTTGTTGTTGAACTGCTATGCCAGGATTTGCTTGCAGAATGAACTTGACTACACCGACACTCTAGCCTGCGAAACCGTGATCTGAAAATAGCCAAAATGGTTGGCGTGAGGGTCTTGCGTATCCATTTGCTTTAGCAAATGGATGCCAAGAAGAGTTCATGGCCGCTTATTGTCCGTAGGCGGATTTTGCCCGCCGTTAAGCGGACAATAAAAGTGCAAATTGCTATATAGCAAGATGGGCCTGCCGCGCCTCCCGAAAGGCGGGGAGCGGAATGGAAGGCGTAGGCGAAGCATGCCAATCTGTACAGATGGTCAAGTACGTTCACTATACCGTTCAGCTTCTGCTGTCTTCATTGGCTCCAAAGATTGTTGGCCGCTGGCCTCTGCCAGGGAGAGGGCCTTCCATGCAGCTATCGCACCAACAGCGTCCGTGCGCCCGCCACTTTTGTAAACGCATAGCGTCACGGCGGACTTGAGAAGCCTCGCCTTAAGGATCGCACCGGACAGCCTTTCGAGTTCATGCTCAAATTCATTGCCAGGCCCCCATGCGTCCAAGTCAAGTTCCAGCCTCAGCCCCTTTGGTAGATCGCCCTCCATGTTCCTTGACCAAGGCTCCCCTCGCTGGGCCGTGCGTTTCCAGTAGATCTTGCTCATTGAGTCGCCAATGGCGAATGGCCTGGCCCCATCCGGGCTCGAAAATCCAGACAATGGGTTCGGTTCGGAATAATCCCCCGCGCCCCACTTGGGATCATCAAATCCAGCCGGGCGCGGCACCACCAAAAATTCAGCGTCCAAGGGGAACGACACGGTTTTTTCCAGAAAGCCAAATGGGTAAGACGTGCAAAAATCAACGCGGGCGATTTTTGTCCTTCCTCTCTTTGAGGGTCGGATTGGAAACGCCACGCATGGCCCACCCTGCCCTGCCCTTTTAGTTACCATGCGGCGGCCCCCTTGGTAAAAGGCGGTTTCCGAATGGCAGCCTGGAATCACAGCCGAAATCTCTAGGCAGCGCGTCCTTTTTGGGCATTTATCCACTAGCCTCAGCCTCAGCCCGCCCTTGGCTTCGGCAAAAAAAGTGCCTATGCCCACGCTTTCGGGTTCGATCCCCACAATGGCGGCCCGGCTGGTCCAGCCAGAGACCAGCAGCAGACCAATCATCATGCCGAAAATTGCGTGCAGCAGGTTGTTGCTGGTGAAAAGCCCCAGCATTCCCACCACCCCCGTCAATAGGACATACTGAATGCCAAGCCACGTGATCTTGAGCTTGAGGCGGGAGTCTTTCCACAAGTACATAGCGATAGAATAAAGTAGGTTTGCCATGTTCAAACAACTATTTCGCACAAAGTCCATCGAGCAGCTACAGGCCAGCGCGGACGCGCCTGGGCATAGCCTAAAGCGCAACCTGACCGCTTTCGACTTGGCCCTCTTTGGCCTTGGTGCCATTATCGGCGCGGGGATTTTTTCAACGATAGGCACCGCCGCAGCGGGGAATGTCATGGACGGCCGCCTCGCCGCCGGGCCTGGCCTAGTGGCCAGCATCATACTAGTCGCCTTCGCCTGCCTATTCACTGCCCTGGCGTACGCGGAAATGGCAAGCATGATACCCGTTTCCGGCTCCGCCTATACATACGCTTACGCCACTATGGGCGAATTGGCCGCGTGGATAATCGGCTGGGACCTCCTTCTGGAGTACGCCGTCAGCAACGTGGCTGTCGCAATCTCTTGGGGGGACTACGCGAGAAGTTTTTTGTCAAACGTCTTCCATGTCAACATCCCAGGCTGGCTGGCTATGGATCCCCGCACCGCACTGATATATAAAGAAGGCACTGCGCCCTTGGCGGAAAAACTGTCCGCGCTGGCGGCGGCAAAGGGTGGTGGGCCGGAGTGCGAACTGTTCGCCAACTGGGAAGCCCTGAAAGAGGCCCCCACGCTGTTTGGGTTCCCGCTGACCTTCAACATGCTGGCTGTAATCATCACCGTTGTAATCACATATCTAGTCTATAGGGGGATAAAAGAGAGCAGCCGCGCAAACAATTGGATGGTGATCCTCAAGGTGGCGATTCTCTTGCTGGTGATAGGCGCGGGTGCTAGGTTTGTCAGCGGCGAAAACTACGCGCCATTTTTCCCAAACGGCTGGAAAGGAGTCCAGGCGGGTGCCGCGATAATCTTTTTTGCCTTCATTGGGTTCGATTCGGTAAGCACCACGGCGGAAGAGTGCCAGAACCCAACGAGGGACCTGCCAAGGGGCATACTCTGGTCATTGGGTGTCTGCACCATCATATATGCCCTCATAGCCTTAGTTGTTACGGGGATGCTGAAGTACACCCAGCTAGAGGGCATAGCCGACCCGCTGGCGTTCATCTTTGAGCAAAAAGGGTATTCAGTTTTGGCCGGCGTTATAAGTGCTGGGGCGGTGATTGCAACGACGGCGGCGTTGCTGGTCTTTCAGATAGGCCAGCCAAGAATATTCATGGCGATGGGCCGCGATGGATTGCTGGGTCCTTGGTTTGGCAGGATCAGCGCGAAGCGCGCCACCCCGGCAAACGCGACGCTGCTGACTGGCCTAGTGGTGGCCATCCCCGCCGCCTTTTTGAACATCAGCGAAGTTGTGGAGCTGACCAACATAGGCACGCTGTTCGCCTTCTCGCTGGTCTGCATAGGCGTAGCCATTCTCCGGCTAAAAAGGCCCGATGTCCAACGCCGATTCAAGATGCCTCTCATTTGGCTTTCGGTGCCATTGGGGATATTTGCCTGCGTCTGGCTTTCCCTGGGGCTCCCCGGCCTAACTTGGAAGCGCTTCGCCCTCTGGCTTGCCGCAGGGCTTGTGATATATGCGATTTACGGAAGAAGGAAGAGCAAGTTGAAGCAAAAATGAGGTAGCTTGAATCTCTAGAAATTTTTCAATCGCCACACAAAATTTTTTGCTATTTGCTATTTTTGTCTGCTAAAATTCAAGTATGCGCAAATGTGCACAAGGGGGACTAAAGTCATGGACAAAGAGAACGCTGAATACCAAAAGAGCCTAGACAGCGAAGAAGCAATCGCCATGTACTTGAGGGGCGCGATGAAGATGAATAACGAGTCCTACCTTCGTCATTGCCAAACCACCGCCTCTAGGGTTCACGCCCATCTACTAGAGGCAAAGGAAGCCATGCCGCAGTAGCGGTCTGCCCTTAGTCGCAGGCCAGTTTGGCACGATTTGGCATCCCGTTACTGGGTGCTTGATTTTGTGTGTACAAGCTATAGCAACTTGAATTTCTATAACAAACACACATAGCACAAAATGGCCGTTGCAAGTAGCTCTATCGAGTACGAAACTGGCATCAGCCGTATTCGCCGCCCATAGTGCCGCCAAGGGATATCTGGTTTTTCTTTGACCTAGTTTCGCCAACGCTGGTGACGATTATGCCGGGCGCATCTGGCAATGGGCAGGCCGAGACGCAGTTGCCGCAGCCCACGCATAGATTTATGTCAACATAGGGCTGTTTGATAACGTCGCCGAAACGGTCGCGCACCCTGAATTTAATGGCCTTTGTGGGCGTGGGGCAATGCTCTTCGCAGACGATGCAAGGTTCGTTGAGTGCGTGCGGAAGGCAGCGGCTTCTGTCGAACCAAGCTGTGCCTATGCGCCACTCCTTCTTCTCTTCAGGGGTAAGCTTTCTAATGGCCCCGGTGGGGCAGACTTGGCCGCACAGCGTGCAATTGTATTCGCAATAGCTTCTGACGGCGGGTACTAGGATGGGCGTCCACACGCCCTCTAGTCCAGCCTCTAGCGTGGTAGGCTGTAGCCCGTTTGTGGTGCAAACCTTGATGCACTCGCCGCACTTGACACACCTAGCCAAAAACTCTGGTTCGGGCAACGCACCAGGGGGGCGGATCAGCGCGAGATTTGGCCTATGGGGGTCAAAGTTGGGCGTTGTCCTTGACACCGCAATGGACGCCAGCCCGGCTCCGCCGGCCAGCAGCACGTTTCGCCTGCCCAAGACGATGGACTCTTTGGCCGGCTTGGCCGAGAAGCCGAATGTTATGGCCTTTTTGGGACATTCGCCAACGCAGGCCATGCAGTAGTAGCACTCTGAAACTGCCCAAGATTCTGTTTTTGTCCCGCCCTGGCACTGCCTGTCGCAGAGTCCGCAATTGTTGCATGTTTCCAGCGTCTTTCGCTTAAATGGTGCCCATCGCCCCAAAAGGCCCAGCAATGCGCCCAGCGGGCAGACGTAACGGCACCAAAAGCGCCTTTCTGATAGGTTGAGCAGTAAAATGCCCACAAACAAAAGCGTTATCAGCGTCCCCTGCAAAAAGTACGGCTGCTTGAACGCCAGCACCGTTTTGCTGAGAAGCCAGTAAAAGCCGTCCCCCAATTTGGCTATGAAGCCAACATCGGTTTTGTAGGCTGCCTCTGTTATCCCAATGGCCGCATAGTTGAACGCTGGATAGATGCCGATTGTGAGGTGGCGCACCAACAGGGAAAGAGGATCAAAGACTCCTGTTAGCTGTATGCCCACGACGCTGCCAGACAGCAGAAAAACCAGCAGTAAGTACTTGGCCTTGAACCAGCCCCGCACCACTTGGGGGCCTTTCCATCTCTTCATCGCTCCCACAATGTTGTGGAGCGTCCCAAATGGGCAGGCCCACCCACAGAACGCTCGCCCAAAGAAAATGGTTATGGCCACTAAGATGAGGGAAAGCAACATCCCCCTTAATATGGCGTGGTCGGATAAAAACGTGGCCAAGGCCAATAGGGGGTCAAAGTCCAAGAACAGCTTGGCCGGGTAGCCCAGCTTGTCCGCTCCCTTGGTTTCAGTCTGTATGAACAGAAATAGGAATAGAAGCAGGAAGAGGCCCTGGGTGAGCCTCCTCGCCCAGAGGCTCATATGCTAGACCTCAATTTTGCTGATGTTCAGCTTGGACAAATCCATCTTGCCCAAGCCGCGCTCCGCTGCTTCCTTTATGTGGCCAATGTCTTTTGGTTCCATGCTGAAGAAAGTCGTGGCGTACGCATCGGTAGCAACTGGGTCCACGCCGGCTACCACCGTGTCCAGCCTCTTTACGTCATCCAAGTTGCCCCCGGTGGGTCCATGCGCAGTCAAGATGCGGATGGCATCAATTATGATCAGGGTTGGCTTGATGACAGTCGCAATGTCAACAATGGCCGTGTCCAGTTTCTGGTGGGCCTGGCCCCGGTTGTCGCCCATCAGGCCCATCAAGTTTTTCATGGACATGGAAAGTTTTGTCGAGCCGTGGTTTTTTGCTATGGGGACATTGATCAGCTTAACTTTGGGATTTACTGCGTCTTCGTTTAAAGCCCATGACTTAATGGCTACGCCGTCTGGGATTTTTACATCTTTGTACAGCCTCTCTTCGATTGAAGTAAGCCTTGGCCCGCCCACAAATGACACTGCGGCGCCCGCCGCCTTGGCAGCCGCCTCAATGCCGCTGTTTTCATAGCACCTGCGCTGGTCTTGGCAAGTGCGGTCGAATACCTTGACGGTTTTGGCGCCCGCTCCCAAGCAAAGTTTTACCAATGCGGCCACCAGTTCGGGGTTTGTGTTTGCCGCGAATTCCGGCTTTCTGTCCCAGCCGATGTTCGGCTTGATGATGACTATGTCGTCCTTGGAGATGAATCGCTTGATGCCGCCTATGGTGTCTATGGCGGTCTGGACCATCTTGTCCACCGATGCTCCCTTGACTACGGCAAGGTCCGGCCTAGCGGCCTGCGGCGCGCAAAGCAGCGGGGAAAGGGCATCAGCGGCGGCAAGCCCCCCAAGCGTTCCGGCGGTGTTTTGAAGAAAACTTCGACGGTCCATGACAACTCCTTAAAATGTGGGCCTAATGAAAAGCCAAAAGGCAATCAATCAAGCTAATCCTATCAAGATATAGACCCAGAAAATAGAAAAAAGTATCAAAAAATGATGAATTTCTTGCAACCCCCTTGTACTCATAGTAAACATCTTCCACGCAACATCGCGCCCATCGAAGGTGCCGCGCGAAGCGCGGCAGGGGTCTGGGGAGTAGCGAAGTGCGGACTCGCATGCGAGGCCGTGCTGAGCGAATCCCCAGTGAGCATTCGGAAGGGTTTCCATGACCCGGAGCAGGATGAAACAGGCCGCAGTAACTCTGTCCCGTGCATAAGCGGCGAATGCCCTCGCCGCGTGTCCATTCGGCACAATGGGACTGCCGGGTGTGTGGTCGGGCATTCGGAAAGGTTCCACGACCCGGTGCAAGATGAACCAAGTTGTCGGGCCACCAGCCCAGAACTAAAGCTATATATCTGCTTTCACTTCGCCACCAACGTCCCCACGGCTATGGTGATCGGCTGGGATCCGCCGCTGGCGGGCAGGGCTTTTGCGTCAGATGCCGTAAAGGTTATGTTCGTGTTTTGGACGATGTTTGGCTTTATCTCCAGCGCGATGCGGACAAGCGCGTCGCCGAGGGGCTTGGCCGTGGCCGTGGCACCTTTTTGGGCTATGGACACTCTCAGTGCATTGCCGTCCACCACGCCCTTGAATAGCTTGGGATCGGTCGCGCCCAATTCGAAGGCCATGTTCTGCGCGTACTCGGAATCGGCCTGGCCAACCTTGGCAAAGGCAGCCTTTGTCGCATCGGACGTTATGCTGAATGAAACGCCGCGGCCCGTCTCCGAGGCGGGGCCCCTGAGTGCCAGCACCAGTTTGGTGGGGGTGCTCGCTGCGTCCTTCACGAACCTGTAACCCGTGCCAGACGGGTCGGTGTAGTCCAACCCGGTGGCGTACACCACGGGCGGGGGTGTGGACTTGCTACCGCCACAGGCTAGAAAGCCAAGGGCCAAGGTGGCGGATGTCAGGGAAATGATTGTTTTTTTCATGGGAACCTCTTTAGGGTCAGGGATTAGGGGTCAGGTGCCAAGGGCTAGGGATAAGTATTGCTGCGGCAAAGCCGCCTCAATAGGACGGCCTTTTGTAACTTGTAACTGCATCTTACCACCCCATAGCCTTGAAGAGCATCGCCAAGTCCTCGTCGTCAATTTTCCCATCGCCGTTTATGTCGTACTTGTCCAGGTCCGTCTTTACTTTGGAGCCAAAAGCGTTTGCCAGGTCCAGCAGCTGGGGGCTGGTCTTAGTGTTATTGTCGCCGCCGAACTGGGCGAAGTCCATGGGCCTGATGAGTATCCAAGCCTGGTCGTTGATGGCTGGCACCTGCAAACTGGCGGCGGTTATCGCCGCCTTCCCGTCGTTGGCTGGGGTTGTGGAGGGAGCCTTGTAAAGGCCCGCTTGGGTTATTGTTCCCTGCCCAGATGGGACGGACCAAGTGACGGCGGGGTTGGTCAGCCCGGCTGCGTTGGCCTGCAACTGGGCGGTGTCATTTACAAAGAGGGCCTTGGGGATATTGATGAACACTATTGACGCAGGGTTGACCGTGACGGTCGCCGAGCCGGACTTATTAGTGTCGGCCAGGCTGGTGGCAGTCACCCTGTATATCCCAGCTGCCGCTGGAGCGGTGTAAGTGGCTGAATTGGCATCAATTTGGGTTATTGTCCCCTGCCCCGGGAGCACAGACCAAGTGACGGCGGAGTTAGGCGAACCAGTCACAGTTGCCGTGAATGTCTGCGTCCCGCTGGGTTCCAGGCTAGAGGTATTGGGCAATACGGAAACGGTAACCACGGGTTCCGCCGTCACTGTCACTGTTGCGGTGTCGTACTTGGAAGTGTCGGCCTGGCTGGTGGCCCTGATAGTGTAAGACCCTGGCGTGGAAGGTGCGGTATAGAAACCACCAGTCGGGGTTATGGTTCCCTGCCCCGCAGGCACGGACCAAGTGACGGCTGTGTTGGACGAACCAGTCACGGTAGCCGTAAATGTATATGTCCCACCTGTCTGTAGGGTGATGGTCTTGGGCGAAACGGAGACCACTATGGCGGGGTTCACAGTCACAGTACAAGAGGCGGACTTACTACTGTCCGCTTGGCTCGTGGCCGTTATAATCGCCGTACCCACTGATATGGCACTCACGAGGCCATTGGTGGAGACAGTGGCAATAGACATGTTGTTGCTAGTCCAAGTAAAGTTTTTGTTCGTTGCGTCGGGGGGCTGGACGCTTGCGACTAAGGTTTCAGAGTCACCCACCGATAGGGCCGTTGATGTTTTGTTCAGTGTGACGCTGGAAACAGGGACTTCATTGACTGTCACATAGCAGGTGGCACTTTTTCCGCCGTCCTGTGTGGTGGCCGTAACGGTCGCAGTCCCGGCGGCAACGCCGCGCACGAGGCCAGAAGAAGAGACTGTGGCAACGGACGTGTCACTGCTGGCCCAGTTGACAGTCTTGTTGGTGGCATTGGAAGGCAGGACTGTGGCCGTCAAGGTCTCAGCCGCGCCCACAGCCAACGTGGTTGACGGTTTGTTAAGGCTGACGCTTTCAACGGGTACCGCCGCGCCAACGTCTGCAAACGCCTTTAGGCAGATGCTAGCGGTTGAGGCGATGGTAGTAGCATCTTGCCAATATGACCCATCGCCTGAAACCCAGCCAACCCCAGGAGTGGCGGTCGCACTGTCGGTATAGCCATTGATGGCATGAGAGAAGTTGAGCGTATTATTGCTTGAGTCAACGAGTTTAATGATGACGGCAAATTTTTCTCCACTGCCAACGCTGACTGGGCTATTTAAGTCAATCCGATAGTAGCCGGGGCTTCCCAATGTGCCAGACTGTGGGCCAAACACCAATGTGCCGCTTGCCGGGGAACTGCCCACCCCCTTTTTGACGTATATTTCATAAGTCGCGCCCGGCCCACTAGTGTAAAACGCAACGGCTTTTATTAAATGGTCCGCGCTTGCCGTGAAGATGTTGGAGGACCATCCAGTATTGTTTTTATAGCCTGCCCAGCCAGTCTTTCCGTGCATGTCATACTGGTAGGTCTTTGCGTCCGCCCCGACGAATCCTGAATAGACGCCGATGCTAAAGATGCTGGTGTCATATGACATGTAAAAGTAGCCGCCGTCTCCCCAGCCAGTGCCCCAACTGTTGCGGACAATCCATGCGCCGTCCGTTGAAGGTTGGTTGCCTGCCGGAAACTTAGTCTTAGACCAAGTGTCGTCCCAGCCCACGATGTTTACTCCGTGGTTGGTGTCAGTGGTGCCGCTTTGCACGTACCTGAATGACCAAGTGTTGTTATTGCACTTAGAATCTTCCCACATCATTGACATGGCCACTACGCCGTACTCGTTCAATAGGCCCTTGATGGTGTCCTTGTTGGCAGTATCAGCAAGAAGCGCTTTTGATATAGTTGCAACGGAATTGGTGCTTGGGCTGGGCAGCGCACCGCCGTACGTGCTGGAAGATCGTGGGACTGGCCCGCCGGCCAAGTCGCCGCGGGCCATGGTGGCTTGGGCAATTGAGAAATTGCCGCCCTGGTCGAATGTTTCATGTTCCCCTGAAGCGACAGACGACTTGGTGAAACTAGGGAACACATTGATTGGGTTGTATGCAAAATACGCCAAGTGCCACTCTGAAAGCTCTCTGGACGCGCCAGCCTTTACCAATGCGTATTCCAGTGCCGCAATGGAGCTGAACGACCAGCAGGTGCCATAAGGGTTTTGGTTGCGCGGTAAGGACAGACCGGAAGGCAGCCCCGACGGCAGCCATGTCCTTGGGTCATGTATCGGCTGGAAAACCGCCAAGCCCGCTTGGACTAATGCCTCCATCTGGGTCAAAGGGGCATTGGTGGTCTGGGGCAGGATGGGGTCTGGTATGTAGCCAAAGCGTCTGCCGTATGGATCTGCCGCCAGCCCTAATGCCGGGGAGTCTGCGGGCAAATGCGCCTTCCTTTCCTTTTGGGCATCCAGCCACTTCACGAAAGCGGGGTTCAGCGGTGCCAGTTGGAGATGGGGCGCGGGGCCTTGGTCTGACTGGCCCAGAAGCGTGGGTAATGACAAAAAGCAAAGCGCAGAGGCCAAGCAAGCATTCATGGCCTTCTTAGAATATCGATGGCTCTTGCCAATAAGGGTATAGATGGTCATTGTTCACCTACCATGTATGAAGAAAAAAATTGTACACCAATACTAACATCAAATTATTTTTTTGCAAATGGCTAGCTGCCCGACCACCCCATAGCCCTGAAGAGCATCGCCAAGTCCTCATCGTCAATGATTCCATCGCCGTTTATATCATATTTGTCCAAATCCGTCTGCGCCGTTGAACCAAAGGCGTTTGCCAAGTCCAGCAACTGCGGGCTGGCCTTTGCGTTGTTGTCGCTGCCGAATTTGGCAAAATCAATGGGCCTGATGAGTATCCGGGATTGGCGGCTGAGGGCGGGCGTCTGGGCACTGGTGGCCGTGACTGTGTCCCTCCCATCGCCTTGGGGGGCTGTGCCAGGTGCCTTGTATGTGGTCGAATTGTCCGCAGCTTGGGTAAGTGACCCATGCAAAGCAGACCATGTCACGGTGCTGTCGGCAAGCCCCACCGCGCTGGCCTGCAATATGGCGGTTTCGTTGACGAAGAGAGCCTTGGGGACAACAGAAAAAGCTATGGTGGGATTGACAGTCACGACACAGGTGGCGGATTTGGAGCCGTCCGCTGCGCTGGCCGCCGTTATTGCCACCGTTCCTGCGGCCACGCCGGTTACAATGCCTGCGCTGGAAACGGTGGCTATGGATGTATTGCTGCTGGCCCAGTTGACATCCTTGTTTGTGGCGTTGGTGGGTAGGACTGTCGCTACAAGGGCTTCAGCAGTACCTGCCGATAGCTCAATTGATGTTTGATTTAAGCTTACGCTTGCCACGGGGACAGGGGTCACTGTTACAGCGCAGCTTGCGATTTTCCCGCCGTCCTGCGTGGCGGCGGTTATTGTTGCAGCCCCCAGGGCCACGCCGGTTACAATGCCTGCGCTGGAAACGGTGGCTATGGATGTATTGCTGCTGGCCCAATTGACGTTCTTGTTTGTGGCGTTGTCGGGCAGAATTGCCGCTTGAAGGATTTCCGTGGTACCCGCCACTATCGAAATGGAGGTTTTGTTCAGGCTTACGCTTGCCACGGGTACTGCATAAACCGTCACGATGCAAATGTCAGACACAGCGGGATTCGCCGCGCTGGTAGCCGTTATTGTCGCCTCGCCAGCCGCAACGCCGCGCACAAGGCCGAGGCTAGAAACAGTGGCGATGGATGGATTGCTGCTTGCCCACTTGACAGTCTTGTTCGTTGCGCTTGCTGGCAGAATTGTCGCTTGAAGGGTCTCCGAATCGCCCACCGACAGCGTCGTTGACGCTTTGCTCATGCTGGTGCCAGAAACTGGCACCGCAACGCCGATGTCCGCAAATGCCTTTAGGCATATGCTATACGTACCCAATCCAAGGTCATCGACGATGTCCTCCCAGTCGAATCCATCCTCCGAAACCCAGCCGACTCCCAAGGTGGCTGTCGCGCTGTTGGAATAGCCAGCCACGGCGCGGGAACAGGCAACAGGGTACCCGCTGCCTGGGTCTGTCAGCTTTACGATTACGGCAAATTTTTCCCCAACGCCAACAACGACTGGGCTACCTAAGTCAATTCGATGGTAGCCAGGCACCCCCAGCGAGCCCGCCTGTGGGCCAAACGCCAATGTGCCGTCGAGCGGGTTGCTGTCCACTGCCTTACTGATGTATATTTCGTAAGTCGCGCCCTGACCCGCAGTGTAAAACGCGACAGCTTTAATTGAATGGTCTGCGGTGGCCGTAAAGATATTGGAAAACCATGCTGTATTGGAATAATAGCCAACAGTGCTGACTCTTCCGTGCATGTCATACTGGTACGTCATCTTGTCTGCCCCCGCCGCGCCCACGTACACGCCAAAGTTGCTGATCTTGGTGTCGTATGACATATAAAAGTAGCCATCATCGCCCCAGTCGTCGCCCCAACTGTTGCGTATTATCCAAGCGCCGTCCGCCGCAGGCTGGTTGCCCATTGGGAATTTGTCTTTGGAAAAAGTGTCATCCCAGCCCACTATGTTCACGCCGTGGTTTGTGGAGGAGCTCTGAACCATCCTGAACGCGCAGTCAGAGGCGTTGTAATAGTTGGGTACGGTAGAGTTTGGGGTCGGCCAAAGCATGGAGACCGCCACCACGCCGTACTCCTGCAACAGCCCCTTGATGGTGTCCGTGCTGGCTGCGCCCACTAAATATGTACTTTGCACTGTGGCCACGGACGCTTCGCCGCCTGTGGGCAGGTCGCCTTTGTAAGGGGCGGCTGCGGCCAAGACTGGCCCCCCGGTCATAGCGCCCCTGGTCATTATGGTCATCGCCCGCGTGAAGTTGCCCCCTTGGTCGAATGTTTCATGCGCCCCAAAAGAGGCGTTTGCAGACTTAGTGAAGCTAGGGATGCCATTTATTGGGTTGTACGCAAAATAGGCCAAATGCCATTCGGAGAGGTCGCCAGGGTAGGCACCATTCTTCCTCATGCTCGATTCTAAGGCGGCTATGGAGCTGAAGGCCCAGCAAGTGCCAAAGGGGTTTTGGTTCCGCACGTCGCTCACCAGCCCTAGGGGTCTGAGGTCGAAAGTGGGTGAATAGCGCACTAAGCCAGCATGCACCATTGCCTCCACTTGTGTCAGAGGGGCGTTTGGTGCCTCTGGCAGAAATGGGTCGGGTATATAGCCAAAGTGCCAGTCGGCAGTTTCCACGGGCAGCCCCAGCGTGATGTGCGCTTCCCTTTCCCTTTGCGCCTCCTGCCACTTCACGAAAGCGGGGTTCTGTGGGGCCTGCACCAGCTTAGGCGCAGGCCCCACAGAAGACTGACCCAAAAGCGCGGGCGCGGCCAAAATGCAAAGCGCGGCGGCTAGGGGCGCAAAGCGTACCCACGTCCCATTCTTGCGGGTACTTTGGTTATCGCCAAAAAAAGTCGGCACGGGCATAATCACACCTATTCGTCTGAAAGGAAATATATCGTATCTATAATCCTGCCACAAGGCGGGATTGATTGCAAAATTTTGCAAGAAATTCAATTGATAAGGCTATGCCTGTTTCTTCCGCCCCCACCTCTCCACGGCCCATGGCCCTATTTCGGCCAGCAGGGTGGCGGCGACTATTAATGCGCCGCCCAGGGCTTGGATCAGCGTGAGGCACTCGTGGATGCCTGGTACAAGGCCGCTGGTGGCAATTAGCGCGGCAAAGACAGGTTCGGTGCAGAAGATGACCGCGGCGCTGGTGGCGGTGATCTTTGCTTGTAGCAGCGGCTGCATGTAGAACCCAAGCGATGTGGCCAGCAATGAGAGGTACAGCAGGCCTATCCACACTTCCGGCTTTTGCAGCGCAGTGCCCAGCATGCCGAAGCCGCCCATGCTCTGCCCAGCGGAGATGTCGGCTGGCAGAACCAGCGTCAGGGCGCAACTGACAACGGCCACAACAGTTATTTGGCCCAGCCCCAAAGTCCAGGGCGACGAGCGGCGGGACATGCGGGCCGTCAGCGTTATGTGCAGGCCGCATAGCGCGGCGCAGGCAAGT
>Ga0268262_10003713_pt1 | contig 16317 bp, 6 predicted proteins | sample TergutNc150P3_FD_190354 | JGI IMG/M metagenome (GOLD analysis project Ga0268262, IMG submission 190354) | Nasutitermes corniger P3 segment gut microbial community from laboratory colony in Florida, USA - Nc150 P3 (SPAdes) (version 2) | ecosystem: Host-associated > Arthropoda: Insects > Digestive... | reverse complement strand
GGGCCGTACAGCGGTCCTTTGCCCAATACGCGGAGCTTTCAAAAAAAATCGGATCGGAAACCCTGCTGGCGGTGGAGCGCACGGAAAGTCCCGAACGCCTCGCCAACCTCGTCTGTAACTCCATGCAGCTTAAACCTGAAAAAAAAATAGAACTGCTTGCCGTATCGGGAGCCACTGAGCGGCTGGTGGCAATACTGGAAACGCTTGAGCGGGAAAATGAAATATACGGCATACAAAAAAATATCTCGGGCAAAGTCAGAAGCCGCATGGAAAAACACCAGCGCGAATACTACCTCCATGAACAGCTTAAAGAAATTAACAAAGAATTGGGCAAGGATAAAGTAGAAGACGAATTCGGAGAAATGGAAAAACAAATTGCCCAAAAGAATCCCCCGGCGGAAGTGCTGGCAAAAGCCGAAAAGGAAATCGGCCGTCTGCGCAAGCTCCAGCCCCTTTCGCCGGAAGCGGGCGTTCTGCGGGGATACCTTGAGTGGATTACCGATCTCCCCTGGAGTAATTACAGCGTTGATTCAGGCGATCTGGAGGAAGCGCAAAAGATACTTGATGAAGACCATTACAATATGCGCAAGGCCAAAGACCGCATTGTGGAATTTATCGCCGTGCGCCAGCTTTTGAACGGCGTGGCGATGACCGCCGTCAAAGGGCCTATCCTCTGTTTTGTGGGGCCGCCCGGCACGGGCAAAACCAGCCTGGGCAAATCCGTAGCGCGGGCATTGGGGCGGCGTTTTGTCCGCATCTCTCTGGGCGGACTGCGGGACGAGGCCGAAATTCGCGGCCACCGGAAAACGTATGTGGGAGCCCTTCCCGGCAAGATCATTCAGTCCATGCGGAAGGCCGAGACGATGAATCCCGTTATCATGCTGGACGAAATAGACAAACTTTCCAGCGATTTTCGGGGAGACCCCGCCAGCGCCCTCCTTGAAGTGCTTGACCCGGAACAAAACGCCGCCTTCACCGATCATTACCTGGAAGTGACCTACGATCTTTCCCGCGTGCTGTTTATCACCACCGCCAATTCCCTGCACAGCATACCGTATCCCCTGCTTGACCGCATGGAAATCATCAATATTCCCGGCTACGGGGAAAATGAAAAACTCGCCATCGCCAAGCAATTCCTGGTTCCCAAAGCGTTAACGGAAAACGGGCTTGTGTCGGCGCGGGTTACTTTTACCGATGACGCGCTGAGGGGCATTATACGCTATTGGACAATGGAATCCGGCGTGCGCAGCCTTGAGCGGGAAATAGCCCGCTGTGTCAGGCGCGTCGCCCGTCAGGCGGTCGCCGCCAATTACGGAAAACCCGAAGGCAAGCCCATCGGCGAATTTAAAAAAATCGTTAAAAGCGAAGGTCTGGAAAAACTCCTGGGCAGGCGGAAATATAAAAACGACGTAGTATTCAAAGAGGCGAGGGTAGGGATAAGCTGCGGGCTTGCCTGGACCGAAACCGGCGGCGCAATTCTTCCGGTGGAAAGCACTCGTTTTGGCGGAAACGGCGAACTGATCATGACCGGCAACCTCGGCGACGTAATGAAGGAAAGCGCCCGCACCGCTCTTTCATATTTACGCAGCGTGCAGGATCATTATCATTTTGAGGTAACCAATATCAGTAAAACCGATTTTCACATTCACGTTCCCGAAGGGGCGATTCCCAAAGACGGCCCCTCGGCGGGCATCGCCATTGCCGCTTCTCTGCTTTCAACCCTGTGCCAAAAACCGCTGCGCACCGGCATCGCCATGACCGGAGAGCTGACCCTTACCGGCAGGGTGCTGCCGATAGGCGGCCTGAAAGAAAAACTCCTGGCCGCCATACGCAACGGCATGGAAAAGGTCATCCTGCCCGCCGACAACCGCGGCGAATGGGATGAACTGGACAAAGATATCCGTGGCGCGATTGCCGTTGAATTTGTCGAAAATGCCGGTGAAGCGTTTGCCCTTTTGTTTAATAAGGATATTCTGCGGAAAGCCACGCAGCCTTCAAAAGCTGCGCGTTCGTCCGCATCCGCAAAAAGTGTTGAGCATAAATAGCAAAAGGCTTATTTTGCATTTGTTTTATAGCTATGTAGAAAGAAATCCAACCTATCTTGACAAATAGAATGCGAAAATGTCTAATATAAGTATATCGTGTCAAATACAAGATTTGAGGAATCAATCAGTGTCTGATGGTATTAACAAAAGTGCCAAGTAACAAAACAACCAAGAGAAAAAAGCCGCAAAAGGTGGAAAACCAGAATATCGAATGGAAAGAATCCTGGCGCGATGAGTACCTAAAATGGATATGCGGTTTTGCCAACGCGCAAGGCGGGTGTCTGGAAATCGGGCGTAACGATAAGGGAGTATTGGTCGGACTTCTCAACGCAAAGCGTCTTCTTGAAGAGTTGCCCAATAAAATCCGATCGACGATGGGTATCGTGGCGGACGTGAGACTCTTCAGCCAAAAAGGACTCGAATATATTGTCATTGATGTTATGGCTCATCCAAATGCCATCAGTTATCGGGGTAAATACTATCTGCGATCCGGCAGCACCAATCAGGAGTTAACCGGCCTTGCGCTCGACGAACTTATACTGCGCAAATATGGCCGGACATGGGACTCCGCGCCGGTACCGCACATCAAAGCAAGTGATTTCTACCACGATGCGTTCGATATTTTTCGTAGAAAAGCCGTATTGAGCAAGAGACTTACCAAGGAGGATGTTGAAGGCAGCGATGGAGAATTGCTTGAAGCCTTGAAACTGACTGAGGGCGATTACCTGTTGAAAGCGGCGGTTTTGCTGTTTCATCAAGACCCGGAGCGATGGTGCCTTGGTTCTTACGTCAAAATCGGCTACTTTGAAAACGATGCAGATTTGCGCTATCAGGACGAAATCAATGGTTCACTGATCGGCATCGCGGACCGCATTATGGATACCATCTACACCAAATACTTTAAAGGGTTGATTCGCTACGAGGGTCTACAGAGGATAGACGAATTTCCGATGCTGCGCGATGTTTTGCGCGAAGCTGTTTTGAATGCTGTTGTGCATAAAGACTATAGTACAGGTAATCCTGTTCATATAAAGATATATGATGACAAAGTTATCATATATAACGACTGCCATATACCGTCGAATATTAAGCCAGAAAGTCTGCTAACAGGCGTCCGCTCGAATCCTCACAACCCGTTAATTGCGAACGGTTTTTTTCGTTCTGGTCAGATTGAGGCATGGGGGCGCGGTATTGAAAAAATGAGAAATGGCTGTATTGCCGATGGTCTGCCGGAGCCGGAATTTACAGTATTGCCAAACGTATTCTCTATTTGCTTTCATATTCGGAACAACAAAAAAGCGGCAAATAAAAAAAGGACCAAAAAAGACTTCGGTATAAACTTCGGTATAAACTTCGGTATAAACTTCGGTATAAACTTCGGTTTAAATGAAACACAATGTAAAATTGTTGAATTGATGGTTGCCAATCCTGTAGTAACCACAGAAGAGATAGCCGAGTCAATCGGTATCACCAAGCGTCAGATAGAGGCGAACATCAGCAAGTTGAAGGCTTCCGGTATTGTGGAACGCATAGGCGCGCGTAAGAACGGCCAGTGGGTTGTCAAGCAGGGAAAAACGAGGGGTTAAAAGGATGCAGGAATGGCAAGGGCAGAGATTTTGAGTGGCAATAGAAACTGTGCTGTTAGACAGAGTGGACTCTTTGATCTGTCGATAAGATTGCCTAAGAAACTGGCACCCAACTCTGTTCTTATAAAAAAATTACGGCAGATCCTTTTAATACATTTCTCAAATGGGTTTAGAATTGATTCTCCGATAGAGTTAGGGCGTTTTCGCCGTTTTGCCTTAAAGGATTATAATGATGAAATCCAGTTGTCTGACGAACCCCTCATGGAGGCGATAATCAGTTGTGGTACATTGTTTGATGGTAAGATCTATGTGGTGCCGCCGCAGACAAATAATCGAATAAAGAAACTCATTAATGATTACTTTAAAAGCGGAGCGCAAGTCATATTCTACGCCGAGTTCTACGTTAAAAATGAAAATTGGCTGTTTGAAGCAAACATTATTTCAGAAGGTATGTTGATTAACATACTTCATAAACTATTTCCAAATTTGAAATTTACTTCGATTTATTTCGGCATATTGAATATACCAGTCTTCAATATTCTCGAAAGTGAAATTCTTCGTGTGTGGGGTAATGATGTACTGCTAACTTACGACCAACTCGCAAAACGCTTATTGTACATACCTTTTGAAAAAATCAAATACGCCCTCGGTCAAAACAGCGACTTCATTTGGAACAGCGAAGGAACTTTTTCGCATATTACCAAAATTGACATTACAGAAGATGAACATAAAGCCATCCGGAAAATGGCGCAAAAAGAATGTAACACACATGGTTATGTTTCTATTACTGTCTTTCCGTTAGGTGATATTCAAGAGCGGAATCATGAACTATCTATAACGGCAGTTCACGATGCCATATTCCGTATTTGTCTGTCGGATAAATACAATAAAAAAGGCAAGATCATCTCATGCAAAGTAGATACCCTTGATGCATTGACCGTTATGAAGGATTATTGCCAAACCATCGACAAATGTTCGCTTAACGACTTGTTGAACTACGAGAAGGAATTAACCGGCGAGATTCATCGTTGGATTCCTATGGAGGCTGGTTACGCCGTTCTGGTTCGTATTGATAAGGACACCTATGTCGCGGATAACTATGTTCATTTCAATTCTGACGCGATTGATGGTGCAATTGGGCAGTTCGTTACTAAAGACTACCTTCCGCTTAAGTCTTTTACAACATTCGGCGCTTTTCCCGATTGCGGGCAAACGTGGAACTTGTTTCTGCTTGAAAGCTATTGCCGGCGTTTCAGTAAGATTTTTCAGTTTGATACGCCGTCTGTAAATTCACGGAATGCTGGAACAATCATCCGCAAAAGTTGTACAATGACTTACACCGAAATCATGGCTGACGCTGTGGCAAAGTCCGGTATCAACCTTTCGGATATTATTGTCGGCAAGTTCCTGTTTGACAGCGGTTATATAGGCAGAAGTACAACTGCCAAAATTGGCGAGATTCTTGATAGGGCAAAAGCCATACGAGAAAGGAAGAATTGAAATTGTATTCGTATACTTACGATAAACAAACAGGCGGAATACTTCTTAATTCCTCACCGACCGTTTTTTCTAAAGAACCACGCCCCGTTTATGCTCCGGAATTGGACGTACTGGATTTTGATAAATATTGGAAATATGATAAACAGACTGACCTGCCGTATATGTGGGCAGAGGCTAATAACTACTATTACCAAGGGCAGCTTGTAGCAAGCCTCAGCGGCGGCAATGTTTATCAAGCACCCATAATACAGCTTGCTTTCGAGTGTAAAGAATACAAAGAAACTCCGAAAAGTAAACCTATCGAAAAAGTAGTCTGCGATAACCCGGATAAACGTCCCTCTTTTATTGATAAGAAGGGAAATATCTTTACTATTATTGAACCCGGACTGAACAACAGACAGCTAAGGCCAATTAATATAGAAACAATGGTAGAAGCTAACCGGGAAATGATTGATATTATTGAGCAAACCACAATCAAGAGGATACTGGCCATCTACACCAAGTATAGAAAAAAGCTCGACTGTTTTCATGTGGCATTTTCGGGCGGTAAGGATAGCTGCGTCCTTCTCGACCTTGTAAAAAAGGCCCTGCCGAAGGGTAGCTTTGTCGTGGTATTCGGCGACACAGGGATGGAATTCCCCGACACTTATGATATTATTGAAAAGACACAAAAGCAGTGTATTGAGGAGGGAATACCGTTTTTTATTGCCAAATCACATTTAGAGCCAAAACAATCGTGGGAGATGTTCGGGCCCCCATCGCGTGTTCTTCGTTGGTGTTGCTCGGTGCATAAAAGTACTCCGCAAACATTGAAATTGAGAGAAGTGATCGGTAAGAACGATTTTGTAGGTCTTGACTTTGTTGGAGTTCGTAAACATGAAAGTGTAGACCGTTCCCAATATGAATACGAGAATTATGGCAAGAAACAAAAGGGGCAATATAGCCATAACTCAATCCTCGAATGGACTTCTGCGGAGATATGGCTTTATATTTATGCGAATAAACTCTTGATAAACAAAACGTACAAAAAAGGTAATACTCGTGCCGGATGCTTGCTTTGCCCTATGTCCAGCGGCACAAGCAACTATTTGCGCCGCGAGAGTTATCCTACAGAGATTGATGATTTTGTAAGTATAATAAGAGCTATGAACAGTTGGGACGAAAAAAAAGATATAGCCTCATACATTACAGATGGTGGTTGGGATAGTAGATGCAGCGGGCGTGGCATAAAAGACAACTTTCTACGTTTTAAGGAAAGTTGTCGGAATGGGACTATTTCATTTGAAATAACAAATCCTCTTTCTGACTGGCAGGAATGGGTAAAAACATTTACCACATCGATAAAATATACGGTTTCAAAAACAAAAACGGGTTATATAGTTACTGTTTCAGAAGAAACCTTGAAGAATGATCCGTCATTTGCAAAAGTATTTAGGCAAGTTTTCAGAAAAGCAGCCTATTGTAGCGGATGCAGAGTTTGCGAATCAAATTGTAAAAATAGTTGTATACATTTTGAAATGGGCAGAGTTAAAATATCAAAATGCCAACACTGTCTTGAATGCCACAAGTTACCTGGAGGTTGCCTAATGTACGATTCGTTAAAAATCCCACAAGGAGAGAAGAGAATGAAGGCTATAAACTGTTTCGACGATCATGCGCCAAAATCGGAATGGCTCGCAGCGTTCTTTGCCAATAAAACCAATTTTATTACGGATAATAATTTGGGTCCAAATCAGCTTACAAAATTTAAGCGTTTTTTAGATAATGCTGATTTGATTGATAATACACCGTTTTCTCCATTTGCTATAATTATTTCGTCTTTAGGTTGGGAAACCGATAGTGCGCAAGGTCTCGTACTCGTCAACCTTGTATTCAAAAACCCGCAAATAGAGTGGTATGTCAGGAATTTTGACATTGGTCGTTCCTATCCACAGAAGACCGTTGTGGATATGCTTCTTGCTATTGATGTAAAAGAAAAAGCAGCTAAGTCGATCGTAAAAGCCTTCAAACGCCTTTCTGAAACACCTCTCGGTACAGTCCTCCACTTCGGCTTTGTTACTGATGACGGCGATCTTGTCCGCACGAAATGCTCGGTAACTGACTCGCGCGTGGTACTGTACGGTTTGTTCAAGTTTGCGGAGAAATGTAACGACTACAAGGAGTTCACGCTTGCCACACTCCTGAACGACAGTATTGAACGTGATGGTATAAGCCCCACTCGCATTTTCGGACTTGATCGTGATGATATGATGCCAATACTGTTGGGGCTTTCGACGAAATACCCTGAGTTCATCACTGCGTCATTCACCCACGACCTCGAAAAGATAACTCTTACGGAAGACAAATCATCCCAAGATGTATTAAACTTGTTTAAGGAGAGCGTAATAAATGGCTAATACTAATAAATATAGCGAATACTTTGACATAGATGAACGGTATTTTCCATGCATAGATGATGCGGCAATCAATGCCGGTGCTCCTTGGGATAATACCTATCCTCACAGCACGTTCATTGGTATGCTCACCGAAATGGATCGTGCTCTGGCACGGCAAAACAATGGTAAAACGCTCTGGATTGAGGGCGCTTACGGTACAGGTAAGTCACAGTGTGCCTATGCCATGAGAAAAATCCTTGAAGTATCGGAAACAGAACTTCGTGCTTATTGGAATAAGTATGAACCGCTGAAAACAGGCAAGAGTCTCGATTTGCTTGAAAAGCTGAACACTCATAAGAAAAAAGGAATCGTGGTGGCTAATCGTTATGCCTCTGGCGGTATAATGTCGGCACGTGATCTTTTCTTTGCCATACAGGAAAGTGTAAAAACCGCTCTTGAACGACAAAACATACCCTATCATGGTGAAAAGACCCTCAAGGAAAGTATTATTGCTTGGCTTGACGATACTGACCACAAACTAATGTTCAACAGTTTATTGCAAAATCCTGACAAGGAATGGAGAGCGTTGTTTTCCCAATCAACAGCCGATGAAGTATTGAATACTCTCCGCAAGAATGGCGAAATAAAGTCTTTAGTGGATAATATATTTCGTCTTGCGAATAAAGAGGGTATTACCGCACTGACCATTGATTCAGACAGGCTCATTGCTTGGCTGACGGACATTATCGACCGCAACAATACAAGGGTTGTTTTTATTTGGGATGAATTTTCCGATTACTTCAAATACAACCGTGAGGGGCTTTCAGAGTTTCAAAAAGTTGCCGCTTTGGTTCAGAATAAGCCCTTTTACTTCGTTGTGGTAACACATGAGCCTCAGAAAATATATGTGGCGGACAACGATAGGGGAAATCAATCCAAAGTTAGCGACCGCTTTATTTCAATACCTATTGCGCTTCCCGATAACATAGCGTTCGACCTAATCGGGCACGCCCTAAATGTAATACCCTCAGCAAAATCCGATTGGGAGAGATTGGCTGGCGACTTGAATGAAAGACTTAAGACTTCACGCTCTAAGGTTATGTCTGTTGCAAAAATAGACGACCCACAAGTGATAAAAAAAATTATACCGCTCCACCCAATGGCGGCGCTGATCCTGAAAAACATAGCTTCTGTGTTCAAGTCCAACCAGCGAAGTATGTTTGATTTTATTAAGACATCGAACACAGAAGACGTGAAAGCGTTTCAATGGTTCATCAAGAATATTGGCCCTGAGGATGACCATCCGCTTCTCACGGTGGATATGCTCTGGAACTTCTTCTATGAAAAAGGCAGGGATAACCTTACCTCAGACATTCGTTTGATACTGGATACTTTTCCGCAACAGCAAAATCTGCGTGATGATGAACAAGCTGTCCTGAAAGCCATCCTTATTATGCAGGCGATTGACCAGCGTTTGGGCGGTACAATTGATCTCTTAAAGGCAACAGAACAGAACCTCAGCTATGTCTTTGAGGGTATTTCCTATTTGGAGGGGACGAAATCCGCTAATCTTGCAAAAGGACTAAAGGATAAAGGTATTCTTATTACCAATCCGATTAGCGGTGGCCGGTATGTTTACGCCGCCGCCGTTCTGGCCGGTGACCAAACAAGAATCGACAATTATAAGAAAGAAATACGGATGAATAGTACAACTTCGAAACTGGTGAATGAAGGCAGTCTTTCTACCGTTTTATCGCTTTTATCGGCTCTTCGCCTACGCTTTGAATCAGAACCGGATACTGGTAAAATTACCCCCGTAACAATAACCGACTTTACCCGGATAATAAACATCCTCCGGGATAAACCCACCGTGTGGAATTTTCACGCTGTTATTGCGTTTGCCAAAGATGAAGCGGAAGCGGTAACTTTCCGCAAGAATTTACGGGCAATTGTTGCCGACAAACAGTATGAGAACATTGTATTTATAGATGCTCTTTCAACACCGCTTGGCCCAGAAGCATTTGATCAGTATGTGGACTTTTCAGCGATGGCTATGTATTATCAGGGAAGTAACAATACCTCGTCGCGGGAAAATGCTGACAAAGCCAAGCGAGTACTAGATCAAGAGTGGAAAAATCGTATCTATAATGGTCAGTTTATCATTTATACCTACGCTAATCAGGATGGGGAAAAACTCGGAAACGGGCAAGGTGTTGTAAGCGTACTTCAGACTATTGTGACAACTCGTTTCCCGTATACGTTCGATTTTGCCAAGAACCTTACTGAGAGTCAGTTAAAAATAACTCCAGCGATGAAACAGTCTGCGAAGTCCGGCATAGTACAAGCCACAAGCGGTGTTGTTGTCGGCCTTGAAAAACATGTGTTGCCGACCGTATGGAAAATGGACAAGTATTGGGAAACTCCGCCGATGGCTTCTCTCCCTATCTCAAAAATCAAAGTAGAGGTTGACAAATTCATCGAAGATGCTTTTACCCGTCAAGGCGGAGGGCAGATTTCGATAGGCGAAATCTATAACTTCCTTGAGGAAACGTATGGTTTTGCGCCTTGCAACCTTTCGGCATTCCTGACGGGATTTTTGTTAAAAGAATATGGCGGCGAACCGTTCCGTTACAGTGATTCAACCGGCGGTCACGAGCAGATGACACAAGATAAACTTGCAGAGATGATCAGCAACTACATCGGGAAATCTCCAAAGCCAACTTATATTGTCAAGATGACTCCTGATGAAATGGCATTTTATGAACTTAATGAAAAGGCATGGAGTATCCCTGAAAATTCCTGTTCGTCCGCAGATCAAGCGGCAAGAGCTGTTGCCGCTAAAATGAGCAAACTTGAACTGCCTGTTTGGTGTCTTGAAGAGGTAGATACGACAGGTATTTTCGATGTCGTTCAAAAATACATTGAGCTTGTCCAGAAAGAAGGTGACGAAGCGCATAAAAAGGCTGTTGAGATTGGAAAGATTGCTTCTGCAAAACCATCTCTCGCCGATAATCTGTTCGCTTTACTCACAAAGGACAACTGTCAAAATGGTATGCGTGAATACTTGAAATCGTTTGAGAGCGGGAAAATAATGGAACTTGCTACAGCAATCGGCGCGGAAAATAATGTACTTAACGATATTCGCCACTTATTCGAAGTAAAACACGCTTGCCTGTGGGATGAGCAGACAGGCGAAGATGAAATCCGCAGGTTGTTGACAGAGTATGGCGTGGTCAAGGAAAGCAATGCTATCCTGAATGTATCAGCACACTCTCTACTGGAAGCTTATAAAGAATGGCGTGAACATTTCAAGTTTCTCGGCATTTCGTATGAGGAACTACGAATAAAATATCCGGCACTGGTAAAAACCTTGGATATATTTTTAAAAATCTACCAACAGGCAGATGTTATGCCTGAACAGTTAAAAACATTTTTTGATGAATTAACGTTGCATGGGGTTGAAATCAAAGAATTATTTAACAATGACAAGCATATATTCGCAGAAGTGTATAAGCCTTACCTCGAAGACCTAAGCGAAAGTGATATTGCCGAAGTTAAGAGCAAATTGCAGACAGGTTTGTTTGGACTGTCAAAAACTGATTGTAACATTAAGGTAAAAGATGCTGGTGAGGAATTCCGCAGAAATCAGTTAAAGTCGCAACTCTTCCGTTTGTGGAAAGAAAAAACCGGAACTAAGAATCCATGTGAATGGTCGAATCATCATAGAACACCGATTTTGAGTTGTGTTTCTGATACAGAGTTTGATACGGCAAAAAAAGCGTTTGAGACACTCAACAGAAATGGAGGGACAGATAACGAAATTAAAGCCGCACTTGCGTACCTTGGAGAAACAACACTCTTTGAAGTGTTGTCAGATGATAGTAAATGCAACGCTGCTTTTGAGCGTGACATAGTGGGCGAATACCGTGTCTTACTGCCCAGTCTTGATAAAGTTCGGGATACCCTTGACAATTTGTCTGTCGATATTTACGACTGGCGTGACAATCCAAGTGTAAAAAATAAAGTGAAACAACTAGCCGAAGCTGAATATAATGCCGGTGGTAGTGATAGAGTCCTTCTGATAATAGACAAGATGGATGATGCACAGTTGAAACAGTACCTAAAACGGCTCATTAAGGACAGTATTGCTGTAGGAATTGAAATACTGACAAATGAAGGAAGGCAATAAAATGCAAATAGACGCTGTAAAGAAATATTTGGATTCTAACATTAAGACACCATATTTCTTATTCATCAGTGACGGTCAATATGCTTCGACATTAAATGAATTGAAGATAATAGAGCTGCCTCTCGTCAGAACCAGCGATTTTTGTAGTGGCGATGATAAATTACCTGATGATGATGGTCTGTTGGATCATATTAAAACTGCCGACATCAATGCAAAAGACAAAAGGTTTGTTGTGACAGGTCTTGGAGAATATCTTGCCCTCCGTGGCACATCTGAAACAAAAAGAATATTATCGGACTTAAAACATTTAAACATCGGTGATGCAAAAGTCATTTTGCTTCTGCGTGGACTTGCTTCTCAAATTTCAGAACTACAAACCGATCCGCGTTTTGATAACCGGCTCTGTTATATTGTCGACAAGGCAGATTGCAGTCTGTCGATTACAGTTGCAGACTCATCAACAGGGCTATCGGCATTGCCTGGTTTTAAAGCTTTGCTTAATGAACTAGAAAACGGACAATGTGGTAATATTGTGGTAAGCACAAATGTTAATTTTGATAACTCACTTTTCACTGTACACAAAATAAGTAATGCCCATGAGGGAATAAAATTCACATCAAGAGGATTTGCCCTACCACGCTCATGTGGCAGTGATAGTCGTTGGGCTGAACTACTTACCGAGCTTAATCAAAATAATGGTTCTCTAGATGAGGTGTTTGAAAAGCATGGCTTCGGGAATAATTTTGAAGCAGATTTCTATACTCGTTTAATTGGCGATGAATATCGTAACTGGTTATATTTTATTGCGCTTAAAAGTAAAACCGACACCCTGACTAATGGATATCTCCGTTTTGTATTAGAAAAGACAAATTGTTTTGAAGATTTCGCTACCAATATCTTGAATGCTATTATTGATGTCCATCATACAGATAAACGATTTGCCTCGTTTTATCTGGAACGTAAAACCCTTGTTGAAAAATTTCCTGAGTCGGATATTGCCAATTTTGTTGTCAATAACCGGCAAGTGGTGTCTGAAAGTATTTATAAACTGACTGATCGTACAAGGGCGGAACGTGAAGAGGTAATCGTTTGGCTCTCGCAAAACGGATTAATTCCACAGCTTGAGGGCATTTATCCAGCACTGGCAGCTTACATGAAAAAATATATTTTCAAATGCCCTGAACTTGCAGACTTACTGACCGACTATTTTGAGGCATACAAACGACAAAAACTGTCAAACAAGCTTGAATCTGGCTTTTTAGAAAAAGTTGATGAACTTGCCCACCGTCCTCGCAAATTTAACCGTCTGTCCACCAGAAATGAAATCATCGACAGTTTAGATAAAACCGATACCTATTTGTACTGGCTTGACGCGCTTGGCGTTGAATACTTGTCTTTCATTGAGACATTGATTCAGAAACGCGGGTTGTCGATTTCAATCAATATCGCCCGCGCAGAATTGCCGACAATAACATCCCTTAATCGTGATTTTTATGATAATTGGCAGGAAAAAAAAAACGCGTTTCCAAACCGTGAACTTGATGACATTAAGCACAAAAAAGACAGCGATAACTTCAAGGATAACGAATACCCCATTCACCTTGCCAAAGAGTTAGATATTATTGAAGCGGTTATTGATAAAGCGGCTACAGGACTCGCCCTTCGGCATTATAAACGTTTCTTGATTGTAAGCGATCACGGCGCTTCCCGGCTTGCCGTGCTGCGCCGGAAAGAGGAGCAATACGATACCGACACAAAAGGTGAACATTCAGGACGTTGTTGTAAGTTGTTTCAACCGTATGACCTGCCGTTTGCCGCCGAAGAAAATGGATACCTCGTCCTTGCCGACTATGGGAGATTCAAAGGTAGCCGCGCCGCAGATGTCGAAGTTCATGGTGGGGCATCTTTTGAGGAAGTAGTTGTTCCAATTATTGAATTAACCTTGAAGGATGGAAGCATAACAGTGAATCTGGTTGATGAAGTTGTTACAGTCGATTCCCGTACCGGTACGGAAATAAAATTGTTCTTTAATTCACTTGTTCAAGATGTTTCTGTTGTCTTGAATGGAAAAAGTTATTCAGCTTCGCAAATTGATCCGAATCATTTTGCTGTAAAGTTACCTGACACAAAACGAGCCGGTGAATATCCGGCGGATGTATATTCAGGCGACAACCTAATCGGTGAAGTTATGATTAAAACGCAAGGCAGAAGCGGAAAAATCAATGACGCTTTCGATGATTTGTTCCAGGAGGTATTTTAATGATTGAAAAACTTAAGAATTCTTTTGACGAGATGGTCGTTTATAAAGACCTCAAGAAAAGCAACTTTTTCTCTGCTCTGAGTCTGCCTTCTTTCATGCGTGATTGGCTTTTGAAAAGGTTTGAAGATGAAAATGGTTATTTCGATACAGATGAACTGACTAACTTTGTTAGAACTTATTTACCTCGTAAAGACGACTGGATAGCGATAAAGAATCAAATAATTATTGAACACGAACGTGTTAAGTTCCTTGCCAAAGTGTCTGTAGATATTGATATTAAGACTGGCGAGGTGTCTTTTATTTTGCCTGACTTCGGGCTAACAAGTAAAGATACTATTATCGAAGATCCTGTGTGGCAGACCTGTAAGGATGACTTGGTACGGGGGCGCGAGACTTGGGGAATGGTTGAACTTGGTTACCGAAACCCTGATGACGACCTTAAGATAAAAGGGAAAATAAAGTTGATTGGATTCAAGACATTCTGTCCATACACGATTGATCTTGATTACTATAAAGTTGCTCGTAAAGAATTCTCAACTACTGAATGGATAGATATTCTTCTCGGTGCTGTTGATTACAATGCTGCGGGGTATCTTGGTGACGAAGAAAAAAAACTCACGATGCTTACGCGGCTTCTTCCTTTCATTGAAAAACGATTAAACCTGATAGAACTTGCTCCGAAAGGAACAGGTAAATCATATTTATTAGGTCGTGTCAGCCGTTTCGGTTGGCTTTCAAGTGGCGGAGTTATGAGTCGTGCAAAAATGTTTTACGATCTAAACAAGCGTGTTGAAGGTTTAGTATCTGGAAATGATTTCATAACACTTGATGAAGTACAGACTATTTCTTTTACAGATGCAGACGAAATGCGTGCGGCATTAAAAGGTTATCTTGAATCAGGTATTTTTACTGTGGGCAATTATGAGGGAACTGCTGAAGCTGGTGTTATCCTCTGTGGCAATATTAAGAAGGAAACAATGGATGAAGATGGTTTTGGTAATATGTTTGAGGAATTACCATCTGTATTCCACGAATCAGCTTTAATAGAGCGTTTCCACGGGTTCATCAAAGGTTGGAACATTCCCCGAATGAATGATGACCTTAAGATTGCGGGTTGGGCGTTAAATTCTGAATACTTCTGCTCTATTATGCATGAGCTTCGTGAAGATATGAGTTACCGTACCATCGTTGACGAACTAATCGAGGTACCTGAAGCGGCAGATACACGTGATACCGAGGCTGTAAAGCGTATTGCAACCGCTTACTTGAAATTGCTATTTCCCAATGTCCGATATGCAGACGATATTCCTGCTCGTGAGTTTAAACGATATTGCCTTGACAGGGCACGCAAAATGAGAGACACGATAAAATATCAACTTGGTGTTCTTGATGTGGAATATAGAGGGAAAGACATTCCCACATTCAGCGTTCGACCAGACCCTGAAAAAGTGGTTTAACTCGCATGGAAAAGAGAAACTGTTATGTCTGCAGGGAGAAGATACTTGGCAAAGACGAAATAGGTTTAAACAAAAAACTACTCGGAAGAAAAATAACGCGTTTTTACTGTCTTAGCTGCCTTGCCGAATATCTTGAAGTTACCCCAGATGAACTCCTAGCCAAAGTTGAAGAGTTCAAAACACAAGGTTGTAAATTATTTGAATAGAAGATTACATAATTTATGCTGGTAATGCCATGACGACGGAAATATTCGACAATGTTTTTGAGAAAATATTATCTTTATAGCCGTAGAACACCAATCTGTTCTGGACACTTTCCGTGTCTTGGAAGTAATTGGCATTGGATGTTACTTGCTTGTCGATAAACAGTTACGAGTAAGTTGAGGTAAAATTGAAGAAACTGTTATCAGACGAATATAAATATAAAGTTCATTTAAGTAATATAATTTTTTGGTACGGCTTTTTGTCTTTTTTCAGAAGCTTTTCTTTATGAAGAGCTGAGCCAACAGATTACATTTCTGGAAACCCGACATATATTGGAAAGCCCATTTACCATCCATTCTTGAGTGATAAAGCGAGGTTGTTTCTCACGCAATTCTTTTTGCCACTAATGAATGCATTATGACTAAGAACGCCCGTTGCGAGGGTAGCTCTTACGATAAAAAATCCCGTAACTCTATATAACATAAAGAGTTACGGGCTGGATGGGGAGTGGAGGATTTGAACCTTCGAAGGCTGAGCCAACAGATTTACAGTCTGCCCCATTTGACCACTCTGGAAACTCCCCGATATAACGCACAAAAAACACCAGGCTTTTTGCTTTTTCAAACAACCGCCTTTCGAGCCGCCTCCCGGAATCGAACCGGAGACCTCATGATTACAAGTCAAGTGCTCTGCCAGCTGAG
>Ga0268262_10003712_pt1 | contig 16318 bp, 16 predicted proteins | sample TergutNc150P3_FD_190354 | JGI IMG/M metagenome (GOLD analysis project Ga0268262, IMG submission 190354) | Nasutitermes corniger P3 segment gut microbial community from laboratory colony in Florida, USA - Nc150 P3 (SPAdes) (version 2) | ecosystem: Host-associated > Arthropoda: Insects >... | reverse complement strand
TTTATAGGCGAGGGAATAAGAGATGCCTTTGACCCAAAATCAGGCGATAGATTTGAGTGAAAAAGCCTTAGTCTTTGCACCACCGCCATAAGTGCCTTACCCTATTTCTTTTCTTTTTGATTTTTGCAATTTTATGCTCTATTTCATCTTTTTGCAATGGGGTTAGTTCGGGGACTTCATAAACAGCCAGCAGTTGTTGCAAAAGGTCAAATTTTCTGGAAATAGCCACGAGGGTTGCCAAGGTGGTTTTCCCTGTGCGTTCAATAACGGAAACCTGGTCTTTGGAAATGCCTGTAGCCTTGGCAAGTTCGTTTTGCGTAAGATTTGCGGCAATACGCCTCTGTTTTAACATATTGCCAAACTCCGCAAGTATTTCAGCGTCAGCCTTTGCATAGACTGGATTTATAAAACCCAACATTCGCACCCCGTTGATAAATAGGTAAATATACCTATTTATCGTTAAAAATAATATGTAAATATAGAAAAATACAGAGTTATTCACCTGGCTATAACACGGGTCTTTTTACGGTTTTTTTAACCCATCTTCTTCCCTAATCTGCACGCGGCGGATTTTGCCGCTTATGGTTTTGGGGAGTTCGCTTACAAATTCTATTATTCGCGGATATTTGTACGGGGTAGATACCGTTTTCACGTGGATTTGAAGTTCCTTTTTCAACTCTTCGCTAGGCTTCCAATCCTTTGCAAGGACTATGGTCGCTTTCACCACCGTTCCGCGTTTAGGGTCGGAGACTCCAGTAACTGCACATTCCAAAACGGCGGGGTGTTCAAGGAGAGCGCTCTCCACTTCAAAGGGGCCTATTCTGTAGCCTGAGCTTTTTATAACATCGTCTGATCTTCCCACAAACCAGTAGTAACCGTCTCCGTCTCGCCAAGCGACGTCTCCGGTGTAGTAAATGCCGTTGTTCCAAACATTTTTTGTGAGTTCCTCGTCTCTGTAATAGCCATCGAACATACCTGCGGGTATTCGCTTATCGGTGCGGACAACTATTTCCCCTTTCTCGCCCACGCCGCAAGAAGAGCCGTCTTCGCGGACTATATCTGCGTCATAGCCCGGAGCGGGTTTTCCCATGGAACCGGGTTTTGGGTTGAACCAATCCCAATTTCCCATGATTATAGTTAGCTCTGTTTGCCCATAAGCCTCTTTTAAAGAAATGCCCGTGGCACTTTTAAACTGCTCGTAAATTTCGGGGTTAAGAGGCTCGCCCGCAACCGTGCAATGCCTGAGCGCGGATAAATCGTATTTGCTCAAATCCTCTTTTACAAAAAAGCGGTATATGGTTGGCGGCGCGCAAAAAGTTGCAATTTTATATTTGGCGAGAATTTTAAGCATAGCCGAGGGAATAAACTGGTCGTAGTCATAGACAAAGATGGGAGCGCGGCAGAGCCATTGACCGTAAATTTTTCCCCAAGCGGCTTTGGCCCAGCCAGTTTCCGCAACGGTTAAATGCAAATCACCTGGCTTAACGCACTGCCAAAAGTTTGCCGTAACTATGTGCCCCAGCGGGTACGCAAAGTTGTGGCGCACCATTTTTGGCATACCTGCCGTGCCGGATGTAAAATAGAGGAGCATTATATCTTCTTTTGTGACTGGCTCTTTTGGTCTTTCCAAATTTTGAGAGGCGTTTTCTAGAAGAACATTAAAATCCTTCCAGCCGTTTTCTTCTTTGATTTCTTTTTTGCGGCGCACAAAAGCCTTGAACTTGAGTGCAAAACCGGATTCCGCTTTCATGGTTTTTTCCGCTTCGTCCACCCGCGTTATCATATCATCATCGTCCACGCTTATGATTGCCGCAACATCTGCTGCCTTGCATCTGTACATTATGTCTTTTGTGCTTAACAGGTGCGTTGTGGGTATAGCTATTACTCCTAGCTTGTGGAGGGCAAGCAGAATGGGCCAGTACTCCCAGCGGCGTTTTAAAATCAGCATAACGGTATTGCCTTTTACCAGCCCCGCGTTTTTTATAACATTGCCAGCCTTATCCGAGAGGCGTTTTAAATCGCCGAATGTAAAAGAGGCTTCCGCTCCGTTCTCATCGCACCATAAAAGCCCTAAGTCGCTGCCATGCGTGTTGGCAAGCTCGTCTAAAACATCGTAGGCAAAGTTAAACCCTTCCGGTGCAAGCACAGAAAAATTTTTGTAAAAATTCTCGTAAGAATCGAATTTCAGCGATGACACATAACGTTCTAGCATAAATGTCCTTAAAAAATGAATATAACAATAGGGAATATAGTTAATTTTGGGTATTATAAAGTAAATCACCACATATTTTTTAAATAATCATATATAAAATTAATCATAAGACCGAGTAAAAATGAAATTATCAGTGGAAGCCCTGTAAAAATATAATATTTTGTTTTTATAAACAAGGCATTCCCCATATTTTCAGCTTGAAATTTATACCATGCGCAATGAGCTACATAAGCCTCAACAAAAAGATTTACAATATCCTCGTTTATTTCGGCTACATTTCCAATTTTGTGGTCTTCGGAACGAGCTTTGTTTAACAAATTTTCTGCTTCATTCTGCATATTGATATAGCCTTTTATATAATCTCCGTTTGAGATTAAGCCTAAAGCTTTTTTAGGGATAGTAGCTTGCCTTTTGTCAATTTCCTTTCGCAATCCTGCGCAGTTTAGTTTAGCAATATCAAGTAGTGCGCGACGTAAATGCCCTATTGCGTTTTTTGTATGTCCTTCATAATCTGTTGCTTTTGCCCTAACCAGATGGTCTAGAGTCATTCTATGTTCGTTGTGAATTTGAATAGGGATAGTTCCAAAACGTGATTCGTGTTCTGCTATGAAGTTTTTCACTATGAAATAATAGTAAGGAATTTCTTTTTCTGGTTCAGGGAAAGAAGATTTTTCGGCATATTCTTTTGCTTTCTCAGTTAAAATCTTTGGAGAACTGAATAACATATCCAGAGCCTTTTTAGCTTCTTTAACGTTTTGCATGATTATTTACCTGTATATAAGGGACATTTTTTTTAGCATTTTTTCCATGCTACTTGTTTTATCAAGAAACGGATTGCCTTGAGGCGGAGCTATATCGGAAATAGGCGTTAGCAATGCATTGCGAAATGCATTTGAAGGAAGAAATAGTCTATCTATCTCTTCACAATTTACTTCCATAAAATCCGACACAAATTCTGCCATTTATAACCTCTATTTTTTAGTTTTGTATAAAGATATAAATTTTTTTACAAAAAAACAAGATTTTTGTGAAAAAAAAGAGATTATTTACCTTTTTAAAGGCAAAAATGGACACCTAATTCCTAAATTCCACTTTAATATCTGGCAAGTCTAGGAATGGTTCGGAATCTTTGGGGATTTCTATGTCTACGTCTTTTATGTAGGTGGAGGGGTCAAAGCTGATGCGGTATTTGCTGCCGGGGATAAGGTTGCCCATTTGCAAAATGCCATCTTTGCTGGTAAAGGTGGAGCGTCTCTCTTGGGCGTTGGTGACTTTGCCATCCGGGCCTATTTGCGAGAAGGCGGCGTAATAATTGCTCAAATTGCCATCTTTATCTCTTAGGCGAACCTGCATAAACACGCGCATCTCATTGCCCAGGCGCAAGGCATAGCCCTGTTTGTATGCGCCCATAACGTAGTACCTGTTTTGATCAAGATAAGTGCCCAAGGGCATATCGTTTAAGCGGATGTTCATTGTATTGTAGTAGTAAGGCCCTATGCTGTTTTTGTAAGCCGCGCCAAAGGGGCCGCTGTGGCTCAGGTCGCTGTCGTATTCTTCTGAGTAATTTATACGCACAACGGCACCGCTCAGGGAGTTGTTGACATCCGTGAGTATAAAGCCCCCGCGCACAGGCCGCCCAAATGCCCACAAGCCGTCTGCAAACATAAAGGAGGTAGCAAACCTTGCGTTTGTGAAATTTCCCTGGCTGACTTTCCCGGAAATACTTTCGCGACGGGAGTAACTATGGCTGGCACCTATTTCCGCACGGTTCAGGTAGTAAAATGCGTTTAAGTTTGCATTTATGTTCTTGCTTATGTTTGTGTTCAAATCGCCTTGAGAGGTTACACCCGCGGAATATCTCTGCCCCATATTGTAATTGCCCCCATCCGACCATCCCCATCCCAAGGAGGTGCTTCTGCTCCATTCGTGTTCGCTATACCCAGGGATTTCTATATATTTGGGTTCATAATAATCATAATAATCATCATATTCAGGGTCATAATAGGGATTTTCCAAAGACTGCGAGTTAGTGTTATGGGAATAACGGCCTAAGTCGTTGGACATTGTAACATAGTGGTTGTCTATCCCAAAACCATAGGAGGCATTTAGGGCAAAATAATAAAAAGATTCGCTTTTGTTGGTGTGGGCACTCAGAGAAGCACCCAAAGAAAGCCCAAATATGCTTTGAGAGACGGCTATCCCATAGCGATAATCATAAGGGTTTGGGGATTCCTTGCGGTTAAAATAAATTCCGGCATTCACAGATACAAGGTCTATGCTAATGCTGCTATAAAGCCCCGCAAATTCGGCGGATGGCACGCTTTGTGACGAAAATAAAGCTGTATTGTAATATGGATTCTGAAAATATCCGGTTAAGGAAAGGCCGGAATTGCTCAGATATTCAAATGAGCAGTAGTGCCTCAGTTCTGCTCGCGTGCCTACGGAAGAGAGCGAATCCCCTTGATTTATAGAGCCTTGAAATTCCGTGGAGCCTAAGTAATTCAAATTTTGGAGCAATAGGCTTGTCATAAAGTTTTGCCGCGAAGCCAAAAACGAAAAGCCAACGCTTAAGTCGTGGAGCAAACCATAAGCGTATTCGGCGGTGACGCCGGGTTCGCGTGGGTGGTATTTATAGCTCGCAGGGTTAGGGACAGAGCTTCGCCTTATGCCAGCGTTTAAAAAGCGGCGGGATTCCCCCTTTCGCATTATGCCACCCTCGCCAAGCTCAAATTCATATTTAACCTCCTGCACGGTGCCATCCGGCTGTGGCACAAGAACCTGCACCAAGTTTGCGCCGGAATGCCCGGGAAAACCGCCTATCTGGTGATGACCGGATGGCAAAAACAGGCGGCGGTTCAACCTGCCATCTATATAAACTTCCACATAAGAGGCTTTTGCCAAAAAGAAATTTATTTTGTGCTGCTCCATTATCCTATCGCGGGCAAAGATACGGTCGCTGTGTTCCAAGCGAATTCCGCCTACTTCCCCAACATCGCCCAAAGTAAGCCGTGTGTTTTTTGAGAGAATATCCTTAATCAGCCTTAAATCGCCACGCCTGAGGTTATCCCTGGTTTTTTGCCCATAACGCAGTTCCCTAAAAGAGCCGCTGCCTTCCAACACAAAACCGCCAGCAGCTATAGCCGCATCCGAATATAAAAACACAGGACTTCGCAAGCAATTTTTAAAATCACCGCATCCAAAGGATTCAGTTACAAGAAAATTTGAATAAAGGGAAAAAAACGCGGGTTCTATAAGGGTTCCCCGTGGCTTAGAGTCTCTGCTCAGGTTTAAGATTTGCAATTCCTTTATATCCGCTGGCAAATTGATATGCAGTTCATATATATTTTCGTCAAGGTTCACCTCAAAGTTCAAATCCTTTAAAATGTCGCTGTTAAAGTGGCCGTCAGTGCCATTTATCCTGGGGCGTTCTTTTGAGAGCAGAATAGTGTCTAAATATTTGGAAAAGGGCATGGAATAAAAATCAAATGAAGTAAAAGCGGAATCATAAAAAATTTCCACATTCCCAAAATTGTTGCCGTCCGCAAAAAAACGCACCATAAAATAATGCGCTCTTTCAATCTCCGTTTTAAAAGCCGCCTTGAACAGGTCTTCGTAGCTCATCTTTCCCAAATCCTTTTTTTTAAAAGGCTTGGGTTGGGGCTGGGCGGCAGGTTCTTTGGGCTTGGATGTGTCTGCTTCTTGGGTATAATTTTCCGGTATTTGCAAAGTATCCGCTGTCTGGGCTTGGGCAAGCCCTATAAGAACTGCTATAATCAATATTATCAGTTTGTGCCCCAGCGGAATTCCTTTTCTGTAAGTGGTTTATTGTGCTTAAAAATAAATCTGCGTTTTTGCCCTGGCATTATGGAATTGCCTATGCCGGTTATATCCGTGATTTTTTTGCCGTCTGCCATTATATAGATATGTTCTGTGGAAACCCTGCCAGAGCTTTTGTTTTCCACTATAACCTCCACTTTGCCGCTATCCAACGCCTTGGAGGATACAAAGGTGAGTGAGCCGGATTTATTGACCTCCAGGGCTATTATGGTTTGAAAGGCAACGGTCATGGAGATATCCGTAGCTACTTTCCTTCCTGCTTCTTCCGGGAAATCAAAGGGAACTTCCTTGGCATAGAGGATATAGGCTTTGTCTGCGGTTATGCTCCCTTTGCCCCTTAGAACCACCTGTGCCCTTGCCTTGCCGCCGGGGTAAAGCAGCACCTGGGATGGATATATCATAAAATCATCAGTTTTTAGCAGGGAATCTGCCATCAGCTCGCCGTCTAAATCCAAAACTCGTTTATGGGCGGTCAATTCCACGGCTACGGGAGAGCCTCCTGTATGGGTAAGTTCAACCCAGCCCACCCTTTCCCCTCTGTTCACTTTGAGTGCCAAAACTTGGGGTTCAATGGTAAAGCCAGCGCAAGCTGCCTGTGCAGCTATCAAAATCATGGGGATAAAGAGGGTTCTTTTCATTTTTTTCCTTATGGTTTGGGTAGCACATCAAATGAGATTCTTCCTTTAAAGGTCCCGGCTATAGCTTTTCGCGCATCCCAAGAAGCCCATAGCTCCATGTTGTATTTTTCTTGCACATCTTCATAGAACTCTATGTTTTGGATGCAGTTTTTGCCCCTTTTGGCTAATTGCAGGTCTATGGTTTCCCAGCCATTGGTTTTAGTTTTTACGTATTTCAGCTTTAGGGCGTTAAAAGGGAGGACGTTGCCACGGCGGTCTTTAAATTCGCTGCAATCTTCAAAGGTAAATTGCAATATAAAAGGTGTTTTAAGGCTATCCCCTGTTAGAGAAAAGCGCCCTATAAGCTCTTCATTATAGGTTCTGGGATGCTTGGTAATATGCTCGCTGTAAACCTCGCTGATTACGGGCAAAGCGGCAAAAGCTGGAGCCAAGCAACACCAAAAAAAAAACTTAAACATAACAAAAATCCCGCTTAGAGCGGGATTGCGGGTTAGAGTATATTAGTACTTAGCAACAAGGTTAAATACAAGATTGTTTTTGTATGTGCCATTAGGGGAGGTCAGGTCATCTTTCTCTACCCCTATAATTGGGGAGTTTGCGGCTGCGGCACTGACATATAGAGCTGCGTAAATGCCAATCCAAGCAGTATTAGCCACTTTTGCAGGTATGGTTAGGGGGCCGTCATCAGTAGCACTAGGATAGCCAGCCTCACCATAGTTTAGTGTAACAGACTGATTCTGAGTGGCATCGGTACCCCCTGACGTAATCATGTTTGCTTGTTGGATTCCAGTAGCAACACCCAAGGCTTTTGCGATAGAAGCAATGGCAGTTGCTCCAGTTGCTGCTATAGTGTCAAGTCTCCCGCCTGCAGTGGTGCCAGCACCTGTAAGGGAATTAGCTGGGGCGGTAGCGCATGGCGATGTTGCTGTAGTAGCACTAGCTCCAGAACCAGTAACTGTTACAGGTTGATTCCCTAAGCAAGCATATAAAAAAAGTCTAGCTCTAGCCGGGGCAGTAAGGGTGCCGCCTATAGCTTTCAAAGTATCGTTACCCTTCAGCAGGAGGTTTGCCTGTGCTGATTGGACCGTTACATCCCATCTACCTGCATTGGTTTGAACATGAACCGCACCTATGAACTGAGGGTTTAGGGAGCCAGTACCAGTACCGCCGCTTTTCTGAATCCAGTTAGCTGAGCCCCAGTCCACTGGATATAGATCCATAAACCAAGCTTTGTCAATAGTGACCGTAGGCTCAATTTTGGCGCCGTTGGAACAAGCAGCACCTTGAGCACATTGCGCACTGGCGATGGTGGTGGCTAGAAAGATAGCGGCAACCGCTATCAGGGGTTTGGTAAACTTCATAATTTTTCTCCTATGGTTATGGTTTACAGTCGTAATATAGTCATTTTTTTGACAAAACTTTAAAAAAAAATGAAAAAAATGAAAAATAGTCAAATTCCCCCACATATTTAGTGTTTGCACAAAAAAAAGGCACTATTTTGGGGGGAAAGCCGGGCGGGGGGTTTTGTGTTGGTTCAGCCTTATATTTCTATATTTAAAACATGAATGAAACTTTCAATTTTACAAGCGAAGGCTACAGAGAATATGCTAATAGTATGGAATATTCTCATAATTCCCGTATGCGGCCAGATAACCAAGATATTTTTGACTGGCTGATGGAAGATAAAGAAAGCATGGAAAAAGGCGCTATTGGCGAAACTATAGTAGAAACTTTGCGTTCCTTAAAATAATTTATGGCTAATAAACCAGAAGAATTCCCACAATTTTCTGTACTTTCTGAACAGATAATAAATGATAGATTTAAAAAATTAGCAGCCTATATGTCCAGCATTCCACAAATATTAGGGCTTTCGGACATACAAGTTAATTCTAAAAGCATTGCTCAAATAATAGATAAAGTTGAAAAACGTAGGGTATATTTTCATATATTCCACAATGGAATGAAAATGGGAGAGTTGAACGAGTTTGCTCTTTACTGTTTTTGGATATTGAAACTTTGTCCTTTTAAACATCCTTCTGTTGATAACGGCGAATTAAACGCAAAAATTTCTCTGAGACTTTTTATAGATGTTATATATTCAGTTGCTTTTAGGCAAAATAAAAAAGCTAATCTTGAAAGCAAAATTATTCAGTCAATTTACTATTCATTTCGTTTCAGAGATTTGAGCAAAGAGTCCATAATGCTAATGGCAGAAGGTTTGATTTTTTAAATTCACATAATGTTTTTCTGCCCAAAAGCCCTTGCCATTTTTTGCATCTCTTTTTTGGGGATTTTAAACTCAGCGGCAATCTGTTCCCATTTTGCAACATTTCTTTTCACAAGCTGCAAATACTCTTTTGCTGCTTTGGAATGGACACGAAAATAAGGAGCTACAGCCAATGCCAAGCCAAAATCCAGCGAGTTGTCGTTTTCGCTCACGTTAAGCGCAAGGCCTGTTGCAAAGGGGTCTGGGTTTATGTCGTAAGCGGGTGCCAAATTCCAGCTTTTGTTTTTGCCTAGAATAAAAGCGTGGTTTCGCAGATGGCAATCGCTGTTGGAAACCGCAATGCTAAAGACAAGCCGCTGCCACAGCTCCTTCAAATCCGCATTTACGTTGTTGCCTCGCTTTATTATAAATTCAGCAATTTCAAGCCAATTGGAATTTTCCGCATTGCCATCCGAATATCCGAGCATGGTCATTGCGCTTGCGATATGCACCTTCCTTTTTTTATTTCTATCAAAACGGAGCGTTAAAAAAGTGTGGTATTTTGAAGTGCATTTTTTTATGAAAAAATCGCTTACGGCAATTCCGCACATTTTTGCCAGCTTGCAAACCACAGCTTCCCACGCCCCTTTGTCTATATCGTCTTGCTTGCTTGGGAATTTTGCAATCCATAAATTGCCTTTTTTATCCACTACATTTGCTTTTGGCCTTGAACCGCCTAAAGAAGAGCCGGGAGCCACCAGCATTTGCAGCCATTTTTCCTCTGCGCCTTTTTCGTCTTCAAATTTTAAACTCGATTCTTCCAATTTGTTTAAGCTGGTTATGGGCGGCGTTGCCAAATTTGCATCGTTGTCCAGAAATGGGCCATAAAAATCGGTTTTGAACCTGAGCGCACCCATTCTGTTTCCGTCAAAAATCCCTAGCAGATAGTCGCTTTCCAGCAAGGTTTTTTCCAGTCGCTTTTCCTTTTTTGCAATCAACGCCTCTCTGCGCCTAAGTAGCAGCCTACCCCATCTGTCCGGTGCGGAATCCAAAAATATCCCAAAGTTCGCTTTTCCGGAACGCAAGTATTGAGAGCCGCTAAACTGCCCTAAATCTGGGTCTAAAAAGCGAAAAGTCTCATTTTTTACATATTCGTCAGATGCCCTGAAACTGAAAACCTCCTTGCCGCGCACAATGGAGCAACGCAGAGCGCCTATAAAGATAAGCTCATCGCTATCAAAATAAACAAAAATTTCCCTTTCTCTATTTTGCATCTTTGCTCCTTGCACGCTTTTTTACCAAAAGCCCAGCGTCTTGCATACGGTAGCCCATCAAATCGTCTTTTGCAATTAATAAAAGGTCTTGTTCCAACCCAAGCGCAAAAAGCGTTTTGGCAAGCGTGGAAATAGCAGCACCGCCATCCCCGTGTTCCAGCCTTATAAGCGTGGTACGGGCAATGCCAGCTCGCTGCGCTAGCTGTTCCACAGGCAAATTTCTCCGCAAACGTGCGAGTTTTATCTGCTCGCCCATAGCGCGCAAGAGCATTTCCTGTTTTGGCAATAAAATCATTTTACTCAATCTTGGCATAAATAATATCCTCTATACGCTATAATATAGTAAATTTTTATATTGTATAGAGGACTTACAAAATATTTTCTAAATTACACATCATGTCCTTCCCAACGCTAGCCCTAATCCTCAGCAACCTGCCCCGCTGGCTGGGAAAACTTGTGTTCGCATCGCTTTACCCCATTTACTTGATTAAATTCAAAAAGGAAAGGGCTTACATCTCGGAGCGATTGAAAAAGGCTAATTTGCAGACAAAACCACGCGAGGTGTATAAAAATCTCTTTTGCAACGGCCTCTCAAGTCTGCGGTTTTTGCGTAATAAAAAAGTTGCTGTGAAATTTGAAAATTTGGATTTGGCACAAAATGAAATTGGGAAAAATCCCGTTGTTTTTGCGAGCATTCATCTAGGGGCGTTTGAAATGCTGCATAGGGGGGTGGCGCAGATTGCGGGAGCAGTTATGAATGATTGCCCTGTGAATTTAATAGTTTCTGAGTTTAGGAATAAAAATTTAGATGCGTATTTAACACGCATAAGAAAAACGCAAAATATGAAAATCGTAAAAGATTATGAGGTTTCTAAAATACTCAAAAATGTTATCCGCAATAAGGAAATTATCGCCATCATGGCAGACCAGTCAAAACAAGGTGCGGAGCATTTTCAAATTTTAGGCGACAGCGTTCCTCTGTTTTTTAAACTGCCGCTTATGGCTCACAGGCTGGGCGCAAGCCTTGTGTTTTTTAGAACTTTTAAAAAGAACAACGAGCATATAATAAAATTTGAGCGAGTCTATAAACCGCAAACGGAAATTGCTCAAAATGAAATTGCAAAAATGTTTGAGAATTGGATTTTGGAATACCCCGAACAATGGGCTTGGAATTATAAGTGGAGTTCTGATTTATGATACTCATAATCTCCCAAGGCTGCTCGGTGAATTTGAGCGAGAGCGAGCAAATTGCCGGATTGCTGGCAAAAAACGGCTTTGAGGTGAAATTTGAACCCAAAACAGGGAGCCGCAACAGCCCCAAAGCCATTGTTTTAAACCTCTGCACCGTTAAAGGCGATAGTTCCGCGTTAAAAGCGGTAAGGGTTGCAAAGGAGAATTACCCCAAAACGCCTATGCTCGTCACCGGTTGCACAACCCCAGAGCTGGTAGCCTCGTTGCAAAAAATGGACAAGGCAATTTCCGTGGCAAGCACACACGCGGTGGAGAGAATTCCCGAAATCGTTAAAAAAATGCTCGCTGGCAAAACAGTTTTAGATTTTGAAAAAGAACATTCCCCCAAATTGGGGCTGCCAAAAATTCGCAAAAATTCCATTGTGGGGATAGTGAGCATAGCCGAAGGCTGCATGGACGCCTGTTCCTTTTGCTCAACTAGAATGGTGAAGGGCAAACTCAAAAGCTACGATGCTTTGAAAATAGCGGAGGAAGCAAAAATTTTAGTGGAAAGCGGCTGCAAAGAGATTTGGCTAACCGCCCAAGACGCTGGCTGTTATGGCTTTGACTCCGGCACAGACTTAGCCGAACTAGCTATGCAAATTTTATCCCGCGCAAAAGGCGACTACCGCATAAGGGTTGGAATGGGGAACCCTCGGCACATTTTGGGCTATGCGGAAAAATTGGCGGAGGTTTATAGAGATGAAAGGGTGTTTAGATTTTTGCACCTGCCTGTGCAAAGCGGCAGCGACCGAATTTTGCAAGCCATGAAACGCAAACATTCCGTGGAGGACTACAGAAAGCTGGTGGAGTTTTTCTATTCCGAATTTAGCGACTTTGCCATTTCCACAGATATAATAGTGGGCTTCCCCGGCGAAACCGAAGATGATTTTAAACAGAGCCTTGACTTGATAAAATGGAGCAAGCCAACGGGCTGCAACAGAACCCGCTTTGTTCCACGCAAAGGAACGCTCGCGGCTAAAATGCCAAACCAAATCCCAAGCGAGGAAAAATACGCACGCAGCGCGGAACTCACAAAAGTTTTTAGCGACGTGGCTTTGCAGAACAATTCAAAATACATAGGCACCGAACAGAGCATTTTAATAGACGAAATTGGCAAAAGAAATTCCTGGCTCGGCAGGGCAAACAATTACAAGCCAGTCGCCGTTCACGGTGATTACAAAATCGGCGACAGAATAAACGCAAGGATTAAAGCCGCAGAAACTTTTGCATTGATAGGAGAAGCGTAACTAAAGAGCCGCAGTTAGTTCTCCGAGCAAACAATTAGAGCATTCCCCCGTTAGCCCTGCGGACGGAAAAAACGGGGGGAGGAATTATGATTTCGTTAGAAAGCATAATTCAGGGGGGTGTTTAGTAAGGAGCGAAGCGAACCGTTTGCGAGGGGAAGCGTAACTGCGGTATGGATTGCGTAGAGCAATGCAATGTTTAGAAAATTAAATCCTCTGCTGGGAATAAATAAAATGGTGTATCGGCATAACCTAAAATTACCACATCGGGTTTATTCGCAAGATAAGTGTCCAGCAAATCTGGAGGATTGTTATAATAAACTTCCTTGAAAATCGGGGCTAAAAACTTGCTCAAAGGCATATTAAAACTATCGCCGACTATAAGAATTTTTTTGCCATCCGGTAAATTGTTATTCATCGGTAAACCAAATGACGTGTATGCAATAGCATAAGTCTTATAATCCTGATCGGTATTAGATATAAAATGATAAAAATTGTCAAAACTTCCATTGCCTTCATAAAACAAATGTTTATAAGCATCTTTAAGTGTCAAGTTTAAGTCTGTTGCGTATTTTGGGCTGTATATATAAAAATCCTCTTTGGGATAAAGCGGTATAACTTTTGTACCCATTGAACCCAACCATTTTTCGACAAATTTCTCGGTAAAATTATTGCTGTCCAAGAGTTCGGTTTCCAAACCAAAGCCATAAAGCTCATTTAATTTTTCGCCTATTATTTTCCCTGCCCAAATTGAGGTTTTTACCTGCCAGTGGTGGTCTGTTTTGTAGAAAAGCGAGTGGTGAAATTCCTTGCTATTGTTATTTGCTCTTTTATGAAACTCCTTGTGCAAATCTATAACGGGAATGCCCAAGTTTTCCAATTTTGCCATGAATTCATTTTTTTTCTGCATGGTTTGGTCTTTGCCCGTTTTTGAGGCTTCGTCTTTGTCGCATATAACGTACGGGTATTGCGCATAAACCAAGGGTATGCCAAGGGAATCCAAAATATGCTTAAAATACTCTATTTTTCTGACAAAAGCATCTATATCCATTATGCTATTTTTTGGTACAAGCTGCGTTAAATAACCATCTCCCAAATCAACCACATCATTTGGTAAAATTTTGTTGCCTAAGGAAAAGTCTATAAAAATATTCATTCGTGCAAAATGCCTACGGAATATTAGAAGATCTCCGGTGTGTTTTTTAGTTCTTGATTTCATTCTTGAATAAAGATTCTTTCTTTTTATTTCCTTTCTATTGAAAAATTGTTGTTCCGTTTTTATTTGCAGTTTTTCTTTAACCTTCTCTTCAAAATTTTTTATTGCTGCATCGTTATCTTTAGCAGGTTCCAAATAATCTTTAGCATCAAAAAAAACAATATCTGTAAATCTATTTTCCACCCCATTATCTATTAAAACATTGCTAACCACAATGCGTAGCAAAATTGAACCGCAAAAAAAGAACAGAACTGCAAGTGCAAAAAATGGAAAAATGTTTTTCATAATATATCCTAAAAATTAAAGTAAATAAATGGATTATAACCGCCCTTTACAACACTCATCACGCAGAGAGAAAACAAAATTATATATGCAAAATCGGATACTAAGGCATAAGAAAATTTGGGTTTTAACCATTTAGCAATAGGGAAGCAGAATAAAATTCCCAAGAATAGGTATAATTTTAACGAATTCAGATAAAACCAAAAATCTCCACTGCCAAGTTGGTTACCCTTGCCATACATAATACATAGGTAATCCGCAGCCTCGCTCAGAGAATTTGCTCTAAAAATAGCCAGGAGACAAACAACTATCAACATAGTGTAAATATGGGCTAATGGTTTGGGGATTCTTGAAATTGGAAGCACGAATTTTTCCAAGGCTAGGAATACAAAATGACCAAAACCCCAAACGATAAAAGTCCAGTTTGCGCCGTGCCAAATTCCCGTGAGCATCCATACTGTAAACAAATTCAAAAACAGGCGGGGCTTATTAACGCGGCTACCGCCAAGCGGAATATAAACATAATCTCTGAACCACGAACACAATGAAATGTGCCAACGCCGCCAAAATTCGGTTATGCTTGCGGAAATATAAGGATAATTGAAATTTTCCAAAAACTTAAACCCAAACATCCTTCCGAGGCCTATAGCCATATCGGAGTAACCGCTAAAATCAAAAAAGATTTGCAGGGTATATGCAATTGCGCCTAGCCAAGCAAAGGCCGTTCCTATCTGCACGCCGTTGTTTAACGAGTTAAAGGCGGCATCGGCTGCCAATGCGCAATTATTCGCAATCAATAGTTTTTTGCCAAGACCAAATGTAAAACGCTTTAAGCCTTCGCAAAAATCCTCCCAAGATTCCTTGCGATTATTTATTTGGGTCTCAATGTCTGTATAGCGAATAATGGGACCTGCTATCAGAGCGGGAAATATACTGATGTAAAGAGCGCAGCTGAAAAAGTTTTTCTGCGGGCTGGCTTTCCCATTGTAAACATCTATCATATAGGAGAGCATTTGAAAAGTGTAAAAAGAAATTCCAATTGGGAGCGCAATTTTAGGGATTAAAGATTGGGAATTGGTGTTCAGAAATAACAGCCCTAGATTGTCTGCAACAAAATTGGCATATTTAAATACAAATAGCAAGCCTAAATCTAAAATTACCGCTGCAATCAGTTTTAACTTATTTATTTTGAGAGCCAGCAACCAGTTTATGGCTATGCTTGCGAACATTATGAACACGAATACAGGTTCGCCCCAAGCGTAGAAAACAACGCTCGCAAAAAGCAAAAACATATTTCTAAACCCGCGGGCCTTGAATAAGGGGTTATAATATATAGCAATTGTTATCGGTAAAAATAACAGTAAAAAAACGGAGGAACTGAATACCATAATTGACATAAATATAAAAATTTTTAGAGTTATAGTCAAGGCTTTGTCAAAAAATTTTACTAATTTAATCGATACAGGAGAAAATATGTCTCATGCAATGATGTGTACCACCACTATGCCCAATATGGAAGGCGCAAAGAAAATGGCGCGCGAGCTTGTGGAAAATCGCTTTGCCGCTTGCGTCCAGCTTATGCCCATAAATTCCATTTACAGATGGAAAGGGGAAATAGAGGACTCAAACGAAGTGCTGCTGATAATAAAAGCACCAACTTACCACCACGAGGTCTTGGAAAAAGCCATTTTAGAGCGGCATCCCTACGAGCTTCCCGAAATTTTGTTCTTTAAAGGCGTAGGTGCGTACCCCCCTTATTTTGAATGGATGGAAAATAGCATAACAAATAAAACCCCCCCTTGAATGGAGATTTCTTACAAAATCTCCATTCCTCCCCCCGTTTTTTCCGCCCGCAGGGCTAACGGGGGGAACTCTATAGCTGAATTTCACTACTTAACCCTTGACAAAGGTTTTAAACATTTCTATATTTATAAGCCCTGCCAAGAGGTAAAGCTTCCTATGCCTTTTGGTTAAACCCTTGAAATGCTTGCAAATAGGTATTTTGGGTAGTCAAGAAGCAATAACCTTCTGGGAAGAAGAGGTATAAAGTATGGCAAAAGAGAAATTTGAGCGAACCAAGCCGCACTGCAACATCGGAACCATTGGCCACGTTGACCACGGCAAAACTACCCTTACCGCAGCAATCTGCACCACGCTCGCCGCCAAGGGGCTTGCG
>Ga0268262_10003711_pt1 | contig 16318 bp, 16 predicted proteins | sample TergutNc150P3_FD_190354 | JGI IMG/M metagenome (GOLD analysis project Ga0268262, IMG submission 190354) | Nasutitermes corniger P3 segment gut microbial community from laboratory colony in Florida, USA - Nc150 P3 (SPAdes) (version 2) | ecosystem: Host-associated > Arthropoda: Insects >... | reverse complement strand
TTGCTGGAATGTTTGATATATTTCATATCGGTCATTTGTCCGTATTGAAATTAGCAAAGAAAAAATGTGAATATTTAATTGTTGCAGTTGGTACTGACAGTTTTTACCGAAAACGTAAGAAACGAGAACCAATAATACCATACACAGAAAGACGAAAAATAGTTGAAGCAATACGTTATGTAGATAAAGTTGTTGCGGAAACCAATTTGGATAAAATTGCTGATTATCATAAATATCATTTTGATGTAATGTTTGCAGGTGAAGATCACAAAACTGAAGAAGTATACGTAAAGGCAACAAAGGAATTAAAGAAATTTGGCGTCAAAACTATTTATACAAAAAGACACAAAAGAAGTTCAACATCACTAAGAAAATATTTTGAGCTATAAACTAAACCAGAGTAGATAGGAGAAAAAAATTATGTCCTGTTCAAAGTGCAAATATGAATTGAAAGACGATATGAACTTTTGCCCACGGTGTGGGACAAAGGTTGTGAGTGCAGTCTCTGCTAACATTTTCATTGACCCAAACGGCAGGAAGTATGAAACCGTAAAGATAGGCGAGCAAATATGGATGGCGGAAAATTTTGATTATGATGAAGAAGACAGCGTATGCTATGATAATAACAATGCTAACGGAAAAAAATACGGAAGGCTTTACACTTGGGAAATGGCTATTAATGTTTGTCCCGAAGGTTGGCATTTACCGAGCAATGATGAATGGGATAAATTATGTAATTATGCATATGGCATTATCCGCACAGCTCACACAAAAAACATACAAGTGAACCAAAAGTTAGGTAAATATTTCAAGGCAAAAGAAGGTTGGAATAGTTATGATTATAAAGGAAAATTCGGTAACAGTGAAAGAAAATCTGGCAACGGTGAGGACAAATTCGGCTTTGCAGCATTGCCCGGTGGCTACTACGACAATTCGAGGGGTTGTTTCGAATGTGTTGGTGAATGTGGCTATTGGTGGAGTTTTACAGATTCTGGTATACATGACATAGACCATTTTCGTCATCCTAAGAAATTCATACTCCCTACAGATGCTTACTACTACTATATGTACAACAATGAAGACTATATTAGTCAGAACAAAAGTTCTAAAATGCATATGCGTAGCGTTCGTTATGTTAAGGATTGAGTAGCGAAACTGAGCAACTTGTTTTTCTATTCGCAAGTCGCTGGGGTTGAACCAAAGTAGATAGGAGAAAAACGGCTAACGCAAGGCTTTCACTGCTTTCAAAGGCAGATTAGTGTAGCGAGCCACAAGTGCAGGCTCCACGCCATCACCAAGCATATTGCGAGCAATTTCATTTCTGTTTTTCTTAATGCCCCTAATCTCGCCTTTCTCCTCGGCATAAGCAACAATCGCTCTCTGGTCGTGTCTGTTCATCATAGCTGCCTCATACTGCTTGAGTTCTCTCTCCGTAAAATTAGAAATTCTTGCCACCTCGAAAATCTGCAAAAGCTCCTTCTCCTTGAAACTCTTGGGAACCACTTTGAGCTTATGACCATTTTTGAGAGAAAAAAGAATTTTATCCATAATCGTTTCACATTCGCTCTCTTTCTTCTTAAATCTAGGCAAAATGACATATATCATTTGCAGAATATCGTAGCTGATTTCAGGGTGCTTGTCGTTCCTCAGGGACAAATACTGAATCACCTCTGTGCAATTTTTCCCAAAGTCAAGCTCAAACTCCAAGAAGCTGATGGAATAGAGCTTGGGAATATTGAAATCATAGTCTTTCCCTTTCACCGCAAGACCGCATACAATTATGCAAAGATAAAAGAAAGTCCGTTTTATGAAATGTTTTTGCCCTTTAACCTGAACTTCCACAACAAACCTTGTACCTGTGGCATCACTGCAATAAACATCAAATACGGCATCTCTATTGAACCTCGTTTTTCCAAATAGTTCGTGGTTAATGTTGATAACCTCTTTGATAGGACTTTTCAGCTTCTCGGCAAGAAAAGTATTGAGCAGGAACAAAAGCAGTTCCGTGCTTCGCTCGTTAGCAAATGCTTTTTTGAAAGTGGAATCCAAAGTGAGCGGAGCAAACCGCGGCAGTTTTTTGGGCATAGTAATCCTCGTGGAAAAAATGTATGTGATATAATAAAACCGCTACCTTGCAGAGCGAATGTAGAAAGGAGAAATATAGAAAATTTGAAACACATATATCCAGCAATCGGGCAAATAAGTCTAACAGACATTTGGTAAAGGTTTTATAGATGGGCGTTTATTACTATTCTGGTAATCGGGGTTCTGACAAAAGAAATTTTCTACATTCCCTCCATTAGGGAATATTCTTTACCTACATTCCAGTCGCCCTAATGCAAAATTTCGTAATTAGGAGATAGCGTTATGGGCAAAAAAGAAACCGAAGTTGCGTTCATAGAATCTCGAATTTTTACAATTAGGGGCTTGCAGGTTATGCTAGATAGGGATCTTGCTACTATGTATCAAGTTGAGGTTAAGAGATTAAATGAACAAGTACGAAGAAACTTTGAACGGTTTCCAGCGGATTTTTGTTTTCAACTAACTGAAGTAGAATTTAAAGCTCTAATTTTGAGGTCGCAAATTGCGACTTCAAATAAACGTGGAGGCAGAAGATACCTACCTTATGTTTTTACAGAACAAGGAATAGCTATGCTTTCTGCAGTATTGCATAGCGATACAGCAATTAAGGTTAGTATTCAAATTATGCATGCCTTTGTTAAAATGCGTAAAATTATTTCTTACAATATGGGACTTGTTCAAAGAATTGAAGGTTTAGAACAAAAACAAATAGCGACTGATAAAAAGATAGACGATATTTTCAACGCTTTGGAAAGCAATGAGGCTATTCCAAAATGTGGCGTGTTTTTTGATGGACAAATTTTTGATGCTTATGTTTTTGCGAATAAAATCATTAAATCGGCAAAGAATTCCATCGTTTTGATTGACAATTACATAGATGAGTCTGTTTTGACAATGTTAGGCAAAAAATCCAAAAATGTAAAAGTTACTTTACTTACAAAAAACATATCAAAACAATTAGATTTAGATGTTGCAAAATTCAATCAGCAGTACTCGAATATGGAAGTAAAGGCTTTCAACCTTAGCCACGATAGATTTTTGATTATAGATAACAAAGATATTTATCATTTGGGAGCAAGTTTGAAAGATTTGGGTAAGAAATGGTTTGCTTTTTCTAAAATGGAAAACGAAGGGTTATCTCTGTTGGAAAAGATTAGAGAATATTCCTCACCCACATTCCAGTCGCCCTAATGCAATTAAGTGGCCCACCGCTAGCCAGAAGGCAAGCGGTGTTGCTTTGGGTTGAGAGCGTTTATGTATGGCTTTTTGTTGGGGCGTTTTTTGGATTTTTTTGTGGAGATTTGGAATTTATGATGGAAGATTTTAGGTTTAGAATTTGTGATTGTGGTGACACGAACCTTGCCCAAGCCCTTGTGTTTTCCCCAAGGGTTTGGCGTGGCAACCGCAAGGGTTGCCCCTACGGAGCGGTTGGGCGAGTTTTTTAGTTGACATTCCTGAAATTTTTTATTATATTATAGGTAGAGCCATGAATTTCATTTCCGTTTCCAGCCAAATTGGTCGACTGAACCGAAATGAAGTTCAGGGCTTTTTCTTTGTCTGCCCAGATTAGCAAGTTATCCTTGCTGTTTATCCAGTCAAATACTCCGTAAACATTGTCTTTGGGATAAATACTACGAATGTCGTTTATTAACGCATTGTTCCGCCCTCGCCCTTTATGCTGCAACCTTATAATCACGACATAGTTGTTACCTTTGTATTGCAATTCCACGAGTATTACTTTGCTTCCGTCTCTTTTTGTACGTTCAAAAACCATAATAGGCTCGTTTATCGCCTTCGGTAGGTCTTTCAATCCCTGCAAATCAAAAGGATGCTTGTAATCTAAGCTTGCCTTTTTTGTCAATCTATCAGAATTTAGCTCAATCGGCAAATTAGTCAAGCCAGCAGATAGCAGGCTTGCCCCTGGATAGCCTAAACCATAGATGTGCCCCTTCGGCAGGGTTCCATCTATTTGCCTTTGCAATTCGTTATTGAACTGGTTGTTTATCTCTTCTAATTCCATTTTTTTCCTCGTTACCTATTAGACGTAAAAAAACGGAAAAAAATCCAAAAATGTGCATTTTTTTAATCAAATACCCTCCTATCCAAGCTACCCCTTGCCAATAACGGAATTTTTTACTATATTCTAAACGAATAGTTTTATTTATTGGAGTAATATCAGTGGCTGCTAAAAAAATGGTTCCGCCAAACAAATCTTGTTTAAAAAGATTGCGCCAAGCCGAAAAGGCAAATGCCGCAAATCGTTCCACACGTTCTGCCATTCGCACAAGCCTTGGCATAGTGCGCAAAGCACAGACCAAAGAAGAAGCCCTTAAAGAAGTCCCAAAGCTCTTTAGCATGATGGACAAAGCCGCTGCCAAAAGCCGTGCTGGTTTTAGCAAAAACCGTGCCGCTAACTACAAGGCAAAGGTCGGGCATTTGCTGAACAAGCTCTCTGCCACCCATAAAGCTTAGGTAAAATAATGTCCTTGCCGCCGCTGAACAGGCTCCGTAAGGGCGTAGTGTTTTTTTCATTTGTTTTTTTTTGTTTTGTTATATACCGTTTGTTTTTTTTTGAAACCGAAAGCGAATTGACTTTGCCAGAAGAGGAAATTCAGCGCGCACGTACGGAAATGTGCCTTTTAATTGCTTCCGGTGGACCTGTGAATGTAGATACCGTTTTCTATTTGAACAACAGTTTGAATAAAATTTTCGCATATTCTTATTTAGCATCTGATTTTGATGTATCTGATACTATATGGCATATATGGTATTATGGTTCCGATATAGTGAAAAAAACCGTATGCTTGGTAGAAAATTCAACCTGCTTCAGTTCTCTTTTGGCAGATAGCCTGCAAATAGGAAATTGGAGCCTTGATACTAGGCAAGGAAATATTTTATTGAATGTTAGGCAGTTTAAAGTTGAAAAGAAATAGCATATTTGGAATTGCAATAGCAATCACCTTTGTCGCTTGTTCCATAGAGGATCCAAGCCTTACGGAATTTGATTTGCAAAAAATACGTTTTATCAATGATACCACCGTAGTTATAGGCGTCACTCCTTTTAATGCTTATTTTACAGAACCCGAACCAAATACCCACGCAGACAAACAGGCAAATTTGTTCTATGCCATGAGCAATGGCGACACAATGAAAGTTTCAATTTGCGAATATGAAAATACAATTCTAGCAGAGGCTTTTTTTTACAACCACGGCATAACAGAGAAAGCCGAGCGTTTAATAGGCGGCGACAGAAAAAGATTTTTTAGATGGGGCAGGCGAGTATTTATTTTTTCCTATCAATTTTCAATTTCCAAAAATTCTTCCATAGTAGATTCTCTTTTGTCTTTCATAAAAAGATTTCCAGCCGCAGACACAAGTTTAAATACGGATTCCCACAGTTTCAGCTTAAAAAACAGCAATCCCGACAAAGATTTTTCTGTACAGAGAGATTATTTTTTGGGAGTTGAAGCCCCATTCGATATGCTAGTTCGCCGCTACAGAGATTCAGATTTTTCTTGGGTTTGCGCCCGCAGTTCCGGCACCGTTTCCGAAGAAGACTGGGCAATCTACAAAACCAGACTGCAAAAAAATGTTTACGGTCCAGATGCAATGGCTTTGATAGAGAGGCTTCCAAATGGAATTGTAGCAGCAGTTTACGGAGACTTGGACAAAGCGAGAATGCAGAGTGTTTTTAGAGAATTTACCGCTTTGGTGAAGTGAAACAATTTTCTACATTTCCAAAATGCCCATAGCCCCTCTTTTCGTTTTGCTATTGTTTGCCCTTGCCTCTTATGGACAGGTGCAAGAACGCATTGCGATATTGAATACTGTGGATGACAGCAAACCAGAGCTTGATTTCACGGAATTAACCTACTTGACCAATAGTCTGCGCGAAATAGCTGTGAAAATGTTGCCCGAAAATAAATATTTTGTTATGACCTCGCAAAGCATAATAGAAATGCTGGGTCCGGAGAGAAAAGAAGAATGCAAAAACAAATGCTTGCTAGATATGGGCAAGGCAGTAAGCGCAGATTATATTGGTCAGGCGAGGCTAGGGCGTTTGGGCGGTAATTATTCCATTACTATGGAATTGTACCATATAAGAGGCAATTTAATCGGTTCTTTCAATGGCAATGCCAAAGACGTATTTGGCTTGGTAGCAGTAATAAACGAGAAAGCACCCCAAATGTTTAGCAAAATGCCAGGAGCTTCTGCTGCTTCAAAAACCGCTCCCTCTGCCCCTTCTGTTGCAAGCGGCATAAGCGGTGTGCAATCCACAGGCGGAGATTATGAGTTTGAAGGCGGGAAAAGTTACTTGGCAAGCATAGCTACCGAGCCAGAAGGAGCGATCGTAAGTTTTAACGGAGTGCCAGATTCCCGCTGCGCCAAAACACCTTGCAAATTAACTCTTGCGGAAGGCAATGTCCGCATAGTGGCAGCATTGGATCAATACGAAAGGGCAGACACAACGGTTTTCGTTAAACAGAATAACCAGAGCATAAGCATTAAGTTAAAAGCGAATTTCGGCGTATTGGAGATAAAGCCAGCTTTCTTGGACGGCATAGGCGAATATGAGGATTGGAAATTATACATAAACGGCAAGGCATATACTTCTTTTGAGAATAGGCTTTCTCCTGGCAAATACAATGTTAAGCTAAATCATATATGCTATGAAGTTATAAGTTTCGATGCTGGCATAAACAAAGATAAGCATGAAGTTTTTTATATGTCTGATCATATAAAACTAAGGAAGGGTGGCTTGGTTTTGAATGCGGAAAGGAACGGAGAACCTGTTAGCGAACCTGTTTTTGTGAATAGCAAGCAAGCTGGTGAAACGCCTTTCAGTGGCTCTGTGCCTGTGTGTGCGGAGATAGAGCTGGGCAAGGTCCGTGAAAAAGTGGATGTGAAGTTGAAGCCTAACGAGAAGGTGGAGCATACGGTGAAAAGCAACATATACAAATCTTCCATTTCCACAACCCCCACTGTTTCTGTTGCTCCTCCTGCTTCAAGTCTTAAAGATTCCAGAGACAACAAGACATACAAGATAGTAAAAATAGGCAATCAAACTTGGATGGCGGAGAATTTGAATTACAACGCGAGCGGTTCAGAATGCTATGGCAATAAAGAAAGCAACTGCCAAAAATACGGACGGCTCTATAAGTGGGAGACGGCTAAGTCGGTTTGTCCCAATGGTTGGCATTTGTCAAACGATGCAGAATGGACAATGTTAATAAATTTTGTTGGTACTAAAGCTGGAACCAAACTGAAGGCTAAGAGTGGCTGGAACAGCAATGGCAACGGTATGGATACTTATGGCTTTGCAGCTCTGCCGGGAGGTTACGGCGGTTCTGGAGGCGGTTTTAGCGACATAGGCTCCAGCGGTTTCTGGTGGAATATTTTGGAGAACTATGCCAGCTATCGGAGCATTGACTACAACAATGATAATGTCTTCAAATACGACAACAATGGATATCCCTTGCGAAGCGTTCGTTGTGTTCAAGATTAAGCGCGGCGCGCCGCTGCAGAAAATCTTATGCAGTTTACCATATTGAAAGAGAGCAAAATATGATAGATGATATAAACGATTATATTAAAAGCTATTAGAAAATAAAATTCTATATTCCCAAAATGCCCATAGCCCCTCTTTTCATTTTGCTGTTTCTCGCTCTTGCCGCTTACGGGCAGCCACAGGAGCAGAAACGTGTTGCGATATTGAACACTGAGGATGACGGTAGTCCAGAGATAGAATTCACTAATCTGAACTTCCTAACCGGAAAACTGCGAGAAATTGCGGTGAAAGTGCTTCCCGAAGATAAGTATTCCGTTATGAGCGTGCAGAGCATAATAGACAAGATGGGCTCAAAGGAGAATGCCCGCAAGATGTGCAGAGAGGCAGAGTGCATAGCTGAGATAGGCAGGAAAGTGAGTGCGGCTTATGTTGGTCAGGCGAGGCTTGGGCGTTTTGGCGATAATTTGACCATCAATATGGAATTGTACAATGCAGGCAGCGGTGTTTTAATCGGCTCTTTCGCGGGCAGGGCGAAAGATGTATTTGGCTTGGAAGCTATCATAAACGAAAACGCTCCTTCAATGTATAGCAAAATGCCTGGCGTTTCCGCGGGTTCAAAAACCGCTCCTTCTGCTCCTTCTGTTGCAGGCGGCATAAGCGGTTTGAAGAAAGCGGCTTCTTATGAGGCAGACGAGGAAAAACTGTACGTGGTAAATTTAAGTACGGAACCCACAGGCGCATTTATGAGCTTTGACGGAGTTCCAGTAACTAGCTGCCCCAAAACGCCCTGCAAGGCAGAGCTAGCTGGCGGCAATGTTCGCATTATAGCCGCATTGGAGCAGTACGATAGAGCAGATACAACGATATTCATCAAACAGAATAACCAAAGTATAAGTATCAGGTTAAAATCCAGTTTTGGTGTTTTGGAAATAAAGCCAGCTTATTTGGATAGGATAGGTCAAAACTCTCAATGGAGTTTAACCATAAACGGCAAGCCTTATTCTTTGGGTGAAATCAGTCTTTCTCCGAACAAGTATTCTGTTAAGCTGAGTCACGAGTGCTATGAGAATATAAGTTTTGATGTTGGTATAAACAAAGGCAAACGTGAAGTTTTTGATGTGGCGAGCAACATAACGCTAAAAAAGGGTGGCTTGACTTTGAGTGCCGAAAGGAACGGCGAGCCAGTAAGCGAGCCAGTTTTTGTGAATGGCAAACAGGTTGGAGAAACGCCTTTTAGCGGTTCCGTTCCTTTGTGTGCAAAAGTTGAGATTGGCAATGGAAAAGAAGTTGTTGATGTAAAATTGAAGTACAACGAAAAAATCAAATACACGCACCGTTTTAGTGCGAATAAGCCTAGGACCAAGTTAAATTTAGATTCTATGCGCCAATACTTATCCGATTCTCTGCGTCGATACTTAGTAGAAGACAGTTTAAAGAAGTTATTTACAGATAGCCGTGACGGCAAGACATACAAAATGGTAAAAATAGGCAACCAAACTTGGATGGCGGAGAATTTGAATTACAACGCCAGCGGCTCAAAGTGCTATGACAATCAGGAGAGCAACTGCAAAAAATACGGAAGGTTATATGATTGGTGGACAGCTAAAACGTCTTGTCCAAAAGGCTGGCATTTGCCGAGCGATGCGGAATGGACAGCTTTGACAGATTTTGTTGGTGCTAGAAAAGGAGGAGCCAAGCTGAAATCAACTAGTGGCTGGAACAGCAATGGCAACGGTCGAGACAGTTATGACTTTGCGGCTCTGCCAGGCGGCTGCGATTCCGGTGACAGTTTCATCCTTGTCGGCAACTTCGGCTACTGGTGGAGTGCTAGCGAGAACACTGCTAACGACGCCTACTCCCGATACATGGGCTACAGCGACGAGAGTGTACTCAGGTACAATAATTTTAAGTCTTACTTGCAAAGTGTTCGTTGCGTGAGGGATTGATAAATGCCCATGTCCCCTCTTTTCATTTTGCTGTTTTTCGCCCTTGCCGCTTATGGGCAGGTGCAAGAGCGTGTTGCGATATTGAATACTGTAGATGACGGCAAACCGGCGCTTGAGGATACGGAATTAGCCTACTTGACCAATAGGCTACGCGAAATAGCAGTGAAAATGTTGCCCGAAAATAAATATTTTGTTATGACATCGCAAAGCATAATAGAAATGCTGGGTTCAGAGAGAAAAGAGGAGTGCAAAAACAAATGCTTGCTAGATATGGGCAAGGCAATAAGCGCAGATTATATTGGTCAGGCGAGGTTAGGTCGTTTGGGCGGTAATTTGTACATCGCTATGGAATTGTACCATACAAGAGGCAATTTAATCGGTTCCTTCACTGGCAATGCCAAAGACGTATTCGGCTTGGTAGCAGTAATAAACGAGAATGTACCAGCAATGTTCAGGAAAATATCTGGTGTTTCAAGTGGTCCAATTATTGAACCTGGAATAGGTAGTTTGCAAACCGCAGGTGGCAATTACGAATTTGCTGGCGAAAGGCGTTATTTGGTAAATTTAAGCACAGAGCCTCCCGGTGCGGTATTGAACTTTGACGGAGAGCCTATTGCCAGCTGCAAAGAAACGCCTTGCAAAGCAGAGCTTCGCGAGGGCAATGTCCGCATTATCGCTGCATTGGAGCAATACGAAAAGGCAGACACAACTGTTTCTGTGAAGCAGAATAATCAGAGCATACGCATTAGGATGAAAGCGAATTTCGGGGTTTTGGAGATAAAGCCTGCCTATTGGGATGACATTGGCAGTGACGAGCGGTGGAGTTTGACCATAAACGGCAAAGCAGCCTATTCTTTTGAAAACAGACTTTCGCCGGGTAAATACGAGGTGGAACTTAGCAATAGATGTTATGAGGTTATAAAGTTTGAGGCTGGTATAAATAAGGACAAGCCTGAATTTTTTGATATGGCAAGCTACATTAAGGAGTTCGTAAAAAAGGGAGGTTTGGTTTTGAGTGCAGAAGCGGACGGCGAACCCGTTGCCGAGCCTGTTTTTGTGAATGGCAAGAAGGTTGGAGAAACGCCTTTCAGCGGTACGGTTCCGGTGTGTTCGAGAGTGGAAATTGGAGCAGGCAGGGAAGTGGTGAACGTGGAAATTAAGCATAATGCAGAAAATAAATATAAACATACTATGAATACGGAAGAGAGGAAGCGGCGTGTTAAACAGGCGGAAGAGTTAAGATTGGCGGAAGAACAGCGAATGGAATTGGAGAAAGAACGGCAAATAGAATGGGAGGAAAAACAGAATGCTTGGCACCTGTTCTTCTTAGGTGGTCTCGGCTGGGCAACTATGTTGAACTCAATAGACGCTCTTTATGGCAAAGATGGAAGTAACTTCTCTTTAGGTTTAGGTTTCTTTAAGCAACGCACTAATTTTTTCCACTTGGGGTTGAATTTAGATTTCGGTGGCTTAGGCGTTGGCAAGATGAAGAATGAATTAAAAAAAATGTATCCTGATTTGGACAGTATAGGAACAATTAGTTTGTTCGCAAAGATGGGTGCTTTTGCAAGATGGTATCCGACAAATTTCGCATATCTGTCAGTAGGAGTCTACAAAGGCAAGTATGATGGCAATTATGGAACATTTGATAATGGAGAAGTATTTTATTTTAGAGGTATCAATGCGATTGTATTCCCGGTCGGTGGAGGATTAGTTTGGTGTGGACCCTCGTATAACGCCGTGTTGCAGACGGATGATGTTACTGGTCTTTATTTTGAAACCTTGTATAACATAGTGGGTGGTCACGGAGGATATTGGTCCTTTGTTTTTGGGATTAACATTGACATCCTATCCAAAAAGCCTTCTTCCCGAAAATAGAACCCAGCTTTTTCAAATTTTTCCCCAAAGCCTTTGCAATATAGTTCATAGTACCTCCTATTTTGCTCCCAACTGGTTTAAAATTGCGGTATTGAATGATGAATTTTCTACATTCCCTAAATGCCCATTGCCCCTCTTTTTATTTTACTGGTTTTTGCCCTTGCCACCTATGCGCAGGAGCAGCAAAAGCGTGTTGCTATATTGAACACAGAAGATAACGGCGAGCCTTCGTTGGAACATACAGATTTACTCTATTTGACCGATAGGATACGTGAAATAGCCTTAAAGACATTGCCAGAAGATAAATATTTTGTGATGACCACGCAAAGCGTAATAGATATGCTAGGCTCAAAGGAAAATGCCAGAAAAGTTTGCAAAGAAGCGCAGTGCATTGCGGAAATAGGCAGGAAAATAAGCGCGGATTATGTTGGTCAGGCTAGGCTAGGGCGTTTTGGCGGCAATTTTACCATAAGTATGGAATTGTACCATTGCGCAAGAGGCAATTTGATAGGCTCCTTTACGGGCAATGCCAAAGACGTATTCGGGTTGCTAGACATCATAAACGATAACGCACCTTCAATGTTTAGCGGGCTGCCAGACGCAAAAAAAACTGTCGTTGCCGCTCCTGCTGCCACCCCTGCACCTGCACCTGTGCCTATGCCTGTACATGTACCGGCAGCACCTGTTGCTGCCAATCCTGCTCCTGCTGCTCCTGCTGCCGCCCCTGCTCCAGCTGTTCATGTTGCTGCCAATCCTGCGCCTGCTACTCCAGCTCCAGTTGCTAGAGCTGCCGCTCCTGCCCCAGTCGTTCCAGTTGTTTCGAGCTTTAAAGACTTAAGAGACAACAAGACATACAAGGTTGTGAAAATAGGCGAGCAAACGTGGCTGGCGGAGAATTTGAATTACAATGCAAGCGGCAGCAAGTGCTATGACAACAACCCTGCTAACTGTGACAAATATGGGAGATTGTATGATTGGGGCACGGCTAGAACGGCTTGCCTAAAAGGATGGCATTTGCCAAGCAAGGCAGAGTGGAAAGCATTGGTGGCATCGGTTGGCGGAGGTAAATTCTTGAAAGCCGCGAGTGGCTGGAAAAACAATGGCAACGGCACGGATGCATACAGTTTTTCTGCCTTGCCTGGTGGATCTGGCGGTTCTGAACATTTCTACTATGTTGGCTCAGACGGCTACTGGTGGAGTTCATCCGATACTGGCGACCTCGCAGATCGCTGGTATATGAGCTCTAAAAACGATAACGCAAGCTATGGCAACAGCGTTAAGAACCTTTTGCTCAGCGTTCGTTGTGTTCAAGATTAATTTTGTTTACTAAATTTATATATGCTATGGGTGCAAAGAAGTATATAGATAAGGACGTTTACGAAGCATCAGTTGAGCGAATAGATTTTATATTTAAGAATTTTGAGAAAATATACCTATCCTTCAGCGGTGGCAAAGATAGTGCGGTTATGCTCAATTTGGCGGTTGATTATATGAGAAAGCACAAAATAAGCAAAAAAATAGGCATTTTGTTTGTGGATTTGGAAGGGCAGTATAACATAACAATAGAATACATTAAATATGTGCTGCAAAAAGACAGCGATTTGTTTGATGTTTACTGGTGCTGCCTGCCCCTAAATCTGAGAAATTCTCTCAGCGTTTTTGAGCCTTTTTGGACTCCCTGGGATTTGAACAATAAAGACAAATGGGTTAGAGATTATCCCGATTATCCCTGCATCACAGAAAAAAACAATCACTTTGATTTTTTTAAAAAAAATATGGAATTTGAGGAATTTATTCGCAAATTCGGGGATTGGTATGCAGAGGGCAAAAGAACAGCCTGCCTTATCGGGATTCGCTCCGATGAAAGTTTTAACAGGTTTAGGACAATAGCCCTGAAACAAAAAAGAATGTTGAACAATTTAAACTGGACAACAAAAATCTCCAACTCCGAAAAGCTATACGCTTGCTACCCCATTTACGACTGGAGAACCAGAGATATATGGATAGCCAACTATAAATTCAACTGGAGCTACAACGGATTATACGATTTATTTTACAAAGCGGCAGTTAAGCTAGACCAAATGAGAATTTGCCAGCCCTATGGAGACGACCAGCGAATAGGATTGAATTTATTCCGCGCAGTTGAGCCAGATACTTGGGCAAAGGTGGTGAACCGCGTTAGCGGTGCGAATTTCGGAAATATTTATTGCGGAAGCAAAGTGCTGGGTTACAGAAGAATAAAACTCCCTAAGGGGCATACTTGGGAGAGCTACACTAGGCTGCTGCTCGCAACTCTTCCAAAAGCGATTGCATTCAATTACAAGAAAAAATTCACCAGATTCATAAAGCACTGGCAAAGCACAGGCTCTGCCATAAATAGCTCATGGATTCCAGAAGAAGCTAGTCTTTCTGGCAAATTTTCAACGCGGGGCAAAAAAAATCTGCCGCTCGTGATTTACAAAAAAATACCGGACAAACTTCCTTTTTGGGCAGAATCAAAAAAAATTGGACCGAGCTGGCGCCGCATGGCTATATGTATTTTGAAAAACGATCAATTGTGCCGCACTCTTTCTTTTTCTCAAACAAAAAATCAAAGGGAAAGGATGCAGAAACTTTTTGACAAATATAGTTTTATATAAAAACGAAGGAGGAATATGGAAAAGAAGGAATATAAAAGCCCCGTTTACAACGTAAGAGCTATTCCAGTGGAAAAACTGAGGGCTAACGAATACAATCCCAACAGCGTTGCTCCACCGGAAATGGAACTTTTGTATCGCAGCATAAAAGAAGACGGCTACACCATGCCTATAGTGGTTTATTACCACGAAGAAGAGGATGTGTACGAAATAGTGGATGGTTTTCACAGGTATTCAATAATATTGAAATACAAGGATATTTACGAAAGGGAAAAAGGATTGCTGCCTTGTTCAGTTATTGAAAAGCCTATAAGCGAGCGCATAGCATCCACCATAAGGCACAATAGAGCGCGCGGAAGCCATGATGTTGACCTTATGAGCAATATCGTGGCGGAGCTGGTGGAACTTGGCAAAAGCGATAATTGGATTTTAAAATATTTGGGAATGTCTAAAGATGAACTTCTCCGTCTCAAGCAAGTAACTGGAATAGCCGCGCTTTTTAAAGACCAAGAATTTTCAAAAAGCTGGGTTGTGTAATTGGAGCAAGCTGCCTATTTTATTTCAGATGCGCATTTGGGTGCCTCGCCTAGAGGTTCGGTGCCAGAACGAGAAGAGCATTTGATTGCATTTTTAAAAGGGCTAGAGGGCAAGGCTACCCATCTTTTCATTGCCGGAGATTTATTTGAGTTTTGGTTTGAATACGATTTTTATTCCCCTTCACGTTATTTTAAATTGTGTAGAGTGCTTGCGAATTTAAAGGATAGCGGTTGTGAAATAAAATTGCTCAAAGGCAATCACGATTTTGCATACAGGAATTTTTTTGAGAGAGAGCTTGGTATAGAGGCTTGTTCGCATATTATAGCAGAGCTTCACGGCAGGCGCGTTTATATTTGCCACGGAGACGGGCTTGCAAGGACAGATGTTTATTACAGGTTTTTGAGAAAAATTTTGGATTTTAAATTCAACAGATTTTTATTCAAATGGATTCATCCCGATATTGGAATGCGCATAGCTCTTTCTGTTGGCTCAAACAGCAGGCATTTTAACAAAGAACGCATAGTTCCAGAGGAGCAGTATTTGGATAAAATAAGGGAAATTATGCGAAAAAACAACTGCGATACCTTTGTTCACGGACATAATCACTCCGGTGGGCTGTGGAAAGTGCCAGAAGGGGTGGTTGTGAATTGCGGTCAGTGGCTTTTTGAGGAGAATTATTCCTGCATCTCAAAAAAAATTTGCTATTTTTACCCTTCCCTTTTAACTGAGCCAAGCTCTGCCAGCTAAAAGGTTAAACCAAAGAGCTTCCTTACGAGGTATAAAATGGCTTATAGAGGTCCTAAAGCAAAAGTTGCCCGCTCTCTTGATTTGGCGGTCACTCCCAAAACACAAAAAATTTTAGAACGCCGCAAATTTCCCCCAGGTCAGCACGGCATGAGCCGCAAAAAAAATGCCGGAGTTTATAAGCAGCAGTTGGTTGAAAAACAGAGACTAAAATTCACCTACAACATTTCCGAAGCCCAGCTAGCCAAAACCTACTCAGAAGCAAACCGCAGGGAAGGTTCTTCTGGTGATAACTTGATGGTTCTTTTGGAAACCAGACTAGATGCTCTAGTATATCGCGCAGGCTTTGCCCGCACAATTTTCGCCGCCCGCCAATACGTTGCCCACGGTCATTTTCAGGTGAACGGCAGGCGCAGTTTTTCTCCAAACCGCTTGATTAAACCAAACGATTTAATAGAGCTTCGCGAAAAATCAAAAAGCCATCCGCAAATAAAAGAAGCAATAGAAGGCGCACCAGAAGCTCCAAATTATTTGTCGGTGAACAAAGACAAAAAAGAGGCTAAGTTGGTAAACGTTCCGTTGCGTGACCAGATACCGGTGAAGCTGAATGAACAGCTTGTTGTGGAATATTACAGTAAGTAATATGAAAACCAACCGTTTTCTCTTGGTGGCTATTTTCGGATTTGCCTTGACATTCACGTTTTCTTGCAGCAGCAGCACCACTTGCGGCGGCGATGGCGAGCAAGGCGGTTCATTCAACGAAAACTCGCAGATTTACGTTAGAAAAAATGGTGTTGCCTACAAGGGCAGTGGAGATATTAAAATAGGAAACACCATAAAAGTAGGAAGCGTAACGAATGGAATTGCCAAATTGGATTTGTCTAAAATTACAATCCCTGATGAATATTTAAGTGATTTATTTAATGATGATATACAACTCCCTTGTGATGATTATCCAACGGGTATTAAAGTATTTATAGTAGATT
>Ga0268262_10003710_pt1 | contig 16327 bp, 21 predicted proteins | sample TergutNc150P3_FD_190354 | JGI IMG/M metagenome (GOLD analysis project Ga0268262, IMG submission 190354) | Nasutitermes corniger P3 segment gut microbial community from laboratory colony in Florida, USA - Nc150 P3 (SPAdes) (version 2) | ecosystem: Host-associated > Arthropoda: Insects >... | reverse complement strand
CATCAGTTTTCAAAATTTATACCTGAAGTAACAGTAAGGTATTTGGTATATACGGTCCTAACTTTTCGGAGTTCGAATATATTTTTATTCCAGCGACCAGTCCAGATCGGCATTTTTGGAAGGGTTTGCGATATATTGTTCAAAAGGTCCCCTGACATTTCCGGAAATATATACGCCCTGTATTTCAAGGGAACCAAAGTCTGTAATTTTTCCAAGATCGTCATAACAAGTTAAAACAATATCTATATTTCCGGCAGACTGACCGTTGGCATCATTTAACTTAACCTCATGGTAAGTTAACGCACAATTGAGTAGGAGGCCGCCCATTATTTGAGCGGCCGTCCTCTCACACCACCGTGCGTACCGTTCGGTACACGGCGGTTCAATGGGTTTCTGCTCACTTCACTAGCACCCATTGTTCAGCCCTTCCCGCTCCGTTCGTACTCCCTCTTCTCGGGACATCCCCCTTAGCGGTACTATGGCCTCTGCTGACTTCTGGACGTTCAGCCATACATCGCTGTATGGGTTGCTCAGGTTTTATTTACCTTGTGCTTACCATCCAGACCTCCCCAGGTAAGAGCCAGTAACCTTCGTCCCACGTGGCCGCCGCATTTACAATACAAGGTTCGGGCAGTAAACCGGAGGTCTTTATAACAGTCCGGCTTTTAGGACTTCGTTTTGTTTAGCAAACTCGTCCACCTTGCATTGCCTTCTATGCGGTTTCTGTTCGTCGGCCCGGAACTTTGCCTCCGGCTTCCTTCAGATTCCGCCTCGCGGCGGACACCCTTGCCTTTGGCTAACACTTCCTACTGCCATCCGTGTAGCGGACTTTCACCGCCAAGTTACCGCTATTATATCAATCGTCCAGACCAAACTGTTAGTAAACTTTAAGGTGTATTCGACCTTATATTGAGTGCCATCGTATGTGGTGGCATCCTCCGCTTTCCAGGTTGTTCCTCTGAGGTCAATGTTGGAGGGCTCGAGCTGAAGCTGGTCGTGCGGAATTTGAATCCCTTCAGAGGTATCGTTTTTGCCATAGCCGGATACTCTAACCTTGATCGTTTTGCCCAGATCTTGAGGCTCCCCTGAATAATAATAATTTGTCGCGCCGGAAATGGGGCTGCCATCCCTCAGCCATTGTACGGTGAAACCCTCGTCAGCTGTGGGCGTGAATTCTCTATAGTTGATTTCGACATACGCCATTAAATACAGTAAGAAAGCGGGGATTATCCTTTTTCTACTATTGGCTTCCGCCTTGAAAAAAACGCTAAACCTTTCAAAATATCACAAGCGAAAATTAGTGCTTGCATGAAATAAAAAACTTTGTGTCCTCCGCGCCTTTGCGTGAGTTTCTTCTATCTTTCTGTTGTTCGTGGACGTACCGAAGGTACACGGTTAGTGTGGTTCGTGGTAGAATTCTTCCCTCTATCTCTCAAGATTGACAACATTAACCGCGCCTATTAAGGTAGAAATATGAAGGCGCAGCGTTGTTTTCCTGTTTTACTGATCGTTTTACTGATTTTTGGCTGCAACAAGCCGGCAAAGATCACTTCCGTTGAACGCGAAGACCTTTTTACGCTTGACATCGGCAAGCTTGAAGATCAAATAGCACTTTTTAACCTTGAAGGGGACAAGGGAATCCGCCACACAGGCGTTGCCATGCGGGACGGGCTTTTTTATATCTCGGACGGCAACGGGGGGAAAATTCTCAGGTATAACTCGTACGGCGATCTTCTCTTCATGATTTATAACGAACGGACAAATCCTCCTCCTCTTACGCTAAAGCCCCTTTCGGAAGGGAGCATAGTAACCCGCTGGGCTGTTTCCTATCCGCTTTTGGAACCAGGGGAGATTACCGTAGACTCACGCAAGCATATATACGTGCGGGATTTCCTGCCTTACGAGAAGCACGGCTTTGATACCGAAAGCAAGGCCCTTTTGAACAACACGATTCTTCATTTTGACGCGGACGGCAAATTCGTTGAATCCCTGGGCAGGGAAGGCGCGGGAGGCAGTCCCTTCCCAAAGATCGAAAGGATTTTCACCTCATTCAGAGACGAGCTTGCCGTCGTATGCAGAACTCCGAACGGATGGGACACCTATTGGTTTAGTCCCGACGGAAAATTGCTGTTCATGATTCAGTTGAAATCCGACGCGCTGCCGATACCGCGTGACAGGGACAATGTTTTCCCCTCGCTGGACATGATTTTCGCCGGACCGGATTCAAGAACCCTTTATATCAAAGTGGATTATTACAGGAATACATACGACGAAACCACAAGCATCAGAACCGGAATAGATCAGGACAGCTCTGTTATCTGGATAATGAACGTTGAGGACGGCCTTTGGGAAAAATTTGTTGACGTGCCCTTTTTTGAATTTCAATATACCGAACAAAACAGGAAAGTCACTTTAAGGATGCTGTATTCACTGCTTGGAATCGTCAGGAACGGAAGGATATTTCTTTATTTTCCGGTTGAAGGCGGCTACTCCATTCTTGTGATGTCTTCGGAATTAGGAGCGGCGGGGGAGCAGCGTCAGGGCTTCATCAGGGTGGATGATGACGAGTTGCAGTTCAACGCTTTTGATCTTAGCGCCGACGGAATTTTATCGGGACTTTTGGTTGACGACTGGCAGGTAAAACTTGTGTGGTGGAGAACCGACAAATTTCTTATAGAGGGCTTTCAATAAAGGGTTTTAAATGATTTCGCTTCGATTATATTCTTTACTATCAGCCGAAGATTCAAGGGCTTTGGATAAGGAAGCGCAGGACGAATGGGGCTTTAACGTCTTTTCGCTTATAGAAGGCGCGGGCCGGCTCAGCGCCGAAGTTTTTGTACGCCATTTTGGGGAGCTATTCAAAACCAATCCAAAGATATCCGTGTTTTCGGGGACCGGCAACAACGGCGCCGACGCTATGGTAATGCTCCGCTCGTGGATTCTTTCAGACCTTGCAGAAGCGTCACACTGCGCGCTTGTTGTAAGCCGTCCTCCAAAGAGCGATGAGGTCGTCCCGTGGGCAGAAACGCTAAAATCATTGGAAAAAATGAAGGTTCCGGTGCTTGCCTGGAACGGCGAGACAGGAAAAAATTTAATCCGTGATTCAGACCTTATAATTGACGGCATTGCCGGAACCGGCATTTCAGGGCCCCTTCGCGGGGCTGCCATGGAAATGGTTCACGCGATAAACTCCCAAAAGACGAAGAAGCCTCTCGTTGTTTCGGTAGATATCCCGTCTGGAAATTCAGACGAGTGGAAGCCTGGCATGACTATAATCGAGGCAGACGTTACTTTGGCAATTGAGCCTCAAAAGAGCTGTATTTATAATCCCGCCGCCCGGCCTTACGCCGGGATTATTTTGCCTGTAAACGGAATCTTTCCAAAGGAAATAATCAACCGCTATCGTGATAATAATCGCGGCGCGGAATTGCTGGACTGGGAAAGCGCCCGCTTAAAGGTTCCGAAAGTAAAAGCATACGCCCATAAATACGAAAGGGGATGCGTGGAGATCCGCGCGGGCTCCGCCGGAACAACGGGTGCCGCCTTAATCGCGGCGCGTGGCGCTCAGGCTGCTGGGGCGGGGCTTGTCCGCCTTGTGGTGGATGACGACATTTACCCCGTACTTGCCACAGGCTCTGGCGGAATCATGGTTTCCCCGGTATCCGGCAAGTTTCAGGATTTTGAGGGAAAATTCACTCCCGACGCGATACTTCTTGGGCCCGGCTGGGGCAGGGGAGAGAACCGCGTTCCGGTTTTGGAAAAAGCGCTGCAAAAAGAAAAAGCAGGGACGCCTTTGATACTGGACGCGGATGCCATCGAGCTGTCCAAAAACGCGAAATTTAGCGGCAACGCGATTCTTACTCCCCATCCCGGCGAATTAAGCAGGTTTTCAGGAATTGAGAAAGAGGACTTGCTATGCCGCCCGGCTCCTGCGCTTTTTAAGCTCAGCCGGGAAATTAACGCGGTCATTCTTTTTAAAAGCCACGTAATCTGCATTGCGGCCCCGGACGGCCGCCTTGGGATTGTGGACGGCATGGCGGCGAGCCTGGCTGCCGGAGGGAGCGGCGACCTCCTTGCGGGAATTTGCGCCAGTATAGCCGCCAGGACGGCGAGGGGAGGGGGCTTCGACGCGTATAACTGCGCCGCCGCCGCCGCAAGCCTGCTTATTGCTGTAGCAAAAACCGATAATTTAAGAAAGCGTTTTACAGACCCGCTTGAATTGGCAGGTAAGGCGGCGGAACTGGCAGGAGAAGCATGGCTGAAAGCATGAATGAGGACAAAAAAAAATACACTCCGGCAAGCCTGGACGAGAATATCGAAAAGGAGCCGGTATTTTATTACTCAAGAGAACACAGGCTTGAAAGGGCTTCTCCCAGGGTGCGGGAACTGAACAGTGATGAATTCGGAAAGATGAGCGTAACAAAAAGACTTTTCGGTTCCCGCGGCAACATGACGACTTTTATCATGATAATCATTGCCTGCTTAATGTTAAGCTTTGTTTCAAAGTATTCGCAGGCAAAGACAAATGTAAAGCTTGGCGGCAATACTGTCACAATGGCAATTCTAAAAGAGGAAGAGTTTCTGATTCTGGAAATAACCAGGCAGGGCCCAAAGACAGGTATTGCCAATGCCGGAGAGGTTGAAATCGCCGTGTCTCCAACAAATGTAAAATCGAAAGCAAAAGGCGAAACGCCTCCTGTTTTTTATCATCGCGTTTATTTTTCCCAGACCGGTTACGAGAACTTTCAAATTTCGCTTCCCTTCGATATTGATGATAATGAATTCATTTTGCTTCTGGGAACAGCTGACGAACAGAAATCCGTAAAACTAAAAGCGAAATAGCTTAGCGACCGCCGAAAAAGCGAAACCTGGCTGAAAACCCAAGTTCAAAGGCGGCATATCCGCCGCCTGCAATCCCGGAGTATTTTACCGAATTAATATAGGTATCTCCCCTGGAATCGGTTATGGAGCTATATGAAAGAAAGAGGGTTAAATCCAGATAATCCAAAGGCGAAAAAGTTATGCCCCCGCTTCCTTTTAAATAATGGCCGTAGTAAAGATAGTCAAGAAATGTCGTGTTCCTGAGCAGATGCTCGTCCCTGTCGGCGCAGTAAATAAAAGGGCTGTAGTTAAAATTTCCGTTCAGGGAAAATAAAGTGCCAAGCCGCAATTTGATAAAAACGCCGGGAGAAAAAATAAACCAATTCTGTGAGTATTCTATCAGTTTTCCTTTCATAGGTACTTTTTGGATATCATCAGTCCAGGTCTGGCCTGGCAAAATATTCCCGAAATCGTCCTGTTCAAGGTATTGATAGTAACCGTTCTTTGCGATCCAGTAAAAATGCGTATATGAAAAATCAAGATTAAGCCCCAGAGCCATAAAATTTAACAGCGGAAAAGAATAGCCAAGCGTAAGATCCGCCGTAATTGTCCTTTCAGAAAAGTTATCATGGCGCGAATAATTGGTAAGGGCGCCGGAGTTTTCGTATTGCCAGTCCCTGTCCTCCATAATTCCCGCTCTTTGGGGAATCCCGAATTTAAATGAAAGGTTCCCGACAAAACCGTGTTTGGCAAAACTGTTTGCCGGCCCTAAATCGGCCGCCAAACCCGCATAAATAATCGGCTTCATATCCCATTGAAGCTCGCTTTCAAACATACCGCTATACGAGTCTTTATAGACAATCTCATTCGCCTGACCGTTGATCACTCCAACAGAGGGCGTAACGGAAAATCTAAAACCCGATTGCTTTTCTTCGGCAAATACAGGAGACAGAAAAACAACTATGAAGATGACAAAAACCGCGATTTTCCTTATATTGGACATGATATGAGAATAAATTGTTTTAGTGCAAATATTCAACTCTTTGTTTTATTGGCATTGGTAATGGTTTTTGCTTTTTCCTGCAACCGTTCGGCGGAAGAACAGCCGGTTATGCCCCCGGCTACCCATCCTTTGGCCAGGGACTACATAGGCTACGGCGTGGTCAATGTTTCGTTTACAAATCTGCTAAGCGAAAACAGCCCTAACGCGATTTCGCAGGGTTACATCAGGAAGGGAACGATTGTGCGCATCGTTGAGCGCGCCCAGGTCAACAACAAGGGAAAAATCGAATCGTGGGTCCTGGGGGAAAGCAATTACCAGACAGCAGGCGCCCCTTCCCGAGGCTGGCTTCAGGAGTCCGTTTTGCTTGTTTTCGACAGCGAAAGCCAGGCGAACACCGCTTCCAAAACAATGAGCCAATGAAAGAAATGGTGAAAGATATTTTGTTCTGGGTTTTGCCTCCGGTTGTGGGGGCGCTCATTGGCTACGTGACAAACGCGGTGGCAATAAAAATGCTCTTCCGCCCCTTAAAGGAAATCCGGCTTTTTGGCATACGTCTCCCTTTTACCCCCGGAATTTTGCCCAGGGAACGCCATAAACTGGCGGACAGCATAGGCCGGATGGTGGAGCATGAACTCCTTACGCCGGAGGTCTTAAGGGAGCGGCTGGCCAGAGCCGAAGTTCGCGGAAGCATAGGAAACGCCCTTGGCGGATATACCGCCCAGATGCTTGATCGGCCCCTTTCCGCGTGGCTTGAAGAATCAGGCGATTTTCCTTTGTCCGAATTGCTAAAAGATTTTTTTAATTCCTATGTTTTTGACTTTTTTTTGGAAGAGCTGTTTAAGAACCTGATCAAGGGCACAGCGCCAAAGCCGGAAAGCAACGACAGTTTTAGCCAAAAGCTAAAAGCCGGTTTCAGGGATTTTGGCGGGCTTTTTATTCCCGCAGCCAGCGGGCTTGTAAAAAGCAGCCTTGCTAAGGAAATGAGAAAGCAATCCGACGGAACAATCTCGGCGTTCAGAAGGGCGCTTAAAAGCGTTATTGAGAGGTATCCTGACCTTACTACAAGAGAGTTCCTTTCCATCGGCGTTGGCAACAAGGAAAAAGCGGATTCGTTTTTGGCCCTTAAAGCGGTGGAAGCGATGGATGAAAACATGGACGCCGCCCTTTCTTCGGTCAACGTAAAGGTACTTGTTTCAGACCGGATCAATTCCCTGGACATGCTCAGGGTGGAAAAAATTATCCTTGACGTTATGGCCGGACAGCTGAAATGGATAAATTTTTTTGGGGCAATCCTTGGCGCTTTGATTGGTTTTCTGGAAGCGCTTGTTTCTTACTTTACTCGTTACTGAACAAACCCGGAGTTTTCAAATATTTTTCCGCGCTAAAAACTCGCATTATTTTCGCTATTGATTCGTTGGTTTCAAGGCTGGCGATGAGCCTCGCGGACAGTTTGGTGGACGGAACCACTTCCAGGCTGGGAATTGTTTCAAGAAAACCGGAAGTCCCTACCGTATCGGTAACTATAATGCGGTGAATCAAGCCCTCGCCCTCAAGCCTGTTGAGCCGTTTTGCCGCCGGCGGGGAAAAAATGGCGTGTACCGCTACCAAATTGATTTCCTTGGGATTTAAAACGCTTAAGGCCTTGATAAGCTCTTCCACGGACGCCGCCGTATCTATCATATCGTCCACTATCCATAAAACTTTGCCTTCGATTGACACCGCCGAAAGTATATTCACCGATTCAACCGTATTTGCCCTGGAATAGTCCCGCTGTTTATGGGCCACAATCAGAGGAGCGCCAAAGGCGTTGGCGAATTCCCTTGCGAGTTTTTCCCCCCCGGCGTCAACGGAACAAAAAGCCCAATTCGGCCTTACCGTTTCTTCCAGGGCTTTCATATTCTGTATGTAGACATCGCAAAGGTACTGTTCAAGAAGCGTAAGGGCCGGAATATTGTCGAGTGCGCAGATTGCGGGATCCACCATTGACTCGGATTTATTTGAGTGAAGCTGATAAGTAACGATATGGTTTACCCCCAGGCTGGCCAGGATCTTAAAATGAATCCAAAGGCCTACCGAGTTTCTGCGGGTTTTTCTGTCCGATCTGGAGCATGAAATATACGGCTCAAAAACGATGATTTTATCCGCCTGCGAGCGCTTTAGCGCGTCCACAGCGTGGTAAAGCTCTATTTTGGCTACTTCCGCTTCAACACCGGCGTCATTGCGGCAGCAACTGGCAAAAAGCACAACATGCTTGCCGCGCACGGATTTTTTTACGGAAACTTCCATCTCGCCGTCGGCAAAACGATCCGTGCCAAGAAGTTCAACCCCGTTGATGGTCTCGGCCATCGAGCTAAAACGGGGGATTTTTATCAACTGCTCCGCCACCCTGGATGCGTAGTCTTTCATCGACCGGGTGGCGGTAACAACAAAATCGGTCTGATTTTCTCCCACGGTACATTAATTATAGCATGTTTTGCGGAATTGGAATAGCCAAATAAACCATTGAAAAATGGTTTATAAGTTACCGACTATCGACAAACTGCCGGAACGGGGATACTATATTTTTATAACAAAAATTTGCGAAAATCAAAGCAAAATCCATATCGGTGCAGTATAGGGGAGGGGGAATATAATATGGCAAAATCCGTTGAAAACGAAAAGCCAAAGGGAAACCCGCTGGCTTCCGCGGAAGAAAAAGAAAAAGCTCTGGAAGCCGCACGTCTACAGATTGAAAAGCAGTACGGTTCGGGTTCCCTGATCAAGCTTGGCTCAAGCGGCAACGTTCCCGGAATCGAGGTAGTGCCCACGGGCTCCATCCTTTTGGATGAAGCTCTGGGGATAGGCGGCTACCCGCGCGGCAGAATTATCGAAATTTTCGGCCCGGAATCGTCGGGGAAAACAACTTTGGCCCTTCACGCGGTTGCCGAGGCGCAAAAGCTGGGGGGAATAGCGGCTTTTGTCGATGCGGAGCACGCTTTGGACCCGGTCTATGCCAAAAACCTGGGGGTCAACATCGACAATTTATGGGTTTCCCAGCCGGATTCAGGCGAACAGGCGCTTGAAATCGCTGAAAGCCTTGTGCGTTCAGGCGCCGTGGACATTATTGTTGTGGATTCCGTGGCGGCTTTGACCCCCCAGGCCGAAATTGACGGCGACATGGGGGATGCCCAGATGGGCCTTCAGGCCCGCTTAATGAGTCAGGCCATGCGCAAGCTCACCGCCATCATCGGCAAGTCCAGAACCATCATCATCTTTATCAACCAAATTCGCATGAAGATCGGCGTTATGTTCGGAAACCCCGAGACGACAACCGGCGGCAACGCCCTGAAATTTTATTCCTCGTTGCGCCTTGAAGTCCGCAAGACCGAGACGATCGAGGCGGGAAAGGACACGGACGCTATCGGAAACCGCGTAAAGGTCAAGGTTGTCAAGAACAAAGTCGCGCCGCCTTTCAGGCGCGCCGACCTTGAAATTATCTTTGGAAAGGGAATTTCCGCCGAGGGAAGCCTGCTTGACGCTGCGGTGAAATACGAGATAATCGACAAAAAGGGCGCGTGGTACTCTTACGGCGAAGAAAAGATAGGGCAGGGCAGGGACAGCGCCAGGGACTATGTAGCGCAAAATCCCGCTTTTGCCGCGGAAGTCGAACAGAAACTGCGAAAAATCATGTTTCCAGGACGGGAGTTTCCCGCCGCTCCGGCTGCAATCGAAGAAACAGCCAAACCAAAAAAAACCGCTAAGGGAGCTGCGGAAAGCAATTAAGAGAGGGAATGGGGAACAGGGAATGGGGAATGGGGGTTATATAAGATTATTATGCTTGATAGTTTCACGCAACGCTTCCGAACAAAAACCCCAGTCCCTAGTCCCCGATCCCCAGTCCCTATGATGAAAGTTTATCTGGGTTTGGGATCGAACCTTGGGGACTCCCGCCAAATTGTGCTTTCAGCCGTAAAAGCGCTTGAAGAAGTTTTAGCGGACACACGAAGGGCCTCGCTTTACGAGACAAAACCCCTTTACGTTACAGATCAGGGCTGTTTTATCAACACCGTAGTTGAAGGCTTTTACACGCCGGTAAAGGCTTCTTCCCCTGTGGCTTCCGCGTGGGAGCTGCTTTCCCGTCTGCACGAAATTGAAGCGCGTTTTGGGCGCAACAGGTCAAGAGAAAGGCGTTGGGGAGAACGCTTTTTGGACATTGATATTCTTCTTTTTAGCGACTTAACCATAAACGAAAAAGAGCTTGCTATTCCCCACCAAAGGATAAAGGAACGGCGCTTTGCTCTGGAACCGCTTATTGAGCTTTCGCCTGACGTAGCAGAACCATGCACGGGGCTTTTTTACAGGGACTTCTGCGCCGCTTTGCAGGATCAGGGGGTTAGAATTATAGATTTTACCACGAACCAACACAAAGACTACTTTTAGGCAGTCGAGAACTTCCTATTGGTTAACAAATGTAAATGTAGGGCTAGAATTCACCACTCTTACACCGTTACCTGTCCAACCAATATCCGCGATACGCCAAGTAAATTCCATGTAAGTAATTGTATTTGATCCCATTTTTTGAGTCGCGCCTGGTTTAAGAAAAAAAGATCTGGGACTAACATCATATCCAGCATTAGCATCCACTTGAATAGTGTATCTGGATTGATTATTAAAAGTCCACGTAGTTTTATAACTCGTTTCAGAGCCAGAGTCACAGCCTGTAAGACCGGTTATAAGAACCAAAAATAACGCCACAAGTCCTAAAACAAGAAATTGCCTCTTCTTCATAAAATACTCCTGCGTTTAATGTTCGTAAGCATTTTTTAACAACCCATACGGGCCATTTGTTAGCGTAAATGGTGTCCTAAGAACTAAGCAGGCACCTTCAACTTCGCGCTCAGGAAACGCCAAGGAAAAACAGCGACTACCTTCTGTAGGACACCAGGGAATTAACGGGTTATTCCGCTTTTAGGTATGAGGAATTGACATACCCTGTAATATTTCCGGACCTGATTCTCCACCACGTACCCGAGCTGTCAAGTACTTCAACACGAGTATTGCGCGTTAGTGTTCCAACAAGGGCAGTATCAGCGGATGCTCCGCTTCTGACATTCAGCGTGTCAGTATTTACAAGCATATACCGTGCTGCTTGGCTGGGAGTTTGGGAAGCGGAACCTGTGCCTCCGCCGTTTCCGCTTCCACTACCACTACTGCCGCCGAACCTGTAGCCTACGCCGATCTTGATACGGGGGCCCAGGCCAAGAGTGGTTTCAGCACTAATACCAGCTTTCTTATACTCATCCACCCCATCACTCATTGCTTTATTGGCGAATCGGATGTGGAACAGGGCTTCGCCCCTGAGGTAGAGAGCGCTTGTTAAAGGATAATCAAGGCCGGCGCCGGCGAGGAGGCCGAACTGGCTCCAATCCCCGGGGTTCTTTTCAGATTTACCATCTTTCCAATCAACTGAAAGCACCAGGTTGTAGTCGACTCCAAGGAGGGGGAAAAAGGTAAAGGGTAAGCCGGCTAAACTGATGGGGTACTTGCCCAGGAGCGTGAAGCCGAGCTGGAGCGCGTTGGCATCTTCGGTCGTTTTGGGACCAAACATATCCACATTATATTTTACCAATCCATAGGCAAAGTTGACATCCAGTTCCGCGTAGGTAGCGTCGAAAAAGCCGAAGCCGCCGAAGGATAGATTCTGTACATCAACAGAAGCACTTCGTCCTAAAGCCTCCATTTTTGTACCGTTACCGCCGCTCCAGTCAAAAAGCAGGCCGCCGCCCGCCGACATAGGAGGAGGAAACCACTGCGCAAAAGCCCCTGTTGCCACGATTGCGAAGAGAGCCAAAATAGAAATACCTCTTTTCATTGTATTTCTCCTTTAATATTATTGCGAACCGCCAGGCGGCCCGATATCCCAGATTGTGTGCGAAGTATCATCGCAGCTTAGGCCTGTGATTCAGTGTCTTTTGGCGAGTCCTCAATAGACTGCTGGAGCTCATATCGCCTCTTTATGGCAGATTCAGCCGTTACAGCCGTAATAACCGTTGTCATTATTAAGCGCTTCGATTCTTTCCCAAGCTTCCTGTATCCTTCCAGGAGTTCTTCTTCCCTTTTATTAGCATCCATGTGTATCATTTAACAATAATATATATTATTTAACGATATTTGTCCAGCTATTTTATCCTTCCAGAATAAAAATCCTTGAATGATTATCGTTTTTCAGATAACCTGTCTAAAATGGTAAATAATCGTCTGAAAGAGATAAGAAAATCGCTAAAAATTAACCAATCGGAGTTTGCCTCAAAAATTGGTATGGCTCAAAGCGGCTATTCTCAAATTGAAACGGGCGAAAATACCCTTACAGACCAAAACATTAAACTTGTCTGTCTTATTTATAATGTCAATGAATCATGGCTGCGTTCGGGAGAAGGTGAAATGTTTAACAATAAACCAAAACCGAAAGACGAAGATGAAAAAAGGCTTCTTGAAATGTTTCGTTGTTTATCTCCGGAAATGCAGGAATTTGTGTTGAAAAAAATAAAAGAATGTCTAACGCTTGACAGCAGTTTTGGTAATTCCCGGTGTTAAACCCTGTTTTTTGGACTAAAACCGTCCAAAAAGTTAAAATTCCTCAAAAACACTCCAAAAAAAGCGAAGCGTCCCGCATATCCGCGCAGTATAGCCTGTCTTTACGAATCAATCCGCTTTTTGCCGTTGTTCTTCCATAAAGCCGGTAATGTCTTCGATAATATATTCCGGGCCGGTGGTATGCAGAGCGCCGTAACACCTTACAATAAAATCAAGAATTTTGTATTGGTTAAATAGCTGAATAACCTGTTTACCATTTAATTTGTAAGCGGTCTTGTAGATTTCAATACAGTACACTAAAAATTTGGTAACATTTTCCATTACGCTAACCTCACGCTTCCTCAGGATAATTAATGCTTCCGGTCAGAATTTCTTCTTCAAGCAATTCGTACAAGGTTAAAGGACTTAAATGCCACAATTTGCTTTCCTCGTTTTCCAGCATTGCGTATAACGCAGAATTATAAAACAGTGTAGCCGCATCAATGGCGGTGAGCTTGCGGTTATCCATTATTAACTGAACAACCGGAGGATTTAAAACAGCCAGAAGCGCGGAAAATTTTTCACGAGTCATAAAGCTGTTCCGCTATTGGCTCAAAGGAATCAATATATCTTAAAAAAGATAAGGCTTTATCAGTTTTAAAAACAAATTGATTATACAGTTCCCTGACTTTCAGAGCCTCAAGAGTTTGTTCCACATTTAAAATTCCCTGTTCAAATACAATCAGAGTCGCAAAAACATCATCATTGGCAACCGGTCCAATAACTAAATCCGGCAATGCGCCGACATATGTACCCCTTCTGCTATGATGAACAAAATCATAGACGCTTACTTTTTGGTTTTTTTCCCCTTTTCGTATCATCACTTTCCGGGCAAAATCGACAGCCTGTACTTTATTTTCAGTAGTATAAAAACCCGCGCCAAAATCAAGGTTTTTTCGGGAAAAATTGAGGTCGGGTCTTACCACTGCCATGTTACTGCCATGATAAAGGGTCATATCAATTTACAGTATATTGTATCATGATAACTAATTCCAGACAAAACGAGGAGTGAAGCAACTATGTCCCCTTTTCCAGGGAACGTTTTTTTGTACTGCTTGTCAGAGGGAAAGAAAAAAAGGTAAAATAAAGGAGATGGAGATTTCCCCTAGCGAAAACCCGGCAAGTTTTAGCGGTTTTCGCAGTTTCAGACTCAATAAATTCGAAGGCCCCCTGGATCTCCTCTTGTTTTTAATCGAGAAAAACGAAGTAAATATCTATGACATCCCTATCGCGAAAATTACCGAGCAGTATTTGGATTATCTGACCGATTTATCCGAATTTGATCTCGATGAAATTTCCGAATTCCAGGCAATGGCGGCCAGACTGCTTCTTACCAAATCCAGGATGCTGCTTCCAATTGAAATAATTTCCGATGATGAGGACGAGGATCCCAGGCAGGAACTGGTGGACCACCTCATTGAATACCAGAAATTCAAGAAGCTTTCAGGCCTTATGGAAGAAAGGGTTAGGGATACCGAATGGGTGTTTGAGCGGAAAAGGCTTGAGCGGCCGCTTCCCTTTAACGATGAAGCGATGTGGGAAAAAGTCGATGTCTGGGATTTGCTGAAAATTTTCGCGGAATATACCCGAGGCCTTTCCAAAGAAAGGATCGTTGACCTGTACGAAGAGATTACGGTGAACGAAAAAAAAGCCCTTCTTTGTGAAATTCTTGAGGATCGGAAGGAATGTCGGTTTGCGGATCTGCTCGTTCGCACCAATTCGATTTTGGATTTTGTCTGCGCGTTTCTCGCCCTTCTTGAGATGGCAAAACAGCACGTAGTCGCGGTTTTTCAAAACCGGATGTTTGGAGATATAGTAATCAGATGGGCATGACGAATCTCGATCTAACTAAAGAAACGGCAACGAAAGAAACAGCCATTACAGCATTTAATAACGTGGCGTTAATCGAAGCGATTCTGTTTCTGGAAGCGGAGGCCGTGGACGAGGCCGCTCTTTCCCGTATCTCTTCTCTTTCGCCGGAAGCTGTCAAAGATGCACTGGAAAAGCTGGAAAGCCGTTACGCGGAGCCGGATTCCGCTCTGGAATTGCAAGTTACTTCCGGGCGCTACATGATTTTTCCGAAAAAGATTCTATGGGAAACCCTTAAAACCAGATACGGCAAAAAAAACGAAAACCGCCTTTCCAGGGCGGCCATGGAAACGCTTTCAATCGTTGCCTATTCGCAGCCGATTACGCGGGCGGAGGTAGAAGCCATCCGAGGCACGCAGGCCGACAATATGATCCGGCTTCTTATCGAGAAAAACCTTATAAAGGAAATGGGAAAAAAAGACGTACCCGGAAAGCCCGTTCAATATGGGACCACACGGGAATTCCTGAAAGTTTTTGGACTGGCCAGCATCGCTGATCTTCCAAAACTGGACGAAAGTGAGGCCGAGCGTTTTGAACTTGAAGGAGAGCTCTAGTACCGCTGATGTAAACGCCCCCATGAGGCTCCAGGTGTTCCTTGCCCACGCGGGGGTCGCTTCGCGAAGAACAGCCGAAAAGCTCATCGCCCAGGGAAAAATAACCGTAAACGGCAAAACGGTTTCAGTTCAGGGTGCTAAGGTGCTGCCTGGCGATGACGTGTGTTACGACGGGCGAAGCGTAAAAATCGAAAGCCGCCTTTTGTATCTGGTTTTGAACAAGCCGCCGCTTTATATTTGCAGCTCCAGCGATCCGCAGGGAAGGCCCCTTGCGCTGGATTTGCTTCCGGCCTACAAAAGCGTTAGTGGCGAAAGCGGCGGCGGCGCTGATGCGGCAAATATGCCCAAGCTGCGTCTTTACAATATTGGCCGGCTGGATTATCTTTCATCAGGGCTTATAATATTTACCAATGACGGGCAATTTGCCGCCCGTCTTGGCCATCCCAGCGCTGAAATTGAAAAAGAATACCTGATAGACTCAACGGTTCCAATTCCGGACATGGTGGTGGAAGAGTTTAAAAGGGGAATTGTTATCGAGGAGATCATGTACAAGGCGCGTTTCATTGAAAAAACGGGAAGGAAGTCCCTAAGAATAGTGCTTATAGAAGGCAAAAACCGGGAAATCCGCAGGGTTTTTTCACATTTTCACCTGCATCCCCAGCGCCTTCAAAGGATTCGCATAGGGCCGGTTTGCCTGGGTTCGCTTAAGGAAGGGGAATCAAGGCCTCTCACAAAGGAAGAATTGACCAAATTAAGGAGCAAAACTTGGTAATTGCGATTGACGGGCCGGCCGGCTCGGGGAAAAGTACCATAGCGCGGCTTTTAGCCGAAAAACTCAATATAAACGGCCCTTTTACCTATATCAATTCAGGAAACCTTTACAGGGCTCTGACATTAGGCTGCATAAGAAAGGGAATAAGCCCATCGGAAGCCGAAAAAGCCCTGGAATACGCTAAAACGGCGCAAATTGAGTACAAGGACGCTTCGGTATACCTGAATAGCGAGGATGTGACGGATCTCCTTCATTCCGATGAAATTGACAGGCTTTCAGCGCCTTTTTCGGCAATAGTCCCCCTTCGCCATATTGTCAACGACCTTGTCCGCAAGATAGCCGGAACCTGCAATGCCGTCGTGGAAGGCCGCGACATGACCACGGTGGTTTTCCCCGACGCGGAATACCGCTTTTATCTTGACGCCTCGGCGGATGCCAGGGCCCTACGCCGCTATAACCAGGGGGTCTCTTCGCTAAGCCTTGAGGAGATTCGCCAGGCAATTCTAAAAAGAGATGAAATCGATAAAAACAAAGTTGAAGGAAGCCTGATAATCGCTCCAGGAGTTGATTATATTGATACATCCGGCTTGACTGTTAATCAAGTTTATGACAAATTAGTAATGAAACTACAAATGGAAGGGCATAACATGACACAAATGGAAGTGGAATCGGACACTAATCTGAGTGAAAAAACGG
>Ga0268262_10003709_pt1 | contig 16330 bp, 18 predicted proteins | sample TergutNc150P3_FD_190354 | JGI IMG/M metagenome (GOLD analysis project Ga0268262, IMG submission 190354) | Nasutitermes corniger P3 segment gut microbial community from laboratory colony in Florida, USA - Nc150 P3 (SPAdes) (version 2) | ecosystem: Host-associated > Arthropoda: Insects >... | reverse complement strand
AAACGGGCTTGAGCTTCCAAGCGTCTCAGATTCGCGGCGGATTTTGCCCTTATAGTCCCTAAGGTTGCGCATTCCGACAAGGGCTATGGAGTGGACAAACGCCGCCGTGCCCCGCGAGAGGTATCCGCTCCTAAGCTGTCTTAAAAAAGTTATCAACGTTTCGCCTGATAGGCAGTCGGCTTCGTCGAAAAGTATGACTAGGGGCTTGTCGAGCGTAGCGCAGTAGTCCACAAGCGATTTTTTAATCACATTGGTGATGTCGCCGTAGTCGGCGTTCGCCGCAAAGCCTTTTGGCATGCCGTATTCCTCAAAAGAGTACCGCAACCCTTTTACGATTGCCGGAATCCCCCTCTCCGGCTCCGCGAACGATTGCACGGCTTCCAGCGAACAGCACACTGCGTAATAATCGCCCGCCGCGTTTATCTTGTTGGCCAACGCCTCAAGCAGGGTGGTCTTGCCCGTCTGGCGGGCGGCGTGGATGACGAAATAATACCCCCGGGCTATAAGACTCGCCAACTCGTCGCCGATGCCGCGCATAGGGTCGAGCATATAATGCTTGCCGGGCAGACAAAGACCGGCGACGTTGAAATCTAATCTTTGAATGGGCATAACAACCGCCTTTTTGGGGATGATAGAACGGTCAACGGCCTGTCGTGCCGCGACGCCTATAATATAGTTTATGGCGGCGGGTTAGGTCAAATTTTGCGCAAAAACAAGGCGTTCTAACTTTTTTCACATAACTATTGACACCAGGCTCCCCAAAATACTATTTTAATACGTATAAATAACGCCGCCGCGGCGGAGCCGGTTTTGACGGGCGCGGCTTCCGCTAAAGCATACTCTTGGGGGAGGATTTGTTACAGTGTTTACTGTTTTGATTTTGCCTATAACGATACTGCTGATTTTGTCTGTGACGACGACACGCCGTTGGGGTGCGAGCCGTTGTGTTTTGCCCGTCAACCACGCCGCCGCGCCGCTTGACAAAATGAGAAAAATACCCCCCCCCCCCCCCCCCCCCCCCACTTTAAATGCCTATTTTTGTGCCCAAATCTCCACGAGATTGCCATCAAATCAACGGGGAGACATTTTTGTCCACCCAAAAAAACATCGCTTAAAACGCGCTGTAATCGCGTATTTTGGGCATGTCGCGCGTTCGCTATTTCTACGTATATATACTTATCCGTTACCCTACCATTTCCCAAGGGAGACCGCATAGTAACATGAGAACGACCATCGCAGCCATATTGCCGCTATTGATTTTTAACGCGGCGTCTTTTGCCCAAGACCCGCCGGAACCGGCAGAGCCGACGCCTGTCGCTGCGGAAAAGGAAGCGCCCGCCGCGCCCGAAGCCGACGCCCCGGAACCGGTCGCCGACGCCGAGGCGTCTCAATCGTACCGGATAGCCGTGAACTTCGAGCCGAACAGCCTCGAACTCACGCCGCTCTCGTCCGCCGCGCTCGACAGCGTGTCCGTCATCTTCGCCCGCAATAAGCGCCAACGCTACGAGGTTCACGGGTACTCGTGCCCCACGGACGCCGGCGGCCAAGGCAAGGCCATACGCCTCTCGACACAGCGCGTGGAACGCATGGTGGATCACCTATTATCGCTCGGAGTGCCCGGTGAAAACATAGTCACCGTGGTCAACGCCCCCAAAAGCGGCGTCGCCGCTAAAGGGTGTACGGAGGACAGGCAGGTCGATATAATGTCCGTAGGCACGCATTGGCGCGACCAAGCGCCGGCGGCCGCGCCGACGCCGCCCGAATTGCCCGAACCCGTCGCGCCGGAACCGATCCTGCCCGAACCGCCGGCAACCGTCGTACCGGAGACGCCCCCGATCCAACCCATCGCGCCCGAACCCGGCAAGCAGATAGTGGCCGTCTACATGGCGGGCGAGGAACCCCAAGGCGCGAAAGGCGTGCACACGATCATAGGCGGCGAACTCGCCAAGGTCATGAGCGAGAGCGACAAATACATAGCCGTAGACCGCACGGAAGCGATCCTCGAACAATTAGACCGCGAACACATCTACCAACGCAGCGGCGCCGTTGACGACGACCAGATAAAAGCCATCGGCCACCAACTCGGCGTGCAATATCTATGCATATCCAACATAAACCCCGTAGGCAAACGCTACTACTTGGACACGCGCCTTGTCGACATAGTCACCGCCGAAATCATGCGCTCCGTCACGGCGACCAGCGCTCTTAAAGACGCCGACGAAATGACCCGCGTGGGCCGTAACATAGCCCTAGAACTCTTAGAAGCCGAAAAAACACGCCGGCAACGTGCGCTGCGGAAGACAATATTCCGCAGCACAGCCATCGGCCTCGATGTCTTAGGCCTGCTGTCGCTCACGTATGGTTATATAGAAAACCGCAATGTAGTTAAAAACGTGGAACTCATTGACGGCGCCCATATCAAAAACGGCCAAGAAGCCCAAAGAGCCGCGACAAGGCGCAACGTCGCGTATATCGTAGGAGGGGTGCTCGTTGCGTCGGGGGTTACTGTTCATATTGTGTTTTAGATGTTGATTGTGTCTTAAAGCCTTTGACTTTAATAATTTAAGGAGAGCGTAAAATGACAAAGACCAAAAATTCCCTAATTGCCGCCATGTTAACGGCAACGGCAATGGCAACGGCAACCCTTTTCACCTGCGAGAAAGTCCCCGACTTCTGCGGCACAGGCGCCCTATACGACCCCTCTTGCCAATTCTGTTTCGGCAACGAGGCCTACAATATGTGCGGCGGCAAGGACTACAACCCGCTCACGCAAGGCTGCGACCGCAACCGGAATACCGTCGGCACGCGATGCTTGGACGAATCGGTCGTCCCCTCAGGCACCCCGTGCGGCGGGTACACGCTCACGATAGCCGCCACGCCGGAAATAGGCGGCCGCGCGGTAAATAATACTCCCCCCAAGGGGCCGACTTACGGCGTCGGAGAACAGGTGATCATAAGCGCGATACCCAATGACCAATACAAATTCGCCGGATGGGCCGGAGCGCAACTTACCGGGGGCGAAGTAGCCTCATACACCATGAAAGGCAACACGCCGCAAGTAAGCATAGTCGCCATGTTCAAACATATCGGCAAAGGCAAATTGGCGACGGAAGCGTTCCCGAAAGAGGGCGGCACGATCACCCTCAGCCCGAACAAAGATACCTATAGCGACGAACCGGTAACCGTAACCGCCGCAAACAAGCCCGGCTACACGTTCATCGGCTGGTCGGGCGACGATACGTCCAAAAACGCTACGATAACGGTGTTTATGGACGAGAGCAAAACGCTCGTGGCAATGTTCAAGCCCGTAGCCCACACGCTCTCGGTCAACGCAAACCCCTCCGACGCGGGAGCGGTATTCGTCAACGGCACCGCGCTGGCGGGGGCATTGTCCCAAAACTTCGGGTCGCGGGGAGTCTCCGTATGGGCAATCGCCGAAAAAGGATACACGTTCAAAAACTGGTCGGGGACGGCGGCGAAATTCGAGAACGCGAACAACCAAAACACAACCGTCACGCTGGAGGCGAACGCGACGATCACCGCAAACTTTACGCGCGGCGACGGGGGGAAGGTGACAACGCCGTCGATGATATGTACGCTGACGGTCAACAAAAACCCTGAAATAGGCGGAAGCGTGTCGCTCAATCCTGACGGTAGAGTTTACAATATGGGAATACTGGTGACGGCTACGGCTAAACCGGCGGGCGAATATAGGTTTACGGGGTGGTCGGACGGGTCAAAGAATATATCTAACGACACCATGACGACTATAACGATGGATAAGAACAAGACGCTGATTGCGAAATTTCAATTAAAACCTAAGGCTGGGCAGTTTATCATAACGGTGGATCCCAACAACGGAGCGCAAACAAGCGAAGTTATCACGGACACCAACGGTGTGCTGGCAGTTTTGCCGTCCGCGCCGGCGCGAAGCGGATATACTTTCGATGGCTGGTATACCACCCTCTCTACCGGCGGTGAAAGGGTGTCGGCGGGTTATAAGTTCACAAGCAATGATGTAATATACGCGCGTTGGACGGCGGCGGGTTGGAATATTAATAACTGCGTTAGCGCCGGTTTGTGCAAGACGGCGAGAATGCCGGACGGCAAGATGTGGATGGCGGAGAATCTGAATATAGATATAGGGACGGCGAATTCTTGGTGTTATAACAATGCTGATTCAAATTGCGTTAAGTACGGGAGGTTGTATACGTGGAACGCGGCGAAGACGGCGTGTCCTACGGGCTGGCGTTTGCCTGATACGTCTGATTGGAATCGGTTGGTTGCGACGGCTGGCGGTAGTATTGCTGGCAGTAAACTGAAATCGTCAAGCGGATGGAATAATTATAGCGGTATCAGCGGTAATGATCAGTACGGCTTTTCGGCCTTGCCCGGCGGTCAACGGGCCTCCGATGGCAGTTTCGGCAATTTCATCGATGCCGGCGACTACGGCTACTGGTGGACGGCCACGGAGTACGGGAGCAACGCCTACACCCGGGGCATATACTACGACAACGACAATGTGGGCGAGGGCTACGGCGGCAAGAGCAACGGCTTCTCGGTGCGGTGTCTTGAGGGTGAAAGTACAATACCGACACCTACCACATATGCAGTAATTGTTTCAAGCGCGGGTACGAGCGCGACAGGTGGTGGCAGTTATGCGGTAGGAGCGACTGTTAGTATATCTGCGGGAACCGCGCCGAACGGGCAGCAGTTCAAAAACTGGACATCTGCGAATGGTGTAACGTTTGCCAACGCGAACAGCGCGACAACCACGTTCACCATGCCGTCAAAGGCGGTGACGGTGACGGCGTATTTTGTGAATTCAAATATCAAATTGGGTGCGTTCAAAGATGTTAGAGATGGTAAAACATATAGTACGGTAGAAATAGATAGCAAAACGTGGATGGCAGAGAATCTGAACTATAATATTGTAAATGGTATTGGTTCTTGGTGTTACGGGGAAGGCGGTCAAGCATACGTCGATGGAAAGTTGACGACACTGACGCTGTCGCAGATACAGGCTAATTGCGATAAATACGGTAGGCTGTATACGTGGGCGGCGGCGAAGATGGCGTGCCCAAGTGGTTGGCACCTGTCGTCTCGTGGAGAATGGGATAGTTTGGTGATAACGGCGGGAGCTTGGAGTACAGCGGGTAGTATATTGAGATCTACAAGCGGTTGGGACGAGTTTAATGGTATTAGCAGTACGGATGATTTCGGATTTTCGGCCTTGCCAGGTGGCATCTACAGTGTCTACGAAATCGACGGTAGGTGGTTTGAGGGTAATAATTACAGTGGCTACTGGTGGACGGCTACGGAGTACGGCGAGAATAACGCCTACAATATATACATGGTTAACTTCAGCAACAACGTGGGCGAGGGTAGCGGCGAGAAGAGACACGCATTCTCGGTGCGTTGTGTTGAAGATAAATGACGTAAGGTTTATTTGTTTTGTAATGTAGATAATTATTAGTAACAAATACATTGTTTTGCGTGTTGCGAAACAACCTAAAAAAACAATCAACAGTAGGAGGAAATTGTTATGGGAGAGTCAAACGTTCTTAATTCCAAAACAGTAAAGAAGTTTGTAAAAAGCACATTTGTGATCATTGGTTTATTTGTTGTGTTATCGTATGGTCTTGCCGCCGTTGTGTTACTTTGTAGCAATAGGAGCAATGTCACTATTAGTGGTAAAGATATTAGAGGTAGTAGCATTGCTATTTGTGGTAGTAACATTACCGTTAGTATTAAAGACAGTAAAGGTGTTACCGTTAGTAACCAAGATAGTAGTAGCATTACTATTAGTGGCAAAGACAGTAAAAATAATTTGTTTGAAAATAAACTTTTTATTATTGTATTGCTTAGCGTACTTATTGGTGTCCCGTCATTAATCATTTTGGTTTCTTTGTGTTTTATGATAGTGTTATTAGTTAAAGAGAATTTTACTAAATCGAAACAGAATAGTGATACCGGAACAAGCGGAAGCAATAAAAACAAAGTGTGTAGCTCGGTTCGTACTTGGGACTTATACCGATGAAACCGTGAACAGTTATTACATATTTCACCTAAAAAGGAGCTAAAAATGTACAAACAAGGATTTAAGCATCAAGAATTGGAATATTTAAGAGGGGAACTAAATCAAAACATCAAATTCTCGAATGAGCATACACATAGACTCTTCGGGCATATTATACTAGTGTGGGGTGGAACATTAGTATTATTCAGCGCAGAACAAAAGGATATTATTAACAAGATCACCATGCTTTTTATGATGGCTACAATATTTTTTATGTCAGTCATGGTACTGTATTTTTTAGCGCTTAGGCTCCTTGAAGGTTCATTGTCAATTTATAAGATCGCGGCGTATATTGCTGTTTTTTATGAACAAAAGCCTAAATCGGAAGAAGACAAAAACATTTTTTGGGAGTCGACAAATTTTGAAATAGAAAAAAATAGTAGCAAAAAACAACAGTGGGAATGCAACAACAAATTTGTTGAAAAACTGGAAAAGGAGTTAGATAAATATTTGAATCACGAATATTTTTGGCTTTCTATTATTGCAATTGTTGTTATTATAGCCATATTTATACAAAGTCTTATTATAGATATTTCTTTTGTCAAAAAAGTTTTTATGGGGATAGTATGTTTTTGCTATATATCGGTTTCAGCATATTTATCGTACAAAATACGCTCAATTTCATTTTTCACCCCCAAAAATTGGATTAATATAAAAGAATACTACAGAGAATATTATGTGAGATACGCGACAGAAATGGGATACTATACCCCAAATGAAGCCAAAAAAGAAAATTGATAATGAATGTGGCAATGCAAATACCCGCAATCAAACCAAGGACGCGCCCCTACGCGGATCGGATTGATCATCGGTCGGTCTTCTTATGCTGTCCCAAACCCAATTTCCGCCAATTTAGATTTTGTGAATTCCAATATATCCTGAGCATCTTTCAGAAAAGCTATCTGTGCTCATATAGCAACACTCCTTCTTCAGCAATTTCATGTTCAAAAGAAGTAGGACGTTTTGCGTGAAAATAAAAGTGCTCCTGATTATACGCAAGTAAATCTAAGGGTGTTGTGCGGATGTCGCATATTTTTGTCCAGAAACTCACCATAAGGTCAATGGGGTGTTTGTCTTTCACCGGAGATAGGACGCACAGATCAATATCGCTGTTTACTGTTTCTTCGCCCCTTGCGTAGGAGCCGAAAAGTAAAATCCGCGATACGATGCCGGTATTCGCCAAAGTATCGACAATCCGGTCGAGTTCGTCTTTGATTTTTTCGTTCATAACAGGTATCCTTTTTAGCCATATTGCCGCTATTCATTAATAAATATAATACAAAACCGCGGAGATTGCAAATAAATTAATTTTTACAGAAATACCCCCGCGAAGCCGGGGATATGGTAAGAAGATAAATATCGGCTAACATGTTGATTTATATGGTGGATAGGAAGGTTTTGGGTTGCGGTGGAATCAAGTGTGGCGGATATTTGGGATGGTGAGAATCGGCGATAGATGCTACTGTGGATGAAAATTTCAAAAAAATTAATTTTTTACTTGATCTTTTCGTCGGGATAATGTATATTATAGTAGGTAGCAGGGTGGATATTATGTCCGCCTTGTGTGTCAAAATCGCCTTGTCGGGCGGTTTACGGTCAGGTTGTGGAGCCATAGTATTAAGGTAGAGGTAAATATTATGAAAAGTTTAAAAGCATATTTGGAAACAACTATCTTTAACTTTGTTTTTGCGGATGATTCTCCTGACAAAAAACAAGATACGCTAAGATTATTTGATGAAATTAAACAGGGAAAATATATTCCATACACTTCTGATTATGTTTTGCAAGAATTATTAAAAGCAGAGGAACCTAAAAAAACTAAAATGGTGAATTTGCTAGATCAGTATGGTATTATTTTATTAGCAACAGATAATAACGCCGAAATTCTTGCGGATGCGTATGTTGCCGAAAAGATTATACCGGTAAAATATAGAATGGATGGAATACATATAGCAATGGCGACAATAAATAATTTGGATATTATAGTTAGTTACAATTTTCATCATATTGTAAAGTTAAAAACAATAATAGGAACAGAAAGCATAAATTTACGTGAGGGATATAAACGTATAGGAATATACTCTCCAACGGAGGTGATTGAAAATGAGGAATGAACCAACCGCGTTAAAAGAAATTCATGATATACGCGAAAGAATTTATGAAGAGACAAAAAATATGACATCGGAAGAGCGGGCAATGTGTGCTCATCGCGATGCTCAAGTATTAATAAGACAATATAATTTGAGAATACGTTATGAAAGAGGATAACGCTACAATAACGCCCCCTGTCGACTTGTATGGGCAGGAAGTGAGAGTGACGGCGATTCCCGTGGAGAAGAATGTCCGCTTAAATGCCTCAAAACGGCTTTTACCGCCTCACATAAACACAAGCGGGTGGAAATTCAATAGGGAAGAGGCGAATGAACGGTAATGTATTTACAGATATAGGGCAATTTTCTCGGTGTCGGCATCAACTTCAAAAAAATTAATTTTTTACTTGATCTTTTAGTCGGAATGATGTATATTAGAATATTATAAAAAAGTTGGATTGTAGTGCACACCCAATGTCGGAGGCGGATTATGGTGAATTTGGCTAAAGATATAAAGCCTATTTCTTATGTTAGGGCACATGTCACGGAGATTGTGAAATATGTTGAGGATTCAAGGGCTCCCGTTGTAATAACACAGAACGGGGAGGCAAAAGCCGTTATAATGGACATAGAGAGTTACCAAAAGACAATAAACGCGATAACCTTAGCCAAATTATTGAGTTTTGGCGAAAAGGATATAAAAGATGGGAATGTGGTGACCCATAAGAACGCGAAGAAAATATTCGATAAGACATCGGGCAGGAAAAGATCATGAGAGAAATTGAATGGACGCCGAATGGGGTTGACTCATTGAACGAGATGCTTGAATGCTACCGGAATAGTGCGGGGGAAAATGTCGCCGATGCTATTTACGGTAAAATAATGAAAGAGATTGAATTATTGGAGTTGGAAGGAGCCAAAACAAAACAAGCGCAAGAGTTAAAAGATATCGGCATTTTTGATGTGTATGAACTGGTGATAAATCCTTGGAAGGTGTATTACAGGGTAAGCGGTAATAATAAGAAAGCATACGTCTTGTTTGTATTGGACGGAAGAAGGAATTTAGAGGAGATATTAATATCAAAATTTTTAAATCTTTAAAATCAAAGTCTTTAAAATCAAAGTCTTTAAAATCATTTTTAGACGGAAGGCTTCGCCTTCCATAGATAGTTCGGGGGCTAAACCCCCGAACTTCAGTCAACGGCAAAGTCAAAAACCTTAGTTTGTCATTGCGTGTTGTAAGTCTTTTGATTGAAAATGCGGGGCATAGCCCCGCATTTATCTATGAAGCCGAAGGCTTCGTCTTAAAAAGATTTATCTTTAAAAAGCTACAAATATTGATTTTTGTCGTGAAAATAACTATATTTATAGTAGGTGGGGGGATAAGGCTTTTTACCGCTAATAAGGAGGCGGGTATCATGGATATGTACACCACATCTCGCATGCGGACCGGCGCGACCGCGGCTAGTCCCGACGCTTCTAGGATGAGGGCGCATAAGCAGAGGGCGGAGCAGACGGTGACCGAATCCGACCGCAGGAGCAACGCAAAGACGGAGCGTGTGCGGGCTCGGGAGAAGGATAGGTACGACCGCGGGGAGGCTGCTTACGTCGTCAAGATGCAGATGCGGAGGCCGCCCGATCAGCAGACCTATACGCCCCATCCCAGAGTCGAAAGAACCCACCAGGCGGAGTCGAGAAGGTCGACTCGGGCGGCGAGGGCGTAAGAGGCGCGTTACTCGGCGTCCGGGCGGCCGAGCGAAGCCGAAGCCACCCGCACCATCTCGATCCCCGCCTTCCCGGCGACCTCCAGCACCCGCTCGTCCCGGTAAAATTCCAGGTAGAAGACGCGTTTTATCCCGCTGTTCGCGATGAGTTTGAAGCAGTTCCAGCAGGGGGAGGCGGTCACGTAGATGTCGGCGCCGTCTATGCTCGTGCCGTTTTTGGCCGCTTGTATGATGGCGTTGGCCTCGGCGTGGACGGTGGCTATGCAGTGGGAGTCTTCCATCATGTGGCCGACGTCGTCGCAGTGGGGCATGCCGCGCACGCTGCCGTTGTAGCCGGTGGATAGGATGGTTTTGTCGCGGACGATGACCGCGCCCACGTGTTTTCTGTCGCAGGTGGAGCGTGTGGCGACCTGGACGGCTATCTGCATGAAGTACTGGTCCCACGGCAGGCGTTTGGCGTAGGTGCCGGTCGCGGGTCTGCCGTCGGCGGTGGTCTCGTCGCCCATCTCAGCTGTCCTCCTCGTCGAGCATGTCGATCCGTTTTTGGTGCCTTCCCCCCTCGAACCGGCCGTTCAGCCACGATTCGAGGATTTTGAGGGATACGTCGGCGGGGGTCGTGCGGGCGCCGAGGACCAGGACGTTCGAGTCGTTGTGGGCGCGGCTCAGGGCGCCCATCTCCGGGGTGAAGCAGAGGGCGGCTCTTACGCCTTTGCGGCGGTTCGCGGCGATGGAGGCGCCCACGCCGGTGCCGCAGAAGAGGACGCCGCGCGGGTACCCGCCGCCGGCTATTTCGGCCGACAGGGCCTTGGCGAAGGTCGGGTAGTCGTCGTCCTTGTCGTAGGCGGCGGCGCCGCAGTCGTGGACGTCGAAGCCCTTTTCGGTCAGGTGTCGTTTGACGGTTTCCTTGAGCTCGAATCCGGCGTGGTCGCCGGCCACGCATATTTTTTGTTGATTTTCCATAAAATACCCCCGCGATATATTATTTTAACTAAGATGTTGTGGATGCCGGTACGGATACGATACGGATACAAATATAACATTTGCGAGCGCCTAAAAATAAAAAGACTTTGTAACAAACGGCAGACTGCCGGAGTCTAATATAATGGATGAGATAGACGACATTACGCTGGAACAGGCGAAACGGGGCAGCGATGCGGCTTTCCGGCGTCTCTATGGGCATTACTCCTCTTTTGTTTGGAGGCTGTGCTACAGGTCGTCGAACGGGGACGCCGCCTGCGCCGAGGAGATAATGCAGAACATCTTCGTCAAGGTGCACCGGTATTTGGGCGGGTTTTTGAGGGGTTCCACGTTTTCCACGTGGCTGTATAGCGTCACTTATCACTGTATAAACGAGTATTTCGCGAAGGTGGCGAGGCAAAAGGCGCGGAATGTGCCGTTTGACGACGAGGTTAGTTTGGCGGTGGAAGCCGGCGGGCGGGTGCCTTACGAAGACAAGGAGATAGTTGCCAAGATATTGGCGCCCCTGAACGAGGAGGATCGTTTTATGCTCATGGCGCGGGAGGTGGAGGGGGTTCCTTACGAGGAGCTGGCGGAGATCATGGGCGTGAAGGTGGGGGCGCTTAGGACGCGGATGGCGCGTCTTAAGGCGGATATACGGGAGCGGCTTGAGAAGCAGTACTTGGGTGAACAGTAGCGCGCGCGGGGCGGGGTATTGATATTGGCGTTGGCGGTATATATATTATATATATCGGGACGCCGCGGCCTGCGACGGCGGATTCAAACAATAAATACGTGGTGGCGCCCGTAGCCTTATCGGCGGGGTCTATCTACGGCGGGAGGTGGCGGTTATGGATATTGATACGCGTGAAAGGTCGTTTTACGAGGCTCTGGGCGTTGTGCCGGAGATTCCGGCCGGGGTTTTTGAGAAGGTCGAGCGGAGCGTGCGGCGTTCCGGCGTCAAGAGGCGCGCCACTTTGGCGGCGTGTCTGCTCTTGGCCTTTATCATTCCGGCGTCGCTGGTTGTCTTCACCACGAACAACAAGGCGGCGGCCTACGCGGCCGACTGCGGGGCGACGGAGGAGCTGCTCTACGCGTTCGAGTTCTTGAACGGCGGCGCGGACGCCGTTTACCCGTTGCTTGACGAGATCCAGGCGGACGACAGCATCGCCGACGGAACCGCGCGGCAGCAGGCGGCGTTACCGGGATCGAACGGGGAGCAGCTGACCAAAAAGTTACCGGAGAAGGGGCAAACAAATGAGAAGTAGCAGGATAATCTTGTGCATAGCGCTGTTGTCCGCCATGCTCGCCCCCGTCTCCGCCACGGCGGACGACAAGCGGGATGAGCATCCGGCGCGGAGGATGTGGGCTGAGTTGAACCTCACCGCCGACCAGGAGGCCCAGTTCAAGGAGATCAACGCTCGGCACGCTCCCGCCAGGAGGGAGAACACCCAGCGTATAGAGGAGTTGCGTGAGAAGATCAACCAGGAGATACTGCGGGACAAGCCCTCCAAGAGCATGCTCATCCAATACGCCGGCACCATCGGCGAGCTTCAGAAGAAGATGAGCTTGGCCTCGGTCAACCACCTGCTCGACGTCAAGTCCGTGCTCACCCCCGAGCAGTTCAAGACGTTCGTGAGCATGAGCTCCGCGGCCGGCGGGAAGCGCGGCGGGAAGCGGGCCGCTGAAAGCGCTGAGGGCGGGGAGTGAAGTTTTGTTGTATGTTATGAGATCGATGCGTAAATTAATACCGATTCTGCTGGCCCTATTGATCCCGGCGGCGGCCCAGCCGTCGGGCGGGTCATGCCAGCTGTCCGTAGCCCGGCTCAAGTACGGCGGCGGCGGCGACTGGTACACCGGCCCCTCCATGCTGCCCAACTTGATCAAAGCCGCCAAGGAGCGCACCGCGCTGCCCCTCTGCGACACCGCCGCGGTGGTCGAAGTCTCCGACCAGCGCCTCTTCCACTTCCCGTTCCTCTTCATGACCGGTCACGGCGATGTGCGCTTCGCCCCGCAGGAGAAGCTGCGCCTGCGCAAGTTCTTAGTGGGCGGCGGATTCCTGTGGTGCGACGACAACTACGGCATAGACAAATCCTTTCGGCGCGAGATGGCGGCGCTCTTCCCCGAAAACCCGCTGGTCCCGGTGCCGCTCGCGCACCCGATATTCCACAGCCGCTACAAACTGCCCGGCCTGCCCAAGATACACGAGCACGACGGCGAGCCCGCCGCCGCCTTCGGGATATTCTTCGAGGGGCGCCTGATAGTCCTCTACACCTACAGCGCGGACATCGGCAACGGCTTGGAAGACGCGCACATCCACAACGTCGGCCCCGAGAGACGCGAACTCGCGGCTCAGATGGGCGTGAACGTGTTGTCTTGGTTTTTCAGCCCGTAAACAATATGGGTTCGGGTGACGGTAGCTTAGCGATTCGAAGATTGCGACATCCCTTACTTTGATCAAAGCAAACTTTTTTTGCACCCTGTACTGCCCATAATGTATATTATTAGTGTTCCAATATTGATCACCATTAACAAACCTACGCATAAAATGAAATACGCCAAAGACATCAACGAAGAAGAACTGAAAAATAAAGTCGCGGAAGACTTTTTCGGCCAATTCGACCACACGGTAATCATAGGGAAGATTGATTTTGCTGTGAAACCGAAAGACACCGAGCCTAACTTGTTCGGAGAAGAATACTTCTTGTGGGCGGAGGCAAAGAAGGCGGCTACAGATATTGAAATTATGCTGACACAGTTGGTTTTAACTATCGGCAAAGAATATCAGAAACAAACTTTCAGTAAGTTCCCGCCGCCGTCTTTCTTGGGTTGCTTCGACCAAGAAAAGATTGCGTTCGTGCCGTATAACGAGATATTGCCAATTTTTCACCAAAATGATTTTGATTGGAAAGTCACGCCAAGCAACCATCAATCGGATGAATTTAAAACTGTTTTGAATAAAATCAACAAAATACTGAATGGCAAAGATACCTATTGTTTCGACTTTGACAAAGATGAAAAAGAGCTGAAAGCATTTATTCATGATAATTTTGTCGCCGGAAAAGGTAATATCACTAAAATCCAAGTCAACCAAAACAATTTTAAGTGGGTTTACGATAAGTGGGTTTTGGAAGTGAAACCGAGCATCAACGTTAATTGGGACGTTGCTAAGAAAATGGAGGTCTTAGACTGTGATTTTTACATTGCAGACTTGTTGTCTGAAAACAATGAATCTATTAAAAAGACTTTATCCGTATGGCTCAACAAAAGCACCTACAAATATTATCGGCAAACAAACGCCCTCGGCGATATTTTTAATGAGGCAAACTTTCACGATTTTCAAAAGAAACACACGCAATTTTGGGCAAAATACGAACGACCGCCTAAAGAGGAATACTGGGATTTTATAGTTAAGCGGCGGGATTTGCTTGTTCCGCAGGACTTCCGCGAGCGCAACGGCGCGTTTTTTACCCCGCCGCAGTGGGTGGCAAAAGCCCATGAATATTTGGCTATGGCTTTTGGTGAAAAATGGCAGGATGAGTATTATGTTTGGGATAACAGCGCCGGCACTGGAAATTTGCTCTTCGGTTTGGTGAATAAAGATAACATTTGGGCATCGACTTTGGATAGAGCGGATGTTGACGTTATGCACGACCGGATAGAAAACGGAGTGTGTTTATGGAAAGAGCAGGTTTTTCAGTTTGATTTTTTGAATGATGATTTTAAACCCGTAAGCAAAGGTGGAAAACTGCCTGATAAACTCTTTGAAATAATAAACGACCCCCAAAAAAGAAAAAAACTTATTTTTCTGATTAACCCGCCGTATGGCGAAGCCGGAAACGCTAAAACTAGAGCAAGGAAAGGGAGCGAAAACGAGGTGGAGCATAAAGCCGGTGTGAAAGAAAGCAAAATGAGCGAGCGTTTTTATGAGGTTTTAGGCGGAGCGGCGCTTAATGAAAAATACATACAGTTTTTTGCCCGTATTTACGCCGACGTCCCCGACTGCAAAATGGCGGCTTTTGTGACACCGAAATATATTTGCGGCGTTAATATGGACAAATTTCGTGGATTTTGGAAAGCCAAATATTTAGGCGGTTTCGCAACGCCGGCGACAACACACGATAACTGTACCGGCGCGTACCCGATATGCCTTTTTATGTGGGATTTAGCAAAGAAAAACACTTTTCCGCAAAAGGTGAATTGCGATATTTTCAACGAAAAAGAGGCTTTTGAAGGAGTAAAAACCTTTTTTACGCCGGAAGATAAAACTATTAACGACTGGATCGGGCAGTATAAACTGTCAAAACAAGAAATTGATAACAAGGACTATATAGGAATAGGGCGCCGCGCCGCGCCGGATAGTCAACGTAATAGTTATTGTTGGATCGCTCAGGAATCAATTATTACTCACTTTATGCACTTAAATCATAAAAACTTAAAGTATTATATGGTTTATTTTGCCGTTCGTCATTGCAAAGAGCATATTTGGATAGACGATAGCGACCGCTATTTCTTTCCTAAAGACGATTGGAAGAAAGATATAGAATTCCAAAACGATTGTTTCGCCTATACCCTGTTTCACGTTCAAAATAAAATCAAACTCCGGGAAGGGACAAACCACTGGATTCCTTTCACAGAGGACGAGGTCGGCTGTCAAAAACGTTTTGAAAGCAGATTCATGAGTGACTATATCGCCGGAAAAATCGACTCTAAAAATGATTTCTTTGGGAACGGGATTATACACGGCAAAAAGCTTGTTTTCTCGGCGGAAGCCAAAGCGGTTCTTAACGCCGGACGGGCAATATGGAAATATTATCATTCCCAAAATAAGATTAAAGTAAATGCCGCTTTTTATGATATTCGAGAGCATTTTCAGGGCAGAAAAGGCGGTCGAATGAATAATACGTCAAACGATGAAAAATATAACGGACTTTTTAAGATTTTGCAGACGAAAATGAAGATTTTAGCCAAGAAGATAGAACCGAAAGTCTACGAATACGGTTTTCTGAAAGAATAATAACTACGACGACGATGACACCATCCCGGAGATTTAAGCCACAACCGACTACAATATATTGTGGTTCTATAATTACCACTACTACAGGTTGTGTAGTAATAAAAAAATCAAAAAAAATTGACCATTGACCAGCGCCGGATTCGGGGGGACGTCAAAGGATTCGCAGGGGGAGTTTGCGGAATTATGTATATGGTTCCCTTTAAATTACTGTAAAAAATTACAAAAAAACCTTGATCTTCGGTATGGAATAATGTATAATATATGAAAGAAGTCCGGATTTTGGTTCTTTGTCTGTACAAATCGCAATACTAACAAATCGCTACGCGGCCGCGTTTGAGGACGGATGCCCGTCCTCCGCTCGGTTGACGGAAAGGCTAGGTGTCGTATGAAATCGCTTACCGGAACAGCTAACCGCAACGATCCCCGTGGTCGCCAAGGATTTATACCCCCCCCCCCCCCCCCC
>Ga0268262_10003708_pt1 | contig 16338 bp, 15 predicted proteins | sample TergutNc150P3_FD_190354 | JGI IMG/M metagenome (GOLD analysis project Ga0268262, IMG submission 190354) | Nasutitermes corniger P3 segment gut microbial community from laboratory colony in Florida, USA - Nc150 P3 (SPAdes) (version 2) | ecosystem: Host-associated > Arthropoda: Insects >... | reverse complement strand
TTAAAAAAAATCACTATGCACTTAAATTTGTTCCACAAAATTTGAAAGACGAGGTTCAAGAGGTTATTAACAAGTGGAAAGAAGAATTTTTTATGAAAATAAAAAGTGAAAGGAGGGGAAAATGAAATTCTTATTCACAATAGCATTGCTTGCCTTGATTGGCTGCGCTATAAAGCCAGAACCGAAATCTACGGCGTATGTTTTGCCTATTCCAATGGATTTTGATATTAAATTAGACAACATAAAAAATAATGTGCTTTTTTCAACATTTCGCTCACGACCATTGTTGATTTATCTTTACAGCCACTATTGCCAACATTGTCACACGGTTTATCCTGGTATTAGGCAGCTAGTCAAGGAATACGAAAAAAACGGACTTGCTTTTATTGCAATTTCAACTGGTTTCAGCAGTAAAAAAGATGCCTTGTTATTTATGGAACAACACAATAAAAAAGATACCATTCCTTTTTTCTATGATTCCGATAAAGAATTCAGTCAAATATACGGCGATGGCTATGTGCCAAGACTTTTTTTGGTTTTTCAAGATGGAAAAGTTATTCGTTATACAAATGCGTTTAGCGAAGGATTGAAAGAAGTTAAAGCTGATTTAGATTATTTATTTGGGATAGAGAAATGATTTTCTATATTACCCTTATGAACAACTAGGATAGGAGAAAAATAAAAATGGCACTATCACCGACAGATGCAGATAAAAAAGCTATTGAGAATGTTAATGAAATTACATTTGAAGAAATGGCCGATTACATATATTTTAATCCTATAGGATTTGTAGATACAATTACAGGAAAAACAGGTCTTAAACAATTGCCATTTGTACTAAATGTCGAAATTGATAAAATGTTAAAAAAGCGTTGGACTTATACTGTTCGTGTTTTTTATATGGGTTTTGCTAATGAATTTACGCCTTCAAAAGAATTGCTAGAAATGGCAGATTTACAAGATGCTGTTAAAATAGCACAAGATGATAAGATTTTAGAATGTAGGTCTGACGTTAGACGAAAAATTATTAGAAGTAGCGAGTTATTAAGTAAAAAATTTGATGAAAATTTATACTGGTACGCATTTTGGGGATTCAAAAAGTATCTACCTTTAAGTAGGCACGAGAAAAAATGAAAAAGTATGGCATAATCGGTGCGATAGTGGGAGATGACACGGAATATACCGATGATACAGTCTTGACATTCGTAGCAGTGCGGAGCGTAAGGGCAAATGATCCAAATAAATAATCTCAAAAAAAGTTTTGGCTTGCAAGAGCTGTTCAGCGAGGCTGGCTTTCAGGTTGGCAGGCAGGAGCGTATTGGCGTGGTTGGCAGGAATGGTAGCGGGAAGTCCACGCTTTTTAAGATTATTTTGGGTGAAGAAGGTTATGATGGCGGCAATATAAGCATACCGAAAAATTATTCAATAGGGTATTTATCTCAGCATTTGCATTTCACTCATCCAACTATTTTTGAAGAAGCCTGCTCCGCATTAAAACCAAATGAAGATGGCTGGATTGAGAGCTACAAGGTGGAATCAATTTTAAGCGGGCTTGGCTTTGACAAAGAAACCGTTGAAAAAAAATCTCCGGCAATGCTTTCTGGAGGTTTTCAAATTCGCCTCAACTTGGCAAAGGCTTTGGCTTCCGAACCGAATATGCTTTTGCTAGACGAACCCACAAATTATTTAGACATAGTTTCTGTTCGCTGGCTGCAAAAATTTTTGAGAAACTGGCAAGGCGAGTTGATGCTGATAACCCACGACCGCCGCTTTATGGATAGCGTTTGTACCCATACGCTTGGGATTCATCGGCAAAAAATGCGAAAAATGCAGGGAAGCGTGGCAAAACTTCAGGATGCTATTTTGGCAGATGAGGAAGTTTATTTGAGAACAATGGAAAATGATGCCGCAAAACGCGAGCATTTGCAGAAGTTTATTGAGAGATTCAGATATAAAGCATCCAAAGCCAAGGCGGTGCAGAGCAAGGTAAAGGCTTTGGAGAGGCACGAGCCACTTTCTAATTTGGAAAAAATAAAAACTTTGGATTTTGAATTTACAGAAACGGATTTTCCAGCAAAAAAAATGCTTACCGTGCGGCACTTGAGTTTTGGATTTACAAAAGATTTGCCCTTGATTGAAGATTTGAATTTTGAATTATACAGAGGCGACCGCCTTGCCATTGTTGGTCCAAACGGAAAAGGCAAAACTACGCTTTTGAATTTAATCGCAGGCGAACTCAAACCAAATATTGGCAGCGTTGATATTCACAACAGCACTCTTATGAATTATTTTGGGCAAACAAATGTGAACCGCTTGGATTTGGGCAAAACTGTGGAAGAGGAAATTCAATCATCGCTAGAAGACAAAGCGAGAGGCAAAGCTCGCTCACTAGCTGGCGTTATGATGTTTGAAGGTGACAATGCCCTTAAAAAAATACAAGTGCTCTCCGGCGGTGAACGCAGCCGAGTTTTGCTTGCAAAAATTCTAGGCAAACCCTGCAACCTGCTTTTGCTAGACGAACCCACAAACCATTTGGATATGGATTCCGTTGACAGCCTAATAGAAGCCCTAGACGAATTCAAAGGAGCCGCAATTTTAGTGAGCCACGACGAAGAAATTCTCCACGCCTTCGCCAAACGCCTGATAATTTTCGATAGCGGCAAAGCCAAATTCTTTGACGGTACCTACCAAGACTTTTTGGAAAGAGTAGGCTGGACCGCAGAAAAAACCGAAAAATCAGGAGAAAAAAAAGACAAAACTGACAAAAGGGAACGTGCCGAGCAAATCCTACAAAAATCCCGTGCTGTTAAGCCGCTGGAACAAAAAATAAAGCAGTTGGAAAATGATATTCAGCAAAAAGAAAACTTTGTAGTTGAATGTGAAAAAAATATAATTACCTTTGCAGAAAAGGGTGATGGTTTGAAAATAGCGGAAATTTCCAAGGAGATGGAGCTTGCAAAAGGGCAGGTTTTGGATTTATATGAGGAATGGGAAAAGGTTAATGAGCAGTTAGCTCAATTTTTTTTATGAGCATAGACAAAAATTTTACCGAAGACATATTAAGGCCTTTTGATAAATGAAAAAGAGAAACGAGCGAAGGCACCCTTTTACCACTCTCAAAAAGAGATATGGTTTGCCTACTCAAACCGCTTTTCTCAGATAATTCAAACTGAGAGAGATTTCGTTTTTTGCGTTCATCGCACAATAATTTCCTAAAGGATTCTATTAAATTGCGCGAAATATAAGAATTTTTCATATAGAGAAATATAGTTTTTTTCTACATTAACCCTATCCAGCGGGAGTAGCTCAGCTGGTAGAGCGCTAGCTTCCCAAGCTAACGGTCGCGGGTCCGAATCCCGTCTCCCGCTTATCTTTTTTTAGGAGAACATTATGGCAGTAAAAAAACAGTCCAAAGCGGCAAAGAAACAGCTCAAAGTGGCAAAAAAGCAGCCTAAAGCGGTTAAGAAACAACCCAAAGCGGTTAAGAAACAGCCCAAGAAGTCAGCGGCTAAGAAACAACCCAAGGCAGTTGTAAAAAAACAGCCAAAAGCGGTTAAAAAACAACTGCATACCAAAGTGGCAAAGAAACAGGTAAAGGTATCAAAAACCGAAACTGGTAAAATAAGTGGCGGTCAATATGGTTATTTTGATGATGAAAATAAAGAATATGTGTTGCGCATTCCGGCAACTCCTATAAAATGGTGCAATTATGTGGGAACGCTCGCTTTTGGCGGCATTGTAGATACCACCGGTGGCACCGTGCTTTGCAAAGGAGACCCTGCTCTCAACCGCATAACCAAATACATAAGCCAAATGCCATGTTCAGATTTTAAAGGCAGCACAATTTATATTCGCATAAAAGACAACGACCATGTTAGGATTCTCTCTCCCTTTGTTGTTCCTACCTGCACAATGTGGGATAGGTGGGAATGTCGTATAGGTCTTTCTTATACCAAATGGGTGGCCGAAGGCTTTGGTTTAAAGGTAACAGTAGTAGTTTTTGTTCCGTCAAAAAGCTCAACTTTAATCCAAGATATTTCCATTGAAAATGTGTCTCGCAAAAATATGGAAATAGATGTGGTACCAGTTTATGAGTTCAGCCATTTTGATGCTTTAAAGCAGTTGACAAATGCAGACTGGGTTCCTCAAACCATGACTGTTGAGGCTCACAAAGAAAAAAGCGGGCACGTGATTTTAGAGCAATATGCCTTTATGAAAAAGCAATATGCTGTAAATTATTTCACCGCGAGCCTGCCAGCAGATAGTTTTGATGGCGATCGCAGGGAATTTTTGGGCTTCAACGAAATAACTGGCTGGTATGCTCCCGCCACGCTTTACAAAGGCGCACTCTCAAACAGCACAGCTTTAAGGGGCGATAATATTGCAGCTCAAATGTTCAAATTCAAATTGGCACCCCAAAAAGTTTGGCGTGTTGCCACACAACTTGGGCAAGAAAAGAGCATAGAAGAGGCAATGCCAGCGATTAAAAAATATCGCGACCTTAAAAATGTTGACAAAGCATTCGCAGACCTAGCAGCTTTTTGGAAACATTATTTGGCAGCCTTGCAGGTTAAAACACCAGATGCCAGCTTTAATTCAATGATTAATGTGCATAATCCGCGACAATGCCACACCACAAAAAATTGGAGCCGCTATTTAAGTTTATACCAGCTCGGTTTTGGTAGCGACCGTGGAATAGGATATCGTGATTCCAGCCAAGATTTGCTAGGTGTTATGAGCCACATGCCCGAAGAAGCACGAGTGCTAGCAGAAAATTTGCTCTCTGTTCAATTAGAAGGGGGCAATGCGATGCACCAATATTTCCCCAGCACAATGGAAGCAAACGAGGGTGATTCACGTGAAAAAGAAGACCGCCCAAAATACTATGGCGATGACCATCTTTGGATTGTTTTAACCGTTGCCTCTTATTTAAAAGAAACTGGAAATCTGGAATTCCTCAAAAAAGAAATCCCATTTTATAACAAAAAGAAAGAATTAGAGGCTAGGGAAAAAGGCACCGTGCTTGAACACTTAAAACGCAGCCTTGCTTTCTCTTGGAACGATAGAGGCACTCACGGCATTCCGCATTTGGGTTTTGCAGACTGGAACGATACCGTTAATTTGCCAACAGGTTCGGAATCCCTTTTCAACGCAAGCCTTTTTGCAAAAGCCTTGCTAGAAATGCTCGATATTTGCGAAGCCATTGAAAATAAAGAATTGGTGGAGCAATACAAAAACTGGTACGAAGAAATAAAAGCGCAAGTGAATAAAACCGCTTGGGATGGCGAGTGGTATGTTCGTTGGTTTGATGAAAAAGGAGAGCCGCTGGGTTCGTCAAAGAATAAGTACAACAAAATAGATTCGCTAGGGCAAAGCTGGCCTGTGATTAGCGGCATTGCGCCTGCTGAATATGCGAAAACAGCACTTGATAGCGTAAACAAACTGCTGAACACAGAAAATGGAATTAAACTCTCTTGGCCCGGCTACAACGGCTTTGATCCGCACGTTGGCGGTGTTTCAACATACCCTCCCGGAGCAAAAGAAAACGGCGGCATATTCCTCCATGCAAATCCCTGGGTTATGATAGCCGAAACCATAATTGGAAACGGAGACAGAGCCTTTCAATATTACAACCAAATAAATCCGGCAGCAAAGAACAATGGCAAAATAAGCGAATTTGAGTCCGAACCGTATTGCTACCCACAAAACATTCTGGGCAATGAACACAAGCAATTCGGTTTGGCGCGCAATGCGTGGTTGAGCGGCACAAGTTCCTGGACATATCAAGCTGCAACCCAATATATTTTGGGAATAAAAGCCACATTTAAAGGATTATCCGTTAATCCCTGCATTCCAAAAGCTTGGAAAGAGTTCAGCGTTATCCGCAAATTCCGTGGCGTAGTTTATGATATTTTGGTGACAAACCCAAATGGCGTAAGCAAAGGGGTAAAAAGGATTAGCGTAAATGGCCAAGATATTGAGGGCAATGTGCTTCCCATTTTGGAACCGACAGGCGCTAAGAACGCTGTTCTAGTGGTTATGGGAGAGAGATGAAAACCTATATTTACGTAATAATAGCCATAATTGCCTTGATTTTGGACCAAATAACAAAATTTTGGGCAGATTCCCATCAATTAGGTTGGAGTATGCCTGTTATAGGTGATTTTCTTCGTTTTACCCTCATTTACAACGAAAATGCCGCATTTTCCATGAAACCTCAGAGCATTCCCCAGAGCATTTTGCCTTGGCTTTCGCCAACTGTGTTTTTTGGAACCTTGGTGATTCTAGCCTGTGGTGCTGCAATTTGGTTTTTCAGAGGCTTGCATAAAGAGGATTACTTGTCCAAACTAGGTATTGCTCTTATTATAGCGGGCGCTTGGGGGAATTTTTGCGACCGTTTGCGTATAGGCAAGGTTGTGGATTTTATAGATGTTATGTTCATAGACTTTTTTTATGAACGCTGGCCCACATTCAATTTAGCAGATTCTTGGGTTACAATAGGAATATCTTTATTATTTATAAGCTCGGTTAAATTTAAACAGCAAGAGAAATTAAAGTTTTCTCCGTATTCTGCCGATAGATATATAAAAAGGAGTGTTCAACATGGATGTAAATGCCGCAGTAAACGCATTGGCCGTCAAAAATTACGATTCGGCCTCAAGTACGGGTAAAACCGGAAAAACAGGGAAGCACGAAGCTCATCAGGCTCCGAACTATGCACCAAAGAATAAAGAAGAGGGCACCCAGACCCCCGAAGATACTTTGGACATTAGCGAAGAAGCTGCCAAAAAGAGCGATAGTGTTAAAGAAAAAAATAAGGGTCACTGGAAAAACTTTGACATGGATGCTTTCCAAACTGGCATTCGCAACACGCTTATGCAGTCCATTAACCAGTCAAAGGATGCTCTTAAATCCGCAGGAGTTGAATTTGTCAAGTACAATGGTGATTCCGTTTTGTACGACTTATCCGGGATGAAAGACGTAGAAGAATCCAAGGTTCCTGACTATTGGAATGCAGAAAACACATCTCAGCGCATAGTGGATTTTGCAATGAGTTTTCGCAGTCTTGCACCGGAACTTTCCGATGAAGAGTATATAGAGCAGGTTCGCTCGGCAGTTGAAAAGGGATATAAACTAGCTAAAAAAGACCTCGGTGATTTGCCAGGTCCCACTGCTAAGCTCTTTAACAATACATATAATTTGACTATGAAAAAATTTGATGAGTTACTAGAAAAGGCTAAGAAGGGAGCAGCCGAATAAATGTACTCATCACCTCCTGCACTAGAAAAACTAGTGCAGGAACTTTCAAAATTACCGAGCATAGGTAGAAAAACCGCTCGCAGGTTAGCTTTTCATTTGATTTCTGGAGACAGGGAAAAAATGGAAGATTTAGCAAATGCCATTTTAAACGCAAAAAACAGGCTTGTTCATTGCAATCGGTGCTATGGAATTTCTGAGTCCGAAATTTGCCAAATATGTGAGAATCCCCATAGAGATGTCGAGTTGTTATGTGTTGTTGAAAGAGCTAGCGATATTTTGCCTTTTGAAAACAGCGGCGCATACAAGGGTTTTTATTTTGTTCTAGGCGGCGTTCTTTCACCCCTAGATGGCATAAAACCAGAAACTTTGCACATTCCAGAATTAGTTGAGCGAATAGAAAAAGAAAACGTGAAAGAACTAATTTTAGCCTTGGGTTCTAGCCCAGAAGCAGAAAGCACCGCACTTTATATTGACCGCAGGCTATCAAATTTACCATGCAAACGCACAAAACTAGCCAGAGGCATACCCGTTGGCAGCGAATTGGAATTTATAGATGATGTTACCATGTTAAGGGCTTTTGAAGAGAGAGTGAGGGTTTGAAAATTTTGTTAATACTAATTCAGACAATTTCTATATTATTCCCACTGTGAATTTTTCGCAACGAATGATTTTGTCTATGTTGGCGGTGCTGTTGCTCTTTGCCTTGATAAATGGTTTATTGGTTTATTCAATAATTAAGGATTCCGACTCAAAAAGTATAGAGAATTTTAACGAAATATTGCAAACAGACAATGACGAGACTATGGATTCGTGGCTCAATATTGCTCATGCCATAGTGGATCCTTATGTGATTTTATCGCGCAGAGAGCCAGATAGTGCAGAAATTTATAAGACCAAAGTGGCAAGTTTGTTAAAGGAAATTCATTGGTGGCGTAGCAATTACGAATTTGACCGACATAGCGGCAAAAAATACAATGGTTTTTATTTTATTTTAAATTCAAAAACTGGAAATGCGGTTTTGTTTATGGATTCGCTGGGCAATGTTGCCGCACCTGGCAAAAATGTACTTGAAGTGGCAGATGTAAATGGCAAAAAATTTGCCAAGGAAATGATAGACAGAGCTGTTGGCAAAGACTTTTCCTCTATAAATTTTAAATACTTTAAGCCAAACGCAAGCTCTCCTGCTGTGGAGGGTCTTGCAAAAAGTATTTATATTGATGATTGGGATTGGGTTGTGGCTACCGGTAGCTATTCAGACAAAATCAATAGGGTAGCGGAGTTTTTTACAAAAAAATTCAAAGATAGCCGTTTGAAACTCATAGGAAACTTATTTGGAATAATGCTTGTTTCCTTTTTAGTGGGTTTGTTTATGATTTTCCGGCAAATGAATTCATTTGTAGTTCCATTGAACAATTTGTCTGCCTATTTGCATAAGTTAGCTAGCGAAGGTATTCGTTTTGGCGATTTTAATATGGAATCAAATTCGCAAGAAGAACTTAAAACTTTGGCAGCAGATATCAATGCCTTAATTCGCAATGTGGGTTCTTTTATGGATAATGTGCGCATTAGCGCAGACAAGGTTTCGGATTTAAGCGGCTCATGTACCGATATGCTAGACATTGTGGATTACGATGCTAAGTTGGTTGGTCAGCGCACTGTGGAAATGTCTGTTTATTCCGAAGATGTTATAGATAATGTAAATGGCATGGCTGTTGGCATAGAAGAAATATACATCAATTTGGATGGACTAAAAAAACTAACCTCGCATATTGCCGAAAATACAACAGATATAAAAAATTCCATTTTGCAGATGAGTGAGTCAATGAAAGAACTTAACGAAAAATCTCATTATATGCAAAACAGCGTTATATCGGTGACTCAGGCTGTTAATGATATTGGTCTTTCAACAGACAAAGAATTTGGCAAAATAAATGCAATAGATAAGTTTTCTGAAGATTTGCTGAACGAGCTACATACGATAGCTGTGCAAATAGGTGATGTTCGCAAATATTTAACCCTAACAAGAGAATCTGTTGGCCATACAAAAGAAATATGCGATACAGTAGATGAATTATTTAACAAAATATCTTCTATTCAAGTGATGTTCACAAATCTGCACGGTGAGCAAATTGCTTCGTTTGCGCAAATTATCGCAGAACGCAAAAACCTTTCAGAAAAAATATATTCCGATACTTTGGATTTGAATAACTCCATTGGTGGCGTGGCAACCCGCATAACAGAAATAAATTCTAATTCTCAGTACATAAACTCAAATGTAAAATATATGTCTGGAGATATAAACGAAGCTTATCGCAATTTGGAAGAAATTGTGAGTTCCACAGATACTATGAATGAGCACGCCAAGCAAGCCATATTTAGAATGGATGAATTTTCTTTGAAATTAAAGAGAGTGGAAGAGGCGCACTCCGCTATTGAACATACAATGGTAGATGCAAAAGATTCTATGAAGAGTTTAAATGATTTGAGTGCAAACTTGAGAAAGGTTGTGGATGATTTAGTTCGTTTGGAAAACAAAATTTAGCATTAAAAACAGGAGAAAAAATATGCGTTCTTACATAATAGCCGGAAACTGGAAAATGAACAAAACCCCTTCGGAGAGCATTGCTCTTGCGCAGGAAATTGTTGCAAAAACCAAGGGCATTTCAAAAACCGAAATCGTCATTGCTCCCACATATTTAGCTGCTGCAAAAGTGGCAGATATAATAAAGGGCAGCAATGTGAAGCTCGCCATTCAAGACATTCATTGGGAAAACCAAGGAGCCTATACAGGCAAGGTTTCCATTGATATGGTAAAGGAAATTGGTGCGGAATATGTTATTATAGGGCATTCCGAGCAAAGGCAGTATTTTCATGAAACAGACGAAACGGTTAATAAAAAAGTCAAAAAAACTTTAAGCGCGGGCTTAAAGCCCATTATTTGCATTGGAGAAACTTTGGAACAGCGCAATGGTGGTAAACTGGAAAGTGTTTTAACAACGCAGGTTAATGGCGCATATAAAGATATTTCCAAAGAAGATGCTCTAAAAACCGTTATTGCTTATGAACCTGTTTGGGCTATAGGCACCGGCGTGGTAGCAACAGACGAGCAGGCACAGGAGGCTCAAAAATATGTTCGCTCTTTGGTTGCAAACTTATATGGCGAGTCTGTAGCCGAGGCTATTCGCATTCAATATGGCGGAAGCATGAAACCAGACAATGCAGATGGTCTTTTGGCTCAAAAAGACATAGATGGCGGCTTAATTGGCGGTGCAGCCTTGAAAGCCGATTCGTTTTTTTCTATAATTAGTGCAGCGGAGAAAATATAATGGGTGCTTTTTTTTGGATTTTGATTGTTGCGCACGTGGCTTTATGCGTGTTGCTAATATTGCTTGTTCTTGTGCAAAACGATAAAATGGGCGGTTTAGCCGGACTAGGTGGAATGACAGCGCAATCTGCTTTTTCAACAGCAGGTGCAGCCACATTTATTCAAAAGCTCACCCGCTACGTGGCGCTCGCTTTGTTTGCAGTTGTGCTAACACTGAGCGTTATGGCAGCAAAACAAGATTCCAGTGCTCAGGGTTCTGTTTTAAAAGAAGCTCTGAATACCAACGGACAAGGTGCTGTTTTGGATGAGAATTTTAATATGCCAGTTGGACCTGCCCCTGATCAAGAATGACCCTGCCAACTTACCCCGATTTTGCTCCTGTTAGTTTAGGCTTGCAGGAGGAAATTCAAAAAATAGTTTTGGAATCAAAAAGCGATATTTCCGCATTGACTTTCGCAAATCTTTATCTGTTTCGCAATAAATATGGGTTTAATATATCTTTGCTGAACAACAGTGTGATTGTAGCAGGAATGGATAAAAGCAAAACATTTTTCTCAATAATTGGAGATGTTCCTCCAAAAGAAATTTTAGAGGAATTGCTAAAAAAATATGATTACTGGAAAAATATTTCTGGTAAGCAGGCTTTGCACAGCCCTGTTGCTTTAGTTGAGGATAGGGATAATTTTGAATATTTGTATTTGCGAACAGATTTGGCAGAGCTTCCTGGGAAAAATTTTCAAAAAAAGAGAAATTTGGTAAATGCTTTTATAAAAACTTATTCTTTGGAAAATCCAGAAAAAAAACTTATTAGCAACGAAACGATAAAAGATGCTTTGCTGGTTTTGGATGAGTGGGAAAAAAGCAAAACGGAACACAGCGATTATGCTTCTGCAAAAGAGGCTTTGGATTTGCACTGCGAGCTTGGATTTGTTGGTTTTGTTTTTTATGTGGGTGGAAAGTCAGTTGGCTATTGCCAAGGCGAAACTCTTGCTAACGAAAAAAGTTTTGCGGTGCATTTTGAAAAAGCTATAGAGAGCTACAAGGGCATTTATCAATACATAAATCAGGAATTTGCAAAAAGCATTCCCAAGAGCATAATCTGCATAAACAGAGAGCAAGATTTGGGGCACGAAGGGCTGCGCCAAGCCAAAATTACTTACCGTCCCGTTGATTTTGTTAGGCTTTTTTCCAGCAATGTTTCTACCAAAGTTGAATAATCAAGCCCTATGTGATTTGCTTGTGCTGGTAAAAAAGAAGTAGGGGTCATGCCGGGGAGCGTGTTTGTTTCCAGCACAAAAACCTGCCCGCTTTTAGCTATGCGAACATCTGTGCGGCTATAGATTTCGCAATCAAGAGCTTGATGAGCTTTGCGAGCGATATTTTGAATTTCTTTTATTAAATCTTCCGAAAATTCCGCAGGGGTAATCTCTATGACTTCTCCATTGTATTTTGCTTCAAAATCAAAATATTCCCTTGTTGTCATTCTTATTTCTGTTGGTGGAAGTGGTTTGCAACCTTCAATATAACCGCAGCTTGCCTCCATGCCCGCTATAAATTGCTCTGCCAAAAGCCTGCTCGCATTTTCAAAAAGTTTCTCACACAATTTGCTGGCTTCATCAATATTTTTTGCAAAACCCATGCCAAGAGAAGAACCGCCTAGCGGGTCTTTTATCACAAGAGGTGAACCCAAATTTTTAAATGCTTCTTCTATTAATTCTTTTGAAAAATTTTCACTCTGCCAAACTCTGAAATTTGCGGTTGGAATATCATTTGCTTTGTAAATCTCCTTGCTCTTTATTTTGTCCATAGCCAGCGCACTAGAAAGCACTCCGCTACCTGTATATGGAATTCCAGCATATTCCAGCATTGCCTGAATGTGGCCGTCTTCACCAAAGCGACCGTGCAAAGCGAGCAAGGCAATATCCACGGGTTTTAACTCTTCTAGAGAGGGTCGCATTTTTTTTTGCATAGCATTTTCTGCGCCTGCAAAAAAATTCACACTGAAATTCTGAGCTTGATAAGGGGTTAGAGCTTTGCTTCCCCAAGTCCATTCTCCATTTTGTGCAATTAACACTGGATGTACATCATATTTATGTGCATCCAAAGCGCGAACCATTCCTGCACCGCTAACTAGAGAAACCGAATGTTCAGAACTTGGTCCGCCCATAAACACAAAAACTTTTTTTCGCATATTCACATCTCCTTGTACCATTCAAATGGATTTAAACCATTATACCTTAGTCCGCCAATGTTTCGCTCTCCGTTTTTTGATATTTTTCCAGCGGTTACGTGTACATGAGGTCCCGTTGTGTGCCCAGAGCTACCCACAGAAGCTATAGGGTCTCCTTCCATAACGGCTTGGCCATTCAGGTAAAATCGCTGTTCGCAGTGCATAAAAACAAGCAAATCTTTTTCTCTTGCTATTGCAATCATCAAACCACCGCGTTCATCTTCCATTGTCCAAGCTATTCCGCTAAATGGTGCCAAAATTCGCGTTCCCCTGCGCCCTGCAACATCTATTCCATCGTGCCGCCGCATGGTGGCGGTTTGCTGCGCATTGTATAATTCCGTGATATATGCAAGGCTATCATTTAATAGTCCTGTGAAAAAATTCCATGCGCCCTGCATGGTTTTATGACGCGGATTATTGAAATTTGGCAGTTTTAATCGCAAAGTATCACCAACTTTAAGTTTGCTATCCAAAGATAATTCGTTTTCTTTCAAATATTGTTTTATCATAGCCTCTGTACTAACAAGCGAGTTGTATTTACCAATGGCAAATCTGGCTATTTGAGTTAAGGATTCGCCTTCTTTTAAAATATGAACTATATCGCCTTTTTCGGAATATTTTTGAACTTCGCTTGCGATATTTCGCAAGTTGCTCACCTGCTCATCTGGCTGGCTAGCTATTAAAAATGGCAAAATGCAAAGCAATAGGGTAAAAAGCCAAGAATATTTTGCAGCTAAAAATAGAGGTGTTTTGGGAATATTAATTTGTGCAATTTTGAGACTCAGCAAATCATCTATTTTTGCTTTTTGCAAATCCTCTTTGCTAAAGATAGCCAAGCAAGAATTTTCAATGCCTTTCACAACCTTGTCTATGCTTGCTTTTTTTTCCTGTGGTAGCAATACGGCAATTCTTGCGAATTTTCTTTTTAGTGCGCTTATATTGGCATAGCAATTGACAATTTTATCTTCAGGGCATTCAAAATGCGGGTCGCTTAAAATTATTTGCCATCCGTTTTTTTCGCTGAAATTTGGAATGTCATTAACATCTCCAAAGGCGTTTTGCTCAAAAAGCGCACTATTCAGGGGTTCAATGAGCAGTCCTTTTTTATGGTCTTGCATCTCTGGCAGAACTTGTGCTAGGTCTGAGTGCTCAAAACCTCGCAATCCAAAAAAACACGCCCTGTCTAAAATTGTATCAAGCGTGGCTTTTTTCATTGTGCTAGACTATGGCCTTTGATTTAGGGTGCGTGAATGCCGGAGGTGGAAGCTCTTGCAAACGATTTAGCTGCACAGCCGCCTCTTCTGGGTTAATATTGCTTTGAATAGTGAATTCCTTGCTTTTCATAGCAGAGCGCCCTTTAAATTCGGCATCTGGGCTTGCTATAAAAGCTAGATTTTGTTTCTCAATCTGCGGCAATAGCCCAAAATAGCGGAACAAGCTAAAGTTTTTTTGCCAAGTTCCGCGTTCAATAATAAGTCCAGAAATACCTTCTGGCAGTTTTCCGCTCTCCAAAAATTCATTTGCGGTTAATGTTATTATTTTATGGTTTGGAATTTCTCCACTAACCAAATTGGCGTTTACCTTCTTTTGAAAGTGAGTATCGCAAATAAAAGCAAAAGTCATAATGTGTTCCCTTGGGTTGGAGTTTAAATATAGAAAATAATTAGTGGGTCATTTTGTTGTTGCTGAAGAATTGAAATGGTGAAAATTCCCCGCTTTTAGCGGGGTGTCAAGCCACTTGTTGGCTTGACGGGGTGTGGCCGCCAAAGGCGGCAGCGTTTATATTAGCATAATGCAAAGAAAATCGCGTATTTACCGCCTCCTTTAGGGACTAGAGCCGCATTGTATTCGCGGATAAAATTGTTCCCGCCTTTGGCGGCACACCCCGTCAGCTACGCTGCCACCCCGCTAGGAGCGGGGAATTTGCTAATTTAGCTCCTTTTTTAAAACATTCTAGAAATTTATATATTCAAAACTATGAACAGAATAATTATCATTGGAAACGGATTTGACTTGGCTCATGGGTTAAAAACGAGTTATAAGGATTTTTTAGAGTGGGTTAAGTCTAAAATAGTTGAAAATCCAGATAAATATTTTGAACATATTTCTTTACCTGAAGAGAATTTTCATTTAGGAACAAAGACCCCCGAAGCATCTGCTTTTTTTCAGCGATACTATAAAAGATTCCAAAATTTGGATGATTTTATTTCTAGTTATAGTAAGTGTAAATTTGTATATAAAAATAATTTTTTAGAATGTCTTATAAAAGCACACAATTTGAAAAATTGGATGGATATTGAAGAAGAATATTTTAAGAAATTGAATATATACTTTCAAAATTATATAAAAACCTCAAACATTAATTCTGTAACAAAATTAAATCAAGATTTTACTCAAGTTAAAGATGATTTAGAAGAGTATTTATGTGGAGAAAATGAAAAAGTCATAACAATTAAAGCGAATCTAAAAAACAGTATAATAAGACCATTTGGTTTTATTGATAATGTTTCTACTATGTCTATTAAAGTAGGTGGTGTTTTATTTTTGAATTTTAATTATACATCTTATGAAAAATATTATAAACTGTCTAGTACACATACTATTCATATACATGGTGAGTTGAAAAATGAAATAAATCCAATTATTTTTGGCTATGGAAATGAAAATACGGGAATATATAAAGAAATTGAAAAAATAAATCGCAACGAATTTTTGACAAATATGAAATCATTTAAATATTCTAATGTTAGTAGATATAAAGACTTGATGGTTTTTGTGAAATCTGCTCCATATCAGATTTTTATTTGGGGACATTCTTGTGGGAATTCTGATGGTACGTTATTGAAAGAATTATTTGAAAATGATAATTGTGTTTCAATTAGACCGTTTTATCGTGTATTGGAAGATGGTAGTGATAATTATAGCGATATAGTAATGAATATATCTAGGCATTTTTCTAATAATACTATTTTTCGTGGTAAAGTTATGAATAAAGAATTTTGTGAGGAGTTAAAATAGAGTGCTTATATAATCGTCTTTTCATACCTCCCCATCAACTCCGCCACAATCTCCGCCTCGCTAACATCCTTCCCAAACCCATACAACTTCATCACCGCCTTGTCAAGCTCCCTGTGTGCTTTAAGCAACTCCGGTGGCATAGCCAACGGGTCGTATAAATCCGCAAGCGAGCTTTCGGGGAATTTTGCTCTTGCATCTAAAACGCCCTGTGCCAATTTTTCTATCGTTGCTTTTTGTTCGTCTGTTGCGTTAGACCAAATAAAATTGTTGTAAACAATATCCTTTGAGTAGCGGTAATCACTTTTTAATCTACCGCAAATTGCCCGTGTCCAAGCGTTGTGTACGCTAGATGTCAAAATGCCGAAATGGTAGAGAGTGGCGTTGGGGATTATATGTGCTGAATCACTAGCTAATATATCTGGCGTTATAAAGCCAATCGGAATATATTTCCGCTTTTCAGATGATACTCGCGGAATTATTATATATGTTCCTTGTGGCATATTTT
>Ga0268262_10003707_pt1 | contig 16341 bp, 11 predicted proteins | sample TergutNc150P3_FD_190354 | JGI IMG/M metagenome (GOLD analysis project Ga0268262, IMG submission 190354) | Nasutitermes corniger P3 segment gut microbial community from laboratory colony in Florida, USA - Nc150 P3 (SPAdes) (version 2) | ecosystem: Host-associated > Arthropoda: Insects >... | reverse complement strand
AACGGCCCGCCAGGGGCGAGCCGTTGGACGAGCTGGAGGAACTGGAGCGGATCGGGCGGGAGCACAGCACGCGCAGCCCGTTCAAGCGCAAGAATGCGGAGATACCCGTGGAGCTGCCGGGCAGGATCCCCACGGTGGCGGATATCGGGCCGCTGCCTGTGGACGACGCGGCGGCGGGCGAGCTCGCGGACGGGCTGCACCCGGGCGCCAACAGGCGCAAAAGGGCGCAGCAGGCCGGCGAGGAGGCCGCGAAGGCGGCCATGGAGGCGCAGCTGAAGGAAGCCGCCGAGGCCGGGGCGCAGAAGGGCGCGGAGGACTACCAATCACCGCCGCTGAGCTGCCTGGCCGTGCCCCGCGCGGGCGGCGCGCAGCCGGACAAGGGCGAGGAGGACATGATCGCCCGCAAGCTGGTGTATACCCTGGAGAGCTTCGGCGTGGCGGTGGAGCTGGTGGGCAGGAGCCGGGGCCCGGCGGTCACGAGATATGAGCTGCGGCCCGCCGAGGGCGTGAAGATCAGCAAGATCACGTCGCTGGCGGACGATATTGCCCTGCGGCTGGCGGCCACGAAGGTGCGCATCGAGGCACCCATCCCCGGCAAGCCCGCCGTGGGCGTGGAGGTGCCCAACCGCGTGCGGGCGATCGTCTCCATGCGGGAGCTGGTGGACAGCGACACGTACCGCGCGGGGGCGGCGAAATCGAAGCTGACGGTGGCGCTGGGGAAGGACATCGTGGGCGACCTGGTGTGCGCCGATTTGGCGAAGCTGCCGCACCTGCTCATCGCGGGTACCACGGGCTCGGGCAAATCCGTTTGCATGAACGCGCTGATCCTCAGCCTGATGTACAACGCCTCGCCGGAGGACGTGAAGATGGTGATGGTGGACCCGAAGCAGGTGGAGTTCAACGTGTACAGCGGCATCCCGCACCTGCTGGTGCCCGTGGTGAACGACCCCCTCAAGGCCGCGGGCGCGCTGGGCTGGGCCGTCAACGAGATGGAGAAGCGCTACACCACCATCAGCGAGCAGAACGTGCGGGACATCGACAGCTACAACAACATCGCCGCCATGCAGGACGACCTGAAGCACCTGCCCCGCGTGGTGATCTTCATCGACGAGCTCTCCGACCTGATGATGGTGGCCCCCAGCGACGTGGAGGACTCCATCCAGCGCATCGCCCAGAAGGGCCGCGCGGCGGGCATGCATCTGGTGGTCTCCACCCAGCGGCCGAGCGTGGACGTCATCACGGGCGTAATCAAGAGCAACCTGCCGGGGCGCATCGCGCTGAGCGTGGCCTCGCAGATCGACTCGCGCACGATCATCAACAGCATGGGCGCCGAGCAGCTGCTGGGCAACGGCGACATGCTCTTCAGCATGAACGGCGGCAACAACGCCATCCGCGTGCAGGGCTGCTACGTCAGCGACGCGGAGGTGCGCAAGGTGGTGTCCTTCGTGAAGGAGAAGGACCCCGGCCGCGAGGGCTACGACGACGGCGTGTGGGAGGAGATCGACCGCTTCGCCGCCCAGGCCGCCCGGGGCAAGAAGAAGGGCGGCGGCTTCGACCTCTCCGGGGATGACGGCGAGGAGGAGGACGACCCCATGCTGGACGCGGCGATCGAGGTGGTGGTCAACGCGCAGCTGGCCAGTACCACCATGCTGCAGAAGAAGCTCAAGCTGGGGTACGCGCGGGCTTCGCGCCTGGTGGACCTGCTGGAGGACCGCGGGGTGGTGGGCCCGCCCGAGGGGGCCAAGCCGCGCAAGGTGCTGATGAGCCACGCGCAATGGCAGGAGTATATGGCGATGAGCCCGGAGAAGCGGAGCTTCGGGGGGGAAGAGGAGTAGGGACTTAATTAAATAATAGATGCCGCCGGAACAACAGGTTTCGGCGGCGGTTTTTTATTGTGCTCCGCACCACCCCCTCGGCGCTGCGCACCGGCCCCCCAAGGGGGGCATCCTGACGGCAACCGCAGGTCACGTTATACCTCAGTACTGATTTGCGGCAATAGCAACCGCGCACGGTTAACATCGGATGAATATCTCCTCTAGAATGGGTTAACCATAAATGGTTAAGCTGTGAGGTGATATCGTGACATATTCTGACATCATTATCAAAAGAATTTTAACCCTTTGCGAAGAACAAAAAATTACAGTTAACAAACTTGCCACACTTTCCGGCATGACGCAATCCACCCTTGAGAATATTGTCAAGGGCAACACGAAACAACCCGGGCTGCGCACGCTGCACCGTTTGGCGCAGGGCCTTGGCATGACGCTTTCGCAGTTTCTGGATTTCCCGGAGATAGAGGAGACGCAGCTGGAAGATGAATAAACGACGCCTCCCCGCCCTCCTCCTCGCCTTTGCCCTGCTCCTGGCCTTCGCCGGCTGCGATGCAGGCTGGCTCTTCGGGCCCTCCCCTGCCCCGGCGGACGGCGTGGCCGTGCATTTCATCGACGTAGGGCAGGGCGACTGCGAGCTCGTGGAGGCGCAGGGGCACTTCCTGCTCATCGACGCGGGGGAGCGCGGCAGCGAGGACCGGGTGGTCAAGTATTTGCGCGGGCAGGGCGTGGAGCGGCTTGACTACGTGGTGGCCACGCACCCGCACAGCGACCACATGGGCGGGCTGGCCTACGGCGTGCTGGCGGCCTTCCCCGTGGGCACGGTGATCGCGCCGCGGTTTTCGCCGGAAAACATGCCCACCACGCAGACCTACGAGAGGTTTTTCGACGCCGTCGCCGACCTCGTGGCAGAGGGAACAAAGGCGAAGTACGCCAAGCCGGGCGACGTCTACCCGCTGGGCGAGGCGAGCTTCACAATTTTGGGGCCACTGAGCGAGGATGGGAAGAACTACAACAACGACTCCGTGGTGCTGCGGGTGGACTACCGGGGCCGCGCCGCGCTGTTCATGGGGGACGCCGAAAAGCCCGCGGAGGCCGCGCTGGTCGCCGCATATGGCGAGGGCCTGCGGGCGGAGGTGCTCAAGGCCGGGCACCACGGCAGCAAGACCTCGTCGACCGAGGAATTTTTGCGCGCGGTGGGGCCGCGGGACATCGTGATTTCCTGCGGGGTGGGCAACAGCTACGGCCACCCCAGCCCCGAGGTGCTGGAGCGCTGCAAGGCGCTGGGGATCCGGGTGCGCCGCACGGATATCGAGGGGACGGTTGTAATTATATTGTGATAAAATCGCCCAGCCAGAAGGAGTAGATCAGGGCCTCGCTGACCTCCATGCCGAAGCATTCGCGCATGGCTCTGCGATAGTACGAAAGCTGCCCGCCGTAGCGCCCGCGCAGGACCTCGAGGTCCTCCACGCGGTCGGTCTTGTAGTCCAGCAGGACCAGCGCGCCGTCCTCCTCGAAGGCGCAGTCGATGATCCCCTGCACCACGACGTATTCGCCCTCCACGTCCTCCGGCCGCACCAGCGGGTCTTCCGCGGTGAGCTCCGCCGCCGGGACGCGCAGGGTGAATTTTTTTTCGCGCAGGAGGTTCCCCGAGGCCAGCATGCGCGCCGCGAAGGGCCCGGCGAAAAACCGCGCGAGCTTGTCGCGCTCCAGGGCGGCGGCGTCTTTCGGGGTGAGGTAGCCGTGCTCGCACAGGCGGGCGATCTCGGCGTCCAGGCCGCGCGCGGCGGCGGGGTAGTCGGCGTACTGCAAAAAGGCGTGCATGGCCGTGCCGCGCTGCGCCGCGGTCACTCCCCCCGCCCGTACAAACGCCGGGCGCGACGAGAACGCGAAGGCCTCCTGGGCCGCGCGCTCGGTGAGCTCGGATACCGCGCGCTTGGCGGCCAGGCGGCTCAAGGTTTCGCGGGGGTAGCGGTAGGCCAGGCGCGCGCGGACGAAGGCGCGCAGGGCGCCGGTGGGCGCGGGGGGGGCGATGGGGTGCTGCGGCTGCTCGGGCGACTGCGCGTCCGGAGCGGCGCTCGGGACATAAAAGCGCATGGGCTCCTTCGCGGGCAAAATCACATCCGCCGGGAGCCCAGCCAATTCGCGCAGGACGTGCGCGTCCGGATGGCGCAGGAACGCGGAGAGCAGCCAGTCGGCGAAGCTGCCGGCCCCCTGCACCTGCGCGGGCTCCAGGCGCTCGCGGCCGAGGGTGAGCCCGGCGGCCAGGCCGCGCAGCTTTTTCGCGGGGTCGCGGGCGCTGCACAGCAGCACCAGGCGCTCCTTCGCGCGGGTCATGGCGACGTAGAGCAGGCGCAGCTCCTCGCTTAAGGCGCCGCGGCGGATGGCCGTTTGCAGGGCGGCGTGGGGCAGGGTGGAAAGGCGGCGGCGGGTCTCCTCCTCGGGCCGCCGGAGGCCCAGGCCGGCCTGCGCGTGCAGCAGGAGGTGGTCCTGCTGCGCGTCCATCAGGTTGAATTTGCGCGCGCACTGCGCCAGGATGCACACGGGGAACTCCAGGCCCTTGGCCCTGTGGATGCTCATGACGCGCACGGCGTCGGCGGTCTCGGACACCGTGGCGGCCGCCACCAGGGTTTCGTCGGCCTCGACGCGGGCCATATAGCGCAGGAAGCCGCTGAGCGTGCCCTGGCGCGCGCCGAACGAGAGCGCGTAGTCCATCAGCCGGTGGAGGTTCGCGCGGCGGCGGGCGGGCTGCGGCATGGCCCCCGCGACGGCCAGCAGGGCGGTGTCCTCCAGGAGCCAGCGCGTGAGGTCGCCGACGGAGGACACCGCGGCCATTTGCCGCCACGACGCCAGGCGCGCGAGGAAGGCCGCGCACTGGGGATCGCCTGTTTCCATCGAGGTACGCACGCATTGATAAAGGCTTGCGGCTTCCCGGTGATTCGCCCGCAGCAGGGCCAGGGCGTCCGGGGAGAAGCCGACCACGGGCGAAAGCAATACGGCCGCGAGGGGGACGTCCTGCGCGGGGTTGTCGACCACCCGCAGGAGGGACAGCAGGATCTGGATTTCGCAGCTGCGGAAGAGGCTCTCGGTCTCCAGGGCGCAGGCGGTGACGCCGGCCTCCTGCAGGGCCTGGGCGTAGGCCATGCCGGGCTTGTGGTCGCTGCGCAGGAGGATGCAGAAGTCCCGGGCGCGGCGGCCCTTGGCGATCTCGCCCGCGATCCACCGGGCGATGTAACGGGCTTCGGCGGCAAGGCCGTCCTCCTGCGCGGGGTCGAAGGACAACAGGTGCAGCTCTGTATCGGGAGACGCGCAGGGCGTGAAGTCGCCGCGGCAAACCAGCTCTTCCTCGGGGGTGTACTCGATTTCGGCGGCCCGCGCGCTCATGAGCTGGCGGAAGGTGAAGTTCACGGCGTCGGTGACGCCGGGGCGCGAGCGGAAATTTTTGCCCAGGACCAGGCTGGGGCCCGCGCGCTTTTGCAGGAAGAGCTCGGGGCTGGCCTGGCGGAAGCGGTAGATGCTCTGCTTGACGTCGCCCACCAAAAATAAATTTTTGCCGTCGCGCGAGAGGGCGTCGAAGAGCAGGCCCTGCGCCGCGTTGACGTCCTGGTATTCGTCCACGAGGATTTCGCGCAGGCCCGCGCCGATGTCCAAAGCGAGGGGCGTGCGCTCCCCGGAGGGCGTCACGAGCAGGTCGAGGGCCCAGTGCAGCACGTCGTTGAAGTCCGCCGCGCCGCGCCGCGCCTTTTCCGCGCGGCAGCGCTCGATGAAATCGCGGACCAGGGCGATGAAGGCCGCCGCGACGGGGGCCAGGGCGGCCATGTCCTCCAGGTGCTCGCCCGCGCTGACGCAGAAGAGCTTGGGGCATTTTTTGAGCTCGTCCTTGAAGCGCCTGCGGCGGGCTTGGCATTGCCCGGCCAGGGCCTCGTCGCAGCCCTTGGGCTTACGGCTGAAATCCTCAAAGGAGATGCTGTTCAGCTGGGTCCGCAGGGCGTCCCAATCGCCCAGACGGACGGCCTGCTCCAGGCGGGTGACAAGGGCGAGATCGGCTTGGAGCGCGGGGGCGTAGCGGTCGTAGAGGGATGGGTCGGCGGCGAGGCCGGCCAGGCTTTGCGAGGCCAGGGAGGCATACAGGGACAGGCGCTCGAGGGCTTCCTCCAGCTGGATGCGGCCCCACAGGGTTTGCTCCGGGGGGAGGGCGCGTGAGTATGCGTCCGGGAGGGCGGCGAGCCACGCGGCCGGGGCGGGCTGCGCCAGGGCCATGTCCGCCGCGCGCTGCAGGAGCTTTTGCAGGCGCCGGTCGTCCCCGCTGACCTCCAGGAGGAGGCCCAGCTGGCGGAAGGCCGCCTCGTCGGCGAGATACGCGGCCTCGAGGGCGGCCTCGGCGGCCTCGGCGCGCAGGAGCACGCGCTCGCTCTCGTCCAGCAGGCGCGGCGCCTGGGGGAGGCCGAGGGCGGGCGCGTGCTCCTTCACCAGGGAGAGGCAGAAGCTGTCGATGGTGCAGATCTGCGCCAGGGGCAGCAGCTCCCGCTGGCGCAAAAGGGCTGTGTTGCTGGGCTGCGCGCGCAGCCGCTCCTCCAAGGATGCGGCGATGCCCTCGCGCATCTGCGCCGCCGCCGCCCGGGTGAAGGTGACCACCAGCAGCTCGTCCGCGCCGCAGGGGGCAATGGGGTCGGTCAGCAGGCGCAGCACGCGCTCCACCAGCACCGCCGTTTTGCCCGAGCCCGCCGCCGCGCTCACCAGCAGGGAGCCGCCCCGGGCCTCGATGGCCTGCAGCTGCGCGGGGGTCCATTCGATGGGCATAGAGGCCTCCTTGCGTTACGCGAACGTGACCGGCTCCTTCGGGTAGACCGCGAGCTCCGGCGCGAGGGCGGGCAGGTACCGGCCTTCGCCCTCCTCGAGCACTGTCACCGCGCCTTCGCTCATTTGCAGCGTGATGTAATAGTTGCCGGTGTCCCCGTTGCTCCCGGGAACGGTGTAATTGACATTGATGATGCCGCTCGTGCCGCGGTAGAAGATTTCGCCGGGCACGCCGTCGATGCCGTCGAGGACCTCCGCCGCGCCGCCGAGCCTGCGCAGCTCCTGCTCGGCCAGCGGCACGCCGCCGTGCTCCCGGAAGCTCTGGCCGTCCCAGAAGAACCAGTAGGGCTTTTCCGTGCGGCCCATGAGCATGTCGCCGATACAAAACGCATCCAACGCGGAGTGGCAGAGCGTGAAATTGCTGCCGTCCAGCTGCGTGAACCCGCCGCCCACGCCCGAAAGCTTCTCCCGGTAGGGTTGGCCGTCCTCCGCGTCCACGCCCCAGATGCGCGAGACGCCGCCGGTGGCGAAATACTGCTCGACGACAGCGAATTTGCGCCCGCCGAAGGCGAACACGTCGATCAGGCCCCAGTAATCGTAGGCCTCGAGCTTGTCCGCGCCGCCCGCGCTGACAAACCAAATCTCGCCCGCGTGGCCGCCGCCCTCGTCCTGCTCCTCGCCGACAAAGGCGAAGGCCTCGGCTGTGCCGTCGCCGTCGTAGTCGGCGTACTCGAAGGCGAGGATTTGCTCCGATATTTTTGCCTGGAGCATGTCGCGCAGGTTGGCCTCGGTGACGGGCTTTTCGCCGCAGGCCGCCATGGGCAGCAGCAGCGCCAATGCCAGAAAAATGATCGCGATGTTTTTCATGATGTGAGCCCTCCTTATGACCTTCCAACAGATTTTAGCCTCTCCCGAGGGAAATGTCAAGCATCTTTCCCTTTTGCGGCAAAAAACAGCTTGACATAACGCCAACATATGGTAGAATATTGTTATAACGGGTACGAAAGGGGCGCAGGCGCATGGTGCGAAGGGTGTGGGCTTGGGGCCTGGCGGCGGCGATGGTGATCCTCTGCGCGTGCCCCCTCGCGGCGGCGCGGGAGGAGGAGCCGGTGGGGTGGCGCGTGGCACTCCCCGTGGCGGGCCTGCCGGAGCGCCTGGACAAGACCGCCAGCGGCAGGGCCGTGGGCCTGCTCGCGCTGGGGGACGGGGGGTATACGCTCTCGCTGATGCCCCTGCGCGCGGACGGGCAGAGCTGGGTGCGCGTTTTGCTGGCCCGGGAGGACGGCTTCTTCGGGATCTGCCTGCTGGGCACGCGGGCGGAGTTCGCCGCGCTGGAGACGCTGTACCTGGATATCGATTTCACGCCGGAGGGGGCGGCCCTGCGGTTCCGGGCGCGGGAGGAGGGCGGCGCCCTGGCGGCGATGGAGCTCCCCCTGGATTTGACGGGCGAGTGCAGGCTGCTGCCCCTGGCGCAGTCGCAGGGCGCGACGGCGACGCCTGTGGAGGCCCCGCCCCTGCCCGTCGGCGCGACGCCCGCGGAGCCGGAGCCGCAGCCGCTGCGCCTGCGCCCGGGCGCTTACCTGCTCGCGTTGCTGCTCACGGCGCTGGCGCTGGCCATGCCGGTGCTCGGGACGATGCACGGACGGCGGATCAAAGCGCTGGCACTGCGGATCAAAGAGGGCGGCGTGGCCCTGTGGCAAGGATTTATTTTACGATTTAAAGCAATGAAAGTTCCCCGCACAAGGCCTTCCCCCGCGGCCAAGCCCGCGCCCGCACCTGCGACTGCGCGCAAGGAGGACACGCGGGAGATACCGCTCGCCATAGAGGGGCCGCGGCTGCCGGGGCTGCGGGTGACGGACGCGCAGGAGACCGCGCTGGTCCGGCGGATCGCCATGCGCACAGCCTGGGAGTCCGCCGCGGAGCGGGCGCCGGACGGCCTGCCCGCGCGGATGAACGCGTATTTCCTCGGGCGCGGGCCCCTGCCCGGCGGGCGGTTCCTCACCGTGGGGCTGCGCAACCGCGACGCCCTGCAGCAGCTGGGCGGCGGCAGCGTGCGCCCGCTCTTCGGGCCAAATCCACGGGGGGAAATCTTCTCGCTGGAGGAGGGCACCGGCGGGCTCTATCTGCACGCGGACTGCTTCGCGCCGCCGCGCTTCGTGCTGCAGCCGGTGCTGCGCAGCGTGTGCCTGGAGTGCGTGTTCAGCCTGGAGGACGCCCGGGGCAATGCCCTGCGGCTGGAAAACGCGCTGGGCCGCGGCATTTTGGGGATCGCCCCGGCGCTCACCGCGCGCACGGAGGCCGGATTCATCGTGACGCAAAAGGGGAAGCTTATCATAGGGGAGAATTAAGCGAATGCACAACGCACCTTGGGGGTTTTGCTGCTTCGAGGACGAAGGGCAAACCGTTTTCGCGCGCATAACGGACGGGCGCTGGGAAAAATCCTTCCCCGGCGAGCTGCGCCAGGCGCTGGAGGCCCTGCTGCCGCAGCGGCGGGAGATGTCCTCCGTGCTGCGGGACGCCGTGTTTTTGGAGGCCCTGCGGGACGCCGCCCTGCTGGTGAGCCTGGACCCGCGGGCCTGCCTGCGCTGCAAAATCCGCGCGGACCAGCGCGATTTGGCCGAGACGCTCCTGTGCGACCTCTACGACAACGCCCTGCCGGCGCTGCAATTTTTGCCCTTCGCGGCGGGCACGGAAGCGCCCCCGGCGCAGGGCTTCCAGCTGCTGTTTTTGACGGACCTGCCCGCCGGGAACGCCGAGGGCGCGTCGGTGGATTTCACGGCGGCGCAGCCTGCGCTGCAGCTGAGCTTCCCCCGGCTGGGCTTCGCCCAGCGCACCCTGCGCGCGCTGCTGCCGCCGCTGGGGCTGGGGCTCCTGCGGAGCATGTGGGACGCCGCGGCCCAGGCGGCTGCGGAGCGCCTGGGCGCGCGCTGCGCGGCGGAATACACGGACCTCACCGCGTGGCTGATGCTGCGCAGGAATTTTTCCGCCAACGAGCACGAGATTTCCGAACAGGAGTATGCGCAGTTGGAGAGGCGCATGGGGGAATATGAGGCGGAGGATTGATTTCGCATTTATTTTGTAGTATAATGAGTGCATGCTGCAAATGATATTGGGCCGGGCTGGGGCCGGGAAAACGACATACCTACATGAGCTGTTGTGCGACAAAGCGCGCGACGGCCATGAGGGCATGATCCTGCTCGTGCCGGAGCAGGACTCCTTCGCCCACGAGCGCGCCATGCTGGAGCTGCTGGGCGAGCGCGGCGCGGGCGCGGTGGAGGTGCTCAGCTTCACCCGGCTGGGCGACGCGCTGTTCCGCGCGTTCGGCGGGCAGGCGGGGCGCGGCCTGCACGACAGCCAGCGGGCGCTGTGCATGGCGCTGGCTCTGGAGGCCGCAAAGGAGCGGCTGGAGCGCTTCTCTGGGGCCGACGAGCGCATGGCCCCCGCCCTGCTGCGCCTGCGCCGGGAGCTGAGCGTCTCGGGCGTCACGCCGGGGGAATTTTACGCCGCTGCGCGCAAGCTGGGGCAAAGCAAGCTGGCGGAGCTGGGGGAAATCCTGCAAATCTACGACGCGCTGCTGGAGGAACGCTTCGGCGGCTCGGGCGACGCCATCCAAAACCTGCGCGAACAGCTGGAAGCTCCGCGCGGGCGGGCGTATTTCAAGGGGAGGATTATCGCGGCGGACGCGTTTTTGGGCTTTACGCCGCAGGAGCTGAAGGTGCTCGGGGCGCTGCTGGAGCAGGCCGGGGCGGTGTATGTGACGCTCACGCTGGACAGCCTGCATGGGCCGGAGGAGGGCGTGTTCGCGCACACGCGGCGGACGGCGGCGCAGCTGCGCAGGCTCGCGGAGCAGGCGGGCGTGCCGGTGGCGCAGCCGGTGGTGCTCTCGGGCATGCCGCGCTTTTTTGAGAACCCCGGGCTGGCCGCGCTGGAGCAGGCGCTGGCGGGGGGGGCGTATGACGACGTGGCGGCGCCCTGCGCGCTGTTCGCCTGCGGGGACATTGAGGCCGAATGCGCCTGCGCGGCGCGGAATATCAAGCGGCTGCTGCGGGAAGAGGGGTATCTCTGCCGCGACATCGCGGTGCTGGCGAGGGATACCGAGATTTACGCGCGGCCGCTCTACGCGGCGCTGCGCAGGGCGGGCGTGCCCGTGTTCGAGGACCGGCGGCAGCCCGTGGCAGGCCAGCCCCTGCTGCGCCTGGTGACCGCGGCGCTGGAAATCGCGGCGGAGGGCTTCGCGCCGGAGACCGTGATGCGCTGGCTCAAGACGGGGCTGACCGGCATGGAGGATACGGATATCGCCGCGCTGGAGAACTACGCGCTGCTGTGGCGGGTGCGGGGCGGGGCCTGGCTGCGGGACTGGGACGCCCACCCGCAGGGCCTGGGGCAGGCGGCGGACGAGGCGTCGGAGCGGGAACTGGAACATCTCAATCAACTGCGGCGGCGGGCGGTGGGGCCGCTCGAACGATTTCGCGGGGAGATGCGCGACTGCACGGGGAGCTCGGGCGCGGCAGTGCTGGACGCGCTGCTGCAGGAGGTACAGGCCCCCGCAGCGCTGCGCCTGCAAAGGCTGGCCCTGGAGGAAAACGGGCGCCCCGCCGAGGCCTTGGAGCTCAGCCGGGTGTGGGAAGTGTGCATGGGGATGCTCGACCAGCTGGCCGAGACCGTGGGGGAGCAGCGCGTGGGGGCGGGGCGCTTCGCGGCGCTGTTCGCGCTGTCGCTTTCGTACCAGACGCTGGGCGAGCTGCCGCAGTGCCTGGACGCCGTCACCTTCGGCGCGGCGGACCGGGCGCGGCTGCCCTCGCCCCGGGCGGTGTTCGTGCTGGGCTTCAACGACGGCGTGTTCCCCCGGGTGCCGGGACGGGAGGGCTTAATCAACGACCGCGAACGAGCGCAGCTGGAGCGGCTGGAGCTGGTTTTACAGGACCCCGCGCCGAAGCAACTGGCCATGGAACGGTTGATTGTATATCGCTCGCTGACGGCGGCAAGGGAAAGGCTATATGTCAGCTGGGCATTGCGCAACGCGGCCGGGGAGGAGCTGCGGCCCTGCTCCTGGGTGCCGTGGCTGCGGGCGCGTTTCCCCGGGCTGCGGGTGTGCGACGACCAGCTTTTGCCCCCGGAGGAGCGCCTGGAGGGCGAGAGCGAGGGCTTCACGCTGCTGTGCGAGACCTATGGGGACAACAGCGCGCTGCACGCCGCGCTACAGGAATATTTCCGGTCCAAGGAGGAGTACGCGCCCCGTCTGGCGGCTTTGGAGCGCACGGTGCACACCAGGCCGGAGGCGCTGGCCATTTCAGAAGACGCCGCGCGGGCGCTGTACCGCGGGGGGCGGGAGCTGTCGCCCTCGCGGGTGGAGAGCTACGCGCGCTGCGCGTTCCAATACTTCTGCAAATACGGCCTGAAGGCAAGGCCGCAGCGGACGGCCGATTTCGACCCCCTGCTGCGGGGCAACGCGCTGCACGCGGCCCTGGAACGGGTGCTCCGGCTGCACGGCGTGGACGGCCTGCTGGCCATGTCCCCTCCCCGGCGGCGCGCCCATATGGACGAATGCATGGACGATTTTGCCGCGCGGATGCTTCCTACAGGAGCGCTGCCGGCGCGGGCGACGTACCTCTACCGGCGGCTGCACGACATCGCCGGGCAGGTGCTCGAGCGCATGCTGGCGCAGTTCGGCGCGAGCAGGTTCAGGCCGGTGGCGTATGAGCTCACCATTGCGGACGGCGCGGATATCAAGCCCTATGAGATCACGTTGCCGGGCGGGGAGACCCTGCGGCTGGGCGGCAAGGCCGACCGCGTGGACTGCGCCGAGGTGAACGGGAAGCGCTACTTCCGGGTGGTGGACTATAAGACCAGCGGGAAGGAGTTCTCGCTGGGGGATGTGTTCGACGGGCTGGGCTTGCAGCTGCTGGTGTACCTCTTCGCCATCTGGGAAAGCGGCGACCCCGCGTTCGCCGGGGCGCTGCCCGCGGGCGTGCTCTATGAGCAGGCGCGCGACCCCGTGCTGTCCTCGCTGGCAAGGGAAATGCCGCCCGAGGAGATCGAGCGGCAAAAGCAGGAAAAGACCCGCGCGGACGGCTTTATTTTGGAGGACGCGGACGTGCTGCTGGCCATGGAGGAGGGCGGCGCGGGGCTCTACCTGCCCGCCAGGCTGGGCAAGGGGGGGCCGGAGCGGAACGTGCTCTCGCTGGCGCAATTGGGCAAGCTCAGGCGCGCGGCGGACGGGGTTTTGGCCGAGATGGCGGGGCGGATGCGCGGCGGGGAGATCCCCGCGGTGCCGCTGCGCAGCGCGACGCATACCCCGTGCGACTACTGCGAATACCAGGCCGTGTGCGGGCATGAGCCGGGGATGCGGGAGCGGTTCGGGAACGAAATGAAGTTTGAGGAAGCGGTGGAGGCGCTGGAGGGGTTGGAGTAGCTTTTGTGTTACGGCAGCCAGTCCTCCAGGACGTCGAGGATGTGCTTGGGCGAAACCTGGTTGCGGCAAAGGAGGGCCTCCAGCTGGCGGGCGCGGGCCTCGTCGGCGCAGACGTCGCTGACCGCGCACAGCACGCGCGGCTTTAACCCGCCGGACAGCACGTCGAGGCGGTAGGACTTGCGCCCGTCCTCCTGTATCCACTGCGCCGTGCAGACATAACGCAGCTTTTGCCGTCGCTTCATGGAGACACCCCCTTATCACTTCCATTAATTTCCGTTTACAAGACATTATGTGCTTTTATTCAACTTTTTTCAATACAATCTTGGTTGATTAGCGCCGCCGCGGCTTGCCGGCGCGCGATTTGCCGCCGCGCGGCTGGGCGGGCCTGCGGTTGGCCGCGAAGATCCCCCCCGCCGCGCCGCCCAGGAGCGTCGCCAGGAGGAGCAGCACCGCGTTGGAGCCCAAGGCCGTGCGCGAGACCGCCGCCGCCAGCACCAGCGCCCCCACGTAGAGCGCCGCGCCGGACAGCAGGCCGGACAGCAGGCCCTGCTTGCGCAGGGGGCGCACGTGCAGGTACCCCGCGAGGAAGGCCGCCGCCGCCGCCAGGGGGATGCCCACCCAGGGCAGGCGCTCGCGCGGGACGTCCAGGCGCAGGCACACCGCCGCGGCCGCCAGCAGCAGCACGGCGAACACCGCCAGCCCCACGCCCGCGCTCACCCCCAGCCGCAGCAGCAGGGCTTTTTGGTCCTTGCTGCGCTCCTTCTCCGGCTTTTGCGGCTTCCGGAACCCGGTTTCCCTGGTTTGTGTCATGGCGAAGGCCTCCCACACAAAAAATAATGAACTGCCTCATGGAAGTCTATGAGGCAGCTGTGATTTTTATGATATTTTTTATTTTTCCTCTTGACATATTGTGTTCTACACAGTATAATGATATTAGCAATAACACGGAGGTGACACTATGGACAAGGAGCTCGGCGAGATTGTCTCCGGCTTCCTGGTGGAGCTGCGCAGGGGCACGGTGATCCTCTGCGTGCTTTCCAGGCTGCGGCGGGCGGCGTATGGGTACCAGCTGATCACGGATTTGGCGGAGACCGGGATGCCGGTGGAGGCCAACACGCTCTACCCGCTGCTGCGCCGCCTGGAGGCCCAGGGCCTGCTGGAAAGCGCCTGGAACACCGAGGGCACCAAGCCCCGCAAGTACTACGCGGCGACCGCCCTGGGCTTGGAAGCGCTGTCTGCGCTGAAAAGCCACTGGCAAACCGCCGCACGGAACATGGACAAAATTTTAGAGGAGGAACCGTCATGAACCACGAATTGATCGACCGCTACATCTACGCCGTGACCCGCCGCCTGCCGCTTAAATCTCGCGCGGACGTGGAGCAGGAGCTCGCCAGCTTGATTTCCGACATGCTGGAGGCGCGCTGCGGCGCTGTTAGCCCCTCGGACAAGGACGTGCGCGTCGTGCTCACCGAGCTGGGGCACCCAAGCCAGCTGGCCGCGAAATACAGCGGCGACGAGGGCAGAGCCCTCATCGGCGGCGCGTATTTTTTGATGTACAAGTTTGTGCTGAAGCTCGTGCTGCCCATCGCCGCGGCGGGCGTCGCCCTGGCAAGCGTGATGGGGCTGGTCCTGAACGGCGGCCCGGAGCACACTTTTTCTGGCATAGCCATGGCCATTTTTGGGCCCATCGGGGGCGCGTTTGCCGGGGCGATACAGGCCTTCGCCGTCATCACGTTCCTTTTTGCCGTTTTAGAATGGAAAAAAGTGAAGCTTGCCGACGGGGATTTTCTCTCGGCGCTGCCGCCGGTGCCGGTGAAAAACGAACGCGTCAAGCCGTGGGAGCCCATCGCTGGCATGGTGCTGTGCGTGCTGATGGCGCTGGTGTTCCTCGCCTTCCCGCAGGTCATGGGCGGGTGGCTGGACGGCGCGGGCTGGATCCCCGCGCTGGACGTGGCCGTGATGCGCTCCCTCTGGCTGCCGATTGCGCTGTGGGCGGCGCTGGGCATCGGCAAGGAGGTTTTGCGGCTCGCCGAGGGGCGCTACACCAGGCGGCTGGCCATCGCGGCGTCCGCGGCCAACCCGGTGATCGCCGCCTGCGCGGTGATCGCGTTCTGGAGCGGCAGGGTGATGAACCCCGTCTTTTTGGAGCACATGGGCGAAATCTTCGGCGAGGAGAAGCTGTTCAACACGCTGTTTGAGAAGGGGCACCTGTTTTTCTTAGGGGTCGTGTTTTTCGCGCTGGTGCTGGAGACGGTGATGCTTTGGGTCAAGGCGAGGAAGTACGGAAACAATTGATGCCGCAGCCCGCGCAGCCCTCCCGGCAATTGGGCGTGGTTTGCGCGGCGTAGGCGCGCTCGCGCTCGCGCCAGAGGAAGGCTTTCGTCACGCCGTAGTCGAGGTGCTCCCACGGGAGTACCTCGTCTTTTTCACGTGCGCGCAGATAATCCCACGGATCAATCCCGATCTCTTCAAAGCACTCCTTCCAGAGCGCGGGCTTGAACTGGTCGTCCCAGCTGTCGAAGCGGGCGCCGCGCCGCCAGGCGAGCTCGAGGACGTCGGCGAGGCGGCGGTCGCCACGGGCGAAGATGCCCTCGAGCAGGCTGGTTTCGCTGTCGTGGCAGGTCAGCTTGATTTTACCGCTGCGGATGGCGGCGCGCAGCAGGGCCTGCTTGCGGGTGAGCTCCTCCCGGGGGTCCATGGCCTCCCACTGGAAGGGCGTGAAGGGCTTGGGCACGAAGCTCGCCACGCTCACGGAGACCTGCACGCCCTTGCCCTTGGGCCTGTCCGGGTTGCGGTAAAATTCGTCCACCACTTTTTGCGCCAGATCGGCGATGCCGAGGATGTCCTCATCTGTCTCGGTGGGCAGGCCGAGCATGAAGTAGAGCTTTACGCTTGTCCAGCCGCCGGAGAAGGCCTGGCGCGCGGTGCTCAGGATTTGCTCCTCGGTGATATTTTTGTTTATCACATCGCGCAATCTCTGCGTGCCGGCCTCGGGGGCGAAGGTGAGCCCGCTGCGGCGCACCTGCGCCAGCTTCTCCATCATTTCCGGCGGGAATTGGTCCGCGCGCAGGCTGGGCACCGAGACGTTGATCTTTTGCGGCACGGCCCAATCCAGCAGGGTGTCGAGGAGGGCGGGCAGGCGCGTGTAGTCGCTGGTGCTTAAGGAGCACAGGGAGACCTCCTCGTAGCCCGTGTGATCGCACAGGGCGCGGCACTGGCGGTCTACGACCTCCGGGGATTTCTCCCGGACGGGGCGGTTGAGGAAGCCCGCCTGGCAGAACCGGCAGCCCCGGATGCAGCCCC
>Ga0268262_10003706_pt1 | contig 16341 bp, 13 predicted proteins | sample TergutNc150P3_FD_190354 | JGI IMG/M metagenome (GOLD analysis project Ga0268262, IMG submission 190354) | Nasutitermes corniger P3 segment gut microbial community from laboratory colony in Florida, USA - Nc150 P3 (SPAdes) (version 2) | ecosystem: Host-associated > Arthropoda: Insects >... | reverse complement strand
GCGGCTATGCTGTTAATAACCCTTATAATCTCGGAAACAGCGGTAATGCCTTCCGATACTTCTTCTATTGCTTTGGCTGTTGACACTACACCCTCTCCGCCTTTTTCAATTATTTCCTGCAATTTTGCGGCTTCTTCTGTCTTTTGTTTTATTAATTTCGTTACACCGTTTACCGTTGCGGACATTTGTTCTATTGCGGAACCCGTTTGGGTTATAATGCCATTCTGTTTTTCAATTACACCGTTAAAACTACGGGTATTTGCCGCAATTTGATCAAGCGCGGCGGCGGCATTGTTTATTTTTTCTTTTAAGTCCTCGCTTTCCTTCCTTATAACTTTAACATTACCGCCTACTTGTCCGCCTGCAACGATGGCAATATCCATTGGGGATGAAAGCTGACCATTTGCTTTTCTCGAAACAGAACGCATATTAGCCAACAGTTCGCCGTATTCATGATCTTTTTGTTCTGTTACATTTTTTTGTTCAATATGTTTTGAAGATTGACGGAAAAATTTAAATAATGACATTTTTACCCCCATTTAGATTTTTTTACTAATATTGGAGAATTGACACAATTTGTTACAATTAACGAGATTTCTATTCACTTGTTATAATTAATATATGAAGCTCATCTTAAATCGTCAATGTCTTTTTTATTATCAGAAAAACTATAATAAGAAAATAAAAATTTTCAAGTGAAAAATGAATTTAAAATTTTATAATTGCGTTCATCAGCGCTTTAAAATCTTACTTTTGCAGAATCTTAGAAAATATTTTTAACTTCCCGCTTTTAATATGCGTCCCCGGCACTTCAAGGATTTCCCGCGCGACTTTGTTTCCAAGCGCGGCGCATTCGGAGAGGGATTTTTCCCTTATCCACGCGGAAATAAAAGCGGCGCAGAAAGCGTCTCCGGCTCCTATTGTGTTTTTCGGCGCGGCGACGGTAAAAGTTTCTTCGCGGTATACATTTCCGCCGGCGACTACTAACGCGCCTCTGCCGCCAAGTTTGACAACGATAATCGGATATAATTCGCCGTCGGTGATTACTTTAAGCATGGGACAAATATCGCGTATTATTAGAACTTCCTTGTCTCTCTCCGTCATGTTAATTTCTTCATCTCGACCTTTTCTGACTGTGTTATAAAAAGCGATTGTTTCATCGGCGTTCATAAAAACGAACAACGGGAATTGTCTGCTGTATGTCAATATTTCTTCCGCCTTGCTTTTTACCTGCATGATCGAAGCGACGTCAAGGGCGACAGGTATTCCGCGGTGGCTTGCCTTCATTAAAATATGTTGAACTAACGGGCGGCGGTCTAGTATAAAGCCGTCCAAAACAATAGTTTCCGCTCCGGCTATTAAGTCTTCACTGACATGAGTTTCATTTAATTCCAGCGCCGCGCGCGGGCTTGCGGCAAAACGCGTTTCGCCGTCAACGTTACAGGCAAAGCATAACCCTGTCTTTTCATTGGATTTTACAAGTATGGAAGAAACGCCTGCGTCTTTTATCTCTTCCTCAAAAATTGCCGCAAGATCGTCCTGTCCCGAGCAGCCGCAAAATGTAGCGTCCATTCCAAGCATGGCGGCAATTTTCGCGACATTCGCCGCACCGCCGCCTGAGCTTTTTACCGATTTTTCAAAATTGACAGAGGGCTCCCGTATCAACGCTTCAGCTTTATCTGCATCGATATGCTGAACGGGGGCAATAATGCCGTACTTTAACGCAAGACTGCCATTAATGTCTACAAATACATCGACAATCGGATTGCCGACACATAACAATTCAGTTTTATAACTCAAGTTTCACCTTTATTACCGGTAATAATAATAAAATCATTTCGGTTTGGCAATTATCTCGGCAAGTTCGGGATGTTTCACAAGATCGTGTTTCAATCCCTCGGCGCGTTCTTTGTTCACATAATCTTTTTTCTGGAAAGAGTATGTAAAATTCGTGTGGATGTCGTAAGTTCCCTGCATAAGCGCAAATGCGTCCTCGGTCATTACCAATTCTTCATCGGTCGGGATAACAAAAATCGGTATTTTCGATTCAGGCTTGCTGATAATTGTTTCGGTATTTCTTGTGCAGGAAATTTTATTCTTACGAGGATCAAAAGCCATTCCTATACCTTCAAGCCCGTCGAGATATTTCTCTCTCATAAACCACGCAAACTCTCCGACGCCTGCGGTGAAAACCAGCGCGTCTACTCTGCCCAATACAGCTTGATACGCTCCGATATATTTTTTCACGCGATGGGCTTCGATATATTGAGTGAGCAACGCTTGCTTGTCGCCGTCGACAGCAGCTTTCTGAACGTCGCGCCTGTCGGTATGTTTGCCTGTCAGTCCCAAAAGACCGGATTTTTTATTAAGGGCGGTTTCAACTTCGGCATCGCTCATTCCTGTCTTACGCATAATGTAGAAAGGAAGAGCGGCGTCAACATCTCCGGAGCGTGTGCCCATAACAAGCCCCTCAAGCGGAGTAATACCCATTGATGTGTCAAAAGAACAGCCGTTCTTGACGGCGTTCACCGAAGCGCCGTTTCCGATGTGGCAGATTATTACGTTTGTTTTGAAAGGATCCTGCCCCAATAACACGGCGGCGCGTTTTGCGGTATACAGGAAACTTGTCCCGTGAAAACCGTAACGGCGCACCTGATATTTTTCGTACCATTCTTTCGGCACTGCGTACATAAAAGACTCAGGCGGCATTGTCTGATGCCAAGCGGTATCCATAACCGCGCAATGCGGCACATGCGGCAGAACCTTCTGCGCCGCTTCGATACCCATGATATTCGCCGGATTGTGAAGAGGTCCTAAATCCTTAACCTCGTTAAAAGCCGCCATTGCCGCGTCATTTACAATAACGCTCTTTGTAAATTTCATTCCGCCGTGCAGAACACGGTGTCCCACAGCTTTAATTATCGACATATCGCTGATTACGCCCATCTCCTTGCTTGTAATGGTTTTAATGATAAGGTCGATAGCGTCGGTATGGGTGGGGCAATCGTGGTTAATTACGACTTCTTCCCTGCCCTTTGCATTGTGTGTGATAAAAGAGCCGCCGATGGTTACTTTTTCCACGATGCCGACCGCCAGAACATCTTTCTTTTCCCAGTCATAAACCTGATATTTAGCCGACGATGACCCGCAGTTCAATGTTAAAATTATCATATTCTCCGCCTTTTTATAAAAAACTCAATAAAAAATTATACCATATTTATATATTTTTTGAAAGGGGCGTCAAGTATGTTTCTATTACAATAATTAATATTAATTCCATTCCCATGGGTTTGAAAAATTGTTAGCTATAAATTGGAAATTTTTTGGGTCGGGATATTTATATGATGTCCAATTTTCATAACTTTCAATTAATGATAGAGCGTCTTCATCTGTTAAATCATACATAAATTTTTGACATTTTTCAACTATACCAATCGGTTTATTGGGGGCATTTATTACAAATTCTTCTAATTTGCGCACAGAAGGAAACAGCATTTCGTTTTCAATTAATATAAGCCGATATAGGTTGTATACCATTCCATTTGCGACATGATCTTTCATAAAACCTTTTGGTTTGCAAATTTTCCAATAATATAAATAAAACTGTTTGAATGTGCAGTAAAACCGAAGTTGTTTTTTTGCCGCTTCTTCTTTTTGAAATACGGGAATTTTTGCGGCAAGTTCTGGCAAACCCGGCTCATTGCAAAAAAGTACGCGCGCGTTAGTAAACATATTCCGCATGGGCTCGGAACCGCTTACCGCCAATTCTTCCATAAGCTGCCGTGTTAAAAAATGAACGTCAAAATATCCGCCTTCGTAAGTGCATTTGCCGAAAACCGACTCGCAGTCTTTACTGTTTTTTTTCTTTTCTTCGTAATATTTCTGTGATACTACAGCAACGCCGTCAATATCTGAATTTTCACGTTCAGTGCCTGTAGCAACAGAACCTATCAGAAAAAGCGCAATAACTTCAGGATTTTGACTGTAATGGGTTTTCATATTTTCTATTGATTCTTGATGATGTTTATACATTCTTCACTCCTTAAATAATCTATATACAGGGTAACAATTAAGAAACGATAAAAATGAATAATTTTCATCATTTTAATTATCTTGGGTAGATTTACAAAATTCATCGAATAGCGGCTCTACCGCAAGGAAAACATCAACCAGTTCGGGGTCGAATTGACGTCCGTTTTCTTCCAGTATGATTGCTTTTGCTTTTTCTCTGGTGAATGGCTCTTTATATGTACGTTCGGAGCGTAATGCGTCATAAACGTCGGCAATTGCAATTACACGGGCAAGAAGAGGTATCTCGTTTTCTTTTATACCGTCAGGATAGCCGCCGCCGTTCCACTTTTCATGATGATGTTTAGCCATTATAAACGCGTTTTTCAAAAAGTCGTTATCTTTCGCAAACTGCATTGATTTTTCCAGAGAATCCGCCCCTTTCGCGCTATGGCTTTTCATTACGCCAAACTCATCATCGTCTAATCTTCCTTTCTTTAGAAGGATACTATCAGGTATCGCGATTTTTCCCATGTCGTGTAACAGTGAAGATTCCGCGATTCTTTCAATTTCCGACTCGGTAAATTTATGACCGCGCTTTACCAATTCACGCAGTAAAATAGTAACATATTCGCTTACACGCTGGGTGTGTACGCCGGTGTAGCCGTCTTTTTTCTCTATCAAATCACTCATTGAGTATACAATCGCTTTCTGAAGATTGCGGACACTTTCAGTTTGCTTGTAAACCTCAGACTGAAGTTCCATGTAAAAACGCTCAATCTTGGCGTGAGATTCATTAAGCTGCCGTATCAATTCTTCTTTTTCGGTAATGTCGGTAACTATCACAACGGTACAGATCATTTCGTCAAATTTATCATAAACATAATTTAACGAGATTTGGCATTTCTGTCCATCAACACGGCAAACAGCGTCGCAGTTGAATACGGACTCCTCCTTTTTAAGGCAATGTAATGATATTAAGTCGTCTGATAACGGATTATCAGAAAGCTCAAACAGACTAAACAATTTTAACAAGGTAAGTTGTTCAGCGGTTTTTTTAAAAAAACTTTCCGACGCCGCGTTACAGAGCATAATATCGCCCTTATCATTCAGAATAAGCACGGGCAATTTAACAGCCGTATAAACATAAGAGGCAAGGTTGGAGATATTAAAACTAAAACTGTTATATTGGTTTGCGTAATGGTTACAGACAAAGAGAAGCGCCAACATCCCGATATAAGGAACAAGTTCTATCCAATATGAATTAAGAGAAAATAACAGGCAGACAAGAGAAAGAAACGATACAAGAGAAGCTATTGATATTGTTTTTGCCTGTAAACGATCGCGTTTCAACGAGGCGGTTTTTATCCATTTATACAATAAAAGAATCAGGCAAAAGAAAGAGAAAATAACAATTAAAAGAGAAAATATATTAAAAAAACTGGAAGAAAGAATATTAATCGCGTTAGCGGATGTAAACAAAATAATAAATATCGTTAAAACTGTAAGGGCATTGGCAAAGAGCAGGACATATTGTAATTTTTTCATTCCCTTAGAATTGATTTTTGAAAGATTAAGGATAAACGAAAAAAGAAACGAAACCGCCATGATTTTTATTGTTGACAAAACAATATTTAATGTGCTGAATATATAACTTAATTCGCCCAAAGGCACGTTTTCCAAAAAGGCTTTATAAAACATAATGCCGGTGTTAAAAGTAGAAATAGCGACTACGATACAAATGGCAAAAAAGTACCAGTTTAAAGTGCTGCGCTGGTTTTTCCCAACAATTTGAAATATACCCAGAAAAAACGCAATTAGGGAAAAACCAACATATATATAAGTAAAAAACAAACCTACTTCTCCTTTTCATAATATTATACCATGAATTATATTATTTTTTCTAATTCATTGTCGAGTTGTTTAATACCAAAGATTTACTTTTTAAAGAGTAATTTTCTATATTATTATAAATTATTTTATGCCGAAGCCGGCTTAATTCCGCTAAAAACTTGAGTCTCTCGGCTCATCTTCCTGCGTTAAATTAAGGTATGAAAACTCAAGCCACCCGGTGCCGCCTGCCGCTTCTATAAGAAATTTTGCCTCGTACATATTGCCGAGCGTCAACCCTATGCTCTCCCATTGCTTAAAATGCTCCGTAATTGAAATTGTCCCGCTCTGCCTAGGCGTCCGGCGCACGCTGAAATATTGAACAAATGTTTTGTGTCCCTCTATCGAAGGCATTTGAACTCTTACATTTCTGATAATATCATAATCCGCGCCATCCACATTAAAACTGCCCACTACGGAACCTTTTGTCGTACTGGTATTAACCGGAGTCGTGTCCGACTGCCATTGATTGCCAAACCAGTCTTCTACAATATAATACTCTACCAATTTATCTTCCGCTTTTTCCGCGTTTGGGTTTCTTGCCCAGCCGTAAATTCCTATATACGAATAATCGCCCGCAGTGCCGCGTTTTGATCTTGTGTATTCAAAATCCGCGTATAAATTTTTGTAATCTGTGTATTTTCCGCCGTTACCCCAGAAAAAACCTACGCGCCCCAAATAATCATCCGGGTTGTTCCATTCGGCTCTGAAAGCCGCTCCGCCCTTTTTCTCAGGTCCAAACCAAAAAAGTTTGTTTTCATTCCCGCCCTGCGTCCACATTTCGTAGCCGTAAGGCGAACCTTTCAATGGCTTATTTCCGCCGCTGTTAGCTGTAAATTCCATAAAGCAGGATACATATTTGGGGGCTTCTTCCACTTTTTTCTCTCCTTTTTGTTTTGGCATTATATCATGCCATCTTAATTTTGAGTAACGCGCCCAAGCCCGATAAAATACGTCTCCACAGACTCATTGCGGCAGGCTTCGGGCTTATAACTTTTTGCCGTTGTAAAAAGCGTCTTCATGCGTTTAAGAACGGCGTCTACTCCGCCGCCCTGAAAAACTTTTACAACAAGATTCCCGTCTGCGGCAAGCGCGTTTTGCGCGTACTCAATAACCGTTTCCGCAAGTTCCAAAGAACGAGATGAGTCTACTATGTGATTTCCCGTCGTGCCGGGAGCGGCGTCGCTGATAATTACGTTATAGGGGCTTTTTGATAAAAGCGCCTCGCGCACTTCCGCGACGGTAACATCGCCCTGAATAAAGAAAAAATTATCGGCGTCAAATAAGCCCTTGTCAAATTCACGGGAAAGAGGGGAAAGGTCGGCGGCGGCGAGGAAACCTTTTCCGGCAAATTTACGCAGGACATAAAGACTCCAGCTTCCGGGAGCGGCTCCTATGTCCAATATTCGCGGAGTATTCGCGCCGCCTGATTTACGAACCTTAAAAATATCGAACTTTTCATCGATCTCTTTAAGTTTATAAACAGAACGGGCGGGATACCCTTCCTTGCGCGCCTTCTGCTGCCAGTAGTCAGGTTTCTTGTAATCTGCCATTAAAATCCATTATAATGGTTTTATGGATCAAGAGTATACACAAAGGATAGAAAAAATAGAAAAAGAGCTAAAACGCTGGCTGCCGGATGCGGCGGATTCAACTTGGGCGGAAAAAATATTTTCCGGTATAGGCGGTAAAATAAGCGAGGATTTAACTCAATTTTTAAATGAGCCGCTTAGCGATATGCTTTCGCGCGGGGGCAAACGCTGGCGTCCTTTGCTAATGACGCTGATCTGTGAAACTTTGGGCGGGGGTGATTCAGCCCTTCCGCTCTCTCCGCTGGTTGAATTTTGTCATAACGCAAGCCTGATTCATGACGACATTGAAGATGATTCCGATGAACGGAGAGGTAAACCGGTTATTCATAAAGTTTACGGTATTGATACGGCGATAAATTCAGGCTCCTTTTTTTACTTTTTATCAACATGCTGTATTGATTCTTGCAGCTTAAAAAACAAAGAACTTCTTTACGGTCTTTGGGCGGACAGCATCAGGAAACTCCATCTTGGACAGGCAATGGATATTCACTGGCATAGAAATATTTCCGCGATACCCACTATAGAAGAATATTATTCAATGTGCAAAATGAAAACAGGAAGCCTTGCGAGCCTTGCGGCGGAACTTGGCGCATACTCGGCAGGCGCAAGCAAAGAAACAGCGAGGATATTCGGCGAAGCGGCGGAAATGATCGGGGTTGGGTTTCAAATATTGGACGATGTAAAAAATTTGACAACAGGAGTCCCGGGGAAAAAACGAGGGGACGATGTAGTCGAAGGGAAAAAAAGCCTTCCCGTTCTTTTGTATCTTCATAAATATCCGGAAAATAAAGATCGGATTTTTTATTTTTTTCATGCCGCCAAAACAAACGGTATAAGAGCTCCGGAAGTGGAAGAATTAATCGAAACGCTTGCCAAGTCGGGTATTCTTACGGAAGCGGAAGAAAAAGGGCGCGCTTTATTAAAGCAGGCGCAAGATATTTTCGGCTCAAATGAATTTGCGGGCTGTACTGTAAATAAAGACGGTCAATCTCTTCTTGACGGCTTTATAAAATTAATAAGTTAGAGAAGTAAATTGAAAACGATGTATTTAAGTGAAATATGGTCTGTCCTCAAAACAAGTCATGGAAACGCCCTGCTGTTAAAGCCGAAAGACAAGGAAATCGCAGTACCCATTTTTATCGGCACTTTGGAAATGCAGTCAATTTTAATGGGAAAAGAAGGGGTAAGCATGTCCAGACCGCATACCCACGACCTGTTTTTAAATATGCTTGCCAATGTAAACCTAGCGGTCAAAAAAGTGGAGGTTTACGAGCTAAAAGACGATGTTTTCCATGCCCGTCTTGTTATTACAGGCGGCGAATATACTAAGGAAAAACCCCTAGTACTGGACAGCCGCCCTTCCGACGCTTTTGCCATTGCCACCCGTAAAAAATGCCCTATTTATCTGGCTTCTTCTATAATAGAACAAACCGGCGTTCCCCTGTCATTTTTCATAAATGACCTTGAAGAAGATACCGATGATAAATATAGGTCGTTAAAAGAACAGTTGGAACAGGCTGTCGCCGAGGAGGAATACGAGCAGGCGGCGGAAATAAGGGACTTGTTAAAAATGTTGGAAAATGACGCCTCTGTTTAGGCGTTTAACCTTGCACAATGGAGAAAATTATATTAATATTCATTATATGGTGGCTCTAAAACAAACGGATCAAAAAAATAAACATATTTTCTGGCTGTTATCAGCCTTATGCCTGGTTTTTCTGGTAAACCCGGGTCAATATATTAATCTACAAAAACTTCTTGTCGATGATCACGGCATTGGCGGCGGTTATATGGCGGAAGAGATCATTTCCGAGGAAAATTCCGACATTTTGTTAACCGAGGCTAGTCTTGAGTCCGTGTCGGAGCCTGAAACAGTCTCTAAATCCCGTATCCTGTTTTGTGACTCCCATGTGGTTCAAAGCGGCGATAATATCAGTAATCTCGCCATAAAATTCGGCTTAAATCAGGGTTCAATTATCTCTGTAAACAAAATAACCAATACCCGCCTTCTCCAGATAGGAAAAGTGCTTAAAATCCCGAATCAGGACGGTATTTTCCACAATGTCAAAAAAGGGGAAAACCTAAGCTCTATAGCGGAAAAATACAAGGCAGATATTGAAGCCATAAAGACGGTTAATGAACTTTTTTCCGACAAAATAACGCCGGGAACAGACCTTTTTATTCCCGGAGCCAAGCTTGACTGGTCAACGTTGCAGGAAATTAACGGCGATTTATTTATGTGGCCTGTCAGCGGCAATATTACATCATCCTTCGGCTGGAGGAGAGACCCCTTTAACAGAAGCCGGCGTCAGCTTCATAACGGTATTGATATAAAAAGCAGCACCGGCACGCCTGTCAGGGCGGCGATGGCTGGAAGGGTAAGCGCGGTAGGATATGACAATGTTTTCGGCAATTATGTATTAGTCAGCCACAACTCAGGGTATCGCACTCTCTACGGACACATGAGCGTAATCAGAACAAAAACAGGTTCTTATGTCACCCAGGGAGAACGCATCGGAGACGTAGGCAATACCGGTCAGAGCACCGGATCTCACCTTCACTTTACAGTTTACAAAAACGGAGTCGCCACTAACCCGCGTTTATTACTCAGATAGTTTTTAAGAACAAAGCGTGGAGTGCAATTCGGCGCTGCCGAATTGCTTGGAGTTTGCGCGTAGCGCAAACTCCACACATTAATTGTAATGAAAGTGTGGAGTTTTGCCAAAGGCAAGCCGTTTTATAAAAAAGTATAGAGTCTTAATAAAGGCAAAAAAAGGTAATGAAGGGTGTAATTTGCTTTTTGGCAAAACTCCCAAGCGATTCGGCTACGCCGAATCACCTTTTTCAGATAAATCCGAAAACATAGACGAGAACGGCGATACTACAGCTACGTCAATATTTAAATCCTGAGCCTGAACTTCTTCATTGCTATCTTCAGCGCCCATTTCGTCGGCATAAGCTAAAAGCCCCTTGCCGCGTCTTTTACGTTTATTTGCCTTAGCAAGAAGCCCCTTGCCGCGTCTTTTACGTTTATTTGCCTTAGCAAGAAGTCCCTTGCCTTTAGAATCGGGTTTTTCAAGCTCGCCGGCGCGAGCCAAAAGTCCCTTACCGGCGGCTTTTTTTGCCGCTTTTTTACTTGCCTTGCTGAGAAGTCCTTTGGCGGCGGAAGATTTCTTTTCGCTGATTTTACTGGCGCGTCCAAAAAGCCCTCTTCGCCGTGGTTCAGGTTCCATAGCGGCGCGAAGAGCAACGTCAATTATATTTGGCTTTTCGGCTTTTTGAGGTTTCTCGACTTTTTTGGGCGGTTCGGCTGATTCAATCGCTTTTATTTCTTCAATTTCTTCTAACGGTTCAACTTTCTCTAAGTTTTCAATTTCTTCAATCGGCTCCGCTTCTTCTATTTCTTCAATCTCTTCTAATGCTTCAACTTCCTCAATCGGTTCCGCGTCTTCTATTTCTTCGATTTCCTCAACTTCTTCAAGAGCTTCTGCTTCGTCAATTTCTTCCAGCGGTTCAGCTTCCGCAATTTCATCAACTTCTTCGGCTTCCAGAGTTTCTACTTCGTCTATTACGTCAACTTCTTCCGGTTTTTGGTCAGTCTTGGCTTCCGCTTTTTTCGCAATACTCTTAACAGGATGAATAGAAGATAATTCATGACCGCTGCTGACTTTAAGATAGATCAGTATTTCTTCCCACGATTTATCAATGATACCGTTAAGTATCGCTTCCAACCGGTGGTTTAATCTAATGCCGCGTTTTAACTGACTGTAAATTTCATCCTTACGCTGTTCCAACTCCAGCACCAATTTTGCTTTTTCCTGAACAGACTTATCATCGCCTATTTGCTCAAAAAAACTTTCCCTTAAGCGTTTTATGCGGCTGCGTACAACCGCCGCGGGGTTAGGCTTTAGATTTATCAGGAAAAAGAATGTAAGGAAAAATGTCAAAAAAATAGAAACATTCAAGATGAGTTTCATCGGCTCTGAAATTGAAAATAAATAACTGTTAACTAAACGACCAAAAAATAAATTTTGATCCGTTTTTGTAGAAATAAGAGAAAAAGCCGCCCCGGAATCTTCCGCGTCAAGAGTAATATAATCTTTAATACCTTCGTTCCAGGCTTCCGCGACTTTTTTTAAAATAACGGCTTTTGACGTTTCGGGGCTTCCCAAAATAATTCCCGACGGTGTGTTTATCAGGGAAATATTGTCGCCTTTCTTTAACCGCCCCGATTCGATAAGTCTCTCGGCAAACGTTCTGATTGACACGGAAAAAAGCGCAGTACCGCGGAAAACGTCCATTGAATCCCTAAAAGGGAATGAAAAAATAATTCTGTCGTTTTGATCGTCCATTATAAGTTTGGCGTGATTAGCGTCTTCAACGCCGACAATTTCATAAGGCAGGGACGTCGGGTTTTCGTTGTAATTACGATAAGCTGTCGATCTTTGATCCTGACTCATTATATCGCGCGCGGAAGTCGAATAATGAATCCTTATCCCGTTGCTGTCCACAAACTGCACAGATTGAAGCCCCGTTGTTGATTCCATTAATATTCCGTATACTTTTGAACGTTCAAAAATATCATTGGGACTCTGGTTATACAAAAAACTGCTGCGAATGGCTGGTATTGTCAGGGTAGCGTAAAACTTGCTTTTAAGGTTATTAATATGCTTTTGAACAATTTGCGAATCTGCCGCGTTTTCCTTAACATAAGAATTGATAACCGAAGGATTATAAAAACGAGCCTCTACAAGATCCAATAGATTTCCATGCGCCAAAAAAATAAGTCCGGCAAACAAGAGAATCGAAATTACTAACGCAACAAGCGGTTTTATAAAAGTTGACAACTTATTTACCTGTTTATTCTATAATATCGGTATTTAATTATAACAAAAAAATCATTAATTACACATAAAAACACTAACTTTTCTTGGCAATTATTAAGATTTTGACGACGTAGGCGGCGCAACGGCGGGACCGGGAGGAGGGGGAGGAGGCGCATCGGGAGCGGCTCCCAACCGTTTCATCTGCTCGTCCGCTTCCATTTGGGCGCTGTATTCATACCGCAGTTGGTTGGCTTTTATAAAAGTATTCTTTAACTGTGATAATTCAGGCTTAATGCCCTTAACTTTATTACGGGCTTCCGGCTGTACATTTGCCTTAAAAAAGTCGTCCAAAGAAGTTAATATTCTGTGATAGGTTTGTACGTCTTTAACATTTTTTTCCAGATAACCAATAATTTGCTCTTCGGTCATATTGGCAAGTTTATTATACGCGGGACCGTGTACAAAACTGGCTAAAATTTTATTCTTTTTCTCCAATTCATCCATAAATTGATGAAAATTCACCCTTTCTTTAACCGGAATACCCTTTGTAGCATCCAAAGATTCCACATTGTAGATAACTTCTTCCGGCTCGGCGTTTGTAATTTGCCTGATTAACTCTTTTACCGCCTCAAAAAATGTTTTCTTACGGCTTTCCATCACCGTTTGATTTTCCTGCAGTTTAGCGATGATTTCGGTAATAGATTTAGTCGCGCCGCCAATAACGACAATTCCGTCAAGAAGTATCGCTTTATAATTCACAACGGCTTTTTGCGTTTTTTGTTTAGTATTATCAACTACTCTTAAAGTGTTCAGTACTGTATCCCGAAGATCCATACTGCTTTCGGAATAATCTTCTTTGATGATTTCTTCTATTAATTCCTTGTAAAAAGGCGATCCCGGCATTTCGGTATGCATTTTTTTCTTGATATGCTCAAGAGTCGCTTCCCCCGCCGACATATCTTTTGTAACATTTTGGCGGACACTAAGTTTATATGATTCTCTATAGTAGATATTTAGATCTTTAAGTATTGCCATTGAAGAGGCGGTTGTTTTGGATAATTTAGAAAGACTTTCCCCGATAATACTTAGGGTGAGCGGATCAACGCCGGTTTTTGCGTGACTGGTTATTTCCGAGACCATTTTGGTCATTGGAGACTGGGAATCCGGCGTTAAACTAACCCAATCTATGTACCGGATAAGCCCGACAATACGTTTTATACGATCAAGATTGAGATAATCCACGCTTAACTGGTAAAAATTGACCAAATAGTCAAGCTGGTTGTCAAAATTCGAGAGTCTGATAGAAAGCTGCTCTACTTTCCTTGCTTCCGGTATAACACTGGAATCCGGAGCCTCAATTTCATTGATTTTTGTATCCTGTTTATAAGGATCTTCATCTATTACTTTCTTTTTCAGATAAATATTGTACAAAGAAGCGAATGAAATTTGATATATCCTAAGCTCGTCTTTTAGTTTTACCACTTCTGTCTTTTCCAGCCATTCTTTTCTTGCCATAAGAGTCTGCTGGAGCGTATCAATATAGTTAGATTGTCCCTGTTCCGCCATGTTATATTAATTATCGTGTATTTTACCTAAAAATTCAAATGTCAAATATGTTAAATATATCAAATATATAGAAAACTTTTATTTTTTTTCCGTTTTTGGTCAAGCGCCGGAGCATATTCAACCCATATATAGGTATGAAAAACTTTTATTTTATCCTTACAACTGTTTTTGTTTCGGCTCTTCAACTTGTTTGTTGCGGAGATCTTTGCCCTTCCCGGTACACCCTGGAATTGCCAAAACCGCCCGAATCATGGGTTTCCCTGCTTGGCGAACCGCGCTGGCAGGTAGAATGGACAGCCCCAAACGGCGAAATTTGTACGGCAGATGTGGAATTCGGCGCAAATTTGGAGGTAGAAATACCAAATACTTGGGTAAATCCGATTATTGCCCGTCCTTATTGGTCCCAACACGGCATAAATCCGGGTATTTTTATGCCCGCCGGGGCGTTATTTCCCTTCGATACGGAAAAAGACGCTATCCGGCTTAGCTGGCAGGCGGGGCATGACGTCGTTTTTTACCGGGAACTTGCCCTTGCCTATGACCAAAAACCCGTCAAAATACCCGCCAATTTTGACTGGATGCGATTCAGGGAGCTTTTTAGCTCGGACACCTTGAACGAAGAAGTCCGCAAAGACCCTTGGCTGATTAATTGGCGTTCCGTAGCGGAAAAAACCATTAGCGGCAACTTCGACAAACGCCGTCTTGTCCCCGAAAAGACCGAACCCAAAAAAATACCCGTCCGTTCCGTTCTATGGTATGGAACTTCCCCATTTGCAGATCCGTTATCGTTTAAAAACGGCGAAGCTATTTTTCCGGTACGACCCGGCGTTAATGTGTGGGTAAGTTCCGACGGGATCTTGCAGGTCAACGGCAATACGTGGATGTTAACAAAACTAAAGAATTAACGCGTATTGTAGAGGTAGGCTGTCTTCCTGTAAAATAAAGTATGAAACGGCGGTTTTTTACGCTTTTATTGCTTTTTCTCTCTTTTTCGCTTTTTGCGCAAAACCAGCCGATTTACGCCGGTCTTAATTCCGACGAGCAGCTTTCCCTTGTCGGTATGATGATGGCTGATCTTCTGGCAAAATTCGGTCCGCCAAGGTCGGTTATTTGTGAAAGGGGCGTCGAGCCGTGGCAGGACGACGTTGTTTTTCAATATAACGGCGCTGATTTTTATATTTACAGGGATCGAATTTGGCAGGTAAAATTAGCTTCTACGCATGGTATTTCAAACGGCGATAAAAAAGCGGTCGTATTACTTACTCTTGGAAGCAACGCCGTAGACAAGGAAGATCACGCGCTCCTTGCGATAAACGGCAAAAATTGGCCCTTGATGTTAAGGGTGAATTTTAACAATACGGGATTGGTTACGGCGATTTATATTTACCGTCCCGATTTTTAGGGGGATTTTTTGTCAAAGATTTGTTTATGCCTTACAGGCAAGACCATCAAGCAGGATGTTGATTTATTGAGTAAATACCGCAAATATGCCGACTTAGCCGAGTTACGGGTTGACTGCCTTGACGCCGGAGAGCGTTTATACATACGCCGATTTCCGGAACTGGCGGGCATTCCCGTTATTCTGACAGTCAGGCGCGATGTCGACGGAGGCTATTTTACAGGCGGCGAGGGCGCAAGATTAAAATTACTTGCTAACGGACTTGCCTACGCAAACGCCGACAGCAGATTTAACTTTGCCTATGTTGATATCGAAGAAGATTTTAACGTGCCGAGTCTTGAAGAAGCGGCGCGCACATTCGGAACAAGAATTATCCGTTCATGCCACGATTTAGAAGGAACTCTTACCGACATTCCCGCAAAAATGAAATCGATGAAACATGCGGGAGACGAAATAATAAAAATAGCGGTCGCTGTAAAATCTACTCGCGATGTGTTAAATGTTTTCAGCGCTGCCGGTTCTTTTACCAATCAGGATAAAATTCTTATCTGCATGGGACACTACGGAGTTTATTCAAGAATTCTTGCGGAAAAATTCGGCTCTTTTTTAACTTATTCAAGCGCGTTATCTGAAAGCGTCATTCCCGGCGCTCCCGGTCAATTGGATGTAAAAGAGCTTTCTGAATTATACCATTTTCGCAAAATAACAAAAAAAACAAAAGTATACGGCGTTCTGGGCAACCCGTTAAAATCCAGCGTAAGTCCATGGTTTTTTAACACTATTTTTAACCTTGAAGATGTGGATGCCGTGTACGCCCCATTTCCGGCAACAGACATCGGCGATTTTATGGAACTTGCAAAAGAAATAGATATTCAAGGGCTTTCGGTCACAGTCCCTTTCAAAGAAGCGGTTCTTCCGTTTCTCGGACAAAAATCGGCGATTTTACAATCAATCGAAGCGTGTAATACCTTATACCGCAAAGACGATATATGGGTCGGCGACAATACCGATTACGCCGGATTTTCATCGTCGCTCTTAAATTTTTTAGACAGGAAAAATT
>Ga0268262_10003705_pt1 | contig 16346 bp, 11 predicted proteins | sample TergutNc150P3_FD_190354 | JGI IMG/M metagenome (GOLD analysis project Ga0268262, IMG submission 190354) | Nasutitermes corniger P3 segment gut microbial community from laboratory colony in Florida, USA - Nc150 P3 (SPAdes) (version 2) | ecosystem: Host-associated > Arthropoda: Insects >... | reverse complement strand
GGTAAAGGCCGGCAAACACGTCTACAATGAAAAACCTCTCTGCGTTACACGTGAGGAGGCGTCCGAATTGCTGAAAACCGCCGCCCTGAATAATGTGAGGGTGGGCGGCGCGCCCGACACTTTCCTCGGGGCGGGCCTGCAGACCTGCCGCAAACTTATTGACGACGGCTGGATAGGACGCCCTGTCGCGGCCGCCGCTTTCCTGATGAGCCACGGCCCGGAACACTGGCACCCCGCGCCTGAATTTCTTTACAAGCAGGGCGGCGGCCCTATGTTCGACATGGGCCCGTATTATCTCACCGCCCTGGTAAACCTTTTGGGCCCCGTCGCCCGCGTTTCAGGCAGCGCGATAAAGGGCAATGCCACGCGGCTTATCACCAGCGAGCCGCTTAACGGAACTGTCATCGACGTGGAGGTTCCCACCCACATCGCCGGCGTCCTTGATTTCGCGAGCGGCGCGGTGGGAACAATGATCATCAGTTTTGACGTTTATTCCCACACGCTGCCCTGTATTGAAATTTACGGAACAGAGGGAACCATGCGCGTTCCCGACCCCAACACCTTCGGCGGCCCGGTATACATAAAGCGTTTCCGCGAGGAGGAGTGGTCGCAGATACCTTTGGTAAAAGATTACGCGCAGAATTCACGCGGGTTAGGCGTAACAGAAATGGCTGAGGCGATAGAAGCCGGCCGTCCTCACCGCGCCAACTCCGAGCTTACATCCCATGTGCTTGATATTATGCACGGCATACATGACGCCTCCGCTTCCGGCCGCTATTACAAAATCAAGAGTAAGTGTAAACGCCCCATAGCGCTATAATTTAGGAAGAATTAACCACGGAGTTACACGGAGTAGCACGGAGTTTTGTAAGAAAATTATCTCTTCCTCCGTGAAACTCCTAGCCGTTCTCTGAACGGCAGTCCTCCGTGGTAAAAATTTCTTAATTATTTCTCTGTCAAATTATGAACGCCATCCCAGTTGTCCTTCGGCGGTTTGGACTTGAACTCTTTGCAGCGATCAAGGTATATCGCCGAGGGTCCGCCGTCCGGGTCAAGCGCGAGCTTTGTCTCTAATTCAAGGGAAGCCTTAAAGCCCTGGATTGCCTCTTTCCAAAGGCGCTTCTCATAGCTTTCCATGGCCTGCCTGAAAGTTTCAACTAACTGTTTCTCGTCCTCTGTTGCGTTTTCAACGGTGTTTATAAGTTCGAAAAGGCGCACGGGCTCGTGGATTCCCACTACGCGCACCCGGTCAACCATACGGGTAAGTATCCTGCCCTGGGTTTCCTGTACAGTTTCTTCGGAGGCGAGTATCCATGTGCCGTACTGCTTGTTAACGCCCTCAAGGCGGGCGGCAAGGTTAACGGCGTTTCCCATGATCGTATAGTTCATCTTGTTTCCGGTTCCCATGTTTCCGGCTACCATGGTTCCCGTGTTAATTCCGACTCTGGTTAAAAGCGGGGTAGGGGAGAGCTTCTCGGCTATAATTTTTTTGTTAAGTTCTTTTTCAATATTTTTCATCATTATGGCGGACAGGCAGGCCCGCAGCGCGTGGTCGGGAAGGTCCATCGGCGCGCCGAAGAAGGCGATGATCGCGTCCCCTTCGAATTTGTCGATAGTGCCTTTTTCCTCAAGCACCACATCGCTCATGGCGGAAAGGTAAATGTTAAGCAGGGTAACGAGTTTTTCCGGATCCAGTTCTTCTGAAATTGTGGAAAATCCCTTTATGTCCGTAAAAATCGCGGTCATGTGGCGGTCGGTTCCTCCAAGGTGGAGCCGCGAGGGATCGGCTATTATTTCCTTGACCACGTCGTCAGATACATAAGTGGAAAAGGCTTTTTTGATAAACTGTTTTTCCTTGTCCGATTCCGCGTAAGACATAATCTCCCTTAGGATGACCGTTGAAACCAGGGAAATAACCGCGGTAAATGGGTTAAAGAAAACGCCTGTAAATCGAAATAGCAGGGCCGTAATTAAGGTTATAATGACCGTCAGGACAAAACCAGAGGTGGCCCTTGTCGCGGGCGGCAGTCCCGAGCTTGCCCAAAAAAACAAAATTACAAATAACAGCGCGAAAAGCCCCTGCCAGTATATCCCGATGGGGTTGATGAAAGAGCCGGAAAGGATCATGTCCAGCACTACGCCGTGGGTTCCTACGTTGACATATTCGCTGTGGAAGGGGTTTGAGCCTATATCCGTTGTTCCGGTATCTACCCTTCCCAGTACGCAGAATCTGTCATTAACCGTGTTCTCGATTTTTTCCTTTATGCTTTCGTATTTGTCCATGTCTATGCGGATGTATTTAAGCAGATTCACTATGTACTCTGCCTCGTCGATGATCGCGTCCGCGCTGCCGGGGTATTGTTCCGCGAGTTCCTCGACAAGCTCGGTTATTTTTTCTTCCGGATCAAGGTTCAGAATTTCGCGCAGGAGTCCCCGGCTTATTCTGCGGCAGTCCGTGTAATTTTTAAACGCCTCGTCAGAGCAGTTTTCAAGCGCTTCCGCCCTGTTAACGCGAATTTTGTCAATAAAATTTACAATATCCATGATAATCAGTGGTATCCTGGCAAGGGAAGGCTCGCGCTCCGCGAAAAACGCGATGTCCGTATCGACCAGGGTCTGTATGTAATGCTCAAGCTCTATTTCAAGTTCTTCCAGCAGCGAGAAATCGGAGAAGGAAATATGGCTGAAGCTGCGCTTGTAGTCCGTTTTCGGCCAGTCAAGCAGCATCCTGCCATCGCCGTCAAGGGGGATTTTTATATTTTTTACAGTTCCATTGGGCAATTTCACGTTTTTCAGGAGCATTCCGCGCCTGTTCAGCTCAATAAAAGGATTTCCCATATAATCAATCAGCGGGGAGAAGGCCAGCTGCAGATACCAGTGATCGTAAATACACTGCGCAAGGTCTATGCGCCGTCTTATGCCGTCCTTGTCCACCTCTACATTGGTAAAACCGGCTCCCGCGGCTGACAGCGCAAAACCCGGCAGCGCCGGCAGTATGTCAACATATTTTCCTTTGTTGGCGTTAGGCGACGCGATTAATGGATATGAAAATCTTTTTTCAGCTATCGGGCGCCGCTCGGCCTGTTCCCCTGTCAAGGGCGACGAGCGAAGGTTAAGGGTTACCCAGCTTCTTCCGAACAGCCGCGAGGCCTGGATAAGGTAAAGGTCATTGTCCCTGGCTACGCTCCTGGCTTTGGATAAAAGGCTTCCACGCTCTTCTTCTATTATTCCGGACAGCGCTTTCGCGTGTCCAGGGATTTCACCCCGGCCTATCCTGCTGGATTGTATCGCGTCCAGTAATTCCTTCGTCCTTGTGTTTATCTCCGTGAAACTCCGGTTAAAATCCGTCTCCAGGCCCTGTTTAAGGTAAACGTCGTCTACGCCCTGCGGCCCCTTGTCGATATATTCAATATCGAATATGGCGGCCCTTGCCCCGTATTCCTTCAGCCGCAAAAGGCCGTCAGCCGTTATCGAGCGGGGCCATGGAAAAACGCCGTTATACGCAATGGCTTCGTCGTCTACGTCCAGGAACGCCACATCATGCGCGGGTTTGCGGTTCGCGCGGAAACGCAGGAAAATGTCGTATACCTGGTTTCCCGGCCTTGTAAACAGGCCTAAAACGCACAGTATGACAAAAAAAACAGCCGGCGACAGCTCAATAAGGATCCTGTTTAACTTTGTTAAATTTATTTTCATTAATTTTTATTTATAATCCGGCGTTATGACGAGTGTAACGCCAGGTTCGGCCCTGTTGTAATTGTCGCTTCCTGTTATAGCCGTTCCTACGGGAGCCCTCGGCGTCAGTTTGGCGCCTATCGGGTCTACGGCCCTGTTATCCCTGTCCAGATAGCTCCAGTAACCGGCGTTTATCAGCATGGCGCTTCCGCGCTCTCCCCTGAAAGCCACAGCGCCCCTTTCCACATACAGGTTCTGCGTGTCCAGGTCAAATACGGTGCCGCGCACGGAGGCGGTGGCGACCGGGCTGGTTACGGACATTGATGTTTTGGTTCCCGCCGGAGGGGTCAATTCCACCCGAACCCTGCCCGAGTGGAGATTCATGTTGACATTTTCGCTGCCCTGGGACGCGCTGATTTCCTTCAGCGTCAGGCGGGTCAGGGGCTTCACTGTAATTATCGCGCTCCCGACTTCAACCAGGGCGGTGCTTTTGAATCCCGTGGAGACAACCGTGTCCTGCTGCACCCTGTCGCCGGCCTTTGCCGCGATAAAATCAACGGCGCCGCTTGGTTTAAGTTCCACCGTGCCGCTTAATTCCTTTATAATGCCATTTATACCGCCATTTATGGCGCCGCCGCCACTTTGGGCATATGCCCCCAATGCGGACAGCGTTAAAAAAGCTGTCAAAAAGATTAACGAAATTTTCCGAGTCATGCTCATGGCTTTCCCCTTTGTTCTTTAATATAGGGCTAAAATTATATTAAGGTCTATTCTCCAAACCGGATCCGCCTTTGGAGACGCGTTTCCCATGGAAGGAAGGAAAATCCCCCCGCCAAGATTTAACTGTATGTCGGACACAGGGCTCCATATAAGCCGTCCGAAAAATTCGTTTCCCAAAAAATACCCTTCGTCGCCGTATAAGGCGTATGTCGCCAGATCGCTTCGTATAAAGTAAGACGATATCAAGCTTGCCGAGAAGTTTTTGTTAACCCTCGCGAGATAATCAAGCGACAGAATTGAAAGCCCGGAGAGTTTTGCCTTTAGCGCCTCCCCCTGGTATATTGTTGTTACGGGCAGAAACGCCTTAATATCGCCGTCCTCTGTTGTGCCGCTTGAGAAACGCCCCCTCAATGAAAGAACATCCTCAGCCGCAGTAGGCAGGTTACAGCTAACGACAAGCTCGCCGGCCAGGCCAAGCCCGATATCTCCGTCATTTTCAATAAGTTCCAGAGCTCCGCCCAGGCCAAAAACAAAAAGATTTACGGGCGCGGCGAAATTAAGCGCCAAATACTGGCTGTGCAGGCGGCTGTCTCCAAGGTCAGACTGGCTGATAATCGCGGCTTTCGCCCTGATAAATTCGCCCAGTCCCGGGTGCTGCCACCCAAGCGCCGCGATAAAGCGGCGGGGAGCAAAGTAGCTGCCGGCGAAATCCGAATAGTCAATTTCGCTATTGAAAGAATCCAGTTCCTCGCCGGTCATGGTTATATTGATCCTCTTTTTGCTGAGAAGGCCCGTGTAAAAAGCCCCCAGATTGAATGTCCCTGCCTGCTCTGTGTCATAGGTAAGGCGCGCGCCGTCGAAAAGGCCGTCCGCGATAAAGCCCAGGGGGTCAGTGTACTGCACGCGGCCAAGGGCGAATACAAGGCTGCCCGCGCGCGTTGAAAATTCCGTCCGCAGGAGTTCCGGCGCCGCTGACCATGTTTCGTTTTCGTAATCCGCCTTTAGCGCCGCCGAAACAAAAACCTCGCCGGAAGTTCCGACCGGCACTGAAAGCCTGGGGATAAGCAGCATCGAAAAATCAAAATTTCCGTTCGAACCGTTCCCTCCGGCTCCGGGTGTCGTTTCCAGCAATACCCCAAAATCCGCGGCCCAAAGATTTATCGAGAGGAAACAGAGTACACAAAATAATTTTATTGATTTCATTTTTCCTCCGCGCGCGCCAGGACGCGGCTTACAAGAAAGAGCAGCATGTCGCCTGATACATCCATTTGAGGATCAGATCTGCCCTGGATAATGTCCTGATAAACCAGTTCGCGGTACGCGTAATGGGGGTTTTTAAAAAGTGAATAGAAGATCCCGCCTTTTATCTCAAAAGCCCGCGTAATAAGGAGCGAGAGCCCCGCCAATTTTATTTTATCATCAGGGGCGGCGTTTTTCGGCAGCCATCCCTGTTTGACCGCGTAATTAAACGCCGCGTCATGACCAGAGCCCTCAAATGAGCCGGAAAGATCCGCCGCCTCCAGCACGAGCCACGCCGCCCGCTCATAACTTACCGCTTCCGTTTCCAGCAGCTTCTCAATTTCCGCCGCCGTCTGCGCGAAGGCCGGAAAGGCGAGAAGGAAAAAAATAAATGCCAACAAATTAAAGAAAAACTTTACTCCCAATTCCTCTCGCAAAGGCGCAAAGGCGCAAAGGCGCAAAGGGGAAGAGAGAAGGGATGTTGTTCGATTTCTATGCGCTTCTTTCATGCTTCTTTTCATTTTACCGCTCCTGGCGCGCAGCTTGTTGTGCCTGAAAATCTGTCTTCACCGTAAAAGTCCGTTGTCGGGAAGTCTGCCAGACCTGACGGCACTATGTTTTTCAGGGCGTTTATGGGGTTGAATGAGCCTTCAGCCGTAAACGGAAAGACCGTTGATGTTGTATCCCCTGTCCCAGCATCCCAGCCGCATTGCGTATCGATGTTCGAGGTTCCGAAAGGCAAATCAACCGCATTGTAATCGCTGGTTATTATATTATTAACGGAGTCAAAATTGTACAAAATATTCCATGTTTTTTTGTCTGCTTTGTTACCATAAAACAGATTCCCGGTTAATTCTGTTGGAGTCCATTTATTAGTATTGTAAACATAAATAGCGCCGCCTTCGGCAGTATCGGTTTTGTTCCTGTAAAATGTACAGCCTTTCACAGACAGTTTGCTGTACCCTTCAAAATAGATAGCGCCTCCTCTTATACTGGCTCTGTTGTCGCTGAAAATACAGGACTCAATGATCAGGAACGTCGAGTAACTGTTAATCGCCCCTCCGTTTGAAGAAAAGCCGTTCTTAAAATGCACACGCCTTATGGTTACTGTATTTCCGCTCGATATAAGATTCAACAGAGATGTTTTTTCACCCGCCTTATCCCATTTGCGGCTCAATGTCAGGCCCTTGCCTTCAATGGTTATAGTTTTGTTGTTTATCTCCAGAGGCTTTTCAAGCATTATTTCCTTAACAGCTTCATCGAACTCTATTGTCTCTTCATCCTCCGCGTTGATAAGCGCGTAACGCAGGGTTCCGGCCTTGCCGTCGTCCTTATCGCTTGTAACAAAGGGCGTGAATAAAACCTGCATTGATATATATTTATCAATGGCAAAGACATCGGACAATGTAATTGTTTTATCGTATATTAATGCGTCATTTGATTTGTCAAGCCGTTCCCAGCGGCTGAATTTGTACCCGTCTTTTGCCTTTGCCGTTAATGTGATATCGTCTTTTACAAACCCGTCCTGGTCACAGTCGTATTCGATTTTAGCCCTGTTGGAATCATATACCAGGTCAAGGTAAAAACCGCTTATATTGTCTATTACCGCCTGTACCGCTCCGGCTGCCGCGTAATTGTTAATTGGTTTGCCGTAAAAATCTTTCTCAGGATAATCATCAGGTAGAGTTAAGATGAGGTTGGTTACAACGGTTCCCGGGAACAATCTGAAGGTTTTTGGTGAGAAAGACAGCTCATCAAATTTATAATCTCCTTGAACCGCATCCCAGCCGCATTGTTTGTTATATTCTCCAAAGTCAACATCAACAATATTGTATCCGTTGCTTTCTATGCTGTTACTACTCCTATTATCAATAACAGGAGTATATGAATTTTCATTCCCATAAAACAAGTTTCCTGTTAATTTTAATATCGAGTCAGTAGAATTACAAATTGCGCCGCCTCCGGAACCCGGAGCTTTATTTTTGTAAAATGTACAGCCTTTTACGTCCAAAACCGCATTCGTATCATTATAAATAGCGCCTCCGGAGTTATCACTATAAACGGCGTTATTGCTGAAAATGCAGGATTCCAGGGTCAGATTCCCCTTGTTATGTATGGCTCCTCCGCATATACTCCCTTCTATTAGAGTGCCGTCTTTAAAATGCATTCTGCTGATTGTAACATTTGTATCTTCATTGACATGAAGCATACTATTGACAAAAAAGTCAGCATTATAAGCCTGCGTTATAGTTATGCCGCCTCCCTCAATGGTTATGTTTTTTGAAATCTCTGGCAGGGGCCGGGTAAGTTTGATCTCACTTGTGCCGGGAATTATATTCAGCTTAGGTGAAAAACGGATTGTATCGTCGTTATCTGCAATAGACATGGCGTAACGCAGGGACATATTGTTCTGGCTGCCGCTAATGTCGTCCAGCGTGGTAACAGGCGCCAGCGTGAATTTTGCCTTTACTGTAATTATTTTATCGATGCCATCCATTGGCAGCGTCAGGGTATTGCCGTCTGTAGAAGGATATGCCCCGTATACATACCAGCTTTTAAAGTCGTAATTTCCATTCAGGGGGTATGCCCTTAGTGTCACAGTGGTTTCCTTTGTAAAAATAAAATCTTCGGAAGGCGGGTTTACAGTTACCATGCCGCGGCCGCTGTCCAGGTCAAGGTAATAGCCGTTATCGATTGTTTTTTGCACCGCGCCGGCGTATATGGGGTTATCTATAATATTGCCGTAGAAATCCTTGATTGGGTGAGGGTGATCCTTAATGTCATTTATATTTAACGCGTCCGCGCTGTCTTCAAAGAGCCGGAAAGTTTTGGGCGAGAAGGGCGTATCATATGGATCAATTTTTTTATCAAGGCTGGGGAACATCCAGTCTAAAAGATTATCACTCACCGCCAGGTCAACCGCATTGTAACCGCCTGAAGTGACGCCGCCACTGAAGGGATCATTAAATATTATATCATCTGTAGAGGCAGAGTTTCTAAAGAACAGGTTTCCGGTTAATGTTATATCCCCACTCGATGCATTATAGATTGCCCCTCCGGTAGAAGCATGGTTATCATAGAAAGTACAGTTTTTTAGTACCAAGTTTGCATTATTATGAATTGCGCCGCCGTAGTACGTATTGGAGTTGTTGCTGAAAATGCAGGATTCCAGCGTGAGGTTTCCATTGTCGTCTGTTAATATCGCTCCGGGGCTGTCCTTAAAATGAACGCGGCTTATAGTCACATCGGCGTTTATGATGAACATCAGCCTGTTAATATCCATATATGGATCCGGATCGATCTTTTTCCATGGTTCGTCGCTTTTAGTCAGGATTATTCCGTTGCCTTCTATAACAAGGCCGGAGTTATAAATAAAAAGGATGTTTTTCAGTTTAATTACACTGCCGGCAGGCAGCATTACCCTGATTGTGGTCCTTGCGGAAATTCCGGACGCTTTGGCTATGGCAAAGCGCAGGCTTCCCGGTATGGGCTCTTCGCCTATTTCGTAGTAGTCAAGGGTGTTGGTGACAACATTTTCTATAAAGTCGGTGTTATTAAATTTGTAGTCTATTTCAGTTATCATGTTTTTGTATATGTGCGCTACTTCGGATTTAACGGCAAGAGAACAGGTTTCGTTTTCATTTTTTACCAGCGTCAGGGATAGCAGATAATATCCTATCGGTACATCAACGGCGCAGGGTTTATCCATTCTGAATGTTTGTCCGCTTAATTTCAGCAATTCAAACACGTCAACCGGATCATCATTTCCAAAGATTGGACTTAGTGTAAAGGCGCCGAGTTCAAAGCCGGTATTGTTGGTAATGGAAGTATAGCTTAATTTGAAACTCAGGGTTCCGGTTCCCTCTCCCGAGTCTGTGGGGTTAAGGGTTATTTTGACAGGATCTGTGTTTGTTTCACCCGATTTAATTGTAATATCTTTTTCCGCGCTTCCCTCCGCGACAAGTTTGGATTTTTGGGAGCCGCTTGCCCATACCTTTACCTCCAGCGAGTATGTCCCCTTAGGCAGCGCTATTGTGTATACGTTATTGACAGGTTTTCCCGGCTCCGGTTTTTCCTCTTCGTTGGTTTCTTTATTGGTAAAGATAAATTCCACGTCGAAATTGACATTATCCAATGCCCCGTTGGGTATGGCTGTTCTTGACGCGCCCCGCGCGAATGAGATTTTTACCGCGCCATAGCCCTCCGGGAGTGTTTCCCCGCGCTTATGTCCTGAATTACCGGTGAATACATTCTGACAGCCGCCAAGTATCGCCAAAGTAAAACAAATAGCTAATATGGTTATTTTTTTCAATATTTTTTCTCCTCTATTGTACGCTGCCGGTGTTGGTACAACGCTTTACAATTCCCTGTCCGTTTTGTCCGACAATACCTTTAGGGAAATCGGCATGATCAGCATAACCGTCGGTTTGAGCGCCATTGCCGAGGGAAATACTCACCTTAGCTGTCACGTCCTGAATAATCCCGTAGTGTATGCCCGCAACCGCGCCAACATAAGTATTTGATCCTGATGCTTGTATGGAACCTTCCAGTTCCAGGTTTTTAACAATGCCTTCCGTGCCTATAATAGCAAATAAACTGATAACAGAAGTAGAGTTGCTTGTGGCTGTTGTTCTATTGTCATTACCAAGATCCCCCAGGTTTATTTTTTTGTTGTCGCCGTCAAATTCGCCGTTAAATGGGGTTAGAAATGGATCAATGATTGCCGTCCAATCGTTTGGTAATCTGATTTCTTTTTCATTAAGCAGCCTGTATTTCTGCCTCATAGTTCCCTGATCGTTCCCAATCTTCTTCAGGTCATTCAGGTCCTTTATGCCAATCCAGTCCCTCACTTCAAATTTAACTGTGGTTGAATACGGCACTTTTATGCCGTCAATTACCCTTTTTACCTTTACAGTTAACTCGTAAGTACCCGCGTTGTGTTCATCAGCTCTTATTGTGATTTCATCATTATTTTCGCTGTTGTCGATTAGGAGGGTGTTCCAGATAAGCCATTCAATTTCAATAAATTCGCGGTTTGTGTTTTTTATTTTGACGGTAAAGGAGTCGTCAAAAAGCTCGCCAAAGAAGGTTTGAATATCATTATAAACAGAGGAAATGATGATGTTTTGGTTTTTGTATTTTTCAGGAAGTTCCAGCTCGGGCTTTCCGTCTTTAGGGAAATTGATTGTTATGTCTGTGGTCGCTCTGTGCATTTCTATTGTTATCTGGTTGTTCTGCCCCGCTTTTACCAGAAGGCCGTCATTGCCTTCGGCGAACAACTTTCCATTAACAAGAAATGCCTTTATTGATACGCGCCAGTATCCGGGCGCAACCTTAACGCTTAACTCTTCTTTAACGTCTTTTATCGTTTGTTTGCCTGTCGGACCCTCAAGCTCGACAGTATGAACCGTTCCGGCCGGAGCCATGGCCCGTCCGCCGCGGCTGTCGCCCAAAAGCAGGGTAAGTGTCGCTTCATCACCTTTCCAGGGGCTGAAACAGCCTGTTAAAAACAATGATATAAATACCGGCAGAAACAAATATTTCCTGATATTTTCTGTCATAAATTTTTCCTCATTATCAATAGTTTCTTGTAATTATTATATCACAGTGACCCATTTATCCCTATGGGGTAATGGAGATAAATTCAGTATATGTACGTTTTTTTGAGGATGAGTGGGTATTGAGTTATGCCGAGAGGATTAAGTTTACTTGAGTCCGGTTCCGTCTACGGTTTTGATCGCGCCGTTGGCCTCATATTCAAGCTCGGTAACTTTCAGGCTGCGCAGCCATGACTTGCCGCCCGAGGGAATAGAGTCGTGATGGAAGAGGTACCATTTGCCCTTGTACTCGACAACGGCGTGGTGTGTGGTCCAGCCTACCACCGGAGTCATGAGCACGCCCTGGTAGGTGAAAGGCCCGTAGGGGTTGTCGCCTGTCGCGTAACACAGCAGGTGCGTGTCGCCGGTTGAATATGAGAAATAGTATTTGCCGTTGTATTTGTGCATCCACGACGCCTCAAAGAAGCGGCGTTTGGTATCGCCGGCGGTAAGCGGTTTGCCTTTTTCATCGAGTATTACCAAATCGCGCGGCTCTTCGGCAAAATCAAGCATATCGTCGCTTAACCTGGCGACTTTGGCGCAGAGGGCTGGCTCGCCGCCTTCGGGACGCGCGGCTGACTCAAGCGCCTTGTTGTTCCGGTAACGCTGGAGCTGACCGCCCCATAATCCGCCGAAGTACATATAGTATTTGCCGTTGTCCTCAAGGACCGCGGGGTCTATGCTGTAACTTCCCCTCATGGGGTTGTCCTGCGGCTTGAAAGGCCCTTCCGGCTTGTCGCTTATCGCCACGCCTATTCTGAAAATATCGTTTCTGTCTTTCAGCGGAAAATACATGTAGTACTTGCCGTTCTTGCACGCTACGTCGGAATCCCACAACTGACGGCCCGCCCAGGGAATGTCCTTTACGTCAAGGACAACGCCGTGATCCGTAACATTGCCATTGGCGTCTTCCATGGAAAACACATGGTAATCCTTCATGTTAAAGTGGTCGCCGTTATCGTTCTCTTCAACCTCGCAATCAATGTCGTGTGAGGGGTAGATGAACAATTTTCCGTTAAAAACATGTACAGCTGGGTCGGCCATATAATCGCCGGGGATTAAATATCTCATATTTTTTTATAGACCCATACGGTGGATTTGTCAAGGGATAAATGCTAAGACAGGCTCCCGTTATTGCTTTTTTCTGTTTTTTGGGTATATATTTAAGCCATGTATACAATAACCGTAACTCCGCGTTTTGGCGATCTTGACGCTCTGCTGCATATCAACAACATGGTTCCGGGGGGCTGGTTTGAGCTCGCCAGGAACAAGATAATCAAAATTTTTAATCCCACGATGGAAATTAAACGCGAGGCTTTTCCTCTGGTTTTGGTTCATACGGATTACGATTTTGTGGATCAATGTTATTACAAGGATGATGTGGAGATACGGACCTGGATATCCAACATAGGCACCAAGTCATTTACCGTATACCACGAGGCCTGGCAGCAGGACAGGCTCTGCGTCAAGGGACACGCCGTGATTGTTCATTACAATTTTAATACCGAAAGTTCCGTGCCCCTTCCCGAAGACAAAAAGAAGCTGCTTGCGGAACATCTGTATAAACCCTAATTTACCACTCGCCTGTGCCTTCGGCACGATTCATTCCCAATTCCTCACGCAAAGAACGCAAAGACACAAAGAGCGCAAAGGGGAATAAAAGGGTTTATGTATCTTATCTATTCGAATTTCTATCACGCTTAGTCTGCTTACATTGTTTAATCCCTCTTCCCCTCCTTTCTTCCTCTTCCCTTGGCGTCCTTTGCCCTAGAGTCGCAACGAAGAAAGGCTTAACAGCCGGCTAATATGCCGGCTGACACTAATTGCGCCTTGGCGAGATAAAAAGCGAGTGAAGCCGCGAGTAAAGGTGGTAAATTAAGGTTTACAGTCCCAGGGCTATTCCGGCGATAGCGCCTAACGCCACGTACACCACAGGGTGGCGCTTAAATTTAACGATAAGCAGGAATATCGCCAAACAGACCAGGCCCTCGCGCCAGCGGATAATTTCATGCCACGCGCTTTCGCCGGCGGCCGGGTTGTACAGGGCGAGCCGCCACACGCCGAGCCCGGCGGCGCTGAGAAGACCGGCGGCTGCCGGACGCAGGCCGGAAAAGACGGCGGCTGAGACTTTGTTTTCTTTGAGCGACCGCAATGCTCGGGCGATAACGGAAATAATAATGATGGCCGGGCTTATCAGGCCAAGCACCGCGACAATGCCCCCCGGCACGCCGCCGTATATAAAGCCTGTTTGGGCGCAGACATTCACCCCGATAGCGCCGGGTGAGCACTGGGCTATTGCGAGGAAGTTGCCGATCTGTTCAGTTTTTATCCAGCCGGTCTGTTGAATAAAGGTAAAACGGTCATTCGCCATAAGGAACAGAAACGGCAGAGTAGCGAGCCCGCCGCCTACCGCGAATACGCCTATCTTAAAAAACTCTATATATAGGAGGACAAGAGACATTACTCATCCTCCACTGTGTTAACTGTAATTTTTTCGTTACCTTTGCCCTTCGGCGAGAAAAGCAGAAAGCCGGCGAGGCCTGCGACAGGAATGATATACATGGGCGACACGCTGAAAACAGCCGAAAGAACAAAAGCTATGACGCTGATAATTACCGATTTGTAGTTCTTAAAAAACCCTTTGAACAGCTTAATCGTCGTGTCCAGAATCAGGGCGCAGACGGCGAGGCGGATGCCGCTAAAGGCGTGCCGCACTATCGTGTATTCGGCGAAACGCCGTATGAACAGCGATATTATCATCATGAGGCAAAAGCCCGGCAGTAAAAGGCTTAATGTGGCGATAATGCCGCCGGGTATCCCTTTTTTCTTGCAGCCGACAAAGGTCGCGATATTAACCATGATGATGCCGGGCGTTATCTGGGCTATGGTGTAAAAATCCATAACCTCGTCCATTGTGAGCCAGCCGCGTTTTTTGATCATCTCGCGCTCAAGCACGGGAATCACGGCGTAGCCGCCGCCGAACGCCGTCGCGCCGACTACGATGAAAGCCCAAACCAGCTCAAGGTATTCCCGCACAGGCAGCCCTTTATTTTTCCGGGTTTTCTTTTTTGATCGTTATGCGAAGCTCGTCAAGCTGTTTCCGGTCAACTTCTCCGGGGCTGTCGTCCATGGGGCTTTGCGCGAATGAGTTTTTCGGGAAGGCGATAACTTCTTTTATGGAACTCTGCCCGGACATGAGCATGACCAGCCTGTCCAGCCCCGGCGCTATGCCACCGTGGGGAGGCGCTCCGTATTTGAAGGCCCCTGTCAAAAACCCGAAACGTTTTTCCGCCTCAACCGGGTCAAAGCCGGCTATGCTGAAGATCCTCTGCTGCAAAACAGGGTCATGAATACGAATGGAGCCTGAGGCGAGCTCATAGCCGTTCAAAACAAGATCGTACAAATCGCCTTTTACGGAGCCGGGGTCGCTTTCCAGAGTCGCGTGATACTTTTCCTGGGGCCAGCTAAAAAGGTGGTGGGCCGCTTCCCATTTGTTCTCTTCCTCGTTGAACTCAAACAATGGGAAGTCGACGATCCAGGCGAATTTAAAAACATTCGGGTCGCAAAGATTCAAATCTTTTCCAAGTTTTGAACGAACAGCGCCAAGGGCGGTGTTGGCGATTTTCCGCCTTGTGTCAGCGACAATGAGGATAAGGTCGTTCTCGGCAGCTCCAAGCCCGCTTACTATTTGAGGGGCGTTCTCGGTAAAGAATTTACTCACACCGCCCTCAAGCGAGTTGTTAGCTGTAACTTTCATCCAGGCCATGCCTTTGGCCTTGTATATCTTGGCGTGGGCTTCCAGTTCCTCAATCTGTTTGCGTGAATAAGCGGCCTGGCCCTTTGCCACAAGCGCCTTTACGGCGCCGGTTTTTTCAGCGAGCGCGTCCTTGAATGCCTGGAAACCTCCGGCTGCAACATAAGGGGAAAAATCCTGCAGGGGCATCTCAAAACGCAGGTCTGGCTTGTCCGTGCCGAATTTTTCCATAGCGTCCTCATAACTCAGTCTGGGGAACTGCGCCGGCAGGTCAACGTTCAGGGTCTTCTTGAAAACATGGACTAACATTCCCTCGGTAACCGCGAGTATATCGTCGCGGCCCACAAACGACATCTCAATATCGATCTGGGTGAACTCGGGCTGGCGGTCGCCCCTCGCGTCCTCGTCGCGGTAACAGCGGGCGATCTGGAAATATTTGTCAAAGCCGGACACCATCAAAAGCTGCTTGTAAAGCTGGGGCGACTGGGGCAGGGCGTAGAATTTTCCCGGGTAAAGGCGTGATGGAACAAGGTAATCACGCGCGCCTTCCGGCGTCGAGCGGATAAAGGTCGGGGTTTCAATCTCGTAGAAGCCGTTATCCGTCATCCACTCCCGCACGGCGAATGTCACCTCGCTGCGGAGGCGGAGTCTGTTCTGCATTGCCGTTGATCGCAGGTCAAGGTAGCGGTACTTGAGTCTTAAGTCCTCGCCGGCATTGCTGTCCTCTTCTATTTGGAAAGGCAAAACTTCGCAGCGGTTTAAAATGACGATGTTCGAGGCGAGTACTTCAATTTCGCCCGTTGCCATTGAAGGGTTTACCATGTCGTCAGGCCGGGCGCGCGCGGTTCCCTCAACGGCGACGCAGAATTCATTGCGAAGCTCGGCACATAGGCCGGCCAGACCCGCCTGCGCGCCTGTTGTATCGACCGTAACCTGTGTTACACCGTAGCGGTCGCGCAGATTGATAAAAAAAATGCCGCCGTGGTCGCGCTTGCGGTGAACCCATCCGTTAAGAATTACGGCCTTGCCGGCGTCGGCCTTCCGCAGCGCCCCGCAGTTGACAGTACGTTTCAGTGATTCCATTCGTCAATAGTATGCGTTTTTCGCGGTTTTGGCTATAATATACCAATGCAATTTGAGTTAAGTTCAGCTTTAATCGATGAAATTCTCTTTTCTATGGAAGATCAGGACGGCGAATTCCTTGTAGATACCCAGGAGGGGCTTGTTGTCAGCGCCGAAGACGAAGGCTTTGACAGTGAGGCCGCTGAGGGCCGCTATATTCCCCTGCCCGAGTGGGATTCTTCCGGCGGCTTCAGGCTCATGGAACGATTTACAGCGACGCTTCACAACGCCCTTGTAAG